>Ga0207647_10000297_pt1 | contig 40885 bp, 39 predicted proteins | sample KBSCornC2_FD_184295 | JGI IMG/M metagenome (GOLD analysis project Ga0207647, IMG submission 184295) | Corn rhizosphere microbial communities from Kellogg Biological Station, Michigan, USA - C2 (SPAdes) (version 2) | ecosystem: Host-associated > Plants > Roots > Rhizosphere ... | reverse complement strand
CGAACGGGTCGCGAGCAGCCCGACCTCCGCACCCGGACCCGCCGCGTCCGCCCGCACCACCCATCGCGGCGCGGAACTGCGCCCTGATCTGGTCGATTGTCGATTGCGACGGGCGCTTCGATTTGAGCGGCTTTGAAAAATCGAAACCCACACGAAGTGCGTCGCGGCGCGAGCTATCGAAATTGACCGGCCTCAAGTCGACGCTGACCAGCTGGCCCGATCCGTCACGGACGAACCGTGCGGGAAATGCCGCCTCGATTTGCGGAGTGGCGCTGATGTTTGAAATCGGATGCTCGATCCTTTGGTGAACGTAATCCGCGCGCAACCTCAGGTCCGTGTTCTTGAACGGTTGCCAGTTGCCGCCGATCTTGAGGACGCTCCGGCGATCGGATTCGAGGCCCGGATTGCCCCCGGTAATGGCGGTCACCAGGACCGTCTGGCCGGTCGTGAAATCGAATATGCGCGCGTCGGGCGTCGTCAGAACCGGGTCGCCGAGCTGCTGGATCGTCGGAGCGCCTTCTTCGCGAGTCCAGCTGGTGATGAGGTTCAGGCGATCGACCGGCGACCAGTTGGCGCCCGCGCCGATCGTCGTCAGCGAACCGAAGTCGGAGACCTGATCGATCTCGGCATTGGCGTTGAGGGTGAGGTTGCCAAGAGCGCTGAATTGATGATTGCGGCGCGAGACCGGGAGGTCGAGGTTGACCGACGCGGTCCCGGTTGTCCGGCCGAGCGAGGTCGACGTCTCGACCCCCGCGACCCGGTTCTCGCTGTCGAGATGGCTGGTGCTCGCGCCGATCCGGAACGTCGCTCCGGCATTGCCCGCCGGGAGCTTGAACAGGGTGCCGTTTGCGGTCGCCGTAATGTCACCCGATGTGCGCGTTTCGCGAGCATGGTCGCGCGGGAAGGTTATATTGTCCCGATCGGTACCGGTATTGTCCCTGTCCCAGTCGGCGTTGCCCGTGATGTTCCACTTCCACTGCGATTTCGTGGCCCCGTTCAGGGTCACGCCCGCGTGCGCGCTGTCGCTCGTCGTGTTGCGGTCGAGCGGCTCAAGCAGGAGGTCGCCAAGGCCGATCAGCGAATGGCCTTCGTCATGCTCGACTTCGGTGTTGAGAGTCGCCGAGACATTACCCAGGATCGTACGATTGAAGATCGAAGAGCCACGGATCTGCCGCGCCGTGCCGAGCAGCGACCGCGCCGCGAGCGCCTGATCTTCGGTCGCTCCGGCGGGCGGCGGCTCGGACAGGATGATGTCGCGCTCCGCCTCGATCAGCATGCCGTTGCCTTGCGCATGCACGTTGAATTGCGTCCGGCCATTCTTGTCGATCAAAAGCCGAGTGACGTCCGCCTGGCCGCTGGCATAACCGCCCTCGGTCGAGGTGTTGGCGCCGAGCAGCGCCGCGGTCGAACGGAAGCGCTGGCGAAGCACGATGTTCACCACACGCTGGTCGGCCCGATAGCCATATTTGAGAGCGACTTCCTCGGGCAGTATCTCGACGCGAAGGATCGCCTCGGTCGGAATGTCGCGCATCTCCCGGAAGCTCGAGATACGCTGGCCGTTGAGCAGAAGCACCGGCTGCTCGCCGCCGCGCCCGCGCGCGCTTCCAATCTCCGGCGCTAGTGCATCGAGCAGCTCGGTGATGTTGGTCGCGCCCGTCGCCCGGACATCGCGGGCATCGAGCGTCTTTTCCGGCGGAATGTCGCCAACGACCGATCCGGGCGGCTTCTGTCCCGTAACGACGATCGCTTCCTCCTCGTCATAAGGTTCTGTTGGCTGCGCGCTCGCCGCACCGGCCGTGGAGTCCGGTTGCGCTGACGGCGCCTGGGCGGTCGTCGCGGTCGAGGTCTGGGCGCCGGCGGCCCCGGCCGATGCAGCGAAGAATGCCGCACCGAGCAACAGCCTGGCCTGAAGAAGTCGTGGATTCATACGTTCGGCCTAGCCCCGCCGTCTGAACGGATGATGACAACGTCCTGACCTTCGACAAAGTGCCGATTGCAGCCGACAAACGTACATGGCCTACGGATTGCGCTGGCAGTGCGCAATTCGGTAGATCGGGCCCGTTCCCGATCATCGTCCGAATTCATGGAGTTGCGCTGATGCGCCATGTTGCGCTCACTTGTTTGGCCCTCGCCACGTCCTCGGCGGCTTCCCTCGCACAGACGGTTCCGCCGCAAAATAGCCGACCAGCCGAAACTCCCAAGGCCGATACGATCCCCGCGCCGCGGGACATCCCTTATCCGGGCACGATCCAGCTGACGGTGGATGCGTCAGACGTAACCCGCGGCATTTTCCGAATTCACGAGCGCGTTCCCGTCTCGAGCGCCGGCGATTTCGTCATGCTCTATCCAAAGTGGATACCCGGCGGCCATACGCCACGGGGCGACATCAAGAGCATCACCGGCTTTCGTCCGAGCGCGAATGGGCAAGCGCTCGATTGGGTCCGGGACGATCTCGACGTGTGGGCTTTCCACATCAACGTTCCCGCCGGCGTCACTGCAATCGATCTCGACTACCAATATGTCTCGGCGACCGACAACAACCAAGGCCGGATCGTCGCGACTCCCGACATGGCGAGCATCCAGTGGCTCTCTAATTCCATGTACCCGGCCGGCTATTTCGTGAGGCAGATTCCGATCCAGGCGTCGGTGATCGTGCCCCCCGGATGGAAGATCGCGACGGCGCTGCGTCCTACGGCAACGTCGGCAAATCGCGTCGACTATCCAATCACGAGCTACGAGATCCTGATGGACTCGCCATTGATTGCGGGCGCTCATTACCGCCGGATCGAGCTCAGCCCCGACGTCGCAATCGACGTGATCGCCGACAACGAGCAGGAGCTCGCCGCCAAGCCCGAGCAGATCGCGGTCCACAAAAGGCTCGTCGAGCAGGCGGTGAAGCTGTTCGGAGCGCAGCATTACGACCATTACGACTTCCTCCTCACCATCTCCGACAATCTCGGCGGAAATGGGCTCGAGCATCATCGCAGTTCCGAGGATGGAGTGAAGCGCGGTTATTTTACCGATTGGGACAATGTCCTGCGCGACCGCAACCTGCTGCCGCACGAATACACCCACAGCTGGAACGGCAAGTTCCGCCGCGGCGCGAACTTGTGGACTCCCGACTACCGGACACCAATGCAGGACGAGCTCCTGTGGGTCTACGAAGGCCAGACCCAGTTCTGGGGCTACGTTCTCGGCGCACGCTCAGGAATGCTGTCGAAGCAGGACACGCTAGACGCGATTGCGGCAACCGCGGCGACGTACAGCACGGGAACGCCGGGACGCGCGTGGCGGCCGCTCATCGACACCACGAACGATCCTATCATCGCGAGCCGGGCGCCGCAGCCTTGGCGGAGCTGGCAGCGGCGCGAGGATTATTACAGCGAAGGGCAGCTCATCTGGCTCGACGTCGACCGGATCATCCGCCAGCAATCCGGCGGCAGGCGCTCGATCGACGATTTCGCCCGTGCGTTCTTCGGCGTCCGGGACCGCGATTATGGCGAACTCACCTATACGTTCGAAGACGTGGTTTCGACGCTCAACAAGGTCCAGCCGTACGATTGGCAAACCTATTTACGACAGAAGGTCTATGCCATCGCAGCCCAACCGCCGCTCGAAGGGATCACCGAGGGGGGCTACCGCCTGGTCTTCGCCGCCGAGCCGACCAAGTGGTTTAAGAGCGGTGAGAAGACGGCCAAGAACAACGATCTGACCTATTCCGGCGGATTCGTCGTGGGCAACGACGGGAAGGTGTCGAGCGTGCTGTGGGACGCGGCTGCGTTCAACGCGGGCATTACCGTCGGATCGGAAATCGTCGCCGTGAACGGACGCAAGTTCGACGGCGATGCGCTCAAGCAGGCGATCAAGGATGCCGCGGGCAGCGGCCACGCGCCCGAGTTGCTGGTGCACGACGGCGATCTTTATCGCACGGTGAAGCTCGATTGGCACGGCGGACTGCGCTACCCACGGCTGGAAAAGGTCGGCAAGGGCAAGGGGACGCTCGATGCGCTGCTCGCTCCGCGCTGACCGCACGGCAAAGGGGTGGGGCATGCGGCACGTCTTCGGCACTCTAGCACTTGTTGCGGCGTCGTCGAACGCGATCGCGGCACCAACCGCTGAAACCATTACGAGCGCGGTACTAGAACGGATCGCGCGCATTGACCCGCAGCTGCATTCGGTGATCGCTGTCGATCCGACTGCGATGGGCCAGGCCCGCGCCTTCGACAACTCCGGAAAGGCCTCCGGGCTCGTCGCCGGCCAGCCCGTCCTCATCAAGGATAACATCGAGACCGCCGGCCCGCTGCCGACGACCGCGGGCAGTCTCGCTCTGGCGAACAACGTCACCAACCGTGACGCGCCGCTGGTCGCACGGCTTCGCGCCGCGGGCGGAATCATCCTGGGCAAGGCCAACCTTTCGGAATGGGCGAACATTCGCTCCAACAATTCGATTTCCGGCTGGAGCGCGGTCGGCGGCCAGGTCCACAATCCCTGGGCGCTCGATCGCAATCCCTGCGGGTCGTCGAGCGGGAGCGGCGCGGCCGTCGCTGCGGGACTGGTCCGTCTCGCCATCGGAACCGAGACGGACGGGTCGATCACCTGTCCGGCCGCCATCAACGGGATCGTCGGCCTGAAGCCCACCGTCGGCCTGGTCAGCCGGACGTACGTCGTTCCGATCAGCCACAGCCAGGACACGCCCGGCCCGATGACCGCCAGCGTGCGCGAAGCGGCAGCGCTTCTCGCCGCGATTGCGGGCAGCGACCCCGCCGATCCTGCAACCGCCGAGGCCGACAGGCACAAGACCGATTACGCGGTCCTGCTCGATCCCAATTCGCTCAAGGGCAAGCGCATCGGAGTGATGCGTTTCGCCTCGGGCTTCGGGACTGACACGGCGTTTGAAACGGCGCTGGCGGTCCTGCGCGAAAAAGGCGCGGTCCTTGTCGACATCAAGAAATTCGACCGCGGTGCGATCGGCAAGAATGAGCTCCCCGTGCTGCTCACCGAGTTCAAGGCCGACATGGCCAAATATCTGAAAAGCAGCCCTGCGCCGATCGCCGCGCGCAACCTCGCCGACTTGATCGCCTTCGACCGCGCGCATCTGAAATCGGAAATGTCCCTGTTCGGCCAGGAGCTGTTCGAGCAGGCGGAAAAGACGAAGGGCCTTAGCGATCCCGCTTACCGGAAAGCGCGGGCGCTGAGCTTCCAGGCGGCGGGCCCGAACGGCATCGACCGGCTGCTGAAGACCTATCGAGTCGCCGCCCTGGTTGGTCCAACCATGCCGCCCGCGTGGAAGATCGACGCGGTCAACGGCGACCAGATTGCGGGTGGCGGTGCAGGCGGCCTGGCAGCAGTCGCGGGCTATCCGCATCTCACGGTTCCGATGGGTCTGGTGAAAGGCCTGCCCGTCGGACTGAGCCTCATTGGACCAAAGTGGAGCGAGAGCCTGCTGCTGTCGCTCGGTTACGCTTATGAGCAGGCGCGCGGGCCCTTCCCCGCTCCGAAATTCTTGTCCTCGATCGAGGAGAGTCCCGACATCGCTCCGTACCTGACGCCGGTCAGGCGGTAAGGCGCAGCGCCGCAATCGCCGCCACGATGGCGAGGATCAGCAGCACGCGGATGGTGCTCGACGGTTCATGGAACCAGAGGATCCCGACGGCTACGGTGCCGACCGCGCCGATCCCGCCCCACACCGCATAGGCTGTGCCCATCGGGATCGCGCGCGAGGCAAGCTCCAGCAAAGCCATGCTGATCGCGACCGAGACGAGGAATGCGAGTGTCCACGGAAGGTTGCGAAAGCCATCGACGAAACGAAGTGAGGTCGTGAACCCGACTTCGAACATTCCACCGATTATGAGCCAAACCCAGGGCATGAACGTCCTTTCACTGGACGCACAGCGCCCAATCGTTACGTTCGCGGCCAATGGCTGAGCGACGGGCTTTCGGCAACATGACTTCCGCTCCGCGGTTCCTCGCGTTCCTCATCGTCCTTGTCATCGCTGCGCCGGCCGCCGGCTTGGTCCTGCACGGGCGCTACCTCGGTTTCATGGCGGGCTTCGACCTTGCGGCCCTCGTGTTCCTGCTGGCCTGCATATCGCTGCTCAGCACGCGCGAGGCGGCGGTCATTCGCGAACACGCCGTCGCCAACGATGCGAACAAGACACTGCTGTTGATCATCACCGGAATCGTAATGGCCGTCTTGTTTGCCTCGATAGCCGCGGAGACCGTTGGCCAGAAACCGGAGCCGCTCACCAAGATCTTGGTCATTGCGACGCTTGTGCTCGCCTGGCTGTTCACCAACACGATCTACGCAATTCACTATGCCCATCTCGCCTACATCAAACCCGACGCGAGAAATGCGGGTCTCGAGTTTCCGGGCACGAAGCAGCCTGTCTATTGGGACTTCGTCTATTTCGCCTACACGCTCGGGATGACCTTCCAGACATCCGACGTGACGATCCGCGACGAGCGCATCCGACGCGTGGTCACGGTGCACTGCTTCGCCGCTTTCGTCTTCAATATCGGCGTCCTCGCCTTCACCATCAACGTATTGGGATCGGGCAGCGCGCCCTAAGCGGCAAGGTCGATTTCGGGGGGCTCGGTGATCTTGCGGCGGGCAGCGACGAAGCAGCCGCAAACGATCAGCACCGCGCCGCCAAGCGTGTAGAGCGATACCGGCTCGCGGAACACGAGCCAGCCGAGCGCCGAAGCCCACAGGAAGCCGCTATATTCGGTTGCCGACAAATAGCTCGCCTCGCCGCGCGCATAGGCCCACGCGAAGAGCAAGGTGCCCGACGTCGAAAGCGTCGCGGCGACTGCGATCCACAGCCATTGCCCGCCGGGCCATTGCGGCACTCCGACAAGGGGCAAGGCGAGGATCCAGATCGCGAGGATCGTCACGCACTGGAAGAAGTTGATTTCGAGCGGCCTGGCGGTGAGCGCCTGGCGGCGCATCAGGACGATGTTCACGGCATAACAGAGCGCGGAGCCGATGAGCGCGGCCGTACCAAGCAAGACGTCTGGAGAAGCATTCATTCGTGCTTGACCGAGCACGATGACCAGGACTCCGGCGAAGGCCACGGCGGAGCCGGCAATCGAGCGCGAGCCGATATGTTCGTCAAGAACGAGCGCGGCGAGCAGCAATGCGATCAGCGGCGCGATGAAGGTCAAGGCGATCGCCTGAGCGAGCGGAACGCGGCCGATTCCCCAGAAGAAAAGGAACGCCATGACCGTGACGATCACGCTTCGCCAGACGTGGATCTTCAGGTTCGACCGGCTCGGCCAGGTCTTGCTTCGCGGCAGGTATAAGGCCGCCGAAATCGCCATGTTCGTGGCCGCGCGCCAGATGCTGACGGCGATGATCCCGATCGCGAGGACGAGGTGCTTCATCACCGCATCCATGATCGACAGTGCGGCGACGGCTAAAAGCGCGGCCGCGAACGCTTTGACCGGATGCTGGGCGACGCGGTTCACGTCGCCGCGCTTAGCGGCGCGGCTCGATTATTTCAGCACCATATAATCGCCGCTCATCTGCACCCCGTTGATTCGCGACAGATAGGATTGGCCAAGCAGCGACAGCGACGAATCGGCAAGAACGATGCCCTGAACGTCATTCACCAGCTTGCCGTCCACCTCGACGCTGTCGATCATGACCGGCGCTCCGCGAACCGGGCCCGAGGCGCCTTCGCCGATCACCGTGAAGCTCGAGGGATCGACCGGGAGTCCGACACGCTCCGCATCCTCTTTGGTCAAAGCGACAACGTCCGCGCCGGTGTCAACAACGAATTTCACCAGCTCGCCGTTCACCTTTGCGTAGGTGTAAAAATGACCGCTCGAACTCCGTTCGAGATCGGTCTCGCGCGCGGGTTCCGAGGGGGTCGTGATCCTGTGCGGATTGCCGGTGCGGCTGGGCGAATGACTCGGCACCAGGAACCCAATCCCAAGGCCGAACACGACAATGAATGCGAACAGCCGGCCCATCATCAGCGGAGGGTCCCGTCAGCGACTGGCCGTCGGCTGCGGGTCGATCAGCAGCGGCGGCTCGGAATGGGCATGGGCGAGCGAATTGGCGAGCGCCCCACCAAAGAACAGGATCAGCAACAGCTTGCCCATGACGCGAGTCTGCGCTGGGAAGGTTGAAAAAAAGCTAAGCTCTATTCAGCCGCGTCGAGCGTGGGTTCGGCAGCAGCCGCTTCGATTTCGGCCGCCTTCGCTTCGACCAACCTCACGATATGGTCGATCATGTCGGCGTCCTTCACATGATGGTCGGTGACGCCCGACAGATAGACCATGTGCGTGCCGTTCCCGCCGCCCGTAAGTCCGATGTCCGTCTCGCGCGCTTCGCCAGGCCCGTTGACGACACAGCCGAGCACCGAAAGCGACATCGGCGTCTTGATATGCTGGAGCCGCTCTTCGAGCGCCTCAACGGTGCGGATCACGTCAAAGCCCTGGCGAGCGCAACTTGGGCAAGAAACGACTCGGACTCCGCGGCTTCGGATTCCGAGCGCCTTCAAAATCTCGTAGCCGACGCGGACTTCCTCTTCCGGCTCGGCCGAGAGCGAAACGCGGATGGTGTCGCCGATACCCGCCCACAGCAGGTTGCCGATACCGATCGCGGACTTCACCGTCCCGCCGATCAGGCCGCCCGCCTCCGTAATCCCGAGGTGCAGCGGACAGTCCACCTCACTCGCCAGCTGCTGATAGGCGGCAACGGCCAGGAAGACGTCACTGGCCTTCACCGCAACCTTATATTCGCGAAAGCCGTGGTCCTCGAGGATCCGGATATGGTCGAGCGCGCTTTCGACCAGGGCCTCAGGGCAGGGCTCGCCATATTTTTCGAGCAGGTCCTTCTCGAGGCTTCCGGCATTCACGCCGATGCGGATCGCGCAGCCGTTGGCGCGGGCGGCGGCGATGACCTCGCGAACGCGCTCTTCCGAACCGATGTTGCCCGGGTTGATGCGGAGGCAGGCGGCGCCGGCATCGGCCGCCTCGAGCGCGCGCTTGTAATGGAAATGGATGTCGGCGACGATCGGGATCTTCGCCGCGCGAACGATCTCCTTCAGCGCCGCGGTGCATTCCGCGGTCGGGCAGGACACACGGATGATGTCCGCACCAGCTTCCTCGCAGCGGCGGATCTGGTCGATCGTCGCCTGCGCGTCCGCGGTCGGTGTGTTCGTCATGGTTTGTACTGATACAGGCGCGTCGCCCCCCACGGGGACGGAGCCGATCATGATCTGCCGCGACTTGCGCCGATCGATATCGCGCCACGGACGGATGGAGGACATGGCGCCGCATATAGGGGCTTGGCGGGGCGCAGCAAAGCCGATGACCACTTATCCAAAGACAATCGCCTCACTTATCCCGTTGTGTTAACGGGGTTAACGGGAATTGCTCGGGGGGCCGTATGGCAGAGCTTGCCCGACTGCCGGTGTTTGACCGCGCGCCCGCGGGCGAGACGGAAGCCCGCGGTATACCCCGACTCCAGACCCGCTATTACGCTTTCCTTAGCTACAGCCATAAGGACAAGGAGCTCGCCGACTGGCTCCATCGCGAGCTTGAACGGTTCCGGGTTCCTCATTCGCTCGCCGGGCGGCTGACCGCCAATGGGGTCGTTCCCAAACGGCTCACCCCGATTTTCAGGGACCAGCAGGAGCTCGCAGCGGCGGGCGACCTCGGCAAGGAAATCAAGGCCGCGCTCGCAGCTTCGCAATTCCTGATCGTCCTCTGTTCGCCCACTGCAGCAAAGTCACGCTGGACGAATGCCGAAGTCGAATCCTTCAAACACACACGCCCCGATGCGTGCGTGCTGGCTGCGATCGCCGCCGGCGAGCCGTTCGCAAGCGAGATGCCAGGGCGTGAAGACGAGGAATGCTTTCCGCCAGCGCTCAGGCAAAAGTTCGATCGCCGGGGCCGGCCGACCCCCAAGCGCGCAGAGCCCCTGGCAGCCGATTTCCGGGACGGTGAAGAGGGCAAGAGGCTTGCGCTTCTCAAGCTCGTCGCCGGGATGCTGGGTGTCGGGCTCGACGACCTGGTCCAGCGCGAAACCACGCGGCGCCATCGTCAATTGGCCTGGCTCGCCGCGGGCTCGCTCGCCGGAATGGCGGTGACGAGCACGCTCGCGGTGACCGCGATCCAAGGACGCGATGCCGCCCGCGAGCAGCGGCGTGAAGCCGAAGGCCTGGTCGGCTTCATGCTTGGCGACCTCAAGGACAAGCTCGAGCCGATCGGCCGGCTCGACGCGCTCGATGCGGTCGGCAGCCGCGCGCTCGCTTACTACCAGCATCAGGACAAAGGCGATCTGTCCGACGAAGCGCTCGCCCAGCGCGCGAAGGCGCTGACCTTGATGGGTGAGATCGCTAACACGCGCGGCGATCTCGACGGCGCGCTCAGCCGCTACCAGGAAGCGCTGGCGAGCACCGATGAAGCCTTGCGCCGGCATCCCGACGATCCGCAGCGGCTCTTCGACCACGCGCAAAACGTCTATTGGGTCGGGTACATTGCTTATCAGCGGGGACAGCTTGCCGACGCGGCCGCGCGCTTCGGGGAATATAAGCGTCTTGCCAATCAGATGGTCGCGCTTGCTCCGGACAAGAAGGAATACCGGCTCGAGCAGGTCTACTCGAACAATAACCTCGGGGCGGTTCTTCAGGATCAGCGGCGCTATCTTGAAATGGCACAGACGTTCCAGGCGTCGCTGGGGGCGGCGGAAACGCTTGCGGCCGCAGATCCCGGAAACACTGACTATCGCAAGAGCGTCATCAACATTCTCGCCTGGCTCGCCGATGCTCACGAATATTCCGGTGCGCTGGAGCAGGCACTCGGCGAGCGCGAGCGGCAGCTGCGCTTGCTCAGCGATCTCGAGCGCGTCGATCCTCGCGACACGGACATCAAGCGACACGCAATCACGACGCATCGTGCGATCGGCCGCCTGCTTGCAAGCCGCGGCAACGTCGCAGGAGGAATTAAGGAATCGCTCGCCGGCGTGGCCATCTCGGACGCCCTGTTCGCTATCGAGCCGGACAATACTGAATGGCTTCAGGCGAGCGCCAGAGGCCGCTACGAGCTGGCCGACCTGCAATTGGCGGCCGGTCAAACTGCCGATGCTGCCGCAACGACGCGATCGGAGTGCGACATCGTCGATCGGCTGCTGGAGCGCGATCGTACGGTCGCCGACTGGAAATCCGACTTGCGCGCCGGCTGCTTCGAAATGCGGTCAAGAGTGGCTCTGGCGCAGGGGAGCGCCGAGGAATCGTTCAATCTCGCTAAGCAATCACTGACTGCCGCGCGGCTTTCGCCAAATATGACCCAGCGCGGCGTTCTCAGCTTCTGGGCGCTTGCGGTGGGCGGAAACGCAACTGCTGCAACCGGCCGACGGGATGAAGCGCGCAAATGGTGGAGCGCAGCGCTTCAGAGTCTTCCAAACACGATAGAGCTACGTCCGCGCGAACAGGGCGCAATCGCAGCGCTCAAGCTGCGGCTCGGTGATCGCGGCGGCTCGCAGCAATTGACCTCGTCGCTGGCAGCCATGGGATACCGACACCCGGCATATGTCGCGGCGATCAGAACGGCAGGAGGAAGAGCATGACTGGGCAAGGCGAAGAATCGAGTCTGATGCATTTCGCCCATCCAGCGGGCACGCCGGCCATCGTCGACGTGCACGCCGACCCCGACGGTGCCGGCGGAGTGTCATACTGGCACGAATGGCGCTGGCAGGATGGGCTAAGCCAGGGGAAAGGAACGATCAATGTCCCCAAGAGAGCCGAGGCCGATCCCGGCACCCCCATACACTTCAATCTTCACGATAATACAGGCCGGGGCTTCAGGTTCACCGATGACCTCCATGGAGCAATCTGGGTCAACCGCGACGGATGCCCGAACGCCAAGTGCGGCGATACCGAGATTCCGGAAGACAAGATCCAGCGCACGCCGAATCTGCTGAAAGTCTTCAACGAAAACAGCGAAGAGTGCAGGCTGCACTATCGGTTGCGCTTCAAGGACAAGGACGGACAGCCGGATTCCTACGATCCGGACATCACGAACGGCGGCAAGGGTTGATGGCCGCTCAATAGGCACAAGTAGGGGGAGAGAAAGACATGAACGCGGATCTCACTGCAACACCAACGTTTGACAGCAACGGCTCAGTCACCAGCTGGCAACTCTGTTACAACGGCAACGCCTGCGGTGATGGGAAGTCATCGTCGCCCTATCCAAAAGTCGACTTAGCGAAGGGCACTGGCGACCACACCATCAAGATCGACATTGCAAATGGAAACGGGATTACGTTCGCTCAGTCGAACCCGCTCTGGATCCAGCCGGATACCAAGCCCCTGGGCCCGATCGTCGCGCCAACCAGCCAGATCAACCCCACCCAGATCACCGGCGCAGGCACAACGTCGTTGAAGTTCCATGACAAGAATTCAGACGCTATGATACTAAAATATCAGCTTAATTTCGCCAACGGGAATGGCGTGATGACGATCGATCCGGACATCATTAACGGCGGCAAGGGGATGCCTTGGTACGAGAATACAATTTCCCTGGCGATCGCGGGCGCAATCGCCCTTCTTCTGCTAGTCTGGGTAGGCATGCGGCGGCGTGCCAACGTGGCGAGGCAGTCTGGACCAGGTAGCGATTAAGCAATCGACCGAGCGGCTCCCGTCCCAAGCCGCCAACGGTCCGCCGCGGCTGCCGTTCGTCATTACCGTCGGAGTGACCGGCCATCGCAGCGATGCGCTGGCCGGCGACGGGGTCGGCGCGCTTCGAGAGCGGTTGATGTCTGCGCTGCAACTCATCACCCAAACGGCGCTCGCCACCCACGCCGAACATGGGCAATGGTTCGCTCCGGATCCGCCGAGCCTGCAGTTCGTCAGCCCGCTTGCCGACGGCGCCGACCAGATCGCCGCCGAATGCGCGCTGGAGCTCGGCTACAAGCTTCACGCGGTGCTTCCCTTCGAGCGCGAGTCCTACCGGTCGGAGCTTGCCGGCAACGGCGAGCTTGAGCGCTTCGACGCATTGCTCACAAAATGCGAGTGCGTGCTCGAGCTTCCAGGCGACCGCCTGAGTTCATTCGCCGCTTACGTGATGACGGGCCGTGCTACGGTGGCCCATTGCGACCTGATGATCGCGGTCTGGGATGGCCTCAAGCCGCGCGGCCGCGGAGGCACTGGGGAAGTCGTCGAGCTGGCGATCGCTCGAGGCACCCCCGTGGTGCACGTTCCGACCGATCTGGAGCGGCCGAGCCGCCTGATGTGGGCCGCGTTTGATCCCGTCGTCGACACGCTCGGCGATGATCCGATGGCCGAGCGGCCGCTCGATGCCGAGTATATGGCGCAGGTGCTCGCCGCGCTGCTGCTGCCGCCAAACGACCCGGAGGAACACCGTTCGTTCGCGACATTCGAACGCGAACGGATCGGCCGGATCCGCGGGCGAATCGAATATCCGTTGCTGCTGGCGGCAGCGGGGGTGTCGAAATTCGATGCCCGCAAATTGCGCGGATCGGCGGCTGCGGTCGCGATCGAAGAGGAATGGCGGCGATTCCGCGACGGGTGCATGTGCGCGCAACCGATCGCCGCTCCGCTCGACCTGCTCGAAGAGGCCTACAGCTGGGCCGACCAGCTCGCGACCCATTTCGCCCAGACCTATCGAAGCGGACACATCTTCAACTTCGTGCTTGGCGGAGTTGCGGTCTGCCTCGGCCTCAGCGCATTCATGGCGCCGCACGCCAAGTTCGAGTTCGCGTTTTCCGAATTCCTGATCACCCTGGCGATCATCATCAACACGGCGACCGGCAAGCGGCAGGGATGGCACCGCCGCTGGCTGGATTATCGCCAGCTGGCGGAGCGGCTTCGGCCGATGCGCAGCCTCAAGCTGCTCGGACTCGCCGCGCCCGACCCGCCCGGAACCTCCACCAATCCGGTGCCGAGGCGCTGGTTCGACTGGTATTCGAGCGCCGTGTGGCGGGCGATCGGCTGCCCGTCGGGCACGATGACGGCGCCCCGCGCGTCGGCGCTCGCGGGCGCGATTGCGGATTATGAGCTGGCGCCCCAAGTCGACTATAACGAGCGTCATTCGCGCGAGATCAAGGCGCTCGACCGCCGCCTCGAATTCCTTGGTGGTCTGCTGTTCGTAGCGACCTTGCTGGTCAGTATTGGTATTGTCGTCGGCTATGTCGTCGCACCCGACCTTCCCCAAAGATTCAACAACTGGGCAACGCTCGTTTCCGCCGGTTTCCCAGCGCTCGGAACAGCGATCTTCGGAATACGCTTCCAGGCGGATTTCGGCGGCAGCGCGGTCCGGTCACAGAATACCGCCAACGCTCTTCGACAGATCGAGGCGGAATTGAAGAAAGGCGTGACCCTGACTCGCGCCTGCGATCTCGCCGAGCAGGGCGCCCGGCGAATGCTAGCCGACCTCGACGAATGGCGCCTGGTCAACCAGCGGCGGGAGCTCGAGCTCGGCTGAGGCCGGGCTCAGTCCTTTTCACCCCAGCGCCACCGCCACCCGCCGCGGGTCGTTTTAGCGCTAATGACGAGCAGGGTCGCCGTCGCCGGGACCAGAATTGCGAACACCGCCATCGGATTACTCCTGAAGGACGTCACCGTGGCCAAGGCGATGGCAATGAAACTGACGGTCACCGCCCAGCCCTGCCAGCTGATCGGCACTCCCGAGCCGAACCCGTATCGCTTCGGCGCGAACCACTCGGGACCATCATCGCTCATTTCGACTCTCTCCTGGGCGGGCGTCCGCGCTTCCTGGGTTCGGGTACTCGCAGCTTAACTCCGCGGACTTCGAGGGCTTCGCGCAGTAGGCATTCGACCTGGGCATTGACGCTCCGCAGCTCGGCGGCGGCGCACCGTTCGACCGCCGCCCATAGGGCGGAATCGACCCGAAGCGGATAGGCCTTGCGCTCGCCGCTGCCCGCCATGGCTCAGGTGTACAGCGTTCCGGTGTTCACCACGGGCTGCGTGTCGCGCTCGCCGCACAGCACAACCATCAGGTTCGACACCATCGCAGCCCGGCGCTCGTCGTCGAGCTCGACGACATTCTTCTCCGACAGCATCTCAAGCGCCATCTCGACCATTCCGACGGCGCCTTCGACCAGGGTCTTGCGCGCGGCAACGACGGCCTGCGCCTGCTGCCGGCGAAGCATCGCTCCTGCAATCTCCTGCGCGTAGGCGAGGTGGGTGAAGCCGCATTCGTCGACCGTGATTCCGGCGACCGCGAGCCGAGCCTGGAGTTCGGTCCTGAGTTCGATCCCGACCTGATCGTGGTTCCCGCGCAACGTCACTTCCTGATGCTCGAAATCGTCATAGGGGTAGCGCGAGCCGATGGTCCGGATCGCGGCTTCGACCTGCACGCGGACGAACTGCTTGTAATCGTCGACGTCGAACAGGGCCTGGGCTGTATCGACCACTCGCCACACGATCTGCGCCGCCATCTCGATCGGATTGCCGCGCAGGTCGTTGACCTTGATCTTCTCGGAAATGAAGTTGTTGGCGCGGACTGAGAGTTTCTTCTTGCCCATCCAGGGCCAGGTCCAGCGCAGGCCGGTCGTGCGATCGGTGCCGCGATAGTCGCCGAACAGGGTGATGGCGACCGCCTGGTTGGGCTGGAGCATGTAGAAGCCAGGCATCACCAGGATGAAGACCAATGTGGCAAAGATTATGAGAAGGATGTTGAAGGCCACACCCGGGCCGATCGGCATCGAGCTGATCGCGTAAACGTCGGCCAGGATCGCCAGCAGCAATACGATCAGCATGACATAGCCGCTGATCGTCGAAGCCGGCCGTTCCCCGGTCGCAGTAAGGGCAATGACTTTGTCGTCGGACACTTTTGCCTCCCTTAAATATGATATCATAATAATATACCCCACCAGGGATCGTCAACTGGAATCGCGGGGCGCCGGCCGCTAAGGCCCGCCGATGACTTGGCGATTGGTGATTCACGGCGGCGCTGGCGCGATGCGCCCCAAGCACGGCGACGCGGATCATGAGCAAAGGGCCCGCGAAGGCTTGCGTGCCGCGCTCGAGGCAGGCGCGTCGATCCTTGAGAGCGGCGGCTCGTCGCTCGACGCGGTCGAAGCCAGCGTTCGCGTTCTCGAGGACGATCCGTGCTTCAATGCCGGACGCGGCAGCGTGCTCACCAGCGAGGGCTGTGTCGAGCTCGACGCCGCGATCATGGACGGCCGCGACCGCCGCGCCGGAGCGGTCGCGGGCCTGCGGAAGACCCGGGCGCCCATCAGCCTCGCCAGACGGCTGATGGAGCAGGGACCGCATGTCTTCCTGTCCGGCCGAGGCGCTGACGAGTTCGCGCGCGAGGCGGAGATCGAACAGGTCGACAACAGCTGGTTCGTCACCGCGGAGCGGCAGCGCCAGCTCGACGAAATCCTGGCGCACGGCGGCTTCGACGCCGAGGTGAAATACGGCACGGTCGGCGCCGTCGCATTCGACCAGCATGGTCATGTCGCGGCCGCAACCTCGACCGGCGGCCTTACGGCCAAGCGCTGGGGGCGGATTGGGGATTCGCCGCTGATCGGCTGCGGGACCTATGCCGACGACCGGTCGGCCGCAGTTTCGGCCACGGGTTCGGGCGAATATTTCATTCGTGCGGTCGCGGCTCACCAGCTTGCCGAGCGAGTCCGGCTCGGTGGAGAGACGTTGCAAACCGCGCTCGACGGAGTCCTCGCCGACATCGGTGGGCTCGGCGGCACCGGCGGGCTAATCGCCGTATCGTCCACGGGTGAGGCCGCGTGCGGATTCACCACTCGCGCAATGTACCGCGGAACTGCCGATCCCGATTCGCGGAAAGTCGCGATCTACGCGGACGAAGAAGAACGGTAAGGAAGGGCCTTGCTGAGCCAGGCGAATTCCTGACCTACGCCAACTCGCTCGGCTCCCAGAAAGTCCGCGACCGCCGAACGGAAGCTCGGGTTTGGAATGAAATGCGCCGAGCGCGTGATCACCGGCTCATAGCCTCGCGCGAGCTTGTGCTCGCCCTGCGCACCAGCCTGAACCGATGACAGTCTATGGTCGATCGCCCATTCGATCGCCTGATAGAAGCAAAGCTCGAAATGGAGGAAGGGCACCTCTTCGATGCAGCCCCAGTAACGGCCGTAAAGCGTGTCGCCGCCGATCAGGTTGAGCGCCCCGGCGATTGGCCGGCCGTCACGGCGGGCGAGAAACAGCAGCAGCCGATCCGCCATCCTTTCCCCGATAAGATCAAAGAATTCGCGGGTGAGATAGGGCCGCCCCCACTTCCGCGAGCCGGTATCCTGGTAGAAATTCCACATCGCATCCCAGTCGTCGGGCCCGATCTCAGGACCTTGCAACGCACGGAATTCCAGCCCCTGCCGCGCGGCCGAGCGCTCCTTTCGGATCGCCTTGCGCTTGGGGCTGCGCAGAGCGGCGAGAAACGCGTCGAAGTCCGGGTAGCCGCGGTTGAACCAATGGTATTGGATGCCGTGGCGCATCAACCAGCCGCGCCGCTCGGCCTCACCCGCGCCCGCATCGTCAACGAACGTAATGTGCGCCGACGACATGTCGTTCTGAATGGTCACGGCCTCGATGGCGGCAAGCAGATGCTGCGGCCGGCTCCCGAGCAGCCGAGGGCCTGGCACCGGCGTGAAGGGCGCGGCGACCTGGAGCTTGGGATAATATTCGCCGCCGGCGCCCTGCCAGGCGTCGGCCCAGCCATGATCGAACACATATTCGCCCTGGCTGTGGATCTTGAGATAGGCGGGCGCTGCGGCAAGGAGGTGCGAAGCGTCGTCCTCGACGAGGATCGGCGCGGGAGTCCAGCCAGTGCCCCGACCGACGCTTCCCGAATCCTCGAGGGCCGACAGAAAGGCATGGCTGACGAACGGGTCGCCGCCGGTTAGCCGGTCCCAGGCGCGGGCGTTGAGCCCGGCCACCCCGGACGCGACCTTGGCGACGAATTCAGTTTCGCGGTCGGCCATCGCCTTCCCAAATTAGCGCATCGGCCTGAACCTCGGCTTGCCTGCGCTCCTCGGCAGTCCGGATCGTCCAGCCATAGACAGGCATTCGCCGCCTGGCGCGCTCGACCCACGGCTTGCCGAGCGCCAGCCGCTCGACAGCGAGGAATTGCGGCGACGCGAGCATGATCGCGAGGCCGCGGCGAACCGATGAATGGCGATCGCGGATGATCAATCCTCGCCGGACGTCCGGCATGTTGGTCTTCATCAGTCGCGGAATGCGCGGGTCGAAGCTCATCACGGCGAACCGGCCCTCATAACCGCTTAGGCCTTCCCGCAAAGCCCGCACCCAGCGCCAGATGTCGCGGTTCACCTTCACCTCAAGCAAGAGCGGGACGCGCCCATCGACCATGGTCAGCAGGCTTTCGAGCGTCGGGATCGGATGCCCGCCGAGGCTCAGGCGACCGAGGCCGGCCAAAGTCGATTCGCCGATCTTCATCGGGCTTCCGCACAGCCGCCAGGCGTCGCGGTCGTGGAACACGACAATATGGTCGTCGGCGGTGAGCCTGAGGTCGCATTCGATCCCAGCGCCGAACTCGAGCGCGGCGGCAAAGGCGATCAGGCTGTTTTCGGGAAACTCCGAGCCATAATGCAGGCCCCGATGGGTGAAACCGGCTGGACCGGGATCGAGGGGATCAGGACTTAACCGCGACGATCGCATCCACTTCGACCGCGACCCCGAGCGGGAGCACCGCGACCCCGACCGCGCTGCGCGCATGGCGCCCGGCCTCACCGAAGACTTCCTGCATCAGTTCGGATGCGCCGTTGGCGACCTTGGGCTGGTCGGTGAACGCGGGCACGCTGTTTACGAACACCCCAAGCTTGACGATTCGATCGACCCGGTCGAGCGACCCCAGCGCGGCCTTCATCTGCGCGATCAGCATGACCCCGCAGCGGCGCGCCGCCGCAATCCCGCCGTCGAGATCGACGTCCTCGCCGAGCCGGCCTTTGATCAGGCTGCCGTCCTCGGCAAAGCTGATCTGGCCCGAAATGTGAAGCAAGCCGTCCCGTTCGACCGCCGGAACATAAGCGGCAACCGGGGCGGCGGGCTGGGGCAAGGTGATTCCGAGTTCGGAGAGGCGCTGGTCGATGCTCATGCTGCGCGCTCAACACGGGAGCGTCGCGGCCGTCAAGACTCCCGCTCAATCGTGAACCCCGCCCAGCTTTGGGTCACCGGCATCAGCTCGATCGCGTTGATGTTGAGATGCGGCGGGAGGTTGGCGAGCCACCAGAAGAGATCGGCGAGATCCTCGGACGTCATCGGGTTCATCCCGGCATAGAGCTTGTCCGAGGCCTCCTTGTCGCCGCCGGTGCGGACGATCGTGAATTCGGTCTCCGCCATGCCGGGTTCGACCGAGGTCACGCGAACGCCCGTCCCGGCGAGATCGCACCTCAAGTCGAGCGAGAACTGGCGGACGAACGCCTTGGTGCCGGCGTAAACCGCGCCGCCCTTGTAGGGGTAGGTCGCGGCGACCGACGACAGGTTGATGATATGGCCTTGGCGTTCGATGAGCCTGGGAAGCAGCGCCCGGGTCAGCGCGACGAGGCCGCTGATATTGGTATCGAGCACGGTCTCGATCTTGTCCCATTCGCTTTCGGGCAGCCCGGCCATCGGCGGCGCGAGCCCCGCGTTGTTCAGCAGCAGGTCGATCTCGCCCCACGGCGCTTCCAGCCGCGCGAGGCCTTCCACGGCTACGCGATCGCGCATGTCGATCTCGAGCGGAAGGAAGACGTCGCCGAGCTCGTCCTGGAGCTTTTTCAATCGATCCCCGCGACGGCCGGTTCCGATCGCTCGCCATCCTCCTTCGACGAATTTGCGCGCCGCTGCCGCGCCGAATCCCGCTGTCGCTCCGGTGATCAGGATCGTCTTCATGATGCTCCTTCAGTCTCGCCCTCGAGCGCTCGCCGGGCCGCGACAAGCGCCTCGGCCTTTACCCCAATCTGCTCGCAAACCGAGAGGAGATCGGGCTCATAGCCCTCCAGGAAACGGATGAGCGCGGCGAGCAACTGCGGTTCGTCTGCCATGCCGCGAAGTTCGTCTGTCCCGATTCCGGTCAGCTCTAGGAACCGCTGGGCACGCCGAACGTCCGTAAGCGTGGCAGCAAGAGCGGCCAGCGCGAGCGCGTGCGCGTCGTTTGTGGTCTCGGACCGCATGGCTTAGGCTTAGAAGCCGAACAGTGAATGAGGGAAGAGAATTGGCGAAGATCCTGATCGTCGAAGACAATGCCCTCAACGTCAAATTGTTCTGCGACCTTCTGGCGGCGCACGGGCATGAACCCCAGGCCGTCACCGACAGCCGGCTGGCGCTCGACGCAGCGCATGAGTTTTCCCCCGACCTGGTGATCACCGACATCCAGCTGCCGCACGTCACCGGCTTCGATCTCATCCGGATGATGCGTGAGGACGACAGATTGTCGGAGGTACCGATCATGGCCGTGACCGCTTATTCGGCGCGCGGCGACGAAGAGCGTATCCGCGCAGCGGGTGCGCAGGCTTATGTGTCCAAGCCCATATCGGTGATGCGGTTTGCGGAAACCGTCGACGAGCTGCTCAGCGCGACGAAGGAGAAGGCTCAGGCGGACCCCGGACCGGAATGACGCGCCTGGCGGCTCGTCACTTGATCTTGGCTTCCTTGAACTCGACGTGCTTGCGAACCTTCGGGTCGTATTTCTTGAAGCTGAGCTTCTCGGTCTGGGTGCGAGGGTTCTTCTTGGTCACGTAATAGAAGCCCGTGTCCGCGGTGCTGACGAGCTTGATTTTGACCGTTGCCGGCTTCGCCATTGGAAAAATCCCGATTTCAAAAAATAAAAGCGGCTTCTCGCCGCTCCAACTGTGGCGCCAATGACGCACCGGCCCGATTCTGTCAACCGAAGCAAGATTGTAACGCCCCCTTAATCAACTTGGGCGAGCCTTCACCTCATGAGCAAACAGGCAAGAGCAAGGGATCCGATCGCGCAAGTGAGGCTGCAGGTGGCCTCGCGCGTCGCCGAGATCCGCGACGCCGGCCCGCGCCTCTCCCCGCTCGCCCTTCACGCACGGATGGACTCGATCCGCCAGATCGCCGCCGATCATGGCCTTGCCGCGCTCGAGAGCCTCGCCCGCCGCACCGCGCAGCTCGCGCTCCTTCCGGGCCACCGAGTGTCGATGCAGTCGTGCCTGGAGCATGTCGAGGAAGCCTTCGACTGTCACTCGGACCGCGATTGCACGGCGATGCTCGCCGCGCTCGCCATCCGCCTGCGCTAGGATTTCGACACCCTAGGAGCGTTCGTGCATTGAAGGCGCCATGCGCGCCTTCTCGCAGCTGCTCGACGACCTCGTCTACACGCGCTCGCGCAACACCAAGCTGAAGCTCATCGGCCAGTATCTCAGGGAAACGCCCGATCCCGACCGCGGCTACGGCCTCGCGGCCCTGACCGGCACGCTCGACCTCCCGCACGTCAAGCCGGCCGTGGTCCGCGGCCTGGTCGAGGAGCGGATCGACCCGGTGCTGTTCTACATGAGCCGCGACTATGTCGGCGATACCGCCGAGACGGTGGCGCTGCTTTGGCCCGGCCGGCAGGGTGAACCGCCCGAGATCGACGACGCGACCATCCGAATCTCGGACGCGATCGAACAGCTTCGGTCGGCGAGCAAGATGGATGCGCCCCGAGTGCTGGCTTCGATGCTCGACCATCTCGATGCGTCGGGCCGTTTCGCGCTCCTGAAGCTCGCGCTCGGCGCGCTCCGGGTCGGCATCAACGCGCGGCTCGCGCGGCTTGCCCTGGCCGAGGCATTCGCACTCCAGGTCGAAGCCGTGGAGGAGGTCTGGCACGGCCTGAAACCGCCGTTCGCCCCGCTCTTCGACTGGGCGGAAGGCCGCGGCGAGCAGCCGACGGCCCGCGATTTGCCCGTGTTCCGTCCGTTCATGCTAGCTCATCCGCTCGAGGAGCTTCGACTCTCCCTCGAGGACTATGCGGCCGAGTGGAAATGGGACGGAATCCGAGTCCAGCTGGTCCACGCCGGAGGAGAAACCCGGCTCTACAGCCGCACCGGGGACGACATTTCGGGAAGTTTCCCCGATGTCGCCGAGGCGTTCCGGACGAGCGGGGTGCTCGATGGCGAGCTCCTGGTGCGCGGGTCGGACCAGGGCGTTGCCGACATGCACGGCGGAGCGGCCGCCAGCTTCAACGCCCTTCAGCAACGGCTCGGCCGAAAGAACGTCAGCCAGAAGATGCTCGGCTCCTACCCCGCCTTCGTCCGGCTGTACGACTTGCTCTTCGATGGGGAATCGGATGTGCGCGAGCTGCCCTGGACCGAACGCCGGCCGCGCCTCGAAAGCTTCGCCGAGCGGCTCGATCCGGAGCGGTTCGATGTCTCGCAGCTGATCCAGGCGGGAAGCTTCGAAGAGCTGGAGGCGCTGCGCTCCAACGCCCGCGACGTCGCGATCGAAGGGATCATGCTGAAGCGCCGGGACAGCCCCTATGTCGCCGGGCGCCGCACGGGCCTTTGGTACAAGTGGAAGCGCGATCCGCTAACCGCGGACTGCGTGCTGATGTACGCGCAGCGGGGCTCCGGGAAGCGCTCGAGCTATTATTCGGACTACACGTTCGGCTGCTGGGCGGACGACCCTTCCCTTGGGGCGGAGCTGCTCCCCGTGGGCAAGGCCTATTTCGGCTTCACGGACGATGAGCTGAAATGGCTCGACCGCTGGGTGAGGGCGCATACCGTCCAGCGTTTCGGTCCAGTCCGCGAAGTCGATAAAAGCCTCGTGCTGGAGGTCGCCTTCGACTCCATCCACAAGAGCACGCGCCACAAATCCGGCCTCGCGATGCGCTTTCCGCGAATCAGCCGCATACGCATCGACAAACCGGCGGCTGAGGCCGACCGACTGGCGACGCTCCAGGCACTGGTAACTTGAAGCGCTGGCGAACAGCGCTAGGACTCGCCCTTCCCGGGGAGAGGAATCTCATGATCAGAAATTTGCTGGCTGCGACGACGGCCTTGCTGGTTGCGACCGCGGCTGACGCCGAGACTTACGCCATCCAGGCCGGAAAGCTGATCGTCGATGCCGCGCAGCCCGCGCGCGCGAATTCCACAGTCATTGTCGAAAACGGTCGCGTCGCCCGCATCGAGAACGGTTTCACAACTCCGGCCGGAGCGATCGTCGTCGATGAACGGAGCCGGACGGTGATGCCGGGAATGACCGACGTCCACGTCCATCTGACGCAGACCTCCGGAACGCCGTGGTACGCCAATTACACCGTCAAATATTCCGACCCCTATGCGACCACGCTGGGCCTCACCCACGCACTCGAAATGGCGCGCGGCGGGTTCACGACCGTCCGCGACCTGGGCGGGCCGACGAGCGCCGTGATCGCGGTCCGCGATGCCGTCGCCGAGGGGCGCTTTCCGGGCCCACGCATCAAGGTTTCTGGCGAAGCTCTGTCGATCGTCGGTGGCCATGCCGACGCCGCTACCGGCCTTCCGCCCGAACTCGCCGGGGCGGTCAACGAAGCGCACCTCAGTCCGTCGGTCTGCACCGGTATCGATGAATGCCAGAAGGTCGTGCGCCAACTCGCCGCTGCCGGCGTCGACGTGATCAAGATCATGGCGACGGGCGGAGTGCTCGATCCAGGCGCCATGGGCCTGGAACAGCATTTCACCGATGCCGAGATGAAGGGCATCGCCGATATGGCGCATGCGATGCATCTCAAGGTCGCAGCCCATGCGCACGGCGCGCGCGGAATCCTCGCCGCCACCAATGCCGGCGTCGATTCGATCGAGCATGGAACGTTCCTCGACGAGGCCGGAGCGCGCGCGATGAAGGCGCGCGGCACCTATTTTTCGGCGACCCTGATGGCGTTCAGCGGGGTCCAGGGGCTGATTGGAACCGGCAAGATCGCCCCGGAATCCGAAGCCAAGGCCAAGCAGACGTTCGCCGTCTGGGGGCACGGCCTCAATCTTGCCTACCGAACGGGGGTGAAGATTGCGCTCGGGACGGATAGCGCAGTCGCTCCCCACACCGCCGCGAACAAAGAGCTCGAACTGATGGTCACCAAGGGCGGAATGACCCCGCGCGATGCATTGATCGCGGCGACCAAGGGCGGCCCCGACCTCATGAACCTGTCGAATGAGACCGGAACGCTCGATCCCGGCAAGTCGGCCGACCTGATTGCAGTTGAGGGAGACCCGTTGGTCGATCCGACGGCTGTCCAGCGCGTCGATTATGTCATGGTCGAGGGCAAACCCATTCCAATGAAAGGTGCCCAATGAACCGAACGTCCCTTTTCGCGCTCGCATTGGCGCTCACCTGCGCTCCGGCGGCAGCGCAGAACGCGCCCGCGGGCGACACGCCCTCGAAGGAAGCCAAGGCGGAGGCCGAGAAACCCAACCCTGACCAGGTCAAGGCCAAGGTCGAAGAAGACGCTGGGCCGGTGAAGCGGTCGATCCCCTTCCACGGACGGACGCTCGCCTACACGGTCACGCCGGGTCACCTCACGATCCGCAATGCCGACGGGGAACCGACGGCAAGCATGTTCTACGTCGCTTACACGATTCCTTCTGCCGGGCGGCCCAGGCCGGTCACTTTCCTGTTCAACGGCGGACCCGGTTCATCGACGATGTGGCTTCACATGGGTTCCTTCGCCCCGGTGAAGGTCGACGCCTCAAGCCCGGAGACGGTTGCCGGCCCGCCGTTCCGTTACGGCCCGAACCCGGACACGTTGCTCGACATCACGGATCTCGTCTTTATCGACGCGCCGACGACGGGCCTCTCACGCCCGCTCGGCAAGGCTGAGCCGAAGGACTTCTTCGGGGTCGATAAGGACCTCGACGTCTTCACCCGGACGATCCAGCGCTACCTCACCAAATACGGCCGCTGGAACAGTCCGAAGTTCATCATCGGTGAGAGCTACGGAACGACACGGGCCGCCGGCCTTTCGCAGAAGCTCCTGGACCAGGGCGTCCAGCTCAATGGGATCGCATTCGTCTCAACGGTCTTCAACTTCGCCGACTTCCAGGGCGATCAGTCGTTCGTGAACTTCTTCCCGACCCTTGCGGCTAACGCCTGGTATCACGGGAAGCTCGATCCGAAGCCGGACCTCAGGCAGTTCCTGGCGGAGGCCAGCGCATTTGCGAGCGGCCCTTATGCTTCGGCCCTTCAGAGAGGCAACGCGCTTGGCGACGATGAGAAACGCTCGGTCGCGCAGCAGATGGCGCGCTTCCTCGGCATTTCTCCCGACTACATCATGCGCTCGAACCTGCGCGTCGGCGACGACCGGTTCCGCCGCGAGCTGCTTCGCGACCGCCATGAGATCATCGGCCGGATCGATTCGCGCTACGTCGGAACCGAGGCGGACAGCGCGGGAGCGGGCACGAGTTATGATCCCCAGGCGAGCGCCATTACCGGAGCCTTTGTTGGCGCGCTCAACGACTATTTGATGCGCGACCTCGGCTACAAGACCGAGCTCTATTATCGTCCCAACAATTATGCCGCGATCTACGGCGGGCCGGACGGATGGAACTTCACGCACAAGGGCCCGGACGGCGATCAGCAGATTGCGGACACGAGCGCGGATCTGGCCAATGCAATGCGTCAGAACCCGCGGATGAAAATCCTTTCGGTCAACGGTTATTATGATCTTGCAACGCCGTTCCACGGCGCGGACCTGGAGTTCAGCCATCTGGCGCTTGAGCCGCAGCTCCAGGCGAACATCCGCTACACTTACTATGAAGCGGGTCACATGATGTACATCGACCCGGCCTCGGCGAGGCAGCTCAAGGCCGACATGGCGGCATTTTACGCCAGCGCGCAATGAAAAGAGCCGGCGGGCACGAGTCCCGCCGGCTCCATCGCCCCCTTGGAAACGGGGCTAGGTGATCGCCGTAAGGTTCACTGCCGCGAACTTGCCGCGACGGTCGACCTCGATCTCGAATTCCAGCCGGTCGCCCTCGTTGAGCGTCGGAATTCCGGCGCGCTCGACGGCGGAAATGTGAACGAACGCGTCGGGCTGGCCGTCATCGCGCTGGATGAAGCCGAAGCCTTTCATCGCGTTGAAGAACTTAACCGTCCCGCTGGCCTTCTCGCCCGTCAGCTGCCGCTGCGGGGCGCGCTCGGCGCGCTCGACCGCCATCGGCTCGCCTTCGATTCGAAGGTTGGTCGCCGAAATCCGCCCACCGCGATCGACGAGCGTGAACTCGAGCGGCTGACCGTCCGCGAGGTCCGTCAGGCCGGCCTGTTCGACCGCCGAAATGTGGACGAACACATCCTCGCCGCCATCGTCACGGACGATGAATCCGAAGCCCTTCTGCGGATTGAAGAATTTGACGATCCCCTTGCCTTCGCCGACGACCTGCGGAGGCATTCCACCTGCGCCGCCGCCGCCTCCGCCGCGGAAACCGCCGCCCCCGCCTCCGCCGCGAAAGCCTCCGCCTCCGCCTCCGCCGCCGCCAAAGCCGCCACGGTCGCCGAAGCCACCGCCGCCGCCACCGCCGCGGTCACCGAATCCGCCGCGGCCGCCATAGCCGCCGCGCTCCTGGAAACCACCGCCGCCGAATTCACTGCCGCCGAAATTCTCTTCGCCGAAACCTTCGCGCTTGTCGCGGCCGCGCCCTCCGCGGTCGCCTTTACGCCCTCTGTCGAAACCCATGCCCGTCCAAACTCTTCTGTGCCCCAAATCGAAATAAGACCGAGTGTGCGCCGGGCCCTAAGGCGCAACCGGTCCGTGCGCTTCCCACTCGCGCACGGGGCGGGTGCTTACAGGAAAAATCTGGCCTGCTCTAGTGATTCCATCGCCGCGGGCTGGCGCGTACCGCCGGAGCAGGACTAAAACGGTTCAGGATAAAAGATATAAGGACCGTGAATGGCGATCCATTTTCACGAAGAAGACCTGCCCGCCGGCGTAAGCTTCGCGGACGGTCCGATCGCGGTAGATACCGAAGCCATGGGCCTCGTTCCGGGCCGCGACCGGCTCTGCCTGGTCCAGCTGTCCGATGGGAAGGGAGACGAACATCTCGTCCGCTTCAGGCGCGGCAGCGATTATTCCGCCCCGAATCTGAAGGCGCTGCTCGGCGACCCGGGCCGCCTCAAGCTCTATCACTTCGCCCGCTTCGACGTCGGGATCCTGCAGGCCTATGTCGGGATCATTGCGGCGCCGCTCTATTGCACGCGCACCGCATCGCGGCTCGTTCGCACCTACACCGACCGGCACGGTCTCAAGGACCTCGTCAAGGAGCTGCTCAACGTCGATTTGTCCAAGGCGCAGCAAACCAGCGACTGGGGCGCCGACGAGATCAGCGATGCGCAGCGCGAATATGCGGCCAGCGACGTGCGCTATCTCCATGCGCTCAAGGAAAGGCTCGACGAACGGCTCACGCGCGAAGACCGGATCGCTCTTGCCCAGGCCTGCTTCGACTTCCTTCCCGCGCGCGCCCTGCTCGACATCGCGGGCTGGGCCGAACAGGATATTTTTGCGCATGACGGCTGAAAATGTCTGAGGCCGCCGCCAGGGAACGCGCCGACAAGCAACGCTGGGCGGTGCCGGGAAGCGCGCATGACGCGATCGTTCGCTGGTCGAAGATCATACTCCCGAGCGCGGTCGGCGTGCTGATCGCCGTCCTCGCCTTCGCGCCCCTGCAAAAGCACGGCGACGTCAGCTTCATTCTCGACAAGAAGAAGGTCGAAAGCGCGCCCGAAAGGATGCGAGTTGAATCGGCTCGCTACGTCGGCGCCGACAACAAGGGCCAGAAGTTCGAAATCACGGCCAACCGTGCGATCCAGCGCAGCTCTGATGTGCCGATCGTCGACATCGAGGGCATGTTCGCCCGGCTCTTCCAGGCTAACGGCCCGCTGATGATGGCCGCCAACCAGGGCCGCTACGACCTCGACACGCAGCAGATGGCGGTCAGTGGCCCGGTCCGGGTCCTGGGGCCCGACGGCTATCGGCTGGAAACGCGGGATGTGATGGTCGATATGAAGCAGCGGCAGCTCGCCAGCTCAGGCCCGGTTTCCGGGCAAATGCGGCTGGGCCGGTTCCAGGCCGGTCAGCTGCGCGCCGACTTGGGCGAAAGGAAAGTGATGCTCGAGGGCGGCGTTCGCTTGAAAATCGTGCAAGGCGCCGTCAGATGAAGGCGATGCGGTCCTTCGGCATAATCCTTGCTTCGGCAATTCTCGGCGCGGGCATCGTCGCGGGCGCGGCGCCCGCCCAGCAGAAGCAGGATACAGTCTCGGCGCTGAAAGGGCACAACAGCAATGCCCCGGTCGACGTCAGCGCCAATCGCATCGAAGTCCAGGACCGTTCCGACCGCGCGATTTTCGTCGGCAACGTCCATGTCACTCAGGCCGAACTGACGCTTGATACGGAACGGCTGACGGTCGCTTATTCGGGCGGCTCCCAGACCAGCGGAGGGGTCCAGATCCGGAGGCTCGATGCGGCTGGCGGAGTTACCGTTCACAGCCCGTCCGAAACGGCGAAGGGCGATTTCGGAATCTACGATCTCGATAAGAAGCTGATCACGCTGATCGGCTCGGTCCAGCTCAACCGGGGCGACAATCAGGTCAACGGCTCGCGGCTCGTCATCGACCTCGATTCCGGTCGGGCCGTGATCGACGGCGGGCCGCCGGGCGTGAACCAGAGCGGCGGCCGCGTCACCGGTCACTTCACGGTGCCGCAGAAGACGCAGCAGTAGGCGGCCGGTGAACGAAGCCGCGACCCTGATGAGGCCGGCGACCGAACCGGCCCCGGCGACGGGCGGGCTCGAGGTCCACTCGATCGCCAAGGCCTACGATCGCCGTGCCGTGCTTCACGACGTGTCGCTCGGTGTCCATCGCGGCGAGGTCGTTGGCCTGCTTGGCCCGAACGGCGCCGGAAAGACGACCTGCTTTTATTCGGTGATGGGGCTGGTGAAGCCCGACAGCGGACGCATCTTCCTCGACGGCCAGGACATCACCGACCTGCCCATGTACCGCCGCGCAATCCTCGGGCTCGGCTATTTGCCGCAGGAGACTTCGATCTTTCGCGGACTGACGGTCGAGCAGAACATCATGGCGGTGCTCGAGGTTTCCGAGCCCGACGGCCACGCGCGGCAGGATCGGTTGGAACAATTGCTTCGTGAATTCGGGATTGCGAGCCTCCGCGATTCGCCAGCCATGGCGTTGTCGGGTGGCGAGCGCCGTCGCTGCGAGATCGCCCGAGCGCTCGCGGCCGAGCCGTCGATCATGCTGCTCGACGAGCCGTTCGCCGGAATCGATCCGATCTCGATCGCCGACATTCGCGAGCTCGTGCGTGAATTGAAGAAGCGCGGCATCGGCGTTTTGATCACTGATCATAACGTTCGAGAAACACTCGATATCGTCGATCGGGCCTGCATCATCTACGACGGCCAGGTCCTGTTCCAGGGTACTCCCGAAGCGTTGGTCGCCGACCAGGAGGTCCGGCGCCTCTACCTCGGCGAGAGCTTCGCGCTTTAGCGGATATAGGACCCGTGGGACTCGGGCCCTCCCTAAGCATCCGCCAGTCGCAGCAGCTGGTGCTGACCCCCCAGCTGACGCAGGCGATCAAGCTTCTCCAGCTCAGCAACCTGGAGCTCGAGGCCTATATCGCGGAGGAAATTTCGAAGAATCCGCTGCTCGAGGCGCGCTCCGACGAGCCCGAGGAGCAGCCCGCCGGCGACTTCATGTCCGACGAGGATACGCCCGACGAAGCGCCGGAGGACCCGGGGGCTGACGACCTCATCACCGGAACTGCTGACGACGACCGCCCGCTCGATGTCGACTGGACGAGTGAAGCGCTCGAAACCGACAGCTTCTCAGATGTGGTCACGTCCGGCGGCGCCGAAGAGGCATTCGACTTCGACCGGCTGGAATATTCGCCCGCCTCATTGTCCGAACATTTGCAGGACCAGCTGCACGGCTATTCCGGACCTGAAGGTGACCTCGCCCGAATCATCGCGGAGGCATTGGACGAGACCGGCTATCTAACCGTCCCGGCCGAGGAAATTGCGCGTATGACCGATGCGCCGGTCGCGGTCGTCGAAGCCGCGATCAATATCGTCCAGGGCCTCGAGCCGGCAGGCGTGGGCGCTCGCAGCCTGGCCGAATGCCTGGCGATCCAGGCCAGGGCCGCCGATCGTTACGACCCGGCGATGGCGCGCCTGATCGACAATCTGGAGCTGCTGTCGAAAGGCCGCCTCGGAGATCTCAAGCGCATCTGCGCGGTCGACGATGAGGACCTTGCGGACATGATCCGTGAGCTTCGTTCCTATGATCCCAAGCCCGGATGCCAATTTTCGGCTTCGGCTGCGGAAGACGTCACTCCGGACGTGTTCGTGCGCCAGCTCCGTGCGGGCTTCGCGGTCGAGCTCAACCAGGCGACCTTGCCGCGATTGCTCGTCAACCGGCGCTATTATCAGGAACTGAAATCCGGCCCCCAGGACAAGACATCGCGCGCCTGGCTGAGCGAGTGCCTGGCAAGCGCCAACTGGCTGGTGAAGGCGCTCGACCAGCGCGCCCGGACCATCGTCAAGGTCGTCAGCGAGATCGTCAAACGGCAGCAGGGCTTTTTCGAGCGAGGCGTCTCGGCGATGAAGCCGATGACCCTGCGCGAAGTGGCCGAAGCGATCGAAATGCACGAATCGACCGTCAGCCGGGTGACCTCGAACAAATATATGCTGTGCGACCGGGGCCTCTATGAGCTTAAATATTTCTTCGGCTCGGGCGTGGCTTCCGCCGAAGGTGACGGAGCCGCGGCCGAGGCGGTCAAGTCGGCGATCAGGGAGCTGATCGATGCCGAAACCGAGATCCTCAGCGACGACGCGATCGCCGGACTGTTGAAGGGCAAGGGCTTTGACCTCGCCCGCCGCACCGTCGTCAAATATCGCGAGGCGATGGGCATCGGCTCGTCGATCCAGCGGCGCCGGTTGAGGAAAATCGCCGGCTAGGCCGACAATCTCGCCCAGATTGGGAGATGGTCCGACGCTCGCCGGGCATTGTGGCTCATGTGCACGCCGGCCGCTTCTATATTCAAATCCCTGTGCACGATGATCCGGTCGAGCGCGGCAACCGGGCGGCGAGCGTGAAAGCTCGGACCGGTCGGGACGATATGGAATTCGGGCTCCAGGTCCTTGAGGCACCCGGCAAAGGTTCGCCACTCGTTGGTGTCGCCCATCAGCACGGTCGGCATGAGCTGCGGGCGGTCGGCGATCGCGTCGAGGATCGCGCGCATCTGCCGCCGCCTCCAGAGTCCCGAGAGGTCGAGATGCATGCCGACCACGCGAAGCGGCCGGTCGCCGATCAGGAGCTCGGCCATGACCGCGCCCCTGGGCTCGAAGGTCGGGAGGTCGAGCACCGCGCAATCGAGGATCCCGATGTGCCGCTTCACGAGGATCGCGTTGCCGTGCCAGCCGATGTTTCGAGTGTTGACCTTGAGCAGCCGCTCGGCGTGCTTGCGGGCTTTCTCGAGCGGCCGTTTGTGCCGGACCCCGAAGTGCACCGGCTCATACATGCCATGGCTGTCGATCAGCTCGTGCGGGACGGTCGAGCCGCGCCCGCCGATCCGTTTGTCGGCCTCCTGCAGGGCGACGACGTCGGCGTCGATCTCCTGCAGCACCTTCAGCACGCGATGAGGGTCGCGGCGGCCGTCGAGCCCGACCGCCCGGTGCATGTTGTAGCTGGCGACGGTGATCGTGGGCGCGGAGGTCACATGCCCGCCAATAGCCGTTCCTTGCGAAAGGTTCCTAGACGTCCAGATTGGCGACGCTGAGCGCGTTTTCCTGGATGAACTCGCGGCGCGGCTCGACCACGTCGCCCATCAGCCGAGTGAAGATCTCGTCGGCAACGTCGGCCTGAGCCACCTCGACTCGGAGCAGGGAGCGGTTCGCCGGGTCGAGCGTCGTTTCCCACAATTGCTCGGCATTCATTTCGCCGAGGCCCTTATAGCGCTGGATCGACAGACCCTTGCGGCCCCCCGCGAGAACGGCGTCGAGCAGTTCCGAGGGACGGGTGATGGGGACGGGCTTGCCTTTGGTCTCGGCTTCAATTGCCTCGACCGGCTCGTCCCCTTCAGCACTTTCGAGCTCCGGCTTCGGCTCCTCGGCGGTCGCGGTCTTTTTGAGCGCGCGCAACGTCAACGGCTTTGCGTAGACCGCGGCCTGCTCGGCTGCGAGCGAGTGGAGCTTGCGCGCCTCGGCCGAGACAAGGAAGCCCGGCTCGATGAGGTAAGCGTCGGTGACCCCGCGCCACACCCGCCTCAGCAGATAGCCGCCCTCGGCGCCGACTTCGCCGGACCAGCTGGCTTCGGTGTCGCCGGCGCCGAGCCATTCGGCGACTCGAACGATGGCCTTGGCTCGCCCGTCCTTGTCCAGATTCGGTTTCAGCGCGCCGTTGATCGCCAGCGCTTCGATGAGCGCCGAGTCATAATTGCGGGGCGCATAACGCATCAGGATCCGCATTCGGCGGGCGTGATCCACCAGCGCCTTCAAGTCGTTGCCGGAGCGCTGACCGTCGGGTGCGTCGAGCACCAGCCCCTCGATTCCGGCCTCCTCGAGATAATCGTCGAGGGCGCCGTCGTCTTTGAGATAGACTTCCGAGCGGCCGCGGCTGACCTTGTAAAGCGGCGGCTGCGCGATGAAGAGGTGCCCCTTCTCGATAAGGTCCGGCATCTGGCGGTAGAAGAAGGTCAGAAGCAGGGTCCGGATGTGTGCGCCGTCGACGTCGGCGTCGGTCATCAGGACGATCTTGTGGTAGCGTAGCTTCTCCAGGTTGAACTCCTCGCGACCGATGCCGGTGCCGAGCGCCTGGATCATCGTCCCGATTTCCTTGGACGAGAGCATTCGGTCGAACCGCGCGCGCTCGACGTTCAGGATCTTGCCCTTCAAGGGCAGGATCGCCTGATATTTGCTGTCGCGCCCCTGCTTGGCCGAGCCGCCGGCGCTGTCGCCCTCGACCAGGAACAGTTCCGACTTGGCGGGGTCGCGTTCCTGGCAGTCGTGGAGCTTGCCCGGCAATGAGGCGATGCCCATCGCCGACTTGCGGCTCGCCTCGCGCGCCTTGCGCGCCGCCTCGCGCGCCGCCGCGGCGTCGATGACCTTCTGGACGATCGCCCGCGCATGGCCTGGGTTCTCCTCAAGCCACTCGGCAAGCTTGTCGGCCATCAGGCTCTCAAGCGGTTGGCGGACCTCGCTGCTGACGAGCTTGTCCTTGGTCTGGGAGCTGAACTTGGGGTCGGGCAGCTTGACCGAAACGATCGACGTCAGGCCTTCACGCATGTCCTCGCCCGTCAGCGAGAGCTTCTCGCGCTTCATCAGCCCTGAACGATCGGCATAATTGTTGAGAGTTCGAGTCAGCGCCGCACGGAACGCCGCGAGATGGGTGCCGCCATCGCGCTGCGGGATGTTGTTGGTGAAGCAAAGGACGTTCTCATAGTAGGAATCATTCCACTCGAGAGCGACGTCGATGCCGATGTCGTCGCGCTGGCCGTGGATCGCGATCGGATCGGGCACGATCGGGGTCTTGGCCCGGTCGAGCCACTTCACGAAGGCCCCGATCCCGCCTTCGTAATACATTTCGACGCTCTTCTTCTCGGCGTGGCGGGCGTCGGTCAGGACCAGCCGGACCCCTGAATTCAGGAAAGCGAGCTCGCGGAATCGATGCTCCAGCAGCTCGAAGTCGAAGTCGGTCTGCTTGAAGGTCTCGCCCGACGGAAGGAAGGTCACCAGCGTACCGCGCTTGTCGGTCTTGCCGACCACCTTCAGCGGCGCCTCGGCCTCGCCGTAGCGAAAGCGCATGAAATGTTCTTCGCCATCGCGCCAGACGGTGAGGTCGAGCCATTCGGAGAGGGCGTTGACGACCGATACGCCGACCCCATGGAGACCGCCCGAAACCTTATAGGCATTGTCGTCGCTGGTGTTCTCGAACTTACCGCCGGCGTGGAGTTGGGTCATGATGACTTCGGCCGCCGACACGCCCTCTTCAGAATGGATTCCGGTCGGGATCCCGCGGCCATTATCTTCGACGCTGACCGAGCCGTCGGGATTGAGTGTGATCAGGACCCGGTCGCAGTGGCCGGCAAGAGCCTCGTCGATGGCGTTGTCGCTGACCTCGAACACCATGTGGTGAAGGCCCGAGCCGTCGTCGGTATCCCCGATGTACATGCCGGGGCGCTTGCGCACCGCGTCGAGGCCCTTGAGGACCTTGATGCTCTCGGCGTCGTAGCTGCCGGTATTGCCGTTCTTCTCGGGGGGAATTGCCATAGTCCAGATATAGGGATTTTCGCCCGGATGTCACGCGCGCGCACGTGCGCGCACGCGCGTGAGTCGGCGGCCTGGCAATCCTCTACTTAAATGCGGCCTAGCCCTCGGCGTGGCGAGGACCGCCGAAGCGCCGGCGTCCGCGGAACTTCCGCTTGGGCTGGGCGCCGTCTGCGCGGTGCGCCGAGTGCCCATCGGCGCGGTGCGGATGCCGCTGCTGGCCCTCGTTCCGATTCTGCCGGCGTTGGCCGTCGTTGCGACGATCGGCTTTGGTTGAGCCATGGTGGGGCCGCGCCGGCCGCGCATCGCGCGGCGCGGGCTTGAGCCGCTTGAAGGCGTCGGCGGTCGCGGCGAAGTCAGCCGGAAGCGGGGTGACGGTAAGTTTCTGCCGCGTCGTCCGCTCGATGTCGCGCAAATTGCCGCGCTCATCGGGACTGCAGAAAGCGAGCGCGACGCCGTCCGCTCCGGCGCGAGCCGTGCGCCCGATCCTGTGGACATATTGTTCGGGCACGTCCGGAAGGTCGAAGTTCACCACATGGCTGACGCCGGGGACGTCGATCCCGCGCGCGGCGATGTCGGTTGCGACCAAAACCTTCATCTCGCCCGACTTGAACGCGGCGAGCGCGCGTTCGCGCTGCGCCTGCGATTTGTTGCCGTGGATCGCCCCGGCCGCGATGCCGGCGGCCTCGAGCTGGCGCACAATCTTGTCCGCGCCGTGTTTGGTGCGGCTGAACACGAGTGCGCGTTCGACCGGCTCCGACCGCAAAACCGTCGCCAGAAGCGCGATTTTCTCGGCCTGGTTGACCATCGTCACGCTCTGGTCGACCCGGTCGACGGTCGTCGCGGTCGGAGTCACCGACACTTCGGCGGGATTGGTGAGATAGCGATCGGCAAGCTCCTTGATCGCCCTCGGCATGGTCGCCGAGAAGAACAGGGTCTGCCGTTTCGGCGGCACGAGGCTGACGATGCGCTTCAGCGCATGGATGAAGCCGAGGTCGAGCATCTGGTCGGCCTCGTCGAGGACGAGGATTTCGAGGTCACGCAGGCTGAGCGCGCGCTGGTCGATGAGGTCGAGCAGACGGCCCGGAGTCGCGACGAGGACGTCGAGGCCGCGCGCTACGGTGCGGACGCTCTTGCTGTTGGGGACGCCGCCGAAGATGACTCCGACCGACAGACGCATGAACTTGCCGTAGGCCTGGGCGCTGGCGGCGATCTGCGAGGCAAGCTCGCGGGTCGGGGCAAGCACCAGCATGCGGACCTGGCCGGGCTTCAGATAAGCGCGATTGTCCGCGAGGCGGTCAAGCGAGGGAAGCATGAAGGCCGCGGTCTTGCCGGTGCCGGTCTGCGCAATGCCCAGCAAATCGCGTCCGGTAAGGACCGTCGGGATCGCCTGGAGCTGGATCGGCGTCGCCTGCGCATAATTTTTCGCGGCGAGTGCGTCCAGCAGGGGCTTGGACAGCCCGAGGGAATGAAAAGACAATGAAAATTCCAATGTAAATTAGGTTCGGCCGCGCAAAAGCGCGCGGCTCGAACGGGGGTCGAGAAGCGCCCCGCGTGAATAGGAGAGCATGGGTTAATCGAGGCGCGGGCCGGTCGTCGCCTGAGCGAATTTCCGATCACGCCGCTTGAAAAAGCGCCTCGTGCTGCGGTGCAACATAGAGGGGAGTAGTTAAGAAGTCCACCCTTGTTACGCTGGCGCAAGGATTCCCGGTTCGACATGATACCGCGAGGCCTCGCCGATGCCACTGAACAATGCAGCTTCGGTCGCGGTCATCCAGACCTGCCCGCGGCCTTCGAGGCGGCTGAACAAAGCCGCCCGGCGCTTGGGGTCGAGGTGCGCCGCGACCTCGTCGAGAAGCAGGACGGGCGGTTCGCCCGTTTTTCTCGCAACCAATTCGGCATGTGCCAACACCAGGCCAATCAGAAGCGCTTTTTGCTCCCCAGTTGAGCATTGAGAGGCCAGCCTTTCCCTTACGCCGAAATACACGATGAGATCCTCATTGTTCGGGCCATGAGTGCTTCGCTTGGCCGCGGCATGCACCTTACGGCTGGCTGCCAGCCGCGCTTGAAGGTTGGTGGTGGTCACGTTGCCGATATCGAGCCGAGAAGCCGGGAATTCGTCACCAGCGACCTCCCATATCACCGGGGCCAGCGCCTTTACGGTTCGCATTCGTGCGTGCGAGACCGCGCCGCCATGCTCCGCCATTTGCGCTTCGAGCGAGTCGAGCCAAACCTCGTCCCATGGCCCCTCAGCGAGCAGCTTGTTTCGCGCCCGCATTGCCGCGTCGTAGCGGGTCGAATGATGCGCGTGGCCCGGTTCGAGCGCGAGCACCAGGCGGTCGAGGAAACGCCGCCGATCGCCCGCGCTTCCAGTGAACAGCCGATCCATCGCTGGAACCAGCCACAGCACCGACAGCCATTCGCCGAGCGAGTTTACCGCAGCCGGGGCGCCGTTGATCCTCACCTGCCGCCGCTCGGGCGCCGAAGGCTCCGTACCGGTGCCGATGTCGGTTTCATCGAGCCTCGCTGCGATCGCAAAGGCGCCGCTGCCGCTTTGTCGGGCCATTTCGCTTAGCGCTGCCCCGCGCAGCCCGCGTCCAGGCGACAACAGCGAGACCGCCTCGAGCAGATTCGTCTTGCCCGCCCCATTCTCGCCGAAGAGCAGCACGAATCCGGCCCCCGGCTCGACAGTCGCCGAGGCGTAAGACCGGAAATCCGTCAGCGAAAGGCGCGAAATGGCGGCCATTGCGGCCGGACTAGCACATCGTCCGCTTCGCTAAACCCGCATCGGCATGAGGACGTATAGCGCGTTCGACTTGTCGTTCTCGCGCAGCAGGGTTGGCGCCGCCGCGTCGGCGAGGTGAACCTCGACCGTGTCGCCGTCGATCTCGCTCAATATGTCGAGCAGGTAACGGGCATTGAACCCGATCTCGATCCCGTCCGAGCCATAATCGGCGGCGAGTTCCTCGGTCGCGAGGCCATTTTCCGGGGACGTCACCGAAAGGGTGACCTTGTCGCGGTCGACGCTCATCTTCACCGCTCGGGTTTTTTCCGACGCGATGGTGGAGACTCGGTCGACCCCCGCCGAGAAGCTCTTCGGATCGAGCTTCAGCAGCTTGTCGTTCGCGGTCGGAATGACCCGATTGTAGTCGGGGAACGTGCCGTCGATCAGCTTGCTGGTGAGGACCGCGCTGCCGAGGCCGAACCGCACCTTGGTCGGCGAAAGCGAGATCTCGACCGTGCCCTCGAGCTCCTCGAGCAGCCGGTAGAGCTCCTGCACTGCTTTTCGTGGGATAATGACGTCGGGCATTCCGTCGGCGCCATCCGGCTTCGCGATTGTCACTCGCGCGAGCCGGTGGCCGTCGGTCGCCGCGGCGCGCATCTGGTCGTCGATGACGTGCAGGAAGATGCCCATCAGATAATAGCGAGTCTCCTCGCTCGAGATCGCGAAGCGGGTTTTCTCGATGATTTGGCGGAGAGTCGCCGCCGGAAGCTCGAAACGGGTCGGAAGCTCGCCTTCGGCAATCACCGGGAAGTCATCGCGCGGAAGTGTCGACAGGCTGAAACGCGAGCGGCCGGCGTTCACCTGCATCTTGCCTTCGGCGGCGCTCAGCTCGACCTGGCTGCCCTCGGGAAGCTTGCGGACGATGTCGAACAGGGTGTGGGCGGAAAGCGTCGTCGCTCCCGGTTGCGAAACGTTGGCGGGCACGCTCTCGTCGACCTGCAGGTCGAGGTCCGTTGCCATCAGCCGGATCGAGCCGTCCTCGCGCGCCTCGATCAGCACGTTCGACAGAATCGGGATGGTGTTCCTGCGTTCCACGACCGACTGCACGTGGCCGAGGCTCTTCAGGAGTGTCGCCCGTTCAATCGTCGCTTTCATGTCGCCACAGTCCCATAGCCCACGCGTGTCGGCTCGTTATAGCGAGCCTTCGGCCATGCGGAAGTGGCTGTTTGGAGCGATCCGTTACTGGCCCGCCTTCGTCGGTGGCTGGGCGGCGGGCTTGGCCGGCATCAGGACCGCGTCGACGTGGTGGACGACGCCGTTCGAATATTTCTCGTCACCCTGGGTGATCGTGGCCTTGTTGCCCTTGGAATCCGTCAGAACGGTCTTCCCGCCGTCCTTGGTCGCGGTAAGTGTTCCGCCCATGCTCGCGAGCAGGGCCTTGCCCTTGCCCCGGTCGATCGCCTTGTCGATGTCGTCGACGAGCATTGTCCCCGACAGGATCATGTTCGTAAGGATGCCGGTCAGCTGCGCGCGGTTTTCCGGCTTGGCATCGAACGTGCCTGCCGGGGCTTTATCGAAAGCCGCGTCGTCGGGCACCAGCACGGTGTAGGGGCCCGCGCCGGCAAGGGTCTGATCGAGCCCCGCGGCCTTCGCCGCAGCCATGAACTTGCCGTTCGCCGCGAGACCGGCGGCGATGGTCTTGGTACCGGCCGCCTTCTGCGCCTCCGGCGTCTGGGCGTTCATTCGGTTTTCGGCCGACTGATTCTTGCACGCAGCAGTCGCCAGCAGAATGGCCGCCAGGCCGAGCGTCAGAGCTTGGGTCCTCATGACCTTCTCTCCTTTTCTTCTGTCATAACGAAATGGCCCGGCAACGCGTGCCGGGCCATCCGCGATCCATTTCTGAACCAATATTAACGCACTTACGTCAGGATCGATGCAACGATCGCCGTTACGAGCATCGTCGCCGGGTCGATCTGATAGATGTTTCCGTTGTTGTACCGGTACATCGCCGACGGAGTGTCGTAGTAAGTCGCGCGATAGTCGTACGGCACGTTGTAAACGTCGTAGCCCATTGGAAGCGGCTGGCCGATGTTGAAGCCCGGCGAGAGCAGGGCCGCGACCGACGTGATCATGCTGCTCGACGGATCGTACTGGTAGATCGCGCCCGGAGCGTACCAATAGCCGTAATCGGACGTGTCATAGTACATGCTCCGATACTGGTACGGCACGTTGTAATAGCCGTAGCCGGTCGGAAGCATCTGACCTACGCCATAGCCGCTCGCATACATCGGGATCACGTTCTCGACGAAGCCCGTCACGCAATCCACCTGGTAGATCACGCCGTTGACGTAGCGGTTACAATTGTAGGGTGAGTCCGGGTAGAAGCTGTTGAAGCCGTACGAGCTCGGAACGTAGTAATTGTTCATGTACGACGACGGGAAATAGCTTCCCGGCATGTAGCCGCCGAACGCGAGCGGCAGCAGTGCGTCGATCAGGCTGGTGCCCCGGTCGACCCGGTACATGTACCCATCACCGTAACGGTAATAGAAATCGTTCGTGTCCGGATAGAGATAGCGCACGGAATACGGCACCGAGCTCAGCTCTGCGATACGGGCTGCGTCGGAAATCCGCGTCCCGAGCAGCTTGGAGGCAAGGCCCGGAGGCATGCACCCCTTGTCCAACAGACCGGGCGGGCATCCGCCGACACCATAACCCCGCGCCCTGTTGCTGAAATCCTCGGCTCGAACGACCCGAGTCCCAAGATTCGCGTTACGGACGAACATTCCATTGTCCAGCCGCTCGATGCGATTGGTTCGAAGCTCGTCGCGAAGGGCCTCGCGGGTGCTGACGCGTTCGAGGCGATTTGCCTTCATCTCTGCGCGCATCGCCTGCCCGCGATCCCGCGCGAGCTGGTTGCCGCGCATTTGGTTATGCTCGACGTTGCGCACCTGGCGCTGCTCGATGCGCTGCAGCTTCATTTGGCTGCCTCGCCCGCGCTGCTCGACGACATTCGCATGGCTGACGTTAGTGCGCTCGATTTTCATCGCTCTACCGCCGCCACCGTGGCCGTGCTCCTGAATTGCAAAAACCTGGCGCTGCATACGCGGCGAAGCGATTTCGCCGCCGTGGCCGCCGCCACGGCTCTGCATGCGGATGGCGTTTCCGCCGCCTCCGCCACGCGATCCGCCGCGCGCTTCGACGTTGCCGCCACCGTGGCCGCCGCCATGAACCTGAGCGGCGCTTTGTTCGCCGCCATGCCCGCCCAGTCGAGCGCGGCGGCGCGGCGTGTGGCCGACCGCTTCCATTTCGACCCCGTGCCCTGGCACCGCCGGCCGGCGCCCCGGCGCGAGGATCTGCGCCTGCTCTCGCGCGCCGTATGGGAATGCCGGCGATTGAGCCTGACCTATGAAAGCTGGGCGGGGGCCAGGCCGCGGCGATTTCGAAGGCCACGGAAAGGCCGGCCAGGACCCGGTCGCCGGGGCCGATGCCCGCCGCCGCCAGCCGGTCGCCGGCCCGCCGCACCCGCTCCCGCAGGCCTCGGTAGTTCAGTGCCGACCGGCCGTCGTCCACGGCGATAGCTTCGGGAAACGCCTCCGCTGTGGCCGCGAATACCTGCCACAAGGTGCGAGTCGCCGCCGGAGTTTCTGGATAGACCGCGGCCGCGTGCGCCGGGCGCGGCGATGCCCCGGCTTTTCGGCCGCGTTGAAGTAAGGATCGAACCGCGTCACCATCACGTTCCCCCGCCAGTACGCATGGCTTACCAGGCCTCGCCTCCCGTAGCGGGGAGTTTCTCTGACTGCGGAACTGGGTCGGCAGTTAGATGGATATTCATAAGAGTTCAGAGAGCGTTAAGAGCATGCGACTTATGTGACCTATGTGCATGGCGATTTATGAGAGAAGTCATAGGAATTACAACCCCGGGCGCGGCCCTGGAGTGGCTGCCGCGGCGCGGCCTC
>Ga0207647_10000295_pt1 | contig 40933 bp, 53 predicted proteins | sample KBSCornC2_FD_184295 | JGI IMG/M metagenome (GOLD analysis project Ga0207647, IMG submission 184295) | Corn rhizosphere microbial communities from Kellogg Biological Station, Michigan, USA - C2 (SPAdes) (version 2) | ecosystem: Host-associated > Plants > Roots > Rhizosphere ... | reverse complement strand
GACGTTGTTATACATTGCATACCCACCGCGCAGGAGTTAGGCAGGATGCTTCCGTTACATAGGGGATACGATCTTGCTGCCCGCTCTTACCGATTACGAAGCATGGCGGGAAATGTCATGGCGATAGCTGATGACGTTCGGAAATGCGTGCTTTTCATAGGGCATGGTGACGAAGGTAATTTCAAAAGCTGTGGGACGGCGTTTCTGCTTGGCTACAAGGGAACTACCTACCTTGTGACAGCGAGGCATGTTGCCTTGGCGCTCGGAGATGACCCGTTTTCCTTCCGGCTCAATCTGCGGAATGGCCTATCCGACACGATTCATCACGACCCGCTCGGCAATAAACATGAGTGGTTCAGGTGGCATGTTCCTCATGATCCTACCGTTGATCTTGCGGTCAAGCCTTTCAACTTTGCGTTCGGCTCCTTGGGATATGAGATAAAGGCGCTCAAGGGCAGCGACTGGATATTGGATGATGTTAAACGAGCCGAAGAGCATATAGGGCCGGGCGATCTTTGTTATGCGATCGGGCTGTTTCATCTGGTTCAAGGGACACGGCGCAACGTACCCATTGTGCACACTGGTCGGATTGCGATGAACAGTGGCGAGGAATTGGTGCCGGTCGAAGATTGGACCGGCCAAAAAGAGACCGTTGATGTGAATGGCTACCTAGTCGAACTCACGAACTTGGAAGGGCTAAGTGGCGCTCCCGTTTTGGTTCGCGGCGAATTCCATGTGGATGAATTCTACACCCATTCCGGCGAGCAGAGAGGGGTTTCGGTCACGGATACCAGGCTCCATTTGCTCGGAGTTTGGCAAGGTTCCTGGAACCACTCAATCCATGACGGACGCCGCCCCTTGGCGATTGGGGTAGTGGTGCCAGCCAGTGAGTTACTTAAGCTGTTGGAGCAAGATGACGTAGCAGCCGCCCGCGCTGCGTTCGATGCCGCATTGGCGCTGCGCGAAGCGGCCTCACTGGACAGCGGAAAGGGTTAGCCGGTCTTTTTTGGCAGAACCCTACGGGTCAATTTTTCGAATCGCTCGGCGGCTTCGGTGGGATTGAGTTCGCCAGCGGCGATTAAATCGCGAATTGCTTTTTCGAACCGTTCGCCCTGCTCTTTGGCATTCGGTATTTTCGCTTGTTTCGGCACCACCGTTTCCTATCAATCAAGCATATTTCAACCGCTTGCCGACAATTCCCTTCAGCAGCACGTCGGCGCGGTCGCTATCGTTATAGCCCAGAGCAACCCTGTTGCTGTAGCGGAAATCAAATTCTGCAAGATAGCGATGCAGATGCTTCTTGGCGCAATGCTGGTAGATACCGCGCATACCGCGCTTGAAGATGCTGAAATAACCCTCGATGGTGTTGGTGTGCCATTTTCCGCGCACATATTCGCCCGCAGTGTGAGTTACCACCTTATGATCGAAGAAGCGCGTGATCGCCAAACGATAGGCGTGATGCTCATCGGTCATCAGATAGCTTTCCTTGCGGACGTTGGTCGCGATGATCGGCATGATCTCTTCGTGCTTCACTGAATTGATGATGAAGGATCGGGCGCGGCCTGAGCCGCGCTCCACGAGCGACAGTACTTTCATTTTGTGGTGATAGGCGTTCTTAACTTCACTGCCCGGCTCGCGGCCTATGAATGTTTCGTCAGCCTCCACGATCGAACCGAGGCCACCTAGCGGCCCATTGTCTTGGCGCATCGCTTCACGGATACGGTGAGACATGAACCATGCGGTTTTTAGGGTGACGCCAAGGATGCGATGAAGTTGATTACTGGAAATACCCTTCTTGCTGCCCGCGATCAGATACATTGCTTGCAGCCAGAGATTCATCGGCACATGACTGGCTTCGAAGATAGTTCCGATCTTCACGGTGAAGGGCTTACGGCACTGGTAGCATTTGTAGGTGCCGATACGGGTGGACTTGCCACCCATTTTGCCGACCCGATCCACGCCGCCGCAATGCGGGCAAACTGGACCCTGCGGCCAGACGCGAGCCTCGACATAGGCATAAGCTGCCTCTTCGTCGTGGAAATGCGGAGCAGAAAGAGCGGAAGCCATGATGCAATCCCTTTGGGTGGATTCACCTTACGTTCCGGTTGTGGGTATGTCAAGTATAATAACGCCAAGTCGAAGACTACCGTCCCGCTGCGGTCAGTCCAGCGGTCCGCATAATCCCCATCCGCTCGATACCAGGCATACACGGCACGTCCGTCACGGGTTAGCCCGAAGATGCGACGTGGAATTGCCCGGAAGCTATCAGGGAAATCACGGTCGACCAGTGTTCGGCGCGCTAACGGCGCCTCCTGTATTGACAGCCAACCCTGGATGGCGCTGACCCGCTGGTCGACGCCGTCGCGGATCATGCTGAGGCTCCCAGCATCGCGACATCGCAGCGGTGTCGTTCGATCTCACCGTAATCCTTGTGGTGGACGATCAGGTGCATGTCACGGCCGGCGCGGTAGCCATGTGACGCGGCATATGCGTCCTTGGCAGCCAGTGTCCGGAACGACTCACATGTCACGCCGGCCAGTTCCTTCACCGCCTGATGATGCACATGTCCGGTGTACCAGTAGCGGAAGCGTGTAAGCCCCCACTCCCGGTAGGCATCGGTCGCCATGACGCCGAGCAGCGCATCCTGTTTAACCGTGTCGCCGTGCGTCGATCCGATCAGCACCTGGCCGAAGCGATAGAACCAGAATTTCGCGGGTGACGTGTTCACCTCAACGCGTGGCTCATTTTCGAAATAGGCGGATATCGCCATGGTGAGCGCCCACGTCGCATGCGGGTCATGGTTGCCCGGCTCCATGCGAACGATGACCTTCGCGTGCTTCTCCAGCATGCGGATGATGGCGTGACGCATCGCCCGGATGCCGACTTCCAAGATCTTCGGAAACCGGCTGTCGACGTCGAGCTGATGACGATGCGCTGGTGTCTGATTCGTCTGGTCGTCGTTGTGGAAGTAGTCCCCAAGGTTCAGGATGATAGCGGTTGCCGCCGGCGGTGCAGCCGACACCAGGCGGTCGATCGCGCCCAGCGTTAGGCGTTCAGCCTCTTGCAGGTCGAAGTCCTCACCCGCCTCTCGGCCCCATGCGTGCATCCCGAAGTGCGGGTCGCCCATCGGATAGACTGCAAGGATATCGGCATAAGTCGTAACGGGGGCGGCTGTGATCGGAGCCAGACCGCGGAGGTCATCTGCGAGCGCGGCGATTGCGGCACGTTTAGCCTGGTCGAGTGCATCCGGATCAGTGCCAGTTTTAACCCACTGGCCGCGTTGCTGGCCGGCAGCATCGAAATAGGTCGAGACACCCTTGATCCGGTAGCCGTCGTGCCCGTCGCGTTCAGGTCCAGCGCCGACGCCGCCTTCATCGTGAACGGATGCCGGCGCTTCCTTTAATGAGGAGCCGGTGACGCTACCATGTTCATCATAGTGGGTGGTCAGTTCGCGTTCGGTGAACCCTGGCGTGCCGCGGGGCTTCAGGGCAGCGGCGCGATCGGCTGCCTTTTGGAGGGCGCGCATTGATCGAGAGATAAGACCCTGGCTGACCCCCAACGCGCGATCGGCGGCGCTCTGTGAACCGTGCTTCCGGATTGCGTCGATAAATTCGATCTGACGCGGGGTAGCGTATTGCCTTAGTCGGTCATCGATGTGCTTCGGGTCGCTCATACGATCCCCTTGCCGGGTTGGCGCGTTCATCGGCGAGCTGTTGCATCAGCCGTTCGATCTTGCGCTGTTGGTCGTCGTTGACGCGGTTGCCGGCGGCAAACTGCTGAGATAGCATGAAGCCGAGCATCCCAAGAATGATGGTGAAGGCCAGACTACCGGCCTTCCAGAAGTTGCCACGGAACTCCTTGTTCGACGTGGCCACGGAGATTTTCAGTTCGCCGATGGCAGTGTGGATGCCGGCATAACGCTCGGCACAGACTTTCTCGTGGTTTTCGATGTCACGAGCATTCTGCTTGCCGAGGTTGAGGGCGTCGTATGCCACTTGATCGATGCTCACTGACCTACCTTCGGGCAACCGGCCACCGCGGTTTCCAGTTCGTTGTTGCGGGCGATGCGAAGCGTGCGACCGGCGGCGATCAGCAGGTAGCGCTCGGCCGCATCGACGGCGGCTCGAAGTGCAGCATCGGTGTCGGGATAATCGGGTTCGTCCCCCAGCGTCGCCGGGATACAGGGTTGCGGCACCGGCACGTTGACGGTGACCGTCCGAATTTCAGGGCGCGGCGTGTGACCGCAGCCGCTGAGCAGGGCGATCGCAAACATCGCACCGAACATGATGGCCAGAAACCTCATGACGTGCCGAACCGCTCACGCATTTCAGCGCGATGCTTGGCTACTGCGGCGGTCCACGCGGCTTCATGTGCCGCGCGGTCAGGATGATCCTCGGAGACTGCGTGGGCACCGTAAAACTTGATGCCGCCTTCGGAAGCGTTCTGCACGCCGCCACGATTTGCGTAGACCTTGTAGCTCTTGTCGGTCAGGCCGAACGAATAACCTTCCTCATCGGCCGCGTAACGGCGCATGATGTCCAGGAAGTCGTCCGGATGGAGCGAACCACAATACGAGCAGGTGCGATCACCGTTCGGCCGGACACTCCATGTCGCTTCACCGTTGAAGGGAGCGTGAAACGGGCTATCGGCACCAGGGCCGCGGCCACAGAAAAACGTATCGGTCATTTCAAGGACTCCAGTACCCGGCGATCGGCATCCATGACGCGCTCGCAGACGGTATCGCCATTCAGCGGTACGCTCAGCATCGCGGTTGCGCGGGCACGCGCCTTCCGGGCGGCAGCCTGCGCGGCTTCCAGTTTCTGCTGCGTGGTGGCGAGACGGGTTGCGGCGACTGCGGATTGACGCTGCCACTCGGCATTCTGCCGGGCGATGGCCGTTTCCAGGTTCGCGCGGTTGGTGGTTTCGGTCGCCAGGTCAGCTTCGACCGTCTTGATTTTGGTGGTCAGCTTGGCAACCACATTGTGCAGATACCGGATCTCGATGCGGCTGTAGATCAGGCCGCCGGTTGCCGCGAGCAGGGCTACGCCTGCGACGCCGCTGACGATCTGCCACTTGATTGCTGACAGGGAGATCATGGTTGTGCCGCCATGCAGGAGTTGTAACGCCCCAACTGCCGGGTCCATACGCCCCAGCACCGCTTGTTCGGTTTGCCGTTGATCGTTGTGCTGCAGTCATAGCCTGCGGCGAAGCGATAGAGTTTCAGCGACTCGCACGCCTTGACGTAGTTGCCCGCCACCAGGTTCCGGCGCATGGACGACCTGTTCCAGTTGCCGATCCCGAACTGCCCGACGTAGTTGATGTAGACATCATACTCGCCTTGGGTCAGCGTGACGTCGGGCAACGTGGCGGCGAATTTACGCTCATCCTCAGCAGCAAGGTTGCGGGCCAGTTCGGCGGCGCGCTTGCGGGTGATCGTGTCACCCATCTTCACCTTGCTGCCGTCCTCGTAGCGGGTCGATCCGTGACCGATCGTCGGTACGTCGCCCTTGGTCGGGATGACGGCGTGATCGGTATAGCCTTCGTGAGCCTGCCATGATGCGAAACCCGCGACCGACAGGCTCAGCGCAGCAACAGCAACGCGGACGCCACCATTCTTCTGCGAGGATGGGTTATTTACCGCCATTGGCCATCTTTTCCTGGATGACCACGCGCGCCCACATCGAGAGGCCGGTGAGCGCCAGCGGAATGAACAGCGCGAAATGCTGCGGGAGGAACGACTGCAGGAAGGCCGGCAGCACATTCCATAAATCCACAGCGGCCGTCGGCCATGCGGCCAGCAGCGTGAGGACGATCCCGTTCAGCGCGTTGATGCGGTTCGACCAGGATTTGACGAAGGTCGCCTTCCAGTCGTCGAACAGCTTGATGTTCAGCAGAGCCACCGGCTTACGCCTTGCGGACCAGTACCGAGAGGGTCGTGCTCGCGAGATCCACAGCGCCACCGGTTTCGTTCTGCAGGACGACGGTGACCGTATCGGCCGCTGATACATAAGCGTGCAGGATGACGCCGGCTTGGTTGACACCGACAGAGGCCTGGCAGAAGTCGCCGAGCGCGGCACCGGTGACGGTAACCGTGGTCGTCGCCTGCGCACCGTCGGCAACGCTCGCGAAGTCGTGGGTCTTGCTGCCGGTCAATACTTCACCGACGGCTGCGTCGATGATGTTGAACGCGTCGGCGATCGCCTTGCGGAAAGGGATGATGCCGAGGAAGGTCAGCGGCAGCGAAAGATTGGTGGTGAAAGCCATTTGGTGGTGCTCCTTTGGGCCACGATTCACGGCATAAGTGATTCCTCTTTAGCATCGAATCGCCATAACCACAATGAAACGGCTGTCGTTTCAACTAACGGTTGACTTGTTGGGGGTGATTCCATAATCACTTGATTCGTGATTTTGATCACTGAGGGAGACTCGAAAATGGAAAAGGGTGCGATCCTGCTGGTCTGCGCAGCGGTGATCATCGGCAACCTGCTGCTGGCGCGAATGATCCTGCCGGCTCTGGTCAACACGCAGAACGATGGTGCGCTCATCCTGGCAGTGATGCTGCCGTTTGCCGCTGCCTACTTCGACTACCGTTTCATCAAAGCAATTGCACCGCTCTGGCGCGGTGAATGAGGAGAACAGGGACCATGAAGAAGATTATCGCAGTTTCGATGATGGCACTCAGCCTTGCTGCATGTACGCGGGTCGATCCCGGCCATGTCGGCGTCAAGGTGAACCGCTACGGCAGCGACGCGGGTGTCCAGGAACGCGCCCTCGGCGTCGGGACATATTTCACGATGATCGGTGTCGACGTCTACGAGTACCCGATCTTCGTGAACAACTATACCTGGCAGCGCTCCGACGAGAAGAACGAAGAACTCTCCTTCCAGGATCGCAACGGGTTGATCGTCCAGTCCGACATCACCGTGGCCTATCGCGTGGATGCCACCAAAGCCCCCAAGCTGTTCCAGACCTACCGCACCGATATGGACGGCATCCTAGCAGGGCCGCTGCGCAACAAGGTTCGCTCCTCACTGGTGACCGCGGCTTCGACGATGACGGTCGAGGAAATCTACGGGCCGAAGAAGACCCAACTCATCGGCAACGCGCTGAAGATTGCCCGCGAGTATTTTGAGCCGCTGGGTCTCCACATCGACCAGCTCGATTTTGCCGGCCCTGTCCGCATTCCGGGTGCAATCCTGAACCGCATCAACGCTCGGGCGCAGAATGAGCAGGCTGCGATTGCGGCACAGGCGACGGTCGCCACGAAGGAAGCCGAAGGTCGCGCTCGCGTCGCCGAAGCCAAGGCGTGGGCCGAAGCGCAGACGATCAAAGCACAGGCAGACGCGGCCGCCATCAAGATCCGGGGCGACGCCATCGCTGGCAACCAGAAGATCGTCGCCTACGAATGGGTGAAGAAGTGGGACGGCTCGATGCCCTCCACTGTCTACTGCTCGGCGGCCGCGCCCTGTGTCCAGGGAGGCCAGTGATGGGTATAATCCTGTTCATTACCGGGTGGCTGGCGGTCGGCGTCATCATAGCGGCGACTGTGCTTGGGTTGCTCGGTGTGCCAGCTATGGAGCGGCGCCGGTACAATGATCGCGACACCGTCACCGAAGGTTTCCTGATCGGCAGCATTTTCGGCAGCATCTTTTGGCCGGTAATGCTGGCCGTAGCCACCGCGTACTTCCCCGCGCGAGCGCTCTACCGTTGGGCCATCAAACACAGCAACGCAGCCTGACGTCACCGGACCCCGGCCAACAGTGGCCGGGGCGAGGATGAAATCAGCGGGAGTCACTTATGACCAACAAACCCGAAGCCAATCACTATTACACAGTGCTGCCGGTCGACGGCGGCATGGATTGCGGAGTTGCCTACGCTACCACGCTCTGGGAAGTGCTGTCAGTCAACGAAACGCACGTGCTGATGCGTGACGTGTCGACGGCGCCACCGAAGTCGACCTACCAGGTGCTGACCCTGAGCGGCTATTGGGTGAAGCAGGAACTGCCTGACGGCGCGGCCCGCGAACCGGTGCTCGTGCAACTCGACAAGTTTCGCTGGTCGCCGGCTGATGAGATGGCGAAGGTCGCTGCGTCGGAGTTCATCGACTCGCCGGTGGCGAAGCTGTTCAGCGGGGTGGCGGCATGAACGATCTTGCAGGTAAGTTCGAGGAAGAAGCCCGCGACTGTCGTGACCCGTTGACGGCGGCGGCCACCTCCATGGCGGTTTCGCTGAAGCGCATCGCCGATGTCCTCGAAAGCAATCTCGGCGACAATGCGTGGGCGGGTAACACGTCGCTGCTCGGCCTGTTGCACAGCATCGAAATGAACGGGAGGCGTTGATGACCCAGATACTGCGCCCCGAAGGCTGCTGCGGTGCCGGTGAACCATGGCCGCGCGACTCGCTGATCCTGGAAGCCGCGCGATATGCCACCGTGATGCACGGCGACCAGAAGCGCAAATACACCGGTGAGCCGTATGTGGTTCACTGCTTCGAGGTGGCCGATTGGGTGGCCAGCGTCACCGACGATGCTACCATGATTGCGGCCGCGTTGCTACACGACGTGGTTGAGGACACGCCGGCGACGGAAGCTGATGTGCGGCAGATGTTCGGTGATCGCATCGCTGACCTAGTCGCGTGGTTGACCGATGTTAGCAAGACGGAACACGGCAACCGGGCCGCGCGGAAGGAAATCGACCGGCTCCACAGCGCTGTGTCGCCCGCTGACGCGCAGACGATCAAACTGGCTGATCTGTGCTCCAACACGCAGTCTATCGTTCGTCACGATCCGGGCTTCGCTGTGGTCTATCTAAAGGAAAAGGCTTTGCTGTTGCCGATGCTGGACAAGGGTGACACGCGGCTGTGGGAAGCTGCGAAGATGTTTCTCGAAGGCGGGTGGAAACAGTTGGGGAAGGAACCGCGATGAAGGCTGTCAGGCAACTGGTGCGGGTGCAGCATGGCTCGCACCTATACGGCACCGCCACTGCATCCTCCGACCAGGATTTCAAAGGCGTACATTTGCCGAGCGGCCGGGCGATTTTGCTCCAGTCACCGGAAGAAGTGATTCAGCGTAACGTCGAGTCAAAACTGGGCGGAAAGAACACTGCCGACGCGATCGACGATCAATCGTTCTCGCTGCAAAAGTTCTTCGACATGCTGATGAAGGGCGACACGGTCGCGACCGAGATCCTGTTCGCGCCGCCGTTGGAGGCCGACCCACTGTGGGAAGCCGTTCGTGGGGTCGGCGCGCAATTGCTGAATCGCCAGTGCAAGGGCTTTGTGGGTTACTGTGTGCGCCAGGCTGCCAAGTACGGCATCAAGGGCAGCCGGATGAACGCAGTGAAGCGACTCCTATCAGAACTGGAGCATCACGTTGGCGTTTACGGTCCCGATGTGAAACTTGGCACGGTGTTCACCAAGCTGCGACCCTTAGTTGAAGCTGAGGAGCATATGTCGTTCGAGGCCATCCCGCATCTCAGCGGGGACGCCTGCATCCACGTCGTCTGCTGCGACCGGAAAATGCCGGAGACGGTGGCTCTCGGCGAGGCGGTCAAGGTGTACGAAAAGGTTTGGCAGAACTACGGCGAACGGGCGCGGGCTGCCGCGTCGAATGAAGGCATCGACTGGAAGGCTGTCAGTCATGCGGTGCGTGTCGCGCGGCAGGCTATCGAACTGCTCGAAACCGGTAAAATCACCTTCCCGCGACCGGACGCCGAGGAACTGCTGTTCATCAAATCGGGCTTCGTGACATACGCGCAGACGGCCGAACTGCTGGAGCAGCTTGTGGCGCAGGTGCAGGCCACCAGTGCGGTGTCGATCCTGCCCGAAGCAAGCGATCGCCCACTGGCTGATGCGATGGTGCTGAGACTCTATCTGGAACAGGTGCAACCATGAACCGAACCATGGTGGTCCTGACGATCGTTGGAACGGTCGAGCAAGGCGTGACGATGCCTGAGTTGAGGAAATTTGCGGAGGATGCTGTATCATCGTGGGGTGGTCAGCGGCATCCGGATGATCCGCTATTTGGTAGCGTGGCCGTCACCCACATTAGCGCGGCGCGGCTGGCAACGGTGGAGGTTGAGTGATGGCAATCGTTGAGTACGATCCTTACGAGTACGACCTTGGCGAGGATGAACGAAATCGGCCGCCGGTTAAGGCGTTTCTGCTCTATGAAGGCAACACCTATTATCCGGGTGAGGCGACCGAGGATCTGAAATGTTCCGCTGACACGGTTGAGGAACTTCGCGAAGAGGTTTCCAGGCGATTTGAGGCTGACCAATATGATTGGTGGAAAATCGTTCAGCACAGCAACATGGCCATCGTTGCCGAAGGTCCAGAGAAAAATAGGTAGCCGAGGTCGCTACCCAATAGGGAGGTTGAGATGGCGATGCGGGTTGTGACAATTCGCGAGGAGATACGCACCGCTGTAAGCCGCTTCATGAAAGCATGGGGTGGCGTCAGAGCCGATGTGCCGGTGCATTGGAACCGCAATGTGACTTTCGGTCAAATGCGGGATGCGCTATCTGCTTTGGATCTGGAAACGTGCAGCGCTGGGGACATGGCAGCCATCATAGGGAACCCGTCATGGGCTAGGCTCGAATGTGACCACTGTGAAACTGACGTAGAGGCCGTCGTCCGTATCGGATCTGAGCCAGATGACGATGCCAGATGGCAGGATCTCTGCAAAAACTGCATATCCGAAGCGCTGCGGCAGTTTGACCAGCAACCACATGGAGGCAGCGATGGCTACTGAGTCGCTCGCGTTTTGGCTGCATCCAGACTGGTTCGGTGACAGCCGGGACAACCCGCGCGATCCAAAGTATGAGCCGTTCTGGATGCGTACGCCGCACCGGGAAACAACATGCACGTATGAGATGTGCAGCCGCAAAGACGAATGGGAATTTCTAGATCATTTCCATATGGACCGGGGCAACAGAGAGGTGAAACGGATTGCGATCTTTAAACCCGAACGCTGTTGCCACCTCGCCTAATCAGTAGCAGGAGAAGCTACCGTGGCGACGTCGAGGTGTCTCCGTCTTCACCGGAGTCAGTCTCATCGCAATCCATAGTGATAGGATCGACAAACCTGCGCCGGCGATTAGATCAATGAGGTAGTGGCTACCGCTGATCGCCGCGGCCAGGCCCATACCTAAGCTAAGGGCGGCTGTCGGTTTTCCGATCCAGCGAATAGTTAGAGCCGCCCACGCTAACAAAACTGCCGAAGCCATGTGGAAGCTCGGCAGCGAGACTAAACCGATAAAGTCTTTAGGATCGACCACTCGTTGGCCATGGTCTCGGATAGCTGCGATCTTTTCATCAAACAGCCAAGGGTATGCGCTAAGCGCCTTGGGAGCGGTCGTCTGATCAATGTGAAAATACTCATAGGGTCCGACCGCAGGGAACAGGGGGTATATCGCTATGGTGAATGCCAGACATACACCCCAGGCCAGCATCAACACCCACAGCCTTCGGTAATCACCGCTGAATGCCAGGACAGTCATCATAACGTAGGGTAGGGGCACAATGAGGCGATACAGAGCACTGTTTATGTCAAACATAACAGGGTTGGCCATGAATAGGTTGTATAAGTCCAACCACTTGAAGCCCATAGCCCGATCCGCTTCGATGAGAACTGAGTCCTGGAACGGAGCCGCCCATGCTGTCGCAACTACCATCAGCATCAGGGCTGCAGCCGATACTACAGTCAATGTTGCGATGCTGGTGAGCCAAGCCGAAACTCGAAGCATCCCGTATTTGCGGGACATCGCCCCGCCGAGCATGAGCCAAGCATATAGCAGCAAGCCCGGATATATCCTGGTAGGAATCAGAGTAAAATTCGTCGCGGCGAAACTCACAAGCGCGAGCAACAGCAGGATCGCTCCGGTGGCCGCGGCAGGAATGCTGCGGGGGTCGACGAACTCGGTGCGCCTTTCAACAGCGGTCCACTCGCGCGCATAATTTGCAACTACCGATATCATAAACTCCCCCTTTAACGGTCGGAGTACTATAACTGATTTCGCCCATAACTAAAGTGATTTGCCAAATATACGTGTTCGTCCACCCGCTTTTGCAGGGAGGCGGACAAGGATCATCTGCCCAAACCCCATGCCGCTGCGCAGCCTGTTCCAAATGCTGCTGCCAGCTTGCCCCCGTCAGGTCCGAGATAATCCACATGCGCCCCCGCGTTGTGTTGTTATGAAAGATGCAGGAAGTTACGGCAGCGTCTCGAACAGCCAACTAACGCATTCCAAATAGACTTCGTTGCGGATATTGGCGATGCCCGCATTCAACCCGGAAGACGTTTGGCCATAGTTCGGATTGAGGAATACCCCAACCTGATCCGGCGTCATGTGTGTTGTTCTGGCTTCCCGGTATATCTCTTGCCAGTATTGGCCATCGGTCGATATTTCGATATAGTGATTGGTTAGATCGTCTCTGATACACATCCACCATTCATCGGGGAATGAACTGGCGACCAAACCAGTCACCGATGCCCAAGTGGTGTCGTTCGTGTATGTGTTTCGGTTGAAGCCCTGGACAGTGTCATATCCCCGCCAATAAAGTCGGGAATTGCCTGAAGAACTGTTGCGCAGGATCATGCCCATCGCGCCCCAATTCATGAGCGGAGTTGGGCTGCGGAAACGTGCCGTGGCGCGGCACCCGCTCGCTCCGGTCGAATAACTCTGTAGCGCGTAGATGAGAGAATTGCTGTTGGATGATGTGCCCGGAGCGCGCAGCCGGACGCCATTGGTGGAATTTTCCACCGTGCCCGTTCCCGCGCGAGTGGTGCTAAGCGTGGTCAGGGTCGGCTTCGTCCACGCTGCCTCGCCGCGCATTAGGCCCGGATTGAGCAGATTAGCCTTGGTGATCTTGCGACTGTTGCCGCCTGCGGTTTCCAACTCAAACAGGTCGCCATCCGCCAAGGTAGTGGCTGCGGTAAAGTCGCTGATCTTCTTGTTCGCCATCAGGCGGTCCTTTCCGTGGAAATACGCAGGTCAGAGCCGGATTGCATGTCGCCAGCCGTGAGACGGCTGTCGGAGCCGCTGTTCATGTCACCGGCAGGGACGCGGGTATGAGTGGTGTAACTGGGCGTGCCGATCGTCGTGCCGCTGGCCGATGCATTGGCGCTGAGCGATCCATTGACTGCAGTGACGGTGCAGGCGACCACATGCCCAACATCGCCCGAAACATAGGTATAACTGGCCGAGGTGGCGCCGCTGATAGCCGCACCGTCCCGCGTCCACTGAATCGATGTACCGGGGCTGTTATGCGCATAGGCCACAGTGGCTGTGTCGCCTTCGGCATAGAAGCCGGTGTCAGTCGAGATCGTCGGCGAGACGCTGAACGACGGTGTCAGAACATTGCCCGTAGCGAGAATGACAGGCGCCCCAGTGAAGGAGCCTAATGCTCCGGCCGTTGACGCCGCACCATCGGCGTAACTGTCTGTAAAATAGCGACAGGCGTAAGCATTGTCCGCACGCACGCCAAAGTTATTATCCGTTTGAACGCAGAGCGCGTACAACTGGCCGGCGACCACATCAAGCGGCGTGCTCAACGCGATTTTCTTCGCCTCACTGGTGTTGATGCCATTGGTCGATGCCGTTTCCGCAAGTTTCGCGCCCCATGTCGTTGGGGACGAAGCTGCGTATATCGCTAAGCGAAAGTTGCTGGAATAATTAAGCCCTGTGCCATACAGCACGGTCAAGTGTGTAACTGTGCCGGACTCAGTCGGTGACCATGTCGCGCCTGACATGAATCCGTTACCGATGTTTACCTCAGTGTTTCCGGCGGAAAGGCCGAAACTGAACAGGGCGGGTGTTCGTCGCCGCGCGGCCGCGATAGAACCAACAGGCATCAGAGATCCCCGTTCACAGTCCAAGTGTCAGTCGCGACCTTCTTAGCGAAGGCCACCGCATATTGACCGGCAAGCGTTAGATCGGAGGATCGGCTGTTGAGTGTGACCCCCGACCCGGCGACGAAGGATAGCGCCCCTGCACCAGCTTGCTCCACTTCGATCACGGTGCCGACCGGGAAAGCGGCGGAACTATTTGGCGGGATCGTGAAGGACACAGCCGACGCATTAGAGAATCGGATGTAGGTGTTCGCGTCCCCCAATACCGCAGTGTAACTTGTTCCCGCTTGGGAGGTCACCGCACCCTGGCTGATTGTGATGGTGTCACTACCGTCATTCACGGCGATATTGATCGCACCGCTGCTCGCCAGTGCGGTGCCGATCGCGTCACGCGCCTGCTCGTCGGTGTACGAGCCAGAAGACGGTGCGGTGTTGGTGATAGTGATTGTGTCACCGCCATCATTCACCGTGATATCAATGCCGGTGCCTTCGATCAGTGCGGCGCCGATGGCGTCGCGTGCCTGCTCGTCGGTGTAGCCCGCAAACTCGATCCACGCGGACCCGCTGAACTTCCGATAGAATCCTGCAGCCACATCGTAGACCAGCCAACCACTGGCGGGCGTCACATGGACCCACGCCCCGTCGTCGCGAATTGCAATCTTGTTCGGTTGCGTGGCGTGGGCGGCAGTGAAGAGGTAGATGTCGCCGTCAGTCGGTGATCCAGGCGTGGTCCCGACATGATCCAGCGCACGCGGCTGCACTAAAGCCGACAGTAGCCGAAGGTTTACGTCGTTGGCATCTTTCCACCCGTCGGCACCAAGATCCCAGAAGCCGGTCAAACCGAGACCGGGCAATGTACGTTCAGCCATGTCGCATGTCTCCGGTCATTTGCACGTAATAAGTGATTCTCATGTCAGGCACCACCGTAGTTGAGGCCGTAGCCCAACCCATAGCCGGTCGAGACACGCACCCGCAGTTCGTGACCCTGAAGCGATTCAAACCCGTCGCATTCGGACGTGATGCGAACGATTCCCAGTGTAAGCGACCCAAAACTGGACGCCGGTAGATCAAACGCCGTGCCGGTCAGTCCATCATGAGTCGTCACCACCGAACGATCAGCGGGGTCGAGCACCTGAACGGTTGTCGTCTGCCCCGCTTCCGGTGTGACCGTGGCGTCCGTCCACAGCAGTATCTGACTGTCTTCCGTGAGCCGGTTACGATTCGACCACGTGACCGGAATTGTCGCATCGCCGTCGGCGTCAATTTCGTCGCCTTCAACCTGGAACGCGACGCCTTTGACGGTCGCGTTCGCAGGCCGCAGCGGCAACCACGGTCGCTCAGTCATCGTGCCACTGAGCGTCGGCGCGTCAGCCAGCGCCAGTTGGCCCTGCGAGGTCTGGCTGAGCAGCTTATACTCGACCGTCTCACCGGCGGACCGCACCTGACGATCCTCGAACAGCGTCTCGCCGTCGACGAACCAGATAGCTGTGCCGAGCGGCCATGCGCGGGGCACCGTATCCATGACACCGCGAGCCAGTGAAATCTCGCCGGTGCCCGTGTCGACGGCGGTCACCATCGCGACTTCCATGACGGTTTCGTCGTCACTCGCGGCGCCAATCAGAGCGAAGCCGCCCTGCGACGGCTGCGTCTGGCCGCTAAAATCGGTGACCGTGACGCTGGTGGTTGCAGCTTCGGCCACGATGTCCGCCGCCAGTGCGCCGCGGCCGATGATGTTGTTGGTGCCGACCGAGGTCCACTGCAGCGAACCGTCCGGCAGCGGCAACTGGGTGTAGAGGTCATAGGCGAACGTGTCGGTGTTGTCGGTTGTCGCCAGGATACCGGCCACCGCCTCCGGATAGACGGGATCAATACCGCCGACCTGCGCCACAGCCTCGGCTGCGAGGAAGGTCGGCAGCGTGATGACGCGTGCCTCGGTGATCGGCTCCGGGGCACTGGACGGATCGACCCAGCCACTGCCTTCCGGCTCCACATAGGCACCGGCATCCAGGCTGAACACGTCTTCCATCAGTACGGCGCGGATCGTCATGTCGCCGGGTCGCCCGTAATCGACGGACATGACGCGCATGACGGCACCGTTGAGGCCGTGTTCCGGCCAGGTCATCTTGTAGCAGGCTGCCGGTCGGATCGCGTAGGCGCTGCGGTCGATCTCGACTTCGCAGGATGCCAGCGGCGCACCGACCGTTCGCAGGTCGCGGCGAGCCAGTTTCGTCGCCAAACCGCTGTACCGGACGCCGTAGTAATTTCGGCTCGCTGAAACGACGCTGCCACCCTGCATCGCGATGGACGCGAGATCCTGCGCGGTGACGGTCTCTTCCTGCTCATTATCCGGGTTCGTCCAGGTGACGATGATCTCGTTGATGATCTCGCCCCAGAGCTTGCGATCGAACTTCGTCACATCGCAGTTATCCGGGTTCAATTCCGGCAGCGTCTCAGCGTCGTAGTCGTCGCGGATCAGCTTCAGCGTCAGCAGCCCGGTGGCTGGGTCGACGTAGAGCACGGCTTGGATGTGATCCAGGATCTCACTGACGAAATCCTCGATGGCCGCCTGTCGCGTCCACATCATCGAGAGGCCGAAATACTCACCGTATAGGGTCACAGCGGCCGCCTCGAAGCTGGCGACATCGATGATCGTCGACGGTGCGCCCATCCCCCAGTCGGTGTTGGTCAGACACTCGAAGATCATGTGGGCGGGGTTGGCGTCGGGTACGTCGGGGTAGGATAGCTGGATCGACAGGCCGCCGCTATTGGGGTCGCTGTCCTGCTCCTTGATGTAGAAGGTGTAGGAGGATGCGCCACTGAAGGTCAGGTTGTTTATATTAGGGTCTAGCGCGTTAAAGGCTACCCGCGCGGCCTCGTAACCATCATAAACGGTACTGGGGCTGCCTACACTGAACTCATCATCCGGCGATGCGTCGGGTATGACCCAGAAGATGTTCTGCGCACCGTCCCACGTGGAAAATTCGGTGTTGATGTTAGGGTTGCCGGTGGTCGACCAAGCCGTGTAGGTTTGACCCGCAGGAAGCGACAGTGTTATCACGAGACCGGGATCTAACCCGGTAATGGTAACGCCGTTCTCAAGCCCGTCGGTTGGGTTGGTCGCCATGTTGGCTGCGGTGCTGATATGCACCATCTGCGTCTTGGACGAATTACCCTCGCGCGGTACAAGCGCATACGCAGGGTCCAGACCGACCGGTGCCCGACGGACTGTCGCCCAGACACCAGGTAGATAGGGGCTGTTTGCCGTCCAGTAGAAGCCTGCTCCCCCTGACACGGTCGGCGTGGCCCAAGGAAGAGGGAGCGGATACGGACTGGGTGATGTGATGGCACCCGTTCCCGTGAAGAACAGGCTCGCCAACCCTCTAAATCCAGGGCAATCCTCACCCGACGTACGACCTAGTTTCACCGCAAGGTTGTCAGGAAGCACCTGGTCGGAGCGACCGGGTAGATAGGTGGCGACGCCGCCTAATCCACCCTCCTTCTTTACGCCGCCGAAGAAGTTGGGGTTGCTGATTGTGATGTCGTCCAGATCAGACAGATGGCCGTTCCACGCGGACTTCTCCTTGACGGTGATTCCCAACAGCGCGTCAATCGGTCCATTACAGATGCCGAAATGAAGTGACATGTAATATTCCGTCACCTCCATTTTTGGCTTGGATTTACCCACGGGGCACCTCCGGCGTTACGATGATGCCTTCACGTCCAATCTTCCGCGCAACAACAAGCGCCCCATGCGCGTCACCGACAGCCAGCATCTGCGTTGCCGAGATGCCGTTCTTCAGGAAGTCTCGGAAATCCAAACCGTTGTCGGCGAACCAGCCTTTGGCGCCGCGAGCGCATATCCCGGCACGGGTAATATCGGCCATGGTGATGATGATTTCGTCGGTCGGAACCGTCATGCCTTCACCTTGTAGGTGCGCTTACCTTTGTCCCCGAACCACAGGACATTGAGACCCTTGACCGTTATCGTGCCGAACACGACCGGTATCGGGCGACCGGCTTCAGCCGTTGGGTCTTCCAGATCCTTCGCCGCCTCGGGCTTGGGAGCCTTCGGCTTCGGCATGATGAGATAGGAGATGATGCTGATCGCAAGGCTGATGCCTAGTGCGACGAAGAAGGCCATCGGTCTCTATCTCCGAGCAATCCGAACAGTCCCCTGCATGTCCAGTATCACGTAATAGTTGATTTTAGAAGCCCCCTCCTGATAGGCTTGCCGCGTGATTCAGTTCATGGTCATCGGGCTACCGCGCAGCGCCACAACATGGGCGGCCAACTGGCTGACCACTGCGGAGACGTTCTGCGCGCATGATCCGCTGTGGGAGACGCACTACGAGGATCTGGATGAGATAATATCAACCCGCGCTGCCAATCGGACGCCGGGTATCGCCTGCACTGGCCTCTGGCGGTGGGTGGGCTGGTTGAACAGCCACCCGGCGCGCAAGCTGATCCTGCACCGCGACATCGCCGCCGTTCGCGCATCGCTGCGAGCAAGAGGGTTACCGGTTCCCGATCGCTCAGCATCCGCAGCTCTTGATAGCATTGACGGGCAGCATGTCCCGTTCGACCACCTGTTCGACACTGATCGTGCTGAAACGCTCTGGTCGTTCCTGACCGACGGGTTGCCGTTCGACGGTGACCGGCATCGCGAACTGGCGCAGATGAACATCCAGCCGCAGTTCGACCGGATACGGGTCAACCGATCCGTCGCTCGTCGCCTGGCGGCCGAGTTGCGTCAGTAGTAATTGTTGTAGAAGCCGATCGGGTTCTTCAGCGGAATCCACGGTTGCCCGCCATAGTTGACGATGTTGTTGTGAACGTCCGCGCAGTCGCCCAACTGCCGGCTGCAGCCGAGGATGACGCTGATCGACGCTGCCGGCGCCAGGTCTCGCAGGATACCGCTGCAGGTCAGCGTGTCGCCGGTCACGCGCAGGATCGACCGGATTTCAATCTCCCCCTCGGCGTTCTCATATTCGATCATGCCACCGAGATATTTGGATGCGTCGATCGCAGTCCACCCGGCATCGAGCGTCACTTCCGTCCCGCTGATGGAGTCCACGGTCGCGGTCACCGTGGCGGCAGCCTTGTTCGCGCCACACTGTATGCCGTAGAGCGCGTGCGGGCATCCATACTGGTAGTGACGCCGCAACCCCGGCCGCCGCATCGAGGTCGAAACCGGTTCACAGCTATAGGAAACGGTGGAGTCCTTCTTTCGCGACGACGCCACGATGCGACCGGTCCAGACCACCGGGAACTCCTCATCGGGGTCGTCGAGGTGGCTCTGCCGGATGATGAGCGTGACCACCTGCGCCGGAGGGTAGACGCGAAACAGGTCAGCGAGTTCAGCGTCGCGGGCGGTGCTGACTTCCAGGGTTGTCCTGTCCAGCGTCCCGGTGGAGCTGATCTCGCCGCGCTTGATCGGGACGGCGTCATAGGTGATCGGCCCGTCACCGTGGTCGACGGTCAGCGGGAAGTCGGCATCGGTGTAGGCGTAATAGGCAGCCGGGTCGCTGCCGTACCGGAAATAGTAGAGGTCGACCGGTTTCCCGAGATCACGGCTCGACTCATAGCTGGCGAACGTCATCCCTTACTCCGTCATGATGCTTTGAATGGCGAGTTGCGTCTGGCCAACGGCATCACTCAGCCATGTGATTTCAAGGATGTCGGCGGCGAAGCGGCAGAGCGGCATCCAGGAGATTCCGCTGACGTTCGCACTGGATAGGTCGACCGGCCACGTGCCACCCGAGCAGGTCGCCACCCGCGTTGCACCCGATCCGCTGACTCCTGTGATCAGCCGGTAATACTGCGTCCCGTCGACCAGTCGGATGCATATCGCTTCCTCGGCGTCCTCGTAACCGCCGGCACCTGGGATCAGCAGCGATGTCGATCGCCCCGCCGAGACGGTCAGCGTGGTGCCGCCCGCGCTCGCCGTCGCTTCCAGCTTCAGGTCATCGTCACAGGTGGGCGCGTAGAACGCACCCCGGCGACCCTGCTGCCGGCAGAAGAACTGCGTGATTGCCTGGATATCGGCAGCCGTTCGATGGAGATAGGTCGCCTTCCTCAGACTCGCCGGGAAGGCGACCGGCCGGAAATCTTGAATACGACCGCGACCGAAGTCGACCGTCTCCACCGCCCAGCTATGATCCATTGACACGTCGCTCGACCAGTTCGGCGTGTGCGTGAACACCTCGCGACCGTTGAACGTGGTCACCGCGCTGCCGTCGTCGATCGCAGGCTCGGAACCCGGAAACACCGATAACATCAACGATTTGCGGGTCACACCGTTGGTTAGGTGTGAACCCTGCATCGTCTCGTTGAGCAGCACCAGCAGCGCGGCGTACACCCGGCTGCCGGTCGGCCAGGCATCCGTCAGCGGCGTGTCGATCGTCACCGTGGTCGACGTGACCGCCTCGATGACCGCGACATGATACACTGAGTCCGTCAGCAACATGACCGCGCGACCGACGACCATCCAGTCCGGCGTCGCGGCGAACGTCAATGTGGTAGCCGTCGCGGCTACGTCGGCCGCCAGATAAGCGTAGCGGGTCCACTCCGGCGCGGCGACGGGCTGGTTCTGCCCGGTGCGCAGGAACAGGTTCAGCGCGCGGAAGTCGTCACCGGCTGCCGTGACCTGGTAGCGGTGCGACCTACGCGGCTGATCTCGCAGGGCGCGGCGCTGCTCGCGACCGGAGCGACTCGTGAAGATGTCGGTCTTGAACTCGTAGCGCTCGGTCGGTCGAGCCGACCAGTTCGGCGGGAACGTCCAGACCCGCGCGTCGGCGATATCGGGCAGCATCAGGTGGTTGCCTCGCGGAAGGCGCGCTTGTTGGCGCGGATGTGGTTAAACAGCGCCTGCGACCCGCCGGGCGACGACAGCGCTTCCGACAGCATGTCGCTGGCATCCAGGGTGTTGATGACCTTCAGGTTGACGTTGGGTGCGGCGCCGCCGTTCAGCCGGTGACGGGGATCGTCGCCAGTCAGAACCTCTTCGCCCTTCTGTAGAATCGTCGGCACCTCGTCGGGACGCAGCCCAGCGATGCCGCCGGTGTGGTAGCGCGTTGCGTTCGCTGCCCAAGTGGGGGCGATCGGCTTCGACAGCAGCGCAGTGCGCCCGATAATGCCGCCGGTATGCGCGATGTAGGTTCCCGATGGCGCGAGACTACTCGGCGAACCGAAACCGCCTCCACCGCCGCCGGCAGACGCGCCACCCGCGCGCAGGAAACTGGCCACGATGTTGAAGATGATCGCCTGCATGATCATCTGCGCGATCTGCTGCAGGAACTGCGCGGCGAACGTCAGGAAGGCGTCTTTCAGCGAACTGAAGACGTTCTTCCCTTCTGCCACTGCCTGCGCGAACTTGTTTAAGGCGGTAGTGGCCTGGCTGGCAAATACCTGCGCGATCTGCTGACCGGACACGCCGAGCACGTTGATCCACGCCGTGGTCGCCGCCTGTGCCGTCTGCAGGCGGGTGATAATGGCGTCGATCTTCGACTGGGTGTCGAGGAGTGGGTCATCACCAGGCTTCAACGCCTCATAAAACGCGATGGCGTTCGCGATCGCCTCTTTCAGCTTGGCGTTTACCGCGTCAAGCATCGGCTGCAGTGAGTCTGCCTCCGACCCCGCACCCTGGCCGCGTAGAAAATCCATCTGCGACTGAATGGCATCCCGCTGCGACTGGAGATCCGCCACGGGGTTGTCGATCGCGTCGCGGCGAGCCTTCGCGCGTGCCTCGATGCCCTTGGTCGCCTCGAACTCCAACTGCACCTGACGACGCAGCGATTCTTCCTGGTCCTTGCTGAACGTCAGGTTGTCACGGGCAGCCTTCGCCTTGGCGTCGGTGATCGCCTTCTGCACTTCAGCTTCACGCTGCGCATCGATCAGCGCCTCGCCGCTGAGGCCGCGCATCGCGTTGGCATTATTGATGTTCGTCTGCCGAAGCGCCGCCTCTTCAGCCAACGCGTCGTTGAACTTGTCCTGTTTCGCCTGCAGGTCGGCGGCCACCTGCTGCGACCCTTGGTTGACCGCCAGGTTCGGTGCACCCAGCAGATCGGCTTCCAGGTTGCGACGCCGGGAATTGATGCCACCATTGTCGCCGGCCAGACCGCGAACGGCAGCGGCGATCTGCTCGCTGGTTCCCGACTTCACCGCCTTCATGATGCGTTCGGGCAGGCTGCCGTAGTTATAGGCGATCGATGTCAACGCCGCCTGCTGCGACGCAGAGAACTGGCCGAAGCGCTCGCTGCCGACCTGCTGCTTGACGACGTTCGAGAACTCGGTGATGCGCCGTTCCAGGTCACGGGTCGCGTCGTCACGGGTTGTTGTCGTGTTGCGGGTGACCTGCTGCACGGTGCCATCGGCGCGCGTGATCGTGTCCGAGCCGAAGCCGACGCGGAAGGCATTCTTGTCCCAATACGCCTTAGACGAGAAACCCTCAAACTGCTTCAACAGCGCGGCAGCCTGCGCCGGGAACGCCATCGCGGCCTTCTGCGCGCGTTCGGCCGCATCGGCCTGCTGCTTCAGATAGGCGGTAAGCTGCTTGTTGAGATCAACCCGCTCCCGATCCAGTTCTGCACGGACATAGTCATTCTTCGCCGCCTGGGTGGCATTCTTAAACTGGCTGTCAGCGGCATCCAGTTGAGTGCGCAGCGCCTTCTCCCGCTCGGCAAGCCGGAGGTTAATCTGCCGCTGACTGGTAATCTGCCCTTCCAGGGCGGCGCGTTTCTCGGCCTCCTCACGCAACCGTCGATCGGCATCCAGTTGTGCGTTCGACACCGGAGTCGCAGCGGCCTGTTGCCCGCCGCTGGTCTGCGGGACACTGGCATCGAAGAACGGTACACCGTTCGCACCGACTTCGCCGTTGCGGGCGCCGGGCGACGGGAGGCTGTTCAGACTGTTCGCGGCGTCACTCGCAGCTTCCGCCACGTCACCGACGATCTTGATCCAGTTTTCGGCCCACTTGACCCAGTAGCTGTCGGCCAGCCAGTCGAGCGCCTTATTCCAGGCTTCCCCGAAGTTCCGCGCAGATCGCGCCCATGGACCTTCCATGTCGCGGGCAGCCTTGTCCAGCTTGCCGGTCAGGATGTCGAGCGCACGGCCGCGAGCCTCATCTGCGCGACCGGCATCGAAGCTGGCCTTGATCTGCTGCAACTGCGCCGCGGTGAACAGGCCGCCCGCCACACCGGCATCGCTGAACGCCTTATTCAGCTTCTGAAGGTCGTCGAAATTACCGTTGAGTCCGCTGGACAGTTGCTTGGCAGCATCGACCACGTCGACACCGAGCAGTGTTGCCATGTCCTGCGCGGCGGTGCCGAACCGGACAATCTGATCCTCGTTGAAGCCATCCTTCATCAGGAGGCGGACGACCTTCACCGCGTTCTCGGCGGACAGGCCGTAATTATCCAGCGCCTTGGTGGCCTCGACCAGTTCCTTCGCGGCGTACTGTGCCCCGTCGGCGCCGGCGGAAAGGATCGCGCCGAACGACCGCAGCTTCTCGGCTTCATCGGCGGCACGCGAGATACCCAGCGCCAGCGTGCCGAAGATCGCAGCGGTGCCGAGCAGGATCGGATTCGACAGCGCCGCCACGATGGCCGACCCGACCCGTGGGAACAGTTGCAGCAACTGGCCACCCTGCTGCGCCAGCGTCTGCGTCAACGAGGTGCCGGACGCGAGCTGCGTCACGACGTCGTTGACCTGGTAGCCGAGGTTGGTCAGTTCATACGGCTTCAGGCCGAACAGCGACGGGCGACCACGGCTGTCGAGACCGTTCTTCCCGTTCAGCGCACCGATGGCACCGTCAGTCTGGGCGCGCAGCAGCTTCATGCCGGCGGACAGTTCGTCGGCCGAAATCTTCCCGCTCTTGAACAGCGCGTTCAGCTTCGCCTGTTCGGTAGCGAGGCGCGCTTCCAAATTCGCGACCGGGTCAAGCTGTGCCCGCAACTGCGCGGCGGCCGCTGCCATCGCCTGTTCTTCGCGTTCGGCTTCCGCCATCGCGGCCGTGCCCTGGCGGACGCGGTCCTCGAACAGCTTATGCGCGATCGCCGCTTCCTTCAGCGCCGCAGCCTCTTCACGGGAGGCGAGCGCAGAGAACGTGGCACCGTTATCGGTTGCCCGACCGCTGCCGATGCCGACAGACTTCCGCACGGACTCGGCGACGGCAGCGGCCGCATCACGTGCGGCACGAGCGCGCTGTTCCTGAAGCTGGATCTCGCGGTTCGCCAGCGCCTCGAACGTCGCGCCGTTATCGGTGGCGGCGGTGCGACCGGTGCCGGTGACTCGCTGCACGTTCGCTGCGGTCTGCGCCGCTGCCGTCTGCTCCCGCAGCGCGCGGCTCTGGAGTTCGATTTCCCGGCGAGCCGCGGCCACGGCGGCTTCGACCGCGTTGGCTGTGCTGGCGACCTTCTGCAGCGACGACGTGCTGCTGTTCAGCCCGGATTCCTGCGTGGCGATCGACCGGGCCAGTTTTTCGATCTGGGTGCTCAGACGGTCATATTCGGCCTGCACCGTCTTGATCTGCGCCAGGCGACCGGACTGATCGCGACCGGCGCTGACGATGGCGTCGGCACCGTTAAGCCGCTGCAGCGCAGCCTGCGCCGAGGTGGCCTGCGCCTGTAGCGCGCGAAGTTCATCGCGCTGTCCGGCGATGGCTGCGCGCTGCCGGTTGAAACTGGTCTCAGCACGTTCAGCACCGCCGGTCAGTGCGGCGTATGCTTTATCCAGTGTCCCAAGAACGGTCGCCAACTGGCCGAGATTGCCGGAGGTTTCTGACGCGCTATCTGCCACCTGGCCTTGCAGGCCGAACAGCTTATTCATCGCGCCGTTGACGGCATCGAGTGTCTTGGTGGCCTCGTCGCGGGCCTTAATTACGAGGCTGACATCACTGTTGCGGCTCGACACGCTATTCGTCTCCGGTCAGCCCCTTGATGAACTTCTTGAAGGCGGCGAAGACCTTCGGCGTAGCGTTCATGCCCGTGGTGGAAGTGGCCTGCTGGATGACGATCGCCATCGTCGCAAATTCGCCGTTCTTCCGTTCCACCACGAACTCGGCCTCATCGAACACCCTCGGGAGGGGATAGTCAGCGGCATCCGGGTGACCGTTTGCCAGCAGCAGGCTGACCTGCCGCATCATGCCTCGGTAGAAATCTCCGAAGCTGGCTGCATCACCACCGTTCGCGCGCCCCGCATCATTTCGAGCAGGACGCTTAGAAACTTTCCCGGCGGCATCTCCGAGGTGAAGGTCAACTCGCCAATCTTGTTCAGCGCGTCCGTCTGCACGGGGAACGGCAGCCCGGCGGCCACCGCAATCTCAGCCTGCCACGCGTTCACGCCATCCGGGTTCTCGGGGTCGATGGGTGACTCGTCGAACGGGTTGGCGCCGGCTGCCAGGGCGATGATCTCGGCCAGCAGCATCGGAGCATTGTTGGACAGGTGGACGATGAACGCCGCAATCGTCTCCGCATCCTTCGCGCCGCCGGTGATGGCGTCGTAGAGGCTGCCGAGTTCGCCGCGATGGCGATGATAGAGGCCGAAGATGTGGTTGGGAGAAAGCGCGCTCACCGTGAACTTCTGTCCATCGGCGAGCGACACTTCTGCCTGCGATTTTACGATATGTCGGAGGCCAGTAGCCATGGTCCCTATGGCTCCTTCTTAGGTGTACGGCTGCCCGTCGATGTAGATCGCTTCCTTGCTGTACGCCGTGTCCCGCAGGATCTCGACGGTGAGCGGAAGCTGCTGCCACTCGTCCGACTTCAGTTCAAAGTCGCCGTTCGGGCCGAGACGAACATAGGGGAAATAGTAATCGTTCTTCTCGCCGTCCGGATTGTACGAGATGAAGCGCAGCGCGCCTTCAAGCTGCGTGGTGCCCGAGATGACCTGCTTCCGGCTGACGGCTGCACGGTCATAGTCAACCGCGATGCTCGCGCCATCGGCGATGCCGCCGCCTTCGACGACGTAGATGATGCCGCGGTCAGCATCGACCGTGTAGTCGGTGCCAAGCGTCTTGGCGACTGAGGACACCTCAACGGTCACGTTGGAGATGCTGCGAACGCCGGTCGGGTTGTTGGTCGAAATGCCAAGCTGGTAGCCGAAGCCCTGTTCCACGCTGGTAAAGGTCTGCGTCTGTCCCGTCGCCGAGGTCTGCGCCAGCACGCTCTGCGAGCCGAAGAAGAACAGCGCCAGGTTCTGGACGTTGATGTCGTCCAGCGTCAGTGCGCCGCTGTAATCGACCTGCAGGATGACCGACTTGTCCTTCACGCGGACGCCACGGTCGCTGTTGAAGTGGTCCAGCTTTTCCTGGTCGATGGTCAGGCTGAAGGACGGACTGTTGCCCAGGTAACGAAAGCCGGCGGGGGTGTGGCTGCCGGACGCGAACAGGCTGAAGTGCAGCTCGCCGCGCCCCAGCGTCTGATTGCCCAAATTGAGTGCCATTTTCACTCCTTACTTGTGAAAGCACGTATAACGTGACTCTGCGCCCAAAGCAATTAGGCGTAGGGGTCGGCGGCGTTGTCGACGATTCGCAGTTCCAGTCGTAACCAGAACCACGCCTTGTCGGACAACCTATCGGGTGGGCGGACGACGCCGGGGCCAACCCGAATGTCCTCCACGCGATTTTTTCCCGGCCCGAGGCCGAAGGGATCTGGCTGATGGCTACCGGGCAGCTTGCGCGACTTCTCAGCGATCAAGCGTTGCCGCACATCAGCCAGCAGCAGATAAGCAGGGTCGGTCGGGTGATCCCGGTCATCAGGCACCCAGCCTTGCACGAGGATCGACCACCAGTAACCGGCGATCGGCGTGTTGACCGGCGCCTCGGCGACATCCTCACCGGGTTCGACGCCTTCGAGCACTGACACCATGGTCTCCGGGTCGCCGGGTCCGAAGGTGTCGCGGCCGCGGTAGACGCGCTCCATCATGGCACCGTCGCCGGGGTCGAAGTCCGCCAGGTCGCAGACGTAGCCGTTATCCGGCGTGACTTCCTTCAGTGCAGCGGTCACGGCACGCATGGCGCGCAGCTTGAAGGGCAGGGTTTCAGGATAGTCGGTCACGGTTTGACCCTCACGCAGAGAGTGATTCCGAAGCCCCAGAAGCCGACGACGAACACCTCATAGTTGGTGCGGACAGCCTGCGGCAGGTCGAAGTCCAGCGCATCCTCGGCGGTGAGGTCGAACCAACCCAGTTGGACGAAGCCGGAATCGATGTTGCGGGGCATCAGGCGGCCTCCTGCCATTCTTCGTCGAACCGATTACCCTTCAGGCGATTGTCCTGCTTCGGCAGGTACTGAAGGTTCTCGATGACATGCAGCCCGGAGACAGTCCTGCCGCGCAGCGGGACGATATGGTCAACCTCGTGACCTTCCGGACAATTCTCGTAGAAGTCGCGAATCACCCGTAGGTCGGCCCATGAGGGAGTGCGTTGGATTCTTGCCGCTTGGCGAGCGCGGGTCTCGGCCAGCTTGCGCTCAGGATACCGCTGGCGCTTCAGGCGACCGTGGACGCGCTCGCGGGCGCGAACCCCCTCCGGATTGCGTAGTCGCTCGTTTCGACGATACTCAGCCTGCCGCGCATCGTGCTCAGCCTTTTCTTCGGGCGTCATCGATGCGCGACGGTCGCGGGCGTACTGCGCGGCCTCCTCGCGGTAGGCCTCCTTGAATACCCAGCGACATTCGACACAAGACGCGTCAACCGTGTGACGCTTCGCAATGTGACCGTGTTTGCAGGGGCAACCGGTGAAGTAGTAGGCTTCACCTGCCCGGCGAGCCAATTCACGGTGAGGACGGCAGCGCTGCACTGCGTTGCTGAAGTCGCTCATATCGCGTCCCCTAGCTTCATCAGGCGCAAGAACTCGCGCTCCAGATCAGCCGAGGCGTCAACCGTGTCATCCGCAGCAACGTCGGAATAGACTTGGTCGACACTGACTCCATAGAGGAGGTAGAGACCGCGACCCATCGCGACCATCTGCTTCTTGTTCTCAACCTGCTCGCCGGGACGCAGCCGGATCGCCAGTCCCAGGTTCGCCTTGGTTTCCGTCAACGTCTTGCCCTGCGGCAGCCGGATGACGAACATCCGCTTGCTGCGCGTGGCGACGCCGGGCTTCACCTGGACGGTGACTCCCTGCTTGGTGTTCGATGTCATGAACCGCGCCAGGCTGGTCGGCCGATGCCTGCCTGTGATGACCGCTTCCGGATCATCGATCGACGCCTTCTTCGTGATGCCGAGCCGAGCGCGTCCGCTGCTATCCATCCCGGCGAGATAGGCGTAGGGAAGGTTGACCTGCGCGGCGATCTTCTTCCGGCCACGGGTCTGCGCCTTACCGGCAGCATAGTTGACGGCGCGCATCGCAGCGCGCTTCACGTCACCGGCCATCGTGTCCAGGGTAGCCGTGGCTGCTACCCCTTCCATCGCGACGATGTAGGTTTCACCGCTCATGCCGCCACCGGGAGGCCGGAAGCCTCATCCGCCGACAGCGGGACAACCCGTGCGGTCTGGTAGCCGAGATCTTCGGGGTAGACGTGGTCGACCCGGTACGCTTCGCCCGCTTCCACGGAGACGATCGCGTTGCGGCGGATCGTGGGAATCTCGCTGAGGTCGAACCGCAGCCGGTCTTCGCTGACCATCATCTGGGCCGCGCCGGGCATCGACTGCAGTTCACCCGTTGCCGGGTCTTCGCGCTTCCGCCAGACCCGCACGGTGACTTCCACCGGGGTCGCAGATGGCGCGGGAATATAGAGCGCGGGAACCGACATCTCCTGATGCAGGCTCCCGCGCATATGCCGCTTGATGTCGCGCAAGCGGCGCATGGCTTACGCGAAGTCCTCGCCGGCCGCCGGGGCGGACTGCTTCTCGAACAGCGCGATGTCAGCATCCGTCGGCTCTTCGACCGCCTTCAGGTCGAACAGTTCCTTGCGCTGGCCTTCGTCCGCAGGGCGGAAGATGGTGCCAGGCAGGATGCTGCCGTTGATGCGGCACACGGCCACAACCGGCTTGACGGCCGCGGGCGCTGCCACGGGAGCTTCAGCCTTGGGTGCCTTCGCGGCGGGCTTCGCGGTTTCAACTTTTTCGGTCATTGGTCACCTATTAGTTGATTCGGTGGACACAGTGGCCCACCGAACCGGGGACAAATTACGCCAGCGGCGTCAGCTTGTAGGTCGCGTTCGGGTTGATCGGCACGAACAACGGAGCCGATTCAGCCGACAGGTTCTCGACCTTGACGCGCTCGCCGGTCTGGAAGTTCTTCGGGAAGATCGGGATCGCCTCATAGTTGGCGTCCTGGTCGACGATGCGGCCGAAGCACTCATAACCGTTGATCGCTTCTGGGGTCGAGGTGAACACCGACTCCTTGGCGCCGAGGTAACGGGTCTGGGTGCCGCTCTCGTTGGTGTAGGTCTCGTTGTTGACCCACAGTTCGATCTTCTGGCCGGAACCGCCGCCGATCGCCAGCTCGCCGAACTTGAACACCTTGCCCGACGGCATCAGGCCACGGTCGACGTTGTGGACGCCGCCCTTGATGTTCAGATCCAGGTGCTCCTTGATCTCGGCATCGTCGCGCACGACGTTGGCGACATCGCCACCCATCGTCCAGCGGGTCGGGAAGCCGCCGAACTCGGCGTCGTTCATGGTGTCCATGACTTCCTTGACCTTGTCGAGGATGGACACGCCCGATTCGCCGAAGCGGAAACCGGAGCCGAGGACTTCCGTGTGACCGGCTGCGCGCTGGAAGTCGACCGAAACCGACTGACCGTCCTTGTACGCGATGGTGACGGCGCCATCGATGATCGCCTTGGCGCGCATCCATTCCCAGCGGCGTTCGACGGCCGTCAGGAACTCGCCCATCATCTCCATCTTGATGAGCGCGAGACGCTGCATCGGGGAGATCTGGCTGGGGTGCAGCATCGAGGAGTCGATACCGGGCTGGAAGGTCAGCGGACGCAGCGGATCGACACTGTCTTCGACCACGATGTTCGCCGGCTTGAACCGGTAACCGTTCACCTTGTCGGTGAAGACGCCGTGACCGCGGCCCATCGGCTTGACGAAGGGAGCCAGGCGGCGGCTGCGGACGGGCAGCTTCTCGAAGTCGATCCACTCGTCGGTCGAGCGCATCTGGTTCGTGAAGTACTGGCCGAAATACCACGTCTCCGGACGGGAGTCGCGGAACACGCCGAGCAGCTTGTGAGTCTGCCACAGCTCATACGGATTTGCCATTTCTCGTTCCTTTCAGAGATGCGGCGGGTTAGGCGGCGTTCGCGCCAAGACGGCTGCGGAAGATCAGGTCCGGATTACCGACCACGCCTTCCCAGGTCGTCTTCTTCGCCAGCGTGTCGAAGCTGGTGTCCCAGACGAGGGGGCTGTCGGTGCCGCTGTCGTCCGAACCCGCGTTGAAGCAGCCGGTCGGCAGCACTTCACCGTAGATGGTGCTGTTGGATGCACCCGAAGTGGCCGCGTGGACGAGGACGCCGATCGGCACAACGGCCGAAGCGAGCGTGGCGTTGTAGGTCGCCTTGACCAGCTTGCCGCCCGACAGGCCGACCACGGTGAACTGTGCCAGCGTCAGCGAGTCACCGAGCAGGATGCGACGGGGCTGCTGGATGGCAGGTTCAGCGCCCGCAACAAGGTTACTGTCGATGTAGCTGTCCATCACCTCGAAGGCGGGAACGCCGTGGGCGGCCGCGTTCTTGTAGGACGTGTTGATGTTTGCCATGTCCTGGTTTCCTTCTTACTTCTTCGCGAAGCCGCGGAGACCGACGTTTGCAGCGAGCGCGCGAAGCGAGGCGACATCGTCACCTTCATCGTCGCCACCTTCGCTGCGCGCTTCGGCGCCAACTTCAGGGTTGCCGCGCGACATGGCCGTCTCGAAGGAGTTGGCCGGCGTCTCGGCTGCGGGAGCGGCGGCAGCCGGCGCAGCAGCGAGTGCGGCCACGGCGTCTTCGGCGCTCATGTTGCTCTTGAAGGCAAAGTGCTTCGCGAGATCTTCGCGGCCCTCGGCTTCTTCGCTCGACAGGATGGCGCCGATGCGCTCCTGCATCGTGGTCGCACCTTCGGTCAGACCGGCGGCGTGACCTGCCACGCGACCTTCTTCGCGCGCAGCGTCAAGGGCGGCCTGGTCGACCGCCGAGGCATTGGCATCAGCCATTGCTTCTTCTCCGTTGTTGTTGGACGGGTCGTCCAGGAAGCCCGCGAATGCGGACATGGCGTCTTCCAGGCTGCCGATGCTGTCGGCGAGGCCGTTGGACGTTGCTTGCGTGGCGGTGAACGTCAGGGCTTCGGTGTCCCGAACGGCCTGTTCGTCCATGCCTCGGTTCCGTGCCACGGCGGACACGAAGACATCGTAGAGTTCGTCGATCCGCGTCTGGATGCGCGCCTTCACGTCATCGGGCAGCGGTTCGGTGGCGTTGCCGTCGACCTTGTGCTTGCCTGCGAAGATGAAGGTGATCTTCAGCCCCATCTTCTCGTAGGCGCCGCTGGCATCGAGGTGACTGGTAACCACGCCGATCGAACCGACGCCGCCGGTGCGGCTGACTGCGATGTGATCGGCAACGGAGATGATCGCGTAGCCGGCGGAATAGGCCATCTCATGCGCGAAGCCGCGCACCGGAACGCCAACCTGCTCCTTCAGCGCCACCATGCGGTCGACGGTGTCGAAGCAGCCTGCGACCATGCCGCCGGGTGTATCGCACACCAGCGCGATGCCCTTGATGGTGCCGGTGACGTAATCACCGCAGCCACGCTTGAATGCCTGCCAGACGTAATCGTAGCCGGTCGCCCAATCGCCGAGCGCGTAAGGGAAGTCGTGCAGCAGGACACCCTTGACCGGGATATGCAGAACGCCATCCTTGACGACGTAGGGACGGTAGCGCGCCTGCCAGGAATCCGGCTGAGGCCAGAAGTCGTCGCCAGCATCGGCGCGTTCGGCCATCATCTGCTCGAAGTCGGCAGACGCGGCCGCCTGCATCAGGCAGGACTCGAACCGCTCACCCATTGAGCGTTCAATCAGGGCGGGTTCACCGGCGAAGCGGGCGGCGAGGGGGTTCGTCGTCATGCGGCCGCATCCTCTTTGTTGGAGTCGTTGGTGGCCGCGAGATCGGCTTCCTGTGCCGCCAGTTCGGACGGCATGAAGATGAGGCCGAGCGCCTTGCGCATCTCGGCTTCCCGCTTCAGTTGGCGGTAGACCTTGCGCCAGTCCTTCCCGAGACGGGCGAGTTCGTCTTCGGCGGTGGACAGGCCGTTGGTGATCCGCATCACCGCAGCCTGCGTTTCCTTGCCTTCGTCGATCTGACCACGGGATGCGCCGATCCACTCGCAGCGCGACAGCGCGTCGAACGCGGTGTTCAGCCGGCCATAGCGTTGCCCGGTGCGCGGCTGATCGTAGATGGCGATGCCCTTGGCGGTCTCGATTTTGCCGGCGTTGATCGCCTCTTCCAACCACAGCCGGTAGATGATCGTGGCGAAGCGATCGGCGATCAGCTTCTTGCGCGCCTGCATGAACTTCCACGTCTCGGTCATCGCGGCACGCGCCGAGGAGTAGTTCGTCTTCGTGTAGTCGCGGCTGAGCTGTTCGTAGGAAACACCCATCGCCGATGCGATGTAGCGCAGCAGCGACTGCTCGAACTCGGTGCCGAGCGGGCCACCCTTGCCCGGCGACAGCAGGTCCAGCTTCGTGCCGGGGAACAAGTGCGGAATCCGGACGCCGTCAATTTGCAGGCCGCGCGATTTACCGACGTAACCCGCCACGCTCGACAGGAAACCTTCAGCGTAATTCGTCACTGCCGCCGACACGGCTTCAGGAGTCGCTTGACCGCCGCCAAGCTGTGCGAACACCTGCTCGCTCGGCAGGTCGGACGTAATCGACGCTGCGTAGAGCGCCTGCGTCAGAGCGTGCTGGACGTTGATGTCACGCCAGGTGTGCGTGATCTTCATCGCCTTCAGCGCGGCCGCCATCTCGGTGACGCCGCGAGTCTGTTCCGGCCGCAGGGTCTCGAACAGGTGGATGACCTGCATCCGGCCCCACGGCTTTCGGATGTCGATTTCCTTCCAGGTGGCCATCTGGAAAGGCACTGGCCCGAAGTCGTTCACCTGAGCGGTGCGGATCTGGTACGCTGTCGGAGCGCCGCGGCTGTTGAACCGGACACCGGCACGCACGTTCGGGTCCATCATCGACGACGGCGCATCCTGCCGCGTACAGAGCCGGTCGAGTTCGACCATCTGGATGGCGGTGTTGTATGGCCCGAAGTCCTGCGGCAGCCACTCGACGGTGGCCAGCACCTCACCAGCCATCAGATGGATGCCGGTCGCCATGCGAATCTGGCCGGTGAAATTATTCATCCGGGCCGCGTCGACCCAGCAGTCAGGGGAGTCGGAGTAGAGTTCCCACTTCTCCTCGACTTCCTCTTGGAACTCTTCCTCCCACCGGTCGTCCTGGTTGCCGAAGATGGTCTTCGATGCGGGGCGCGCGTTCAGCAGGTAGTGGGCACCGACGATGTTGTCCTTGTGCAGATTGCCGCCGCCCTGCACAAAGGCGTCGTTCCGCATCATGTCGCGCGAGCGCGCGTCGATCGTCTGCTTTTCGGGGAGAACGTCGGCATCCACCGACTGGACCGGCGGCGACCACAGTGAAATCTGGCTGTCGAGCCGGTCAGCGCCTTCAAATGCGCCCATCGCCATATCGCCCGACGGCGCGGCGGGGACCGTCACCGAACCGCCGGGCGCTGCGGTGCGCGACGGCAGGGGGAGACCATCGCTCAGCAGGGCGTCGAAGTCATCCGTCACAGCAGGAACGGCCGCATTGGGCCACTCGGCAGCGGGGTGCCGGCTTCTGCCGCGATCAACGAGTTGAGTGACTGGATATATTTCTGGAGTTCGGCCCGGTTCGCGACCGTGTACTCGACCCGTTCCCCGTTGCTGTCGACGTAGACGCGCGCGGATTTCCCGATCTGAAGATCGTGATACGCGTTTTCGGCCTCTACGAGACGTTCAGCAAGGGTTGCCATGCCACGTGAGTTATCACGTAACACGTGGATATGCAACTAGTGCGTGATTCTGTAGCAGGGCGGTTGAGGGTTTGTCAACAGCGAGTTGAAATTATTTTACGCCAAACCCTCACCCAGTTGCGACAGCGACTTCCGTTCTTCCTGTCGCGCCGCAACCTGCAACTCACCTTCGGGGCTGCGCACGTGGTCGTTGCGATCCCACTCGGCAGCCCAGGACGGCGGACTGTCCCATGCAATGCTGGTGATGCGGATGTCACGATGGCTGAGAAACGCCACGGCGTAGCTGAGCAAATCGAAGGCTTCGTTCTTACGCCTCGCAAGGTTCTGCCATCCCTGCGGCAACCGGACTTCGGCGGTGAGCTGCTTGAACAGCCAGTCGATGTCCTCCGGTCGCCCGTCTTCATCGAACCACTGTGGGAAGTGAATCTGGCCACCCGGTTCCGTGCGACCGAGCATGTTCGACGCCTGGTCCTTCACCGGGTTGGAGTTCACCGCCCACACCGGAACGTCGCCGCGCGCGATCGCCCACTTGTCCTTCTGCTGCGCGTCCGGCAGCGTCATGTGCAGCGGCGGCGCGGTGCGGCTCGGTTCACCCTTCAGCAGGTGGAACACATTCTGGTAGCCGCGGCCGTCGGTCAGCCTGAGGTAGCGCCAGAAATCATAGGCGTTGGAGGTCACCGACACGACGGGGCCGTCCAGTGCCTTGTTCAGCCTGGCAGCGGTCGCACTGGCAGCACCGCCCGAGTCGCAGGCAACCAGTTTCGCGCGCATCGTGCGACCGGAACCGTCGCCGAGCGGGTAATCGCGTTCGATTACCTCGTCGATGAGGATGTGCCAGTCCTCTTTGAACGCGGCCGGATCTATGAGCGCCGTGTCACCGTCTTCATCCTTGCGGCGCGACTTGGTAATCTTCCACATGTCAACGTGGTAGATATCGACCGACCACGCGCCGCCGGCCATCTGCACCGGCGCGATGCCGAAGGTGTGGACGACGAACGCGGGGCGACCGCCGGCCTGCACGTCGATGGTGGTGAGAAGGAAGCCTCCGTTCGCCATCGCCATCGGAACTTCGCCGCGGACGTTGTACGGCTTGGCGCGCTTCTTCAACTCGTCGGGCAGGCGACCGGTTTCGAGCGCCTTCGAGGTGTACGGCAACCCGAGGCTGGTGTTGGTCACCGCCTTCAACTTCTCCTCGCTGCCGGTCTTGTCGTAATCTTCCTTGGCATTGAGGTACGCGAGCACCAGCTTCGGCCAGGTGTTAAACCCTGCGGCCGGACCCTTCAGCCAGAATGATGCCACGTCCGAGCGGCGCGGCTGCCCGGTGACCGAGCCATCCGGATGCCAGATTTCACCTTCCTTGATCCAGCGGCCGCCGAGGTTCAGTTCGTGCTGCATGTCAGGCGTCATCGGGTAACCGCATGACGGGCAGGGGAGGAGAACAGCTTCAGCAGCTTCGCGGAAATCCCGGCTGTCGGGATAGACGAACATGCTAAACTCGGCCTCGAATTTGTGGTTGCACTGCAGGCAACCCCATTGCCAGCGAGCGCGGGTGCCGCTGTTGTAGATCGACAGGCCACCTTCACAGGGCGGCGCCTCATGCGGCGACTCGGCGATCCACTTCGCGTCGGTCACCGGGAAGCCGGGTGACGTTTCGATCACGGTCATGGCGTAACGGCCGAGCGTTTCGCCGCGCTTCGCCAATAGGGTCCAGGCGTCGCCTTCGCCGTCGATCGACGACGGGAGGCGATCATAGTCCATCGCCCAGTTGCGGCCCGACGTTTTACCGGAAAACTCGTTGATCGACGGGTGGACGATCGTCGCGCGCATACCGCTGATGAAGGTCTTGTCGTAGACGTTGTCGTTGGCGCGACCGGGGACCAACTCAGCGGCCACCTCCGGCGACGCCCGGAACATCTTGCGCAGGTCGGACAGCGAAAACTCACGGGCGCGACCCTGTGACATCTGCACCAGCATCATATCAGCCGGGTCGCATTTCGCGCTGTAGGCCAGCCAGTTCAACCAGGTCTGCGACTTACCGGTACGCGCCGGCCCGATGAACGCCATGCCCGTATAATCGAGACTGGTCAGCACGTCTTGCGGCTCGACCATGTAGGGCGTTTTGTCGCTCGACCACGGGCCGGAGTAGTTCTTCTCCTTGATCCGGACGTATTTGCGCGCCGCCTCGCTGACGGTCAGCCGCTCCGGTGGCGCGATGGCGATGGTAGCCGCGGCCACCAGGTCTTCGAGCGTCAGGTAACTGGGTGGCCGGTCCTTGACCAGCATCCGTTTGGCGGGGGCGTTCATGCGGGGTAATCGTCCTGCCCGGCCCACCAGTCTTCGAGGTAGGCCCATAGCTGCTGGTAAATGTCGCTATGCTCGGCTTCGGTGGCATCACTCTGGCCGCTATCCCCGCCGTCGTAGGTGAACCACCAGATGATGATGCCGTCACCTTCGTACTCAAACTCGACTTCCCGCTTCGCGCCACGGAAATCGACTTCAGTGCCGAGCGTGCTCATTCATCATCCCCCTCATCACCAGCGTCCCACCAACCGGAATCCTCGCCGACATCCGGCGTGGTATCGATGTCATCGCTGACCCCGAACAGCGGCTTGGCGTGCATCGACCCGGTGGCCGATCGCTGCGGCAGTTCGACCAGTTTCGCGCGGATCTCGGTGCGGATTTCGTCGACGCACTCAGACACGATCTGCGTCTGCTCGTCGGTCAGCTTCGCCCGGTTGCGCAGTTCCTCGACAACCATCGTCAGGCTGTCCTTCAGGGTCATCGCCACTTCGCCGAGAACCTTCAGCACGTCCTCGGTTTCCCAGGCTTCCTGCGCCTCGATCTTGTACTTCACCCGCTGCCGCTGAGCGTTCCAGAATGCGACGTTGATCTCCGGCGGCAGGTCAGCCTTATTCAGGGAGCGAGCAAACTCCTCGGCATTCATCTTCGGCTTCACGAGGAACTGTATCGCCTCGTGGAAGTACCAGACGGGCCGGTTGCTGATGACCGCGGCGGGCTTGCAGCGCCGCAGCCGCTTCTTCACGGTGGCCGGGTCCATGTGCAGCACATCTGCCAGGAACTGCTGCGGCACCGGCGTCCCGAAATCGACGCGCGTCAGTGCGTGGTGACCGGTTGCCGCCTTCCGCAGTTCGGCCTGATGCTGCATATCCTGCTCCGCCGCCGCGCGACGGGCTTCGCGTTCTGCGTTTGTTGGGCGGCCGACGCGACGTTTCGGTGGCTCCAGGAAGTCGTCGAAATCGTCGCTCACAGGAAATCCTCGAAATCGTCGAGCGGTTCAGGGCAGCCGTTGTGTCCGATCAAACCGCGATCGCCAGCCACAGCAGGATCTCGCGCTTCGAGGTATGATCCGATGAACGCTTCGGCTGCTTGCGCGACGATCGCGTTTCCGTAGGCGCGCAGTCGTCCCACTCTGCTGGTAGCCCCATGAGCCAGCGGGAATGTGCCGGGTTCAACTGGCCGCCGCCTTCCATCCCGGCAGAGGAGCCAGTCAGCATCTCGCCATGCGCCGTTAGTCGGGCCGGGCCGCCGGTTTGAGACTGCCACTCCGCCAGTTTGGCTTGCTCGCAATGATACAGGGGGGCCGTCTTCTGACCGCAGGTTTCCAAGCGCTTCTTCGCCAGCTTGGCGATCACCTCTGGACTGCGTTCCCGTTCCGCTACTGTTGGAGTGGACCAACCCGCTAAGGCTGCTGCTGCTGCTGCTGCTGCTGCTGCTGCTGTGTCCTGTGGTCCGCCCTTGCGCGCTATCTCGCGATCCGCACCCTCGGCTGTCCGAACATTCTTCTCCCCGTCGGCCGCTCGCGGTGTCGGGTAGCCCGCTAGGTACGCCTGTCGAGGCAACTGATCCAACCGCACCCGGCCGTCCGCCGCCACGGTCGCCATCCCCGGCGTATCCTTGTGATCCCTGGTGGTGGTGGTCCAACCTGCCATCGCTGCCGCCGTCGGCAGCGATATGCCTCCGGAGTCCGGTCGATCCATCACCGCGTAGTCTGGACCCGCTGTCCCATCCGCTGTTCGGGTCGTCGGCCACCCAGTAGAGTCTGTCTCGGATGTGCGGCGCACCGATGCCCGCAGCCGGGGACGGGACCGCCCCGACCCCGTATCCCAAGGTTTCCAGGTCATCTGATACAAGGTCGATCCAAGAATTTGAGTCCTTGCTCGCAACCTGTTCTCCAAAGACGACTGGAGGTCTGATGAGGCGGATGAGATGGAACCAGTGCGGCCATAGATGCCGCTCGTCAGCAAACCCCTCTCCTTTGCCTGCTGCGCTGAAAGGTTGGCAAGGGCAGCTTCCGGTCCAGACTGGTCGGTCGTCAGGCCACCCGGCGCGTCGCAGCCCGTAACTCCAGACGCCGATCCCAGCGAAGAAGTGGCATTGGGTGTACCCTCGCAGGTCGTCGGGTCGAACGTCACTGATGCTCCTTTCGTCGACATCACCCGGAGCAATGTGACCGGCAGCAATCAGATTCCGCAGCCATTGGGCGGCATACGGATCGATCTCATTGTAATAGGCGGTCAACGGTCACCCCACTGATTCAACTAAGACGTGATAAATCACTTAATAGTTGCGGTCAACCGCTGACAGGGTCACACTGTCATCAGAGATACCGACTCACATGATGGAGGCAACCATGCTCCCGGCGGCCAATCCCCGCCACCCCTGGAAACCGGAGTAGGAGGCGGCGATGCGTAAGTTTTCCCGTATGAACGGCTGATGATAGCGATCCACCCTCACTACTATCGAATAGGTTAGCCCGACAACCGCGTAACCGGCTGCCGGGCTTTTCAATGCGGTGTTGACAAGACACTGCGAATCACGCAAAACGTGATTATTCGCTGAGGTTGAGGTTCCCCCTGCCTCCTTCGGCCTGAAACCCCGGCAGTTACCTCCCCGGCTGCCGGGGTTTCTTAGTTTAGGGAGGTGTCCGATGGACCGTCAGCGTATCGACTGGGATAACTTACAGCCTCTGACCCGGAAGCGGGCAGACAGGGGCGCTACGCGCGATGACCTGGCAGCGCGCAAGTTCAACATGGGCAAAGCGCAGCACAAAGGTCGCTGCCACATTTCCAACCAGAAACGGCGGCAGATTGCAGCGCAGAAGGCGGCCGATCGCAAGATCGTCACCGACACTAAAACCGCCAAGGGTCGCTCGCTGAAGGATCGCGTTCGCGCCTATTGGGCCGGCGAAACAGACGAGCATCCTTAAAACAATTTCGGGCCGCCGGCTTGGTAGCGAGCGGCCCGTAAATGGGTGTTCGGCGATGGGGTGACGGGTTACTGCGCGTCGAGGATCGACTGCTGCCAGGCTTGCACTTCGGTCGACACCCAGAAGCGGCGCACGCCCCCGTCAGCGTAGCCTCGTGACCTGGGGAACCGGCCCTCGGCTACCCGGCGGTACACTTCCGCCTGGCTCAAACCGACCTTCTGAACCACTACCTTCATGGGCCAAAATTCAACGTCCGGTGCCATCATACTACTCCATGCTCGGTCATGGAGAATCACATAATCAACTAACACGTGAAATGCAATCACGTTATCAGTGACGCAACAACTCGTCGAAATCGTCGGCGTTTTCAGAGGCGACCGGTTTGCCGCGCATCCGGTCCAACTCGTCGGCCCACCACTGCATCATTTTCACACGTTGCGGTAGGTACTCGGCGGCGTTGTAGCTCGCGCGAATCTCATCCTCTTCGGCGTGGGCTAATTGAAGCTCAATCCAATCCCGATTGAATTGGCCGCTCTCATTTAGGTAGGTGCTGAACAGGCTCCTGAATCCGTGGACGGTCTGCACGCCGCGCATGTCCAAATCATACAGGGCGTTTATCATGAAGTTGGAGTTCATCATCGGTCGCCGGGGGCCGGGGAACAGATACTCGTTGCGCTTATGCGTTTCGATCTCCTTCAGCAGTTCGAGTGTCTGCCGACTAAGCGGAACGATGTGCTCGCGACCCATCTTCATGCGTGACCCGGGTATCCGCCAGATGTCGCCCTCGATCTCCGACCACTGCGCTTCGCGCACCTCCCCGGTACGGGTGGCAGTGAGTAAGGTGTACTGCATCCCCAGTCGTGCCATATCGCTTATTCGGTAACCGTCGATGGCGCGCAGCAGCTTCGGCATGTCCTTCACTGGGACGCGCGGCATGTGCTCGACCTTCGGCTTCGGCCGCAATGCCTTATTCACGCGAGCAGTTGGGTCGGATTCCGCATAGCCCATAGCGATCGCATAGCCGAACACCTCGCCGCATTTTTGCTTCAACCGGCGCGACACATCGAGGGCGCCGCGATCCTCGACTAAGCGGATCATCGCCACGATCTCGGCGGGTTTGATGTCAGTCAGCGGCCGATCGCCGATTAAGGGAAACGCATCACGTTCCAGCCGCGCCCAGACGCGATCGATGTGGGCCTTATTCTTGCCGCTCTGCCAGATTTGGTGGAACTCCTCAGCCACCTGGCGGAAGGTGCGTTCGCCCGCATCGAGTTTCCGCTTACTCGGCTTCCCGATTCCGCCTGCCGGGTCGGTTCCGTTCGCGATTAAGCCCTTAGCCACGTCGCGCGCCGTACGTGCCTTGGCGAGCGGCATGTCGGGGTACTTGCCGAGGACGAGCGTTCGCTGCTGACCATCGAATCGGTAGAGGAACTGCCAGGTCTTGCTGCCACTGGTCGATACCAGTGCTCGGAGGCCGCCCCCGTCGCTCAATGTATAAGGTTTATCGCGAGTCTCGGCCTTGCGCATTTGCATATCAGTGAGAGGCATGTGCCTATCTCCCCTGTTGTAAAATTTCCGTGCTGTAAAATCCGGTGTTGTAAACTCGATGCTGTCAAAACCAGATTTTTACATCACTCATGGGGAGATTGGATAAGAACCTATGCACAGTATGATAAACCGAAAATAGCGTTCAAAGCCGCAGAAAACTACGGTTTTTTCGATGTATTGAGCGTATGAGAAGGGATGATAGCGGAGGCCAAAAGGGCCTCCCGGTAGCGGAGGAGGGACTTGAACCCCCGACACGCGGATTATGATTCCGCTGCTCTAACCAGCTGAGCTACTCCGCCCCATGGGCTGTCCGCCGGGCGGC
>Ga0207647_10000294_pt1 | contig 40983 bp, 43 predicted proteins | sample KBSCornC2_FD_184295 | JGI IMG/M metagenome (GOLD analysis project Ga0207647, IMG submission 184295) | Corn rhizosphere microbial communities from Kellogg Biological Station, Michigan, USA - C2 (SPAdes) (version 2) | ecosystem: Host-associated > Plants > Roots > Rhizosphere ... | reverse complement strand
GCCGATCATCAACCCGCCGCAGTCGGCGGTGCTTGGCATGCACCGCATCGAGGAGCGCCCGGTGGTCAAGGACGGCCAGATCGTCGCCCGACCGATGATGTACCTCGCGCTTTCCTACGACCACCGCATCATCGACGGCCGTGAGGCAGTGACTTTCCTCGTCCGGGTCAAGGAAGCGATCGAGGACCCGACGCGCCTGCTGATCGACCTCTAAGGCACCAACCACCGCTCATGCGTTGAGCGGGCATGACGGAAACGAGCCATTACGAGACGCCTGCTGAGGGCGCGAAGACCGAACGGCCCCCCGAAAACGTCCCGGCGCCCGAACCGCGCAAGGGCATGGACCCGTCGACAATCGACGAGGCGGAGTTCCGCAAGCGCTTCCTCACGCTGATCACGCCGGTCCGCGCCGTCCAGGAACAGCGATCGGGCAAGCTGATCGACGTCGGCGACGGGCTGGACCAGGTCCGCCAGAAGTAGGCGGGGTGGATTCGAGGCGGGTGGCCGCTTATGTCGCGCGCCAACACCCTCCTCCCCGAAAGAGAGACATGGCTGACTACGATTTCGACGTGCTGGTGATTGGCGCCGGCCCAGGCGGTTACGTTGCCGCGATCCGCGCCGCCCAACTAGGCTTGAAGACCGCCTGCGCGGAAAGCCGCGAGACGCTCGGCGGCACCTGTCTCAACGTCGGCTGCATCCCCTCGAAGGCCCTCCTCCACGCATCCGAATATTTCGAAGCGGCGGCCGGCGGAGCGATGGCCAAGATGGGCATCAAGGTTACGCCGGAACTCGATCTCCCGGCCATGCACGCCCAGCGCATCGACGCCGTGAAGGGCCTCACCGGCGGCATCGAGTTCCTGTTTAAGAAGAACAAGATCGAATGGCTGAAGGGCCGCGCCAGCTTTGAGAGCGCCGACACGGTCAAAGTTGGCGACCGCACCGTCCGCGCCAAGAACATCGTCATCGCCACCGGGTCGTCGGTCACCCCGCTTCCCGGCGTCGAGATCGACGAGAAGATCGTCGTCTCCTCGACCGGCGCGCTGGAGCTGGACAAGGTCCCTCAGCACCTCGTCGTCATCGGCGGTGGCGTGATCGGGCTCGAGCTCGGAAGCGTCTGGCGCCGCGTCGGCGCGAAGGTCACCTGCGTCGAATTCCTCGATCAGATCCTCCCCGGCTTCGACGACGACGTCCGCAAGGAAGCTAACAAGATTTTCAAGAAGCAGGGCATCGAGTTCCGCCTCGCCACCAAGGTCACCGGCGTGAGGGTCGATGGCGGCAAGGCGACACTCACCGTCGAGCCCGCCAAGGGCGGCGCCGCCGAGACCATCGAGGCCGACGCGGTCCTCGTCTCGATCGGCCGCAAGCCCAACACCGACGGCCTCGCGTTCGACAAGGCGGGCCTGTCCACCAACCAGCGCGGCCAGATTGAGACCGATCACCGCTTCAAGACCTCGGTCCCTGGCGTCTGGGCGATTGGCGACGTGATCCCCGGCCCGATGCTCGCCCATAAGGCCGAGGACGAAGGCATTGCCGTCGCTGAGAATATCGCGGGCCTGACCGGCATCGTGAATCACGATGTCATCCCGTCGGTCGTTTACACCATGCCCGAAATCGCGGGCGTCGGCCTAACCGAAGCGCAAGCGAAGGAACATGGCGAGGTGAAGGTCGGCAAATTCCCGATGCTCGCCAACAGCCGCGCCAAGACCAACCATGAGCCCGACGGCTTCGTGAAGGTCATCGCCGACGCCAAGACCGACCGAGTCCTCGGCGTGTGGATGATCGCCAGCGTCGCCGGCACGATGATCGCCCAGGCCGCACAGGCGATGGAGTTCGGCGCGACCAGCGAGGATATCGCCTACACCTGCCACGCCCACCCGACGCACTCGGAGGCGCTCAAGGAAGCGGCGATGGCGGTCCAGGGGAAGCCGATCCATATCTGACGTCGCAATCCAGGCTGACCGTCCCGCCGACAGCTTAAGCTAGGTCCGCCTAACTGCTATGGCGGCGTCATGATCGCGGTCGTTTTCCTGCTCGCATCCCAGGCGATCGCGGAGCCTGCCGACCTTTCGCCATTCAAGCCGTTCCTCGGCGCCTGCTGGCGAGCCGATTTCAGCCCGACTGTGCACGACACGCATTGCTTCGAAGCGATGTATGGCGGCGCGCACGTTCGCGACCGGCACGAGGTCCAGGATGGCTCGAAGACAATATACGCCGGCGAGACAATCTACAGCGCCGACGGCCCCGACCTTGTTTTCGCTTATTACAATTCGCTCGGCGGCGTGGGGTTGGGGAAGGTCGGCTCGACCGAAAGGGCGCTGGGCTTCACTGGAAGCATGCGTGCCGCGCCCAACAAGCCCGAACAGGAGATTGATTCCGAATGGCGGCTGATCGATGCCGACCATTACGAGGTTCGCTCGCTCGTCCCGACCAAGAGCGGCCAGCCCGACAAGCCGCTCGTCTTTACGCGGGTGCCTGCGGCTCGGCCGAAGTAAGCGGCCCGACGGGCGTCTCAGTCCGCGGTGCGAGGTCGCGCTGCCAGCGACCGACGTCGACCCATTGCCCAAGCTTAAAACCGACGCCGCGCTCGATCCCCGACAGAGTGAACCCCAGTTTCTCGTGAAGTGCCACGCTCGCGAAGTTGGGCAAGGCAATCCCGGCGACGATGGTCACGAAGCCTTGCCGCTCAAGCAGGTCGACATGCGCGGCCAGCAAAAGCTTGCCTAACCCGCGGCCCTGCATTCCCGGCGCCACGTAAATCCCGGTCTCGACGCTCCAGCGGTAGGCCGCACGGTCGCGCATCGGCGAGGTCGAGGCGTAGCCTACGACCCGGCCACGCTCCGCGATCACCAGCCAGGGGTGGATCGGGCTCCGCATCCGGCGCGCAATCTCGCTCGGGTCGGGCGGCGTTTCCTCGAAGCTGATCCGGCTGCCTTTGACGTAGGGGCGATAGATCGCCGCGATTGCCGCCGCGTCATCCTCTCTCGCCAGTCGAACAGCCATGGCCGCGGGCGATACACCCGCGCCGGCCTATCGCCGCGGCGAGATGTTCACCGCGTCTAGGAGAGCCAGTCGACGATCAGCTCCAGCAAGCTCTTGTCGTGCGCCTTCAGCTGCGCCGGGGCGACCGCCGGGCATTCGAGGCAGCGCGCCTGGATGGTCGGCCCGGCCAAGATCGAGCGAACCGTACCGAGGGCTTCCGCCAGCTGCTCCTGCGGCCGACCGGCGAGCACCGCGAATGCGTCCTGTGACGACGAGCTGTCGTCGGTGTCGGTTGCCCAGGATTCGAGCAATTGCTCGCGGAAACTCTTCGGGGGCTCGAGGTAGCGTAGGCCGCGCTCATTCCCGAGCTTCGACAGTTCGGCAGCCTTAGCGACTGCCTCGCTCATCCCGCCGAACCCGTCGATCAGCCCGATCTGGTGGGCCGTTCCACCGTCCCAGACCCGTCCCTGCGCGATCTTGTCGACGTCTGCCGGCGATTTGTGTCGTGCTTGAGCGACGATCCCCAGGAAGCGGCGATAGGTCGACTCGATGCCGGTCTGGATCAGCGCATTGGCCTCAGGTGACGGGCCCTTGAGAATGTCCGGCTCACCCGACAGCGGCGTCGTCTTCACGCCGTCCGCGCCAACGCCGAGCTTGGCCAGCGTTCCCTGGAAGCTCGGGATGACGCCGAACACGCCGATCGATCCAGTGATGGTCGACGGCTCGGCGTAGATGAAGTCGGCCGGGGTCGAGACCCAATATCCGCCCGAGGCCGCAACGCTCCCCATTGACACCACGACCGGGATCTTGTGCTCGCGCGCGTCGAGCAGGGCCTGGCGAATGCGCTCCGAAGCCGTGACCGATCCGCCCGGACTGTCGACTCGGACGACCAAGGCCTTGATGTTCTTATGGATGCCGTTTTCGATGGCATTGGCGATGGTGTCGCCGCCGGCGGTCCCGCCGTTTGCCTTGCCGTCGACGATCATGCCGGCGATCGTCACCACGCCGATGGGACCGCTCGGGTTCTTCTCGACCTTTTCGGCGATGTAGGACGACAGCTTGATGCCCTTGTATCCGGCGGTCGAGCCGGTGTCCGTGCCGCCCAGCTCCGCCAGGCGCCGTTCGAAGTCGCGCTTCTCCCCGATCTTGTCGACCAGCCCTGCGTTCAGCGCTGCCTTGGCCATGTCGCCGCCGGCCGCATTCACCGCGCCCGGCAAGTCTTTCAGGAACAGGTCGACGTTCGCTTTCGGCCGTGCCTGGTGGATGCTCTGGCGCCAAGACTCGAGCAGGGCGTTTCCGAGGGCCAGGTAATTCTCGCGCGCCTCTGGCGACATGTCGTTGCGGATGAAGGGCTCGACCGCCGACTTGTAAGTGCCGACGCGATAGACGTTCGCGGTCACGCCGAGCTTGTCGAGCAGCCCCTTGTAATAGAGGCCGGTTCCACCTGGCCCGGCGACGAGCACCGCGCCGAGCGGGTTGACCCAGATCTCGGAAGCTGAGGATGCGAGCTGGTAGCTGTCGTTGGTGTAGCCGACCGCATAAGCGATCACCGGCTTCTTCGCGTCGCGCACGCGGCGGATCGCATCCGACAGGTCGGACATGGCCGTCTGGCCGCCGCCCGTGAACCCGTCGAGGTCCAGCGCCACGGCCTTCACCCGGTCGTCGTTCCGGGCAGCGTCGAGCGCCGCGATCAGGTCGCGCAGCCGATTTTGGCGCATCCGGTTGCCGCCAGCGACGTCGGAGAGTTCGACCCGCGAAGGCTGTTCGACGACCGATCCGTTGAGGTCCATCGTTAGCACGCCGTCCTTCACCGGCGCCGGCTTCGCCGACAGCGCCGCATACAGCATGCCGAAGAACAGCAGCATGAAGATGAGGACGAGGGCGTCCTTGATTCCGACCAGGAGCTTCCAGATTGCGCGTACGAACTTCATGCCGACAGTCCTGAAATGGTTGTTTGGCATGGCTAGCCGACGAGCACGGCTGCGGCCAAACCTTTTCGACCGATGGGGCGTCGGCTAGGCGCCACAGCCATGGATACGGCGGCGACGATCCCGATGAAGGCTGACCGCGGCGCGTGGCTCGGCGAGCTGCGCGCAATGCTGACGCTCGCGTGGCCGCTCATCCTTGCCAACCTCACCCAGCAGGTCATCCAGGCGACCGACGTCCTGCTGATGGGGCGCCTGGGCTCGACCCAGCTTGCGGCGGCGACGCTGGCGCTCAACCTCACCTTCACAATCAATATCTTCTTGCTGGGCCTGATCACCGCGTCTGCGCCGATGATGGCGACCGCCCTCGGCCAGCGCGCGAACTCGGTCCGCGACGTCCGACGGACCTTCCGCGCCGGGCTGTGGCTGATCCTGATCGCGATGCCCCCATACTGGCTGACCCTGTGGAATGTAGGAGCGATTATGCGCGCCTTCGGCCAGTCCGAGGTGCTCGCGTCGCAAGGGCAGACCTTCTTGCGCGCCTACATGTGGTGTACCGCGCCGTGGCTGCTGTTCCAGCTATTGCGCAACTTCATGTCGGCATTGGAACGCCCGCGGGTCGTTTTGTGGCTGAGTTTGAGCGGAATTCTGCTGAATTTCATGCTCAGTTGGTCGCTTATCTTCGGCCATTTCGGCCTCCCCGCGCTGGGTCTGGCCGGCGGCGGGCTCGGTAGCACCCTGACCTGGCTCCTCATCTGCGGAGCATTGGTGGCCGTCGCCTCCTCTCACAAAGTCTTCCGGCGCTTCTATCTTTTCGGCCGCTGGTGGCGCTTCGACGGCCAGCGTACCGCGACGATGATCCGCCTGGGTTGGCCGATCGGCGCAACGATGGGCCTTGAGATGGGCGTCTTCGCCCTTGCCGCGTACTTCATGGGCTGGCTTGGTGCCGATGCAGTCGCCGCTCATGCCATCGCGCTGCAGATCGCTGCCCTGACCTTCATGGTGCCGCTCGGCCTCGGGCAGGCAGCGACGGTCCGCGTGGGGCTGGCGCTCGGCCGGCGTGATCCCGACGCGATGACGCGCGCCGGCTGGACCGCTTGGGTCCTCGGCGTTGGCTTTATGGGAACGATGGCTATCGGCATGTGGGTCTTCCCGCGGCCGCTTGTGACCCTCTTCCTCGAGGACAGCGCAGCGAATGGTGCCGTCATCACGCTCGCGATCAGCTTTCTTCGCGTCGCCGCCGCCTTTCAACTGGTCGACGGCGCCCAAGTCATCGGCGCTGGCATGCTTCGCGGGCTTCATGATACGCGTTGGCCGCTGCTGTTCGCTTTGTTCGGCTATTGGGTCGTCGGTCTCGGCATCGGCAGCTGGCTCGCCTTCGGACAGGACTGGAAGGGCGTCGGCATCTGGATCGGTCTCGCCAGCGGCCTCGCTGCGGTCGCAGTCATGATGCTCATCCGCTGGGTCTCGCGCGAACGGATCGGCCTGACCCGCCTCGCGCACGGCTAACAATAAAGGTTGTCGACGGCCCTTGACGGATGAACGGCAGGCAACCATCTGCGCCCCATCCTTGGCACTCTCACCGGGAGAGTGCTAACGGACTAAGTTCAACATCAATCGAAAGAGGGTTCAAACCCATGGGTTTCAGGCCGCTTCATGACCGAGTCCTCGTCCGCCGGGTCGAGGCTGACGAAAAGACCGCCGGCGGGATCATCATCCCCGACACGGCGAAGGAAAAGCCGCAGGAAGGCGAAGTCGTCGCCGTTGGCGCTGGCGCCAAGTCCGAAGAGGGCAAGGTCACGCCGCTCGACGTCAAGGCCGGCGACAAGATCCTGTTTGGCAAGTGGTCGGGCACCGAGGTCAAGATCGACGGTGAAGACCTTATCATCATGAAGGAAAGCGACATCCTCGGGATCGTCGGCTGACCTCAAGAATCACGCTCGCAAGCGTGAACATTCGGAACATTCAAGACTGAAAGGGTAGCCAGATGGCAGCCAAGGACGTGAAATTCAGCCGTGATGCGCGCGAGCGCATTCTCAACGGCGTCGATATCCTCGCCAATGCGGTGAAGGTGACGCTGGGTCCCAAGGGCCGCAACGTCGTCATCGACAAGAGCTTCGGCGCTCCGCGCATCACCAAGGACGGCGTTACCGTCGCCAAGGAGATCGAGCTCAAGGACAAGTTCGAGAACATGGGCGCACAGATGGTGCGCGAAGTGGCCTCGAAGACCAACGACATCGCCGGCGACGGCACCACGACCGCGACGGTGCTGGCGCAGTCGATCGTCCGCGAGGGCATGAAGTCGGTTGCGGCCGGCATGAACCCGATGGACCTCAAGCGCGGCATCGATATCGCCGTCCAGAAGGTCGTTGCTGACCTCAAGAGCCGCTCGAAGGACGTCCAGGGCTCGGGCGAGATCGCCCAGGTCGGAATCATCTCGGCGAACGGCGACAAGGAAGTCGGCGAGAAGATCGCCGAGGCGATGGAAAAGGTCGGGAAGGAAGGCGTGATCACCGTCGAAGAGGCGAAAGGCTTGGAGTTCGAGCTCGACGTCGTCGAGGGCATGCAGTTCGATCGCGGCTACCTGTCGCCCTACTTCATCACCAACCCGGAGAAGATGCAGGTCGAGCTTAGCGACCCCTACATCCTCATCCACGAGAAGAAGCTATCGAACCTCCAGGCGATGCTTCCGATCCTGGAGGCGGTTGTTCAGAGCGGGCGTCCGCTCCTGATCATTGCCGAGGACATCGAGGGCGAGGCTCTGGCCACGCTCGTCGTCAACAAGCTGCGCGGCGGCCTCAAGGTCGCGGCGGTGAAGGCCCCGGGCTTTGGCGATCGCCGCAAGGCGATGCTCGAGGACATCGCGATCCTCACCGGCGGCGAGATGATCAGCGAAGATCTTGGCATCAAGCTCGAGAGCGTCACGCTGAACATGCTCGGCCAGGCCAAGCGCGTCACGATCGACAAGGACAACACCACGATCGTCGATGGCGCCGGCGCCAAGGAAGCGATCGAAGGCCGCGTTGGCGCGATCCGCCAGCAGGTCGAGACGACGACGTCCGACTACGACCGCGAGAAGCTGCAGGAGCGGTTGGCGAAGCTCGCCGGCGGCGTTGCGGTGATCAAGGTCGGCGGCGCCACCGAGGTCGAGGTGAAGGAGCGCAAGGATCGCGTTGATGACGCGCTTCACGCGACCCGCGCCGCGGTCGAGGAAGGCATTGTCGCCGGCGGCGGCACCGCGCTCCTCTACGCCACCAAGGCGCTCGACGGCCTCAAGGGCGACAATGATGACCAGACCCGTGGCATCGACATCATCCGTCGCGCGCTCCAGGCGCCGGTTCGCCAGATTGCCGAGAATGCGGGCCACGACGGCGCTGTCGTCGCGGGCAAGTTGATCGACGGCAATGACGCCAACCTCGGCTTCAACGCCCAGACCGAGACCTACGAGAATCTCGTCCAGGCCGGCGTGATCGACCCGACTAAGGTCGTTCGCACCGCGCTCCAGGATGCGGCTTCCGTTGCCGGCCTGCTGATCACCACCGAAGCTTCGATCGCCGAAGCTCCGGATGACAAGCCGGCTCCGGCAATGGCCGGCGGCGGCATGGGCGGAATGGGTGGAATGGACTTCTAAGTCCGACCGTTCATTTCGAACTGTTATTGGAAGGGCTGGCGGAGAGATCCGCCGGCCCTTCTTCATTATTGGCCATGGCGTTTAGCTCAGCGTCCATTTCGTTGAGCTCGGTCGACTGCTTTTCGGTCGGAGCCGGCGGCCGTTCATCGCGGCACGCGCTCAGGAGCAGGACGCAGAACAGGATCTTTCTCACGCGCCGCGGACTATCACTTTCCCGAAAATTTCCCGAGGCACAAAAAAAGGGCCGCCCGAAGGCGGCCCCTCTCACTCCTGTTAAGGAGCGAAACGCTTAGTGAGCGTTGGTCGCCGCGTTGGCGACGGCATTGCCCGCATTGTCAACGGCGTTGCCGGCGTTGTCGACGGCGTTGCCCGCAGCGTTCAGCGCCGCGTCGGCGTTGGCCGTCGCGTCGTTCGTCGCAGCGTTGGTGTCGGTGACAGCGGCATTCTCAACGTTCGTATCGGCGGTGTTGTTCGCATCGGTCTTCGGCTGGCAGGCAGCGAGGCCGAGGGCGAGAACCGCAACGGTCAGAGCAACAGTCTTCATGATCGTTCCACTCCCATTATGGGTGTCACTGGGGGACACCGGTCTCGGCCCGTCGCATCGAATCGATCAGGCCGGCGGCGGGCATAGCGAGAATGTCTATTCTTGCACAAGGGATTATTTCACCAAGAAGAATTGACCATATAAAGATATCTTTATATCCTTATCTCGTGACCGCCGCACTTCCTCTTGCCGACCACTTTCAGGCGCTTGCCGATCCGACGCGACTGCGGATCCTCGCCTTGCTGCGGGTGATGGAATTGTCGGTGGGCGAGCTGGCCCAGATTCTCGGCCAGAGCCAGCCGCGCGTTTCGCGACACCTGAAGATTCTGTCAGATGCCCGAGTGCTGGAGCGCCGCAAGGAAGGGAGCTGGGTCTTCCTGACGCTGGCAGACGATGAGCGGGTCGAGCCGATGTTCGCGCTGATCGACGCCTGGTCGGACAGTTCGACGCAGGCCCTGTTCGCATCCGACTCCGCGCGCACCGAGAGCATTCGCGGTGAGCGCGCCGAAGCGGCGAACCGTTATTTTTCGGGCCATGCCGAGGTGTGGGACCAGATCCGTTCTCTTCACGCGGCGGAAACTGACGTCGAAGGCGCCATCGACGAAGCGCTTGGCAACCAGCATCTTGGCCGGTTTGTGGATATTGGCACCGGCACCGGACGGATGATCGAGCTGTTCGGCCCGCGTGCCAGCCAGGCGATTGGCATTGACCGTTCGTCGGAGATGCTGCGACTAGCTCGAGTGAAACTCGAAGCCGCAGGCATCGCCTCGAGTCTTCGCCAGGGCGACATGTATTCGCTGCCGCTAGCCGACCAGAGCGCCGATACGATCGTCATCCATCAGGTGCTGCACTACGCACACTCGCCGGCCGCGGCGATCGCCGAGGCGGCGCGGGTGCTCGCCCCGGGCGGCACTTTGCTGGTGGTGGATTTCGCGGCACACGAGCGTGAGGAATTGCGTACCACCGACGCCCACATCCGTCTCGGCTTCGAGGACGAGGTGATGGCCGGCTGGTTTGCCTCGGCAGGCCTCAAAATCGATCATGTCGAACATCTCGAAGGTGGCGAGCTGACGGTTACCCTGTGGCGCGGCGTGAAGGCGGCGATCCGGCAACGGAGGGCAGCATGAACGCTTTCGATCAGCTCCAGCATCACCGACCTTTGTTCGCGGAGGCTCGCGGCGACATTCAGGTGAGCTTCGAATTCTTCCCGCCCAAGACCGAGAAGATGGCGCAGACATTGTGGGACTCGGTTAAGACTCTCGAGCCGCTCCGGCCGCGGTTCGTGTCCGTCACCTACGGGGCGGGCGGATCGACCCGCGAGCGCACCCACGCAACTGTTGAGCGGATCCTGAAAGAAACGCCGCTGACGCCGGCGGCACACCTGACCTGCGTCGGGGCGAGCCGCGGCGAGGTCGACGATGTCGCGCGCGGCTATTGGGACGCCGGCGTTCGCCACATCGTCGCACTACGCGGTGATCCGTTGGAGCCGGGCTCGAAATACCAACCGCATTCCGAAGGCTATCGGGACGCAGTCGAACTCGTCGCCGGTCTGAAGAAGGTCGCGCCGTTCGACGTTTCCGTCGCGGCTTATCCGGAGGTCCATCCGGATTCGAAGGACCGCACCTTCGATCTCGAAAATCTGAAGCGAAAGGTCGATGCAGGCGCCGATCGGGCAATCACCCAGTTCTTCTTCTCCGCCGACTGCTTCTTCCGTTTCCGCGATGAAGCCGCCGCGGCTGGCATCGATTTAGAAATCGTCCCCGGCATCCTGCCCGTATCGAACGTCGCGACCACGCGCCGCTTCGCCCAGACTTGCGGAGCGGCAATTCCAGAGTGGCTCGACGATATGTTCGAAGGCCTCGACGACCTACCGGCTGCTCGCCAACTGATCGCGGCTACCGTTGCCGCGGAGCTCTGCGGACAGCTCTACGCTGGCGGTGTCCGTCATTTCCATTTCTACACCCTTAACCGGGCGGAGCTCAGCTACGCCATCTGCCACCTCCTCGGAGTTAGAGCGAAGTGACGCGTGTTTCCGAAACTCTTCGTGCCGAAGCGGCCAAACGGATACTGATCAAGGACGGGCCGTACGGCACCGGAATCCAGGCCGAACGGCTGCAGGCGCCCGATTATTGCGGCGGCCTCGACCTGCTGAAGGACCAGAAGGGTAACAACGACCTTTTGAACATCACCAAACCCGAGATCGTGCGATCCATCTGCAATCGGTTCGCCGAGGCGGGCGCGGAAATCCTCGCGACCAACACGTTCAACGCGAACGCAATCAGCCAATCCGATTATGGCGCGGAAGAGCTCGTCGGCCGGATCAACCGGGCAGCGGCGGAGATCATTCGTGAGGTCGCCGACCGCCACTCGGCCCAGGACGGCAAAAAGCGCTGGGTTGCTGGTGCGCTCGGCCCGACCAACAAGACCCTGTCGCTGTCGCCCAACGTCAACGACCCCGGCTTCCGCGAGGTCGACTTTGACGGGGTGAAAGCGGTTTATCGCGAGCAGATCGACGCGCTTGTCGAAGGCGGCGTCGACTTCATCCTGGTCGAGACGGTGTTCGATACGCTGAACGCCAAGTCGGCGATCATGGCGACGCTTGAAGCGGAGCAGGCGCTGGGCCGTGAGCTGCCGCTGATGATCTCGATGACGCTGACCGACCTCAGTGGCCGCAATCTCTCCGGCCACACCGTCGAAGCTTTCTGGGCCAGCGTCCGCCATGCCAAGCCGGTGACGGTCGGGCTCAATTGCTCGTTCGGAGCGGCGCAGCTTCGGCCGCACCTGACCGCGCTGTCGGCAGTCGCCGACACGCTGATCATGGCCTATCCGAATGCCGGGCTACCCAACGAGCTCGGCGAATATGACGAAGCTGCGGAGGAAACCGCGGCGCAGGTCCGCGAGTGGATCGACAGCGGACTAGTGAACATCGTCGGCGGATGTTGTGGGACGACTCCCTCGCACATCGCAGCCATTGCCGGGGCGGCGCGCGATTGCACGCCGCGTGCCGTCCCGGCTGCCCAATCCGGAACCTTGCTCGCGGGTCTCGAGCCGATGCTGATCGCCGCTTAAGATGGAGCTTTCCAAGGTCGAACAGGCAGGCGCGGGCGCGCGCTTCGTCAACATTGGCGAACGCTGCAACGTCACCGGCTCCGCGCGCTTCAAGAAGCTGGTCCTCGCCGGCGATTATGATGCTGCCGTCGAGGTCGCGCGCGATCAGGTTGAAAACGGCGCGCAGATCATCGACGTCAACATGGACGAGGCCCTGCTCGATTCCGAGCTGGCGATGACAACGTTCCTGAAGCGCATCGCGGCGGAGCCCGACATCGCGCGCATCCCGGTGATGGTCGACAGCTCCAAGTGGAGCGTGATCGAGGCGGGGCTAAAGTGCGTCTCAGGCAAGCCGATCGTCAATTCGATCTCGATGAAGGAGGGCGAGGGGCCGTTCCTCGACCTCGCCGCCAAGTGCCGGGCCTATGGCGCGGCGGTCGTCGTGATGGCGTTCGATGAGGTCGGCCAAGCGGACACTTGTCTGCGCAAAGTCGAGATTTGCGAACGCGCGTACAAGCTGCTGACCGCCAGCGGCACCGACGCCAGCGACATCATCTTCGACCCTAACATCTTCGCGGTGGCGACAGGCATCGAGGAGCACCGCCGCTACGCCATCGACTTCATCGAAGCATCGCGCGAAATCCGGCGCCGCTGCCCCGGCACGCACATCAGCGGCGGCCTGTCGAACCTCAGTTTCTCGTTCCGCGGTAATGAGCCGGTGCGCCGGGCGATGCACAGCGTGTTCCTCTACCATGCCATACCAGCCGGCATGGACATGGGCATCGTCAACGCCGGCCAGCTCGACGTTTACGACGCGATCGACCCGGAACTTCGTGAGGCGTGCGAGGATGTGATCCTCGACCGGCGCGAGGATGCGACCGAGCGGTTGATCGCCCTCGCCGAGCGCTACAAAGGCACCGACGAGGCGGAGGAAAAGAAGCTCGCCGAATGGCGCTCGCTCCCTGTTGCCGAGCGCCTGTCCTACGCATTGGTGAAGGGTATCGACGCCCATATCGTCGACGACACGGAGGAAGCCCGCCTGCAGTTCGACCGACCGATCGAAGTGATCGAAGGGCCGCTGATGGACGGCATGAACGTCGTCGGCGACCTGTTCGGATCGGGCAAGATGTTCCTGCCGCAAGTTGTGAAGTCCGCGCGCGTGATGAAGAAGGCCGTCGCCCACCTGCTCCCTTTCATCGAAGCGGAGAAAGAGAAAAACGGCGTCACCCAGGGCAAGGGAAAGGTCGTGATGGCGACGGTGAAGGGCGACGTTCACGATATTGGGAAGAACATCGTCGGCGTCGTGCTTCAGTGTAACGGCTTCGAGGTCATCGACCTTGGCGTGATGGTGCCGTGGCAGGACATCCTGAAGGCCGCCAACGACAATCAGGCGGACATGATCGGCCTGTCCGGCCTGATCACGCCGTCGCTCGATGAGATGGTAACGGTCGCAGGCGAGATGCAGCGGCTTGGTCTGACCACCCCGCTTCTGATTGGCGGCGCAACGACGAGCAAGGCGCACACCGCGTTGCGGATTGATCCCGCTTACGCCGGGCCCGTGATCCACGTGCTCGACGCGAGCCGTGCGGTTGGTGTCGCTTCGTCTTTGGTATCGGATACGCAGCGCAAGCCGCTCATCGCCAACACCGCCGAAGATTACGACAAGCTGCGTAAGTCGCGCGAGCGAAGCGGCCACAGCGAGCTTTCGCCAATCGCTGAAGCAAGGGCGAATGGCTTTGCCTTCGATCCGTCAGGTCAGGCGCCGGCGCCGTCCTATCCGGGTCTGCACCATTTCGGCGATTGGCCGCTCAAGGACCTGAAAGCCTCGATCGACTGGACGCCCTTCTTCCGCGCCTGGGAGCTGGCTGGAACTTATCCCGCGATTCTCGATGACGAGATCGTCGGCGAGAGCGCGACGACCTTGTTCAAAGACGCGAACGAAATGCTCGACCAACTGGTCGCCGAGCGCTGGGTGACGCCCAAGGCGACGGTCGGCCTATGGCGCTGCAAGCGCGAGGGCGACGACGTGCTCGTGCTCGCCGGCAACGACTGGACGCGACTGCCCTTCCTTCGCCAACAGGTGAAGAAGCGCGAGGGCAGACCGAACATGTGCCTCGCCGACTTCATCAATCCCGATGGCGAGGACTGGATTGGCGGCTTCGCGGTCGGCATCCACGGCCTCGAGCCGCATCTTGAGCGGTTCAAGCAGACCATCGACGATTATGACGACATTCTGCTGAAGGCGCTCGCCGACCGCTTGGCCGAGAGCTTCGCCGAGGTGCTCCATGCGCAGGTCCGCAGCCGCCTGTGGGGCTATGCTGACGAGCATTTCTCGAACGAGCAGCTCATCCGGGAGAAGTATCAGGGCATCCGCCCGGCGCCGGGCTACCCCGCCTGTCCGGACCACAGCCTAAAGCCGATCCTCTTCGACATGCTCGGCGGGAATCCGGGTGAAGTCACGCTGACCGAGAATTTCGCGATGCTTCCGACGTCGGCTGTGTCGGGCTTCTACTTCGGTCACCGCGACAGCCAGTATTTCGGAGTCGCCCGGATCGCTCGCGACCAGCTCGAGGATTATTCCGTCCGCCGTGAGATTTCGCTCGAGCAGGCCGAGCGGTGGCTCCGGCCCAATCTCGACTAGAGCAGCTTTCGCAGAACCGCCGGATTGAAGAGCGACATTGGCTCGGCCGCGAGCAAGCGGCGCTTTTGTTGCGGCCATTCATGCCGCCACTGATTCCATCCGCGATCCGACTGAACTTCCTGCAGCTGGAACAGCGTCTCGCTGGCCGATGCCAGTTCGGTTCGCGATCCTTCGAGCCCGGCAAGCTGGAAGCGCTCGTCGATCGCGCCGAGAGTCGATCGGGCCGCACCAAGCAGGTCGCGACCGGTTGCGGCATCTCCGTTGCGGTAAGCCTTCTGAGCTAACTCCACTGCGGAATCGACTTCCGACAGTCGAATGGCGAGAGAGATCGGCGCGCTCGTGTTTCGAGGACACGCCGCCGGTTTGAGCGCGCGAACATATTCGGCGACCGATGACAGCGCCGCCGGAGACGGCTCGGCCCCGTCAAATTCCTGCGTGATGAGCCCGTGGATGAAGACGCTCAGATCTCTCTTCGTCGGATCGCGCGAGATTTTCAGCTTCGCGGGCTCGCCGCCGAGATCGGGGATCTGCTTCGGATTGAAGATATCGTCGCCGCGATGTGAGCTCATGATCGAGGCAGTGACGTCCGCAGTCCCGGGATCGCCGGAAATGCCGGGAAAATGAAAGTGCGGATTAGAGCGGCCGTTGCGGTGACAGCTCGAGCAGCTGAGTCCCACCCGTGCCGCCTGACCGCCCAGCATAAGCGGCGAGCGGAACAAGGCTCGCCCTGTCTCCACCGACTGCCGTAGCGCCGCGTCCTTCGGCATAGCGAGGCATTCGGCCGGCTGCGTCGTCAGGTCGGCGAGCAGGTCCGGCGTTTTGAGCCAGCGCGCCTCCCTGATCGGCAGCTGCGGAGCATCCGCGGCCGTCGCGACCAGCAGCAGGACGGCAAGGCCTAGGAGGCGGGCTGGCCTTTGACGGCGATCCATTGCCTAAGTTCATCAGCCTCGAAGCAGCCGAAGGTGCACATCGCATCGAGCTTTGCGAGCAGCACCTTCGCACCGGCGATATTCCCGCGCTCGACCAGCAGCTCGCCATAATATTCGGTTGCCTGCTTGTGCTTCGGCTCGGCCGCCAGCGCCTGCCGGTAATAGCTCTCCGCCAGGTCGTAGTGCCCTAGCTTGCGGTTGGCGAAGCCGAGATAGGTGAGGATATCCGGATGCGCCCCGAACGCCGCCCGCGCATGCTGCAGCGAGACGAGCGCCTGAGCGTAGCGATGCTCGTTGATCAGCCCGACCGCTTCCAGATAGGCGTGGTCGCCGCCATCAGCGCTCGCGAACAGCAATGGTGGCGTGGTATCGAGCCGGGCCTGCGGCGGCGCCGCGAGCGCGGCCTGGACGGCGGTAACCGCATCCTTCAGCTTCGAAGCATCTTCGCACTTGCCTGCGCAATCCGTATCGAGTTTCTGGAGCTTCGTGAGCTCTGCCTGCGCCTTGTCGCGCTGGCCGAGCTTGACATAGGTGACCGCCAGTTCCTGGTGCGCATCGACCATCTTGGAGTTCGCCTTGGTGGCGCGCTCGTAATGCTTTGCCGCGCTCTTCAGGTCGTTGAGCCCAGCGTCGGCGAGGCCCGCCAGAAAATTGGCGTTGGCATCGGTCGAGGCGACCTGGAGCACGTTGCCGAAAGCCTTCTTCGCATCTGCGAACTTGTTCGCTTTCAGTGCCTCGATGCCGTTGCGATATTCGGTCGCGGCGTCGAAATCCGGAGTACTCATGCTCGGTGCCGAAGACATGCTTCCGCCATTATTGTTGGCGCTGACCAAGGTGCTGGTGGTGAGCAGGATCAGGCAGGTCGCGGCAAGCGCGGCGCGTGGGAAGGTCGCTGACATAGGCACCCCCTTATGAGCGGATGTTCGATACCACTCCGCCTTAGTGCCGCGAAAGGGGGTCAGCGGTTCAAGGGTCGACGCGAGCGGGCGAACGCACTAGCCGCGCGATGATGCGGCGATTGCTGTTACTCTTGCTCTTCCTGCTTTGGCCGGCACTCGCCGAAGCGCGCGGGATCGAACCGCGGCTGGTCGCCGAAGGGCCAGCGACTCCGGGCGGCGAGGTCGAGCTTGCGATCCGGATGATCCCTGCGCCCGGATGGCACGGATATTGGCAGAACCCCGGTGACGCGGGACTGCCGATGGACGTGAAATGGCGGCTGCCGAAAGGCTTTGTGGCGGGTCCGCTGCGCTATCCGGTGCCGACGCGGCTCGAGATCGCGGGCCTGATGAACTACGTCTACGAGCGCGATTATGCCGTGCTCGTCCGGCTGGAGGTGCCGGCCGATGCGAAGGGCGTCGTGCCCGTTCGCGCTCAGGCGCGCTGGCTTGCCTGCACCGACAAGATTTGCGTGCCCGAGCAAGGCGAGTTGTCACTCGATCTTCCGGTCGGCACTGGAACGCCCGAGCGAGCGCAGTTCGATGCCTGGCGACAGGCGCTTCCGCAGCCGCTGGCTAGCGTCGGTCATTTCGCGGTAGCGGGAGACACGCTGCGGGTCGCGATCCCCCTGCCAGCGAGCATCGAGCTAAACGAGCCGTACCTGTTTCCGCTCATTGACGGTCCAGTCGATTATGAGGCGAAGCAGGTGTTCCGGCGATCAGGCAACACAATGATCGCCGAGCTGAAGCGTAAAGGCGCGGCGCCGCCAAGCTTCGCGGGGGTGATTGCCTTGTCCGACGGACGTGGCCTCGAGTTCCGCGCGGTGTCAGGTTCCGTTCCGGAAGGCGGAACTGCAATCGGCGCACCGGGCGCGAGCGCAATGCTGTGGGCGGTGCTCGGAGCGATCCTCGGCGGAATCCTGCTTAACCTGATGCCGTGCGTTTTCCCTATCCTGGGACTGAAGGCGCTGCACGTTTCCAAGGCCGGCGAGAGCGCGACGGAGGCGAGGCGCGATGCGCTAGCGTACACCGCCGGTGCGGTGGTCGGGACCGGAGCACTCGGCATGGCATTGCTCGCCATCCGCGCAGCGGGAGCCGAGGCGGGCTGGGCGTTCCAGCTTCAAGATCCGCAGACGATCATGGTGCTCCTCCTGCTCGCGGTCGCGATTACCGCGAACCTGCTCGGCTTGTTCGAATTGCCCGTGCTCGCCGGAAGCGTGCGGCCCGCAGGTAGCTTCGGCACCGGCGCGCTGGCGGCGTTTGTCGCGACACCCTGCGCAGGGCCATTCCTGGGGGCTGCGTTGGGTACTGCATTGCTGTTGCCGATCGCAGGATCGCTACTGGTCTTCGCCGCGCTCGGGCTGGGATTGGCAATCCCGTTCCTTCTGATCGCGTTCATTCCGGCGCTCCGAAACCGGCTGCCTAAGCCAGGGCCATGGATGCGCAAGCTTCAGCGCATCCTCGCCGTCCCGATGGCGTTGTCCGCGCTCGCCGCACTTTGGTTGCTCGATCGTCAGGCAGGGCTCGAGGGGTTTAAGTCGGGACTCTATCTTGCGATGTGTACGCTGGGTCTCCTTACGATCTATGGTAGATGCCAGAAGACGGGTGCCCGCTTTGGCTGGGTAGCCCTGGTGGCTCTCGCTTTAGCGACCGCCACCTTGCTCGCTATGGCCCCTCGACCAAAGGAAGCATCGGCGTCGGTCGCTGGTGCTGAAAGCTGGAGTGAAGGCAAAGCCGCCGCCTATGTCGGACAGGGACATCCGGTTTTTGTCTATTTCACCGCCGATTGGTGCCTCACGTGCAAGGTGAATGAGGCTTCGGCGATTGACCGCGATGTGACCCGCGAAGCGTTCGACAAAGCGGGCGTGAAGGTGCTCGCCGGAGATTGGACCAACGGCGACCCGACGATCACTCGCTATCTGGAAAGCCACGGCCGCGCTGGCGTGCCTTATTACTTATGGATTGATCGCTTCGGCGAGCAGGAGTTGCCTCAGGTTCTAACTCCGATGATGCTGACCGAGCTTGCCCGGAGGAATTACGGGACATTTCCTTGCGCGCCGGAAATGGAAACGGTGGCGGCGCCCAACAAACCCCTACGGAAGCCGTCAGCGACCTGTGGTTAGTTGCCGCGCTCAGTCGGTGAAGGCGTAACTGCCGCGCGCTGCCAGACGCGCTTTCCGCCGACCCAGGTTTCCACGACTTGGGTATTTTCGAGCGAACTCACGTCAACCTTGGTCGGATCGCGGTCAACAATGACGAAATCGGCCCATTTTCCGGGCTCCAGCGAGCCGATCCGGTCCTCCGCGAAGTTGGCATAAGCTGCACCGCGCGTGTAGGCGCTGAGCGCCTGCGCAAACGTCAGCCGCTCCGACGGGATCCAGCCACCTGGCGGCTGACCATTCATGTCCTGCCGGCTAATGGCGGCGCTCAGACCTGGAAAGGGGTTGGGCGATTCAACCGGAAAATCGGTTCCGAACGCCAGCCGCGCGCCGCTCTTCAGCACCGACTGCCAGGCATAGGCTCCAGCGAGCCGGTTCGGTCCGAGGCGTTTCTCGGCCATCAGCCGGTCGCTGGTCTGGTGTGTGGGTTGCATTGAAGCGATGATACCGGCGGGCGCGAGGCGCGGAATGTCGGCCGGGTCAGCGATCTGGAAATGCTCGATCCGCCAGCGGCGGTCGCGGCCATATTTCTTCGACAATGCCTCGTAGGTCGAGATGACCTGCGCGTTGGCAGCGTCGCCGATGGCGTGGGTCGCGATCTGGAAACCGTTCGCGGCAGCCGCGTCGGCAATCTGCAGCATCTCTGCATCCGAGTGAAATTTAAGTCCGCGCGTGTCCGGCTTGTCGGCATAAGGCCGCTTCAGCCACGCCCCGCGCGAGCCGAGCGCGCCGTCCGCAAAAACCTTCACGCCAACCGCGCGTAACCTGTCGCGATAGAGCCAGCCCGTCGGGCGCATGTTCGCTTCCGCCGCCTGAGCTGCGCCGATGTATGCCATCAGCCGCACGTTGAGCGTTCCGGCAGCACCGGCGCGCTTCATCGCCTCCCAGTCGTCAATCGACGTGCTCATCGATCCGACGCCGGTCACGCCCACCGAGAGCAATTGCGCCTGCGCCTTCGCTAGCGCTTCATCGGACTGCGCCGGGGTTCGCGCCGGGATGGCCTTGTCGATCAGGCCGCGTGCGTTGTCGACGAAGAGGCCATTTTCGATCCGCCCGCCAGGCGGTGCAGCGGTCTGCGCGGTAACGCCCGCAACCTTCATTGCCGCGCTATTGGCGACGACCGCGTGGCCATCGACGCGCTCAAGCACGACTGGACGGTCGGACACGATTGCGTCGAGATCGGCGGCAGTCGGGAAGCGCTTGTCCGGCCACAGCTCCTGGTTCCAGCCGAAGCCGATGATCCACGGGTCGTTCGGATGCGCGGCGGCGTAATCGCGAACGCGCTGCTGCAGGTCGGCAACTGAGCTCGTTCCGACCAGCTGCACGGTCATCCGCGTCATACCAAGATCGAGCACGTGTCCGTGTGCGTCGATCAGGCCGGGAAGCAGGGTCTTGCCGTGACCATCGATGATCTGGTCGTGCCGTTTCACCCGCGGCGTCGGCATCTTGATGACGCTTTCGACGCGCCCGTGGTCGTCGATCAGCAGCGCTCCGAAGTGCTGCAATTGTCCATCGGGTCCTACCTGGATGCCGTTGACGTTGCTGATCAGGGTTTCCGACCAGGCGGGCGAGGCGAGCAGCGCTGCGATGAGCGCGAGGGCGGTTTTGCGCATGACTGCCGCATAGCATTGTTTGCGTGCGGCTGAAGGGCTAGGCCGCGCGCCGATGATGGTACCTCCGACAATCGACGATATCCGCGCCGCAGCCGAGCGTATCAAAGGCTCGGTCATCCGCACTCCGATGCTGGTCAGCCAGACGCTTTCCGAAATCGTCGGCGCCGAGGTGTGGCTGAAGTTCGAGAACCTCCAGTTTACCGCGGCGTACAAAGAACGCGGCGCGCTCAACAAATTGCTGCAGCTGACCGATGAGGAGCGGGCGCGCGGCGTGATCGCGGCCTCGGCCGGCAATCATGCGCAGGCCGTCGCCTATCACGCCAAACGCCTCGGCATTCCGGCGACGATCGTGATGCCGGAGCCGACGCCGACAGTGAAGGTGACACAGACGCAGGGCCATGGCGCGACCGTTATCCTGCATGGCGACATGTTCGACGACGCTTATGCCAAGGCGCGCGAGCTATCGCTCGAGAAGGGCTACACTTTCGTCCATCCGTTCGACGACCCGAAGATCATCGCGGGCGCGGGCACGGTCGGGCTCGAACTGATCGAGGACGCTCCCGACCTCGACGCGATCGTCGTCCCGATCGGCGGCGGTGGGCTAATGGCCGGCGTATCGATCGCGGCGAACGCCATCAAACCCGGCGTCGAAATGATCGGCGTCGAAGCCGAGCTTTATCCGTCGATGAAATGCGCCATCGAAGGCTGCTTCATGCCGCTAGGCGGCGACACGCTCGCCGAAGGCATTGCGGTTAAGCATCCGGGGGAACTGACCTCGCGGATCCTCAAGGAGCTCGCGAACCAGGTGATGCTGGTATCGGAACGCGACCTGGAGCGTGCGGTGGCCATGCTGGTCGGAATTGAGAAGACCGTCGTCGAAGGGGCGGGGGCCGCGGGCCTCGCCGCGATCCTCGCCAATCCCGATCACTTCAAGGGCAAGAAGGTCGCGACCATCTTGTGCGGCGGCAACATCGACACGCATCTGCTCGCCAACGTCCTTGTTCGGGATCTAGTCCGCCAAGGCCGCATCGCCCGGCTTCATGTGGCCGCGCACGACCAGCCGGGCGCGCTCGCCGCGATTACGCGCAAGGTCTACGAAGCCGGCGTCAACGTCATCGAGATCAATCACAGTCGCATCTTCACGACGCTTCCGGCCAAGGACACGATGATCGAGGTCGAGTGCGAAGCGCGCGACCCGGCGTCGATCGACGATGTCGTTCAGCGGCTCGAAACGGCGGGCTTCAGGGTCGATCGAGCGCAGCTCGACTAAGCCGGCTGAACCGCCCCAATTCGACACACCACTCACCATTAACCCTCTTTCGACGCGACCAAGTCTTTTCATCGGCGTTTACCAGTCGCATAAAGAGTGTCGTAACCATTGGAGGCGGCGCGGGTGAGCGCACCATTTCGCTTTCCCAAGTTCTTTGTGACGAACCCGTCGCCGTGCCCGTATCTCCCGGGCAAGGTCGAGCGTAAGGTGTTCACCGAGCTTAGCGGCCGCCACGCCAGCGAACTGAACGAGGCGCTCGGCCGCATCGGGTTCCGCCGCAGCCAGTCGGTCGCCTACCGGCCGAGCTGCATCGATTGCAGCGCCTGCGTCTCCGTCCGGGTCCTCGCGGCCGAGTTCATCGCCAACGCGACTCAGCGCAAGCTGCTGCGCCGTCATGCCGATCTCGAAGTGACCGCGTGCAAGCCGTGGACGACCGAAGAGCAATATGCACTTCTGCGCCGCTATCTCGCCGCGCGGCATCCCGGCGGCGGAATGGCCGAAATGGACGAGAGCGATTTTGCCGACATGGTCGAGCAGACGCCGGTCCGCACTTATCTCATCGAATATCGTGAGCCGTCGAAGGACGGCATGCCCGGCAAGCTCGTGGGCGCCTGCCTCAGCGACCAGCAGGGCGACGGTCTGTCGATGATCTACAGTTTCTTCGATGTCGGGAATGACGCGCGCAAGGGCCTCGGCACTTACATCATCCTCGACCACATCATTCGCGCGGCGCGCGCCGCGCTGCCTTACGTCTATCTCGGCTACTGGGTCGAGGGCAGCTCGCGCATGGCCTACAAGACGCAATTCCGGCCGCTCGAACGGCTGGGGCGCGACGGTTGGCGGCGCATGGAAGATGCAGCGCTGGATGCGCCCATCGATGAGATCATGAACCTACCGGTCCGACGCGGACGGCCGCTGATCGACGCTTGACCGAAGCGGCGGAGGCTCGCCGGCTACCTGCCTGGCTCATCGCCGGCGTCGTGATCGCACCCATATTCTTCGCCTGGTTCACGCTTCGGCGCGGATACTCTGCCCATGTACGAAGAGGCGCGTTCCTTCTTGCGGGCTTTTCGCTTTTCTCCGGAATGATCGCGAGCGTATTCGCTTAAAGGCGGCCCGGCAGCAGGGGTGCCGCCGCCAAGCCGCCCCCTTCTCCCCCCGCTGTCCCATCCAGCAAGCAGAGAAGTGAGACCCGCCACGCTTGCTCTTTGAGGGGGCGAGCGAGCGAGTCTCAATTGGCGTTATTAACTTTCGTTAGATGTGTGTCCATAGGCTGGACTGCCGGGTCTCGTGTCGATTAGCTTTCACGCGCAGGAGGGGCGTGATGCGTACTTCAGGCTTGCTTTCATGTCTGGCGGTAGCACCGTCGCTAATCGCCGCGGCTGAGCCGGTCCGTCTTCAGCCGTCCAGCCCCTGGGTAGTCGATTACGCCGAGAACAGCTGTCGGCTGATCCGAGACTTCGGCGAAGGCAAGGACAAGACGAAGCTCGCTTTCGAGAGCGAATCTCCGGGCGAAGTGGACATGCTCGTGATCGGCCGGCCGCTGTACAACAATTCGGAGGAGGTCCCGGCGCGATTCCTGCCGGGGCAGTCCAAGCCGGTGAACGGCCAGTCCGCCCAGTCTGTCGACAACCACGATCCGGCGATCCTGTGGTCGCGGGTGAGCCTGCTTCCCGACGACGCCGCGAAAGAGAAGAAAGATGCCGAAGAAAGCAGATCCAAATATTCCGGTCGTCCCCCGGCGCTCGACCTCGCCGAACGAGTCCGGTGGAAAGCGCTGCGCCAGGACTTCGCTTCTAAGACGACCGAGATCGAGATTGCAGCGCGGCGCGGACGGCCAGTCATCCTGGAAACCGGCTCGCTGGGCGAGGCGATCAAGACCTTCGACCAGTGCGGCCGCGAATCCTTGAAAGATTGGGGAGTCGACCCCGACCTTGAGGACAAGATCGCGAGGCCGTTGTGGGCGCCGGATGTGGCGAACTGGTTCAGTGCTCATGACTATCCGCAAGTCATGCTGGCGAGATGGGAAGAGTCGGTCGTGAAAGTGCGGCTGCTGGTTGACGCCTCGGGCAAGCCGACCAAGTGCACGAGCCTCAGTCATTTCAAGGAAACGTCCTTCAATGACGTCGTCTGCGACAAGTTCATGAAGCGCGCACATTTCCAGCCGGCAGAGCTTGCCGACGGAACGAAAGTGCCGAGCTATTATACCAACATCGTCGTCTTCAAGATGGCCCGTTAGGAAGGCGCCGACGCAGCTTTTCAGGCCTTCCTCATGGTCTGCTCATGCCGCTCATCGCCAGTGCGGGCATATGGAGTGCGATTGCCAGAGGAGGAAAACAGATGAGCTTGTCGATACAAAGCCGGTCCTATCAAACGGGTGTGGGAATCGCTTTCCTGACCTCGATCCTGACCGTTTGGATGACGATCGTGCGCGACGATGGCACTGGCACCGGCTCGTTCATGGTGATCCTGGCTGCGGCGGTCGCCGCATTCGCCGCGTGGTTCCGGCCGGCGGGCATGGCCCGCGCGATGGCCGGAGTGGCGGCCATGCAGGTGCTGCTTGGCCTGCTCCTCGCCACCGCGCCGATAATCGCTGCCCAACAGGACGGGTCGCTCAAGGCCATGGTGTTTGGCGGCGGCCTGGCTGCTTTGTGGCTGGTTTCGTCGGCCTGCTTTCGAGCCGCGGCAAAGGCCGACGTGAAGCTGGCGCGAGTGGGCTAACATTACTGCGAACTGTCATTTCAGTGAACAACGGCCCTTGTTGGCACCGGCCTGCTTCCGCTAACCACTCGATTCTATCGACTTTTCGGGCGTATCACGAAAGCAGCAGGAAGAATCGTGTCAGAAACTCTAGAGCTCAACGACGACAAGAAGACCCGCCTCAACGAGGTGTACGGCGAGATTCTCGCGGATTCGGAGGCGCGGGGCGCGGGCAACAAGTTCGTCCGGATGTCGGCCCGCTACAAGGACGGGCACTGGGAAAAGACGATCAAGAAGCTTGGACTTTTCTCGCGCCCGCTCGCCGGGGGCACGTTCATGGATTTCGGGTGCAAATTCGGGCACCTGACGCCGCTGTTGACCGAATTCGGCGTGACCAAGGTGTTCAGCGTCGACGTCGATGAAGAGCATCTGCGAGACGGTGCCGCCTTCATTGGGGAGCGGTTCGGCAGCGAATATGTGATGTCGGACGACTGCTACCTCGACGTTCCGTCGAACAGCGTCGACTTCATCCTGGTCAATGAGGTGATCAGCCACATCAACCCGACGTTGCTGCCGATCTTCTTCCAGGAAACCGCGCGGGTGCTGACCGTCGGTGGCGAGATGGTCATTTCAGACGGCAACAACTGGTCCAACAAGAAGACCCGCGACGATCTGATCGACTGGTATGCGCTGTGGGAGGCCGGAAGCTCCAAGGAGTTCGGCGAGAGCAACTACACCAAGCAGCGCTACGTGATGATCAAAAACAGCTTCAAGGATCGGCGGCCGCGGCTGACCCCCGAGGAGCTCGATTATTACGCGAAGAACACCTCCGGCCTGTGGGGAGCGCGGCTGATCGAGACCGTTCGCCGAGCGCTCGACGAGGACCGCTTCACGGAGCGTCCGTATCGAGTAGGAATGCCTCCTATCCACCCCAATTACGGAGTGGCGATGGAGCGGGCCTTCTATCCGGAAGAGGTTGAGCTTTCGCTCCGCACCTATGGGTTGATGACCGAGCAGGTGATCGGGACGACCAAGCCGCGGGCGTTGCGGACAGAGGAGGAGCGCGGCAAGTACAAGAACTTCGTGATCCGCGCGACCAAGCTGCCCGAGACGATTGAAGCGATGAAGCAGTTCGCGGTGGACGACCCGTACACTTACGAGATCGCTGAGGGGTAAGAAAAAGGCGAGGCGCCGAAACGCCCCGCCTCCCCTTTGCTCCCCTGCGTATTCTTAGGCGACCGCGGCCTCCGGCAGCGGCTCCGATGCCTCTTCCGGATCACGCAGCACGTAGCCGCGGCCCCAGACGGTCTCGATATAATTGGCGCCGCCGCAAGCCAGGCTCAGCTTCTTGCGCAGCTTGCAGATGAACACGTCGATGATCTTGAGCTCGGGCTCGTCCATGCCGCCGTAAAGATGGTTGAGGAACATCTCCTTGGTCAGCGTCGTGCCCTTGCGGAGCGAAAGCAGCTCCAGCATCGCATATTCCTTGCCGGTCAGGTGCACTCGAGCGCTGTCGACCTCGACGGTCTTGGCGTCGAGGTTCACGGCGAGCTTGCCGGTGCGAATGACCGATTGCGAATGGCCCTTGGAGCGGCGAACGATCGCATGGATGCGGGCGACCAGCTCATCGCGGTGGAACGGCTTGGTGACGTAATCGTCGGCGCCGAAGCCTAGGGCGCGGACCTTTGAGTCCATCTCACCGATGCCCGACAGGATCAGGACCGGGGTCGAGACCTTGGCGGTGCGGACCTTCTTCAGCACGTCATAGCCATGCATGTCCGGAAGGTTCAGGTCCAAGAGGATGATGTCGTAATCATACAGCTTGGCGAGATCGAGGCCTTCTTCGCCCAGATCCGTCGTGTAGACGTTAAAGCCTTCCGACCCGAGCATCAGCTCGATGCTCTTGGCCGTGGTCGGCTCGTCTTCGATCAGCAGCACCCTCATTGCGCTTCCCCCGTTCAATGGCCCAGAGCGTAAATGTCGCTTAAGAGCCTTGAAGCCCTCATTAACCATTCGGGGTCTGCCGGGAAAAGGTTAATATTTCCTAACACGCTGGATTCCTTTGATTCGTTGCAAGGGAGTCACAAAAGCGTCCACAGCCACTAGAAAAGAACGATGCTGCTCTCCGATTGTATCCTGTTTATCGACGCCGAAGCGGTGGTAATCGACAAGCCCGCAGGCTTGCCGGTCGACGAGCCGCGGCGCGGCGGTGATTCAATCGCGTCCAGGCTGGATGAGCTTTGCTCGGGATTCAAACGAACGCCGACCCCGATGCACCGGCTCGACATGGATACCAGCGGCTGCCTGCTGTTTGCACGCTCGCCGAGAGCGCGCGCGGCGTTCCAGCAAGCATTTGAGCAGCGGCAGGTGCAGAAATTTTATCTGGCGGTGATCGCGGGCGAGGTGGTTGAGGAGCAGGGAACGGTCGATGCGCCGCTCGCCAAAGTGTCGAGCGCAAAAGCCGGTTGGCGCATGGTCGCCGATCCGAAAGGGCAGGGCGCCGTGACGAACTGGCGGTGGGTCGCGGTACGGGATGGGCAAACTCTCGTCGAGTTCCGGCCGGTGACGGGGCGCACTCACCAGATCCGTGCGCACGCGCGCGAGGCGTTCGGAACCGGCATTGTCGGCGACCGCGTCTATGGAATCCCGGGTGGGCCGATGCTTCTGCACGCGTCGCGGCTGGTGGTTCCGCGCGAGGGTAAACCCGCGATCGATGTCACCGCACCGCTGCCCGACTATTTCGGCAAGTGGCCCCCCTTCGACAAGCTCAGGACAGAGAATGCGGCCTGAGGATGAGCAGATCCCTGAGGAGGCGCTGAGCGAGACCTTCCTCGCCGCGACTGGGCCGGGCGGGCAGAACGTCAACAAGGTCGCGACCGCGGTCCAGCTGCGCGTCGACCTGTTCAAGCTCGGTCTCCACCCGGACGCCTACGAGAAGCTGAAGCGCATTGCCGGAAGCAAGGTGACCAGCGGCGGCGAGCTGCTGATCACCGCACGGCGCTTCCGTACCCAGGAGGCGAACCGCACCGATGCTCGCGCGAGGCTGGCGGAATTGATTGCCGCTGCCCATATTGTGCAGGCGAAACGAAAAAAGACGGGCGTGCCACGGTCGGTGAAGGCCGAGCGGGTCGACAAGAAGCGCAAGCGCAGTGCGGTAAAGCAGGGCCGCGGAAAGGTGACGTTCGATTGAGCTACGACTTCAAGGTTGAAGCTGGGGACAAGACGACGCTCTACCGCGATCTTGCGAGCGCGCTCGAAGGCCTCGTCGCCGGTGAGCCGGACGCGATCGCGAACATGGCCAATGCGTCGGCGTTGATCTTTGCGAGCCTGCCCGACGTGAACTGGGTCGGCTTCTATCGCAATGTCGGCGGCGAACTCGTGCTCGGGCCTTTTCAGGGGCGCGCCGCGTGCATCCGAATTGCGTTCGGAACCGGCGTGTGCGGAACGGCGGCGTCGACGCGCGAAGTGCAATTGGTTGAGGACGTGCATGCGTTCCCGGGGCACATTGCCTGCGACAGCGCGTCGAACAGCGAGATCGTGGTACCGTTAATCCGCGACGATGAACTGCTGGGCGTGCTCGACATCGACAGCCCGGTCGCCGCGAGGTTCGACAAGGAAGATCAGGCGGGCTGTGTGAAGCTCGGCGAAATTCTGTCGCGGGTGCTTTAGCTCAACTGCTCCAGCCGCTCGTCGCTAAGCGAGCCTGGGATGATCATGACGGGGCAGGGCAGCTTGCCGGAATCATGGTCGGTGAAGTGATCGACTAGTAGCCCGGGGTGCCCGCTCGCCGCCGCGCCAAGCACCAAAGCATGGACGTCTTCGCGCTCGCCGATGAACTCACGAACGGTCCGCACCGGCTCGCCCTGGCGGACGACGATGTTTGCTTCAACTCCGCTTTCGTCGAGGATCTCGCCGACCGAGGCGCTGACGACTCCTTCGATACGAAGGCGCTGCTCTTCCTCGATCGCCGCCTGGACTCCGCCAAACTGCACGAAGTCTTGCGGCTCGACGATCCCCAGCACTTCGATGCGCCCGTTCGTCTTGGCGGCGCGGCGCGCGGCGAAGCGCAAAGCTACGGCGGCTTCGACGCTGTCGTCGATCACGACCAGGTAGGTGCGCTTCAAGTCATTCCCCATGAGCAACGAGTGCTGCGTTAATCTGGGGTTCAGCGCAAGCGGGCGGTCGGGAATTGGGCGCTCGCGGCCTTCGCCTTGGCGCTGAAAGTCGCTTGCAAACACGCACTCGCGCCTTGACCTAAGTGTCTGCATTGGCTTTGAGCCGCGCAAGCTTTGACGCGCTAGGACGCCACATGCCCATCGAACTTAAGATGCCCGCCCTTTCCCCCACCATGGAGGAGGGCACGCTCGCCAAATGGCTCGTCAAGGAAGGCGACGACGTGAAGTCGGGCGACATCCTCGCTGAAATCGAGACCGACAAGGCGACGATGGAGTTCGAGGCGGTCGACGAAGGCAAGATCGCCAAGATCCTGGTACCCGAGGGAAGCGAGGGCGTGAAGGTCGGTGCGCCGATCGCGATCATGGCGGGAGAGGGCGAAGACGCCGGTGCCGCAGCAAGCGCGGCGCCCAAGGCCGACACACCGCCGCCCGCCCCGCCCAAGGCTCCGGGGCCGCCGAAGGCCGACGCGACTCCGAAGGCTCCCGAACCGCCCGCGGCTCCGACTCCGCCCGCTGCACCTGCGGCTCCGGCACCGCGTTCCGAGGGCGACCGCGTGAAGGCCTCGCCGCTCGCGCGCCGTCTCGCCCAGGCCCAGAATATCGACCTAGGAAGCATCCAGGGCAGCGGCCCCGGCGGGCGCGTCGTCCGCGCCGACATTGACGCTGCTGTGGGCAAGGCTCCGGCGGCCACTCCCGCCCCGCCGGGCGCGGCTGCCCCAACTCCAGTGGTTGGCGGCGGTCATCTCGTCATGCCCGGACCCATGGAGCAGGCGATCCCGCACGAGGAAGCCAAGCTTTCCAACATCCGCAAGACCATTGCGCGCCGCCTGACCGAGGCAAAGCAGCAGGTCCCACACATCTACCTCACCGTCGATATCCAGCTCGATGCGCTGCTGAAGCTTCGCGGCGAGCTCAACGCCGGGCTTGAGGCGCGCGGCGTAAAGCTCAGCGTCAATGACTTGCTGATCAAGGCGCTCGCCCAGTCGCTGATGGAAGTGCCGGAATGCAACGTCGCCTTCGCCGGCGATCACATGCTGCAGTACAAGCGCGCCGACATTTCGGTCGCGGTGTCGATTCCCGCCGGGTTGATCACTCCGATTATCGCCAGCGCCGACACCAAGAGCGTCTCGGCCATCTCGACTGAAATGAAGGAGCTCGCGGCGCTTGCTCGCGACGGCAAGCTGCAGCCGCCACAATATCAGGGCGGCACCGCCTCACTCAGCAACATGGGCATGTATGGCATCAAGCAGTTCGAAGCGGTCATCAATCCGCCGCAGGGCATGATCATGGCGATCGGTGCGGGCGAGAAGCGGCCCTATGTCGTCAATGACTCGCTGCAGATCGCGACGGTGATGTCGGCGACCGGAAGCTTCGACCACCGCGCGATCGACGGCGCCGATGGTGCGAAGCTGATGCAGGCGTTCAAGCGGCTCGTTGAGAATCCGATCGGAATGCTGGCTTGAGCCGAGAGGCGGTGATCCGCGTCACCGCCATGCCCGCCGACACCAATCCGTACGGCGGCGTGTTCGGTGGCTGGCTGATGGGTCAGATGGGCCTCGCCTGCGGCTCTTTCGCCTCGCGCCGGACAGGGGGCAAAGCGATCCTGGTCGCTGCGGACTCGGTGAAATTCCCGGGCGCAATGGCGATCGGCGATGAGCTCAGCGTCTATGTTGATCTGATGAAGCAGGGGCGAACGTCGCTCCGCTTGCACGCCGAGGCGATCGCCCGCGAACGCGACGGCGAAAGAGAAACCACGGTGGCTGAGGGCGAGTTCACCTTCGTTGCGCTCGATGACAAGAACCAGCCGCGCCCAATCGCGGCGGAGGAAGAAGCGAATGGCTGACCAATATGATGTGATCGTCCTCGGCTCCGGACCCGGCGGCTATGTCGCCGCGATCCGCGCCGCGCAGCTGGGTCTCAAGACCGCGATCGTCGAGCGCGAGAATCTCGGCGGCATCTGCCTCAACTGGGGGTGTATCCCGACCAAGGCGTTGCTGCGGACGGCCGAGGTCTTTCACTACATGACCCATGCCGACGCCTACGGCCTCAGCAACGACAAGCCGTCGTTCGATCTCGCCAAGGTCGTGGCTCGTAGTCGCTCGGTCGCCAAGCAGCTCAATCAGGGCGTCACGCACCTGATGAAGAAGAACAAAATTGCGGTCGTGATGGGTGAGGGGAAGCTGGCCGGCAAAGGCAAGCTCAGTGTCGCCGGCGCGGACGGCAAGGCGACTGAGCTCGCCGCCAAGCACATCATCGTCGCAACCGGCGCGCGGGCGCGCGACCTGCCGTTCGCCAATGCCGACGGCAAGCGCATCTGGACTTACCGTCACGCCATGACCCCGCCGGAAATGCCGGGCGAGCTGTTGGTAATCGGGTCGGGCGCTATCGGGATCGAGTTCGCTAGCTTCTACGCCGACCTCGGAGCCAAGGTGACCGTGGTCGAAATGCTCGACCGCATCGTGCCCGTGGAGGATGCCGAAGTCAGCGCCCAGCTTCAGAAGAGCATGGCGAAGCAGGGCCTGACGATCCTGACCTCGGCGGGCGTCGAGAGCCTGACCGCCGATGCAAAAGGCGTCACCGCGAGAATTAAGACCAGCGACGGCAAATCGGCCGACCACAAGTTCAGCCACACCATCGTTGCCGTCGGAATCGTTCCGAACACCGAAAATATCGGGCTGGAATCGCTCGGAATCAAAACAACCAAGGGTCACATCGACACGGATTCGATGTGCCGGACCAACGTTGAGGGCATTTGGGCCATCGGCGACGTCACCGCTCCGCCGTGGCTCGCTCACAAGGCCAGCCACGAGGGCGTCACCGCTGCCGAAGCCATCGCCAAGTTACTCGGCAACAAGGATGTGCACCCGCACGCCACTGACCCGAAGAACATCCCAGGCTGCACCTATTGCCGCCCGCAGGTCGCCAGCGTTGGCCTGACCGAGGCCGCGGCCAAGGAAAAGGGCTACGACGTCAAGGTTGGCAAGTTCCCCGCGATCGGCAACGGCAAGGCCATCGCACTCGGCGAGGTCGACGGGTTCGTTAAGACTGTGTTCGACGCCAAGACCGGTGAGCTACTCGGTGCGCACATGATCGGCGCGGAGGTCACCGAGCTGATCCAGGGCTATACGATCGGCAAGACTGCGGAGTTGGTCGAGACGGACTTCATGAACACGGTCTTCCCGCACCCGACCTTGAGCGAAATGATGCACGAAAGCGTGCTCGCTGCATTCGGGCGCGTGATCCACATTTGATCAGGCGGATCTTACGGTTCTCCATCGGCGGCAACGCGTACGGGACGCTTGTGTCCGGCGCATTCAATCGGCCCTAGGTCGGATAATTCTGTTCTATCGGCCACGGCTTGTGCCATCAGCGGTCGCCACTGCTTTGACCGGACGCTAGTTCGGTATCGCAAACCGTCTTCGTCACTGCGAACATTGGGAACATTCGCAGTTCTTTGGGAGGGGTCCCGAATGATTTCTAGAATGATTTTGCTCGTGACCGCGGCTACGTTCGCAATTCCTGCATCGGCGACCACAGTCGTTACCGCCGATCGGATGCTGGATGTCGCCAAGGGCATCTATGTCGAGCACCCGGCCATCTTCATCGACGACAGCGGGCGCATCACCTCGGTCGCCGATGCGCGGACGGTGCGCTTCTCCGACCAGGTCACGCATATCGCCCTGCCCGGCGAGACCCTGCTTCCAGGCCTCATCGACATGCACGTCCATCTGACGAGCCTTGCCGAAATCGGCGGCTACCAAGGGCTGAAGTATACCGACAATTTCTGGACTGCAGTCGGCGTCGCCAATGCCAAGAAGACACTCGAGGCGGGCTTCACCACCGTGCGCAACGTCGGCTCGTCCGACTTCGCCGACGTGGCGCTGCAGCAGGCGATCGACGGCGGCTGGATCGAAGGCCCGCGCGTCGTTCCGGCAACCTACGCGATTGGCGCGACCGGCGGCCACTGCGACGATACGGGGCTGCCGCCTTATTACGACAAGAAGGCAGATTCGGTGATCAGCGGGCCGCAGGACGCGCGCGAGAAGGTGCGCTGGCTCCACAAATATGGTGCCGAAGTGATCAAGATCTGCGCGACCGGGGGTGTGTTCTCGCTCGGCGACAGCGTCGGTGCGCAGCAGCTCAGCCTCGAGGAAATGAAGGCGATCACCGACGAGGCGCATATGCTCGGCCTCAAGGTGGCGGCGCATGCTCACGGCGACGAAGGCATTCACGACGCGATTCTCGCCGGGATCGACACTATCGAGCATGCTAGCCTTGCGAGCGATGCAACGCTGCAACTCGCCAAGAGCCACGGCACCTGGTTCGATATGGATATCTACAACGACGACTACATCCTCGCGACGGGCACCTCGAACGGTACCGAGCAGGAGAGCCTCGACAAGGAAAAGGCGATCGGCCTTAAGCAGCGCCAGACCTTCCAGCGCGCGACCCGCGCCGGGGTGAAAATGCTCTTCGGAACCGATGCCGGCGTCTATCCGCATGGCGATAATGGCAAACAGTTCGTCAAGATGGTGCAGTGGGGCATGACCCCGATCCAGGCGATCCGCGCGGCGACGACTAGTGCGTCGGAGGCTCTGGGCCGGCCCGAAGTGGGCTCGCTTCAGACGGGTGCGTACGGAGACATCATCGCCGTTCGTGGCGACCCGCTGGCGAATATCGCGGTGCTCGAGCATGTCGACGCGGTGGTGAAGGGCGGCAAGCTGGTCAAAGACCCGGGCGCCGTTCGGTAGGGCTCGTTAATCCGATCTTAGCCGGCCCTGGGCAGGCTCGCCTCCGAAAGGGAGCACGTCATGCTGATGTTCCGAGTTCTCGGGAGCTGGGTCCGCGGTCTCTATCTGATGGGCTTCGGGGCCTTCTGGCTCTTCATGGCTTATTATCTTCGCGGTGGTCCGGACGGCATGATGTCGACCATGGGCGCGATCGGCGGGCTGACCTTCGTGTCCGGCGGGATCATTATCATGCGCGGCCTCGCGATGACGACGACCGAGCGCTCGCGCCTGCCGAAGGGCGCTGCCGGCTGGCGCGACGATGGCACGCCGATGGCGAGCGACACCGGGTTCGACGCCGATGCCGCGATCTCGCGCTACCTGCAGAATCGTCCGCAAGGCGAAGCAACGCCTGGCGCATCCGTGTCGGCTGAGCCGGAAGCCGTCCAAGCCGCTCCGCCGCGTCCTACATTCGGCCGTAAGCAGGCTTGACCAGCCGACGCGTTGCGCTGCCGCCTAAAGGCCGGTAGCGCCGCGGCGGATGAGTGCCACTCAGAACAATCGTACTCTAATCATTGCGCTGGCCGCGAACCTCGGCATCGCGGCTTCCAAGTTCGTCGCGGCCGCCATCACCGGTTCGTCGGCGATGCTGACCGAAGGCGTCCACAGCGTCGTCGATTCCACCAACCAATTGCTGCTGATGTGGGGCCGCAAGCAGTCTCGGAAGCCGCCTGATAAATATCACCCGTTTGGCTATGGGCGCGAACTCTACTTCTGGAGCTTCGTGGTCGCGGTGCTGGTGTTCTCGCTCGGCGCCGGCGTGTCCGTTTACGAAGGCATTTTGCACATCGTCGAGCCCGAAGAAGCGGTGTCGCCGGCCGTTGCCTACGTCGTGTTGCTCGTCGCGTTCCTGCTCGAAGGTTGGTCGACGCTTGAAGCCTTCAAGGAATTCAAGGAAGCGAAAGGCAGGCTCGGCTGGTACGCTGCGATCAAGCGGTCAAAGGACCCGCCGGCCTTTATCGTCTTGCTGGAGAACGGAGCTGCGATGGCCGGCATCGTCACCGCGGCAGTCGGCGTGTTCCTCTCGCAAATCACCGGCGATCCCTTCTGGGACGGCGCGGCATCGGTCCTGATCGGACTCATTCTCGGCGTCACCGCGATCTGGCTCGCCCGAGAGTCAAAGGGCCTTCTCATCGGCGAAGCCGCGAACCCCGAAATCGTGAAGGGACTGCGCGCCCTGGTTTCCGACCGGCCCGGCGTCGTTGGCGTCGGCCATGTACTGACCGTCCATTCTTCGCCTGACCAAATCACGGCGATGATCAATGTCGACTTCGCCAACGACATGCGAGCCGGCGAGGTTGAACGCATCGTTTGCGAGGTCGAGCGAGAGGCGCACCGGACCTGGCCGGAGGTTCGTCGGTTATTCATTCGGCCGATGCAGGGCGCGGCCGAGGAACGGAAGAAGAAGTGACCGCGAAGCTCGATCGCGAGAAGATTCGAAAAGAGTTTGACGCTGCGGTGAACATGACCGCCCCTGAGATCGAGAAATGGCTGAAGACCGAGGCGAGCAAGAAGGTCGGCTTCAAGGGCGCTGATGGAAGCCTCAGCGAGAGCGTCGGTCACGCCAGCGGCAAACGCATCGTCAAAATCGTCTGCAAGCGCCGCGATGAGCTCAACGACGATGACTATGCCCACATGCGCAAGGTCGTCGGCTACGTGCACCGCCACAAAGCACAACGCCCGGAGAATATCTACACCTCGCGCTGGCGTTACAGTCTCATGAACTGGGGACACGACCCAACGAAATGAATCGAGGCGGTTACCGCCCGATGAAGGATGCTCCTTCACCGTTAGTCAGGCCGCCGACCTTACTCTAGGGCCACGAGGGGAGAGAGCTATGCAAGGCTTTCGCCAGTCGCGCGGGCGGATTTTCTTCGACACGCTCTGCGCATTTGGGATGTCGGCAACCTGCGCTTTGGCGTGGATGCAGACTTACGCGGACGCGCTGCTCGGTGCGGCGGGGATCGCCGGGCTTTATGGCCTGGTCCGTTTCACCGACATGTTCCGTCGAGCGCCGGCCGTCGAGCAAGCGGAAGAGCAGGTTGTAAAGGCCGTTGAAGTGATTGCGCCGCAGCCTGTCACCGATGTCGCAGACTATGAAACGCTCGCTCCGGAGCCGGTCGAGCTTCCGGAACCGAAGCTGGAATTGCCACCGGCGAAGCACGAGCTGCCGCCTGAAGTCGTTGCTGCTTTGGTGCGGAAGCCGAAGCGAAAGACAACGAAGCGGCCAGCCAAGGCTGAGCCCGTAGCGGAAGAACCGACGGCGGTTGAGCCTGAGGCAATCGACATTCTACCCTCGGCGCCCGAGCCTGAAGCGCTCGACGTCGTAGAGCCGGATTCCGAATATTCCGCGCCAATTGCGCCGCTGTTCGAGCCGGAGCCGTTCGTTCGCAAGCAGCAGCGCGCTGCGTTCGGCCGCAAGTTCGGGGTTCGCTAACCCCACACAGCGGACACTTGCCAAGGACTGCAACCCGCTCCACGCTTGATGCATGGCGCAGATGCATGACGTTTCGGACCCGCGAAACGCTTCAATCCTGATCAACGTCAACGGCGAGCTGAAGCCGCGCGCGGAGGCCGTCGTGTCGGTCTTCGACAGCGGCTTCATGCTCGGCGACGGCGTTTGGGAGGGCCTGCGCGTCCACAAGGGGAAGCTTGGCTTCCTCGACCGCCATCTCGACCGATTGCTCGAAGGCTCCAAAGCTATTGCGATGGATCTCGGCCTGTCGCGCGAGGAACTGGTAAGGCGGCTCTACGATACGCTCGACGCCAACGGCATGAGCGAGGGCGTCCACGTCCGCCTGATGGTCACGCGCGGCGTTCGTTCGACACCCTACCAGGATCCGCGCGTTGTCGTCGGCGGTCCGACTATCGTGATCATCGCTGAGTATAAGGAGCCGGATCCCGCGGTTTACGAGCGCGGGCTGAAGCTCTTCACCGTCCACGTCCGCCGCGGTGATCCAGCGGTTCAGGACCAGAAGATCAATTCGCACTCGAAGCTCAACTGCATCCTGGCCTCGGTCCAGGCGACGCAGGCCGGTGCCGACGAGGCGCTGATGCTCGACCCGCATGGGTTCGTCGCCACCTGCAATTCCACCCACTTCTTTATCGTGCGCAAAGGCGAGGTGTGGACGTCGAGCGGGAAATATTGCCTCGGCGGGATTACGCGGCAGCTGGCGCTCGAGGTTGCGCGGGATGCCGGCATTCCGGCGAGCGAGAGGGATTTCTCGCTGACCGACGTCTACGGCGCCGACGAAGCCTTCACGACCGGCACCTTCGCTGGAATCGTGCCGGTGCGTGAGATCGACGGGCGGCAGCTGATCTGCCGCGGACCGATGGTTGAGCGCCTGCAGAAGTTGTACGCTGATCGGGTCGAGCGCGACGCCGGAGAGCAACAACGCCCGTGACCACGCGGATCGCCATGTGGTCGGGCCCGCGAAACCTCTCCACCGCGATGATGCGCAGCTTCGGCAGCCGGCTGGACACGTTCGTTTCCGACGAGCCGTTCTACGGCTGCTTCTTGAAGGACACTGGCGCGGATCATCCGATGTGCAACGAGGTGATCGCCGCGATGGATTGCGACTGGGGCAGCGTCATGGAGTCGCTGAGCGGACCGGCGCCCAACGGCTCGCCAGTCTGGTACCAGAAGCAGATGTGGCACCACATGACCGGGCCTATCGGGTATGACGATTTCGCCGGTTTCACTCATGCCTTTCTGATCCGCGAGCCCGAGCGAATGATCGCTTCCTATCTGCGCAAGCGGGAGGCGGCTGAGTTCAAAGACTTTGGGTTGGAGCGTCAGGCGGAGTTCTTCGAGCGCGAGGCTGATCGGCTCGGCCATGCCCCGCCGGTGATCGACGCGAATGACGTCTTGGTTAATCCGCAAGATGTGCTGTCGAAGCTCTGCGAGGCGCTAGGGATTTCCTGGGATTCGGCGATGCTTGTCTGGGCGCCTGGCCGCAGGGAGACGGACGGGCCATGGGCGCCGCATTGGTACGGTGCCGTGGAGGCGAGCACCGGCTTCGCTCCGCCGGAAGCGGATGAGGTTGAGCTACCGCACGACGCGCAGCGCGTCGCCGAGCAATGCCGCCCTTATTATGAGCGGCTGGCCGAGTACCGGATCAGGCCTTGATCAGCCGAGCGTTTTGACGCCGTTGGCTGCCCATTCCTTGTCGACGTCGACTTCGAGCTGAGCCCATTCGGCGCGGGTGTAGCATTGGATGGTTTCCATGCGGCTGCCGGTATTGGGATCGACGCGCAGGCAATAGCGCGTCGCTTCGCTGCCGGCCGGAGCGGGCTCGCTCTGCGCCCATTGGAGGCTCGCGGCGGAGGCTCCCGAAGCTGCGATCATCGCGGTCAGGGCAACGGCCAGTGCTGCACGGGTCATGTCATGTCTCCCACTGTGGCTGCGCGGGCTTGTAGCACAGCGGCGGCGGCAGCGAGATCGTTTCGACCGAACGATCGATCTCTGCGGGCGATCGACGGCTTGAAGTTGACGCGGCGTCAACGTGTACAAAGTGGTCATGGATGAGTCGCTCGACATTCGCGACGTTGCCAGGCGCACCGGCCTGACCAGCCGGGCCTTGCGCTTCTACGAGGCGCGCGGGCTGCTGCGGCCGCTTCGCACCTATAGCGGCCGCCGGCTCTACGGGCTCGGCGAGCTGGAACGCATCCAGCAAATCCTCGCTCTGAAGCGTGCCGGTCTCAGCCTTGCGCAAATCGGCAAGCTGACCGCGCGCGGTAACTTGGACCTCGCCGCGCTCGTGGACGCCCAGCTCAAAGTCATTGAAGCGCGCAAGGCCGAGCTCGACGAAGCCCGGAGCCTGCTCCTCTCTGTCAAGTCACGCATCGACCGCGGCGAGCCCGTCGATGCCGAGACCTTTTGCTCGCTGATCCGTCAGGGAGACAGAATCATGGAAGTAGAAGACTGGAAGAAGGTCACCGACCGCTATTTCTCGCCCGACCAAAAGGCCGAGTTTGCGGAGCGCATGAAGGGCGCTCGGGCCGAATTCGATCAGGTCGAGTACAGCCGCAAGTGGAAGGACCTTGGAAGCCGGGTTCAGGCGGCGATCCCGTCGGGACCGGATAGCGCCGAAGCACAAGCGCTCTACGACGAGTGGCAGGCGTTGCTCGCGCCGTTCAAAGCTGTCGCGACTCCGGAGATGATGCAGGGCGCGACCAAGTTCTACGAGCGGATGGATGAGTGGCATGGCGATTTGCCGCAAGCACCGTTCACGCCGGAAACGTTCCGCTTCATCCAGGAAATCGGTCGCAGGCGCAGCGCCTAACGCCGCTCATAGGTGCCGATGAGCTCGCCCTGCGCGATTACGTGCCTGGCGGCCGCGTTCTCGACGTCGATGACCTTTGGGTTGCCCGCAAGCCCGAGCTTGTCGACGTCGAGGGCGAGCAGCTTGAAGCGATAATGATGCGGACCGTGACCGTAAGGCGGGCAGGGGCCGGTATATCCGACCGAGCCCTTGTCGTTGGTGGCCTCGGTCCCGGTGTGCCGGCCACCGCCGATTGACCGCGCCGAGGCGGGAATGTCGTAGACGCCCCAATGCCGGAACGTGCCGCTTGGTGCGTCAGGATCGTCGATTGCGAGAGCGAAGCTCTTGGTCCCTTCAGGCGGATCACCCCAGCTTAGAGCCGGCGACTGATTGCCACCGTCGCAGCTGTATTGCGTGGGGATCGGCTGGCCGTCCGTGAAGGCATCGCTGGTCAGGGTGAGGCGGTTGAGAGTGCCGTTTTCCACGGCTGCGGCTCCGTTGTTCGAATCCCTGCTTGCGCCGCAGCTGGCGAGGGCGATGCACAGGATGGCAGGGACGAGCGCACGCATCTTCGCGGTACCGCGGGTGAGCATAGCAGGGGAACGAGCGCTCGTCTGCGCCGGTTCCGGCACCCGCCTCAGCCGCGCTGCAGGTCGTCGACGTCGACGCCGCGGCTCCTCCAGTCCTTCCTGGTGCGGCACTCGCGGCGGTTGACGTGGCTTCCCGTGTCATCCTTGAACTCAATGCAGTAGGTCTCCTCCGGGATCGCGCGTTGCTCTTTCGGTGCGACGGCGTTGTCGGCCTGGTTCTGGGCGGATGCCGGCGCGGCGACTACGAGTGGACCGATGACGAAGGCGACGAGTTTGGACTGCATGGTGGCCTCCCTGTTGAGATTGCCGGTTTGCGCCTGAGATCGCCCCTAATCGCGCGCGCTTCGACAGGCTGCGCGCCGAGTTCGGCAAGGTCCGTCTGTCGGTTCGTGCGGCGCGTTCGTCATTGTCGAGCCGCCGGTTGACCCGTTCGGGCACGCTCGCTATGTGCCCGCCCGTCCGAGCGAAAGGGATTCTCTAGCGCCGGACAAGAGCTGAACATTGCTCAAACAAGCGCGTGGCTGGCGGCCCACCTCGAAACGAGGGACGGCTTTCCGGGCTTCGCGCTCTTTGCGTTGAGCAAAGTAACCGCCGGGCTTTCCGGCAATGAAAGGTGAAGGGCTTCATGCCAACGATTAACCAGCTGATCCGTAAGGGTCGCGAACTGCAGAAGGCCAAGAACAAGGTCCCTGCGATGGAGGCCAACCCGCAGAAGCGCGGCGTTTGCACCCGTGTCTATACGACGACCCCGAAGAAGCCGAACTCGGCGCTGCGCAAGGTGGCCAAGGTCCGCCTGACCAACCAACGCGAAGTGATCAGCTACATCCCAGGTGAGGGCCACAACCTCCAGGAGCACAGCGTGGTGCTGATCCGTGGCGGTCGTGTGCGCGACCTTCCGGGCGTTCGCTATCACGTGCTCCGCGGTGTCCTCGACACCCAGGGCGTCAAGGACCGCAAGCAGTCCCGCTCCAAGTACGGCGCCAAGCGTCCTAAGTAATCGACAGCAGTAAGCCCCGGACGTGTTCCGGAAGAGGCTGAAGAGAAAGGAATTATCCAATGGCTCGTCGTCGTCGCCCAGAAAAGCGCGAAATCCTTCCCGATCCGAAGTTCGGGGATATCGTCCTGTCCAAGTTCATGAATTCGGTCATGCTCGACGGTAAGAAGTCGGTCGCCGAAGGTATCGTCTATGGCGCTCTCGACAATGTCGAAGCTCGCCTGAAGCGTGAGCCGATCGGCGTGTTCCATGACGCACTCAACAATGTGAAGCCGGGTATCGAGGTCCGCAGCCGCCGCGTCGGCGGTGCGACCTACCAGGTTCCGGTCGAAGTCCGTCCGGAGCGTGCCCAGGCGCTCGCCATCCGCTGGCTGATCTCCGCCGCCCGTGCGCGCTCGGAGAAGACCATGTCCGGCCGCCTGTCGGGCGAGCTGATGGATGCGTCGCAGAACCGCGGCAATGCCGTGAAGAAGCGCGAAGACACGCACCGCATGGCCGAAGCGAACCGCGCGTTCAGCCACTACCGCTGGTAATTTTCGTACCTATATCTGGGGAAGCCGGATTCGCCGGCTCCCGACATCGCTAAGGAATTGACGACCATGGCCCGCAGCCATCCGCTCGAACGCTATCGTAACATCGGAATCATGGCGCACATCGACGCCGGCAAGACGACGACGACCGAGCGCATCCTTTATTACACCGGCAAGTCCTACAAGATCGGCGAAGTCCACGAGGGCACCGCCACGATGGACTGGATGGAGCAGGAGCAAGAGCGCGGGATCACGATTACATCGGCCGC
>Ga0207647_10000293_pt1 | contig 40991 bp, 40 predicted proteins | sample KBSCornC2_FD_184295 | JGI IMG/M metagenome (GOLD analysis project Ga0207647, IMG submission 184295) | Corn rhizosphere microbial communities from Kellogg Biological Station, Michigan, USA - C2 (SPAdes) (version 2) | ecosystem: Host-associated > Plants > Roots > Rhizosphere ... | reverse complement strand
ATGAGAGGCGGGGACTGTCGATATCGTAGTCGGCACGCACGCCATTCTGGCCAAGGGCGTCGAATTCAAGCGCCTGGGGCTCGTGATCGTCGACGAGGAACAAAGGTTCGGCGTGACGCATAAGGAGCGGCTCAAGTCGATGAAGGCGGACGTCCACGTCCTGACCCTCACCGCCACGCCCATCCCGCGCACGTTGCAGATGGCGATGTCGGGCCTGCGCGAATTGTCGGTGATCCAGACACCTCCGGTCGACCGCCTGGCGGTGCGGACCTATGTCGCGCCGTGGGATCCGGTCGTGATCCGCGAGGCGCTGCTGCGCGAGCATTATCGTGGCGGGCAGAGCTTCTTCGTCGTGCCGCGGATCAAGGACCTGCCCGATATCGAGGAGTTCCTGCGCAAGGACGTACCGGAGGTCCGTTATGTCGTCGCGCATGGCCAGATGGCGGCAACCGAGGTCGAGGAGCGCATGTCGGCCTTCTATGACAAGAAGTTCGACATATTGCTGTCGACCACGATCGTCGAGAGCGGCCTCGATATCCCCAGCGCCAATACGCTGATCGTGCATCGCGCCGACCGGTTCGGCCTCGCTCAGCTCTATCAGCTGCGCGGTCGTGTTGGCCGGTCCAAGACACGGGCTTATGCCTATCTCACCACACCGCCCAACCGACAGGTTTCGGAAACGGCGGAGAAGCGGCTGCACATCCTGCAGAATCTCGACACGCTTGGCGCGGGCTTCCAGCTCGCGTCCCACGATCTGGACATTCGCGGCGCGGGCAACCTGCTCGGCGACGAGCAATCGGGCCATATCAAGGAGGTCGGCTTCGAGCTTTATCAGTCGATGCTCGAGGATGCGATTTTGGAGGCGAAGGCCGGCGGCCTGGCCGAGGCCACGCGCAGCCGCGAATTCTCGCCGCAGATCAGCGTCGATGCGCCGATCATGATTCCCGAAGACTATGTGCCTGATCTCGACCTGCGCATGGGCCTGTACCGGCGCATGAACGAGCTGGAGAACAAGGCCGAAATCGAGGCGTTCGCGGCCGAGATGATCGACCGTTTCGGTCCGCTGCCCGAAGCTACCGGCAATTTGCTGAAGGTAATCGAAACCAAGCTCAACGCGCGGAAAGCGTGCATCGCCAAGTTGGACGTCGGCCCCAAGGGCGCGTTGGTCAGCTTCTTCGAGGACAATTTCCCCGATCTTCCGGGTCTGCTCGGTTACGTCGATCGGCTCAAAGGAACGGCGAAGCTGCGGCCCGACAACAAGCTGGTGATCAGCCGCGCTTGGCCGGATGCGGCGGCGCAGCTCAACGGTGCGGTGCAACTATCCAAGGGGCTGGCGAAGATCCTGGCCTGACGGTTCATATCGTCAGCGGATGGCGCGCGTCATGAAGAGATAGATCAACGTGCTGCCGACGAGCACGCCGGCCAGCGCGATGATCTCGCTCCAATCGGCGAGCGCGACGAGAACGACCGTGCTGAGAATGGCGAAGCCGGCGATGAGCGGCAGACCCGGCAAAACGAGCGGCTTGCCTAGGATCGCAACCTTGCGGCGTCGCAAGACGACCGCCGCAGCGCAAACGGAGCCGTAGAGCGGCGCGATCGCCAAGGTCGAGAGAATGGCGAGCTTCTCGAACGTGCCGGTGAGCGCGAGCACTGCGCCGATCACGAAATGAGCGAAGATCGCGACGTGAGGCGTGCGAAAGCGGGGATGAACCCTTCCGAGTGGCGAAGGCAGCAGACCGTCGCGCCCAAAGGCGAAGAGGACGCGCGGCGCGCCCAGCAGATCGCTGCCGAGCCAGATCAGCATCGATCCGAACGCGCCCACCAACAACGGCGCACGCCAATAAGCTTCCACGGTAGCAAGCGCGTCGGCCAGGGGGGCGCGGGAACCGATCAGGCCAGCGCCGAGCAAGGCATCGGCGACGAATTGGATCGCGATATAAAGTATGCCGATCGAACCCATCGCCAGCAGCAACGCCCGCGGCACGGTACGCGATGGATCCCGCACCTCTCCCGACGCCGCGAGCGGAGTCTCCATGCCGGTCAGCGCGAACATGGCGAGGATGGCAGCGCGCCCGAAGCTCTGCGTCGGCGGGTTGGTGATCGGTGTGGTCGCGCCATGACCGCTCGCCAGCGCGATGCCGCCTACGACAAGGAACAGGAGCAAAGGCAGAAGCTTGATCGCGGTCGCCCAGCCGAGCACCTTCGAGGCAAGATCGACCCCGATCAGGTTGATGAAGGTCATCAGGCCCAGAACGGCGAGGATGATGCCGTAGCGCGCGCCTGTCCCCGACAGGCCCGGGAAAGCCGACCCGACAATATCGGCGAGCGCCGCCGACACCCCTCCGCAGGCGAGCACGCTCGAGAGCCAAAGCAGCACGCCCGCGACGAAGCCGGGTCCCTTACCGAATGCCGCCTCGACATAGCCATAGGGTCCGCCGCTCGTCGGCACGCGGCTGCCGGCTTCAGAGAAACAGAGCACGATTGCGCCCATCGCCACCAGGCAGGCGACATAAGCATAAGGCGCTGCGGTCCCGGCCGCGCTCGCCATCGAGGCGGGGAGCCGGTAGATGCCGGAGCCGACCACTTCGTTGGTGATCGCGGCAGCGAAGGTGAAAACCCCCATCGCGCGTACCAGGCCCTGATCGCGGCTCTGCTTTTCCCGTGCGATTTCAGCCGCGGTCGCCATTGCATTCCCCTACACGTAAGAACCAAGCTTGCCCGAGCCGTCGGAAGCCCGCAACCCGGCCCTCGCAAGCTGGCACGTCCTTGGCGGCGGCCGTTATGATGGGTGGCCTACCTTATCCGGAGGGAAAGCGCGCGGTGAACCTCCCGCACCCGGGAATTTACGCGGCGGGTATTGAACCCGGAGCAGTCTCCGGTCCCCGCCTGTCCCCAAGCCGTGTGAGGACATTGCGGGGCAATGAATGCACCACCTCGGCACGATCTGCCATGACGGCTGTTGCATCGCCCCGGCACGCCGTGGCAGGGAGGCGCGTCAGGGGAGAGAGTGTTTATGGAAACGGCGTACGATTGGGTGACGGTGGCTATCTTTGCCGGCCTCATCGTTCTTTTCCTCCAGCGCTCTTCCGGCACGGGCGAGCCCCAGGATTCGATCTGGCAATATCTGATCGCTTCGGTTGGCTGCGCGGTCGCCAATTATCTCGGCAACCAGGCGGTGAAGCATGAGGGCGGGATCGACTACGTCAACCATGGCCTCGCCATCGCGGTGCTGATCGGCACGGTCGCTTACATCTGGATCGTGCTGAAGCCGTTCAAGCGACTAGACCCGCCGAAGAGCTGAAACTCGAGCCCTGGCGGTCCACGCGCGTGAGCCAAGATGCAAACACAGGCGGCTCAATTGCCGCGTTCGTACTTTGTTCTTGCACTCCCGAAACGACCAACCGATAACGGCGGCAGCTTACGGGGAGAGGGACGATGGGGCTCAACTGTTCGTGGATTGCCGTGCAAGGCCTGAAGGTGGAGGACGCGCTGGCCTCGCTCCAGATGGAGGTCTCTGAAGTCCTGTCGCCGGATGAGATCCCCGACGGGCTGGGAATGGCTCAACTGCCTGATGATTGGCTGCTTTTCCTCTGGGGCCGAAAGGCAGGCGCAGTGGAGGGCAAGCTTTCGGAGTGCACCGCATTGGGCCGCGCCATCAAATGTGAAATGAGCGAGACGGTCATGTTTTCGGAAGCTCGCGGATATGAAGACGGCGCGCAGGTCTGGCGCGTCTCGCACGATCCCGATCGGGACCAAAGCCTCTATTCGCTGCAGACCGAGGGAGCCCCACCGGCGCAGCTGGAAGCCATTGTCCGCGAGGCCAAAGCCGAACAGGACAAGGAAGGTGGTGAAGACGCGGGTGTGGATTTTATCTTCGACGTCCCCCTGCGGCTCGCGCACTCTATCTGCGGCTTCAATGTGAGCGAGGGTGACCCGCAGTACCTCTGCTTCTCCGTTCTGCGGCGCATTGGTGCCGAGCGTGCAAAAAAGCCGGGCCTCTTGGCACGATTATTCGGAGGCTAGACTCTTCGGCATGGCCAATCCAACCGCTCCGGGATGTTCCACTCAGCATGGAAGACGGCCGGGGAAGTCGGCTCCGGTCAACATTGACCGCGTATTTGTGATATAATACGGTAATACACTAAACGTGCGTCGATGAGCGCCGCGCCGTGATGTGCGGTCGTTCGTGAGCGGTGGGGAGGGAATATCGTCATGCTGCAAAGGGCCATCGCCTTGGCTGCTGTGCTCGGTGCTATCGGGGCCGCGGGGGCGGCGGCGCCTCCAACGCCGACGGTTGCGATCGACAGCGGAAAGCTCGAGGGAAATACCAAGGACGGCATGGTGGCGTTCCTCGGCATCCCCTATGCCGCGCCGCCGATCGGCGAGCTGCGCTGGCAGGCGCCGCAGCCAGTAAAAGCCTGGCAGGGCACACGCCCGGCGACGCAGTTCGGATCCGTATGTCGCCAAGTCGCCGCCTGGGTGAAGATGCCGCAGAGCGAGGATTGCCTGACACTCAACGTTTGGGCGCCCCCCCGCAAGGCCGGCAAAGCCTATCCCGTCATCGTCTATATCCATGGCGGAGCGCTGATGAACGGCCATGGCAGCGAATGGGGGCCGGAAGGCGGCAGGAGCATTGTCCAGAAGGGCGTGATCTTCGTCTCGATCAATTATCGCGTCGGCATATTCGGCTTCTTCGCCCATCCGGAGCTTACCGCAGACGCGTCCGGCCACACGCTTGGCAATCAGGGCTTCCGCGACCAGATCGCCGCGCTGCAATGGGTCAAGCGCAACATCGCCGGCTTTGGCGGTGATCCTGACAATGTCACCATCGCCGGCGAATCCGCGGGCGGATCGTCGGTGACCGCGCTGACCGTATCGCCTTTGGCGAGCGGTCTGTTCGCGCGCGCTATCGCTGAAAGCGGCGTGTTCGGCGGGCTGCCTCCCGCGGCGGCCGCCCAGAAAGCCGGAACCGAATTGGGTGAGACGCTCAAGGCACCGCATCTCGCAGACTTGCGTAAGGTCGGCGCCGACGATCTGCTCAAGCAGCAATGGCGCGCGATGCCCTATCTAGACGGGGTGGTCTTCACCGAGCAGCCACAGCAGAGTTTCTCGGCCGAACATCAGAACAAGGTGCCGCTGCTACTTGGTTGGAATGCCGATGAGGGGCTCGACCTCGCGCCTGACGCCTTCGGCACCAAGGACATCACGGTCGCCATTTACGAAGCCAATCTGCACAAGCAATTCGGCCCCCAGCTTCCGCCCTTCCTGCTGACACTCTATCCAGGAAAGACCGACGCGGAGGCGAAAGTGTCGGCACAGCGCCTCGTCACGGACATGATCGGATTGGGGCATTTCGGCTGGGCCACGATGCAGCAGAAGAGCGCGACCCGCCCGGTCTATCTCTATCATTACCTCCATTCGCCCGCGGAGACCCCGGCGGACAATCCATGCACCTATGGCTGCAAGGCCGGGCACACCGCGGAAATCCGCTTTGCCTATGGCCAGCTATGGCGCGAACAGCGCGCCTGGAGCCCGGAGGATCTGGCCTTGCAGCAACAGATGCTCGGCTATTGGACCAATTTCGCGAAGACTGGCGATCCCAATGGCGAGGGCCTGCCCAAATGGCCGGCGTTCGACGGTACGCCCGCTACGGTTGAACGACTGGGAAGCGCGGCGGAGATCAAGGAACGCGGCAACTTCCTGGATTTCCGACCTTTCCTAGCGATGCTGCCGCAATAGGCGAAATTGGCGCATGGTTGTGAGCGCGCATCCAACCGCAGCTATGTGACCGGAATATCCGATCATACCTTATCCCGTCGAACGCCGGATCCTGCCTTACTCCTTGGAAGGAGCAGCGGGATTTCCCGGCGAAGGCCGGAATCCAGTCGCCTTCGATTCTAGGCCCCGGCTTTCGACGGGGAACACCAGGATATCGTCCCCAGTCTCATTGGCCGACCAGAGCGTTGCGACGCCTTCGTCGTCAGCCGCTTCTTGCCGCCGATCGTGCGGACGAACGACGGGAGACTTACAGCTGCCCGTGGCAGTGCTTGTACTTGCGACCCGAGCCGCAGGGGCATGGCGCGTTGCGGCTGATGCGATTCTCCCAATCGGCGGGATCGCCCAGCACCGGCGCGTCGGGCTGCACCATCGGCATCGGCGGAAGGCGGGTAGTAATCAAGCCGAGCGAGGCCGCATCGCGATCGGCGCTGTCGTCATAACCGGTGAGCGGATCGATATGCGTCGTCGCGAAAATGCTCGGCATCTGCGGCAGTTCGGGCGGCGCGAAGTTGAAGCGAATGTTAGAGAGCGTGCGCGTCACATCGTCGCGAATCGCCGCCAGCATGCGCTCGAACAAAGCAAAGGCTTCCTGCTTATATTCGTTGATCGGCGTCTTCTGCGCATAGGCACGCAAGTGGATCACCTGGCGCAGCGCGTCGAGCGTCGAGAGATGCTCCTTCCAATGGTGGTCGAGCTGCTGGAGCAACACGCTCTTCTCGATATTGTGCCAGCTTTCCTGACCGACTTCGGCAATGCGCTTCTCCAGCTCTTCCTGAGCGGCTTCCTGGATGCGGGTCGCGAGCAGTTCGGGCTCGACCATCTCCTCCTGCAGCCAGGTGTCGATCGGGGGTTCGATGCCGAAAATGTCGGCGGTTGCGGCTTTGAGACCGACAATATCCCACTGCTCAGGATAGGAGCCGGGAGGGCAGGCGTCGGCGACGATCGCGTTGACGGTCTCGGCCCGCATATCGGCGACCACGTCGTCGACCTTGGCGGCGTCCATGATGTCCGCACGCTGCTCGTACACGACCTTGCGCTGATCATTCATGACGTCGTCATATTCGACGACCTGCTTACGGATGTCGTAGTTGCGCGCTTCGACCTTCTTCTGCGCGGTCTCGATCGCCTTGGAGATCCAGGGGCTGACGATCGCCTCCCCGTCCTCGAGATTCTTGTTCATCATCTTGGCGAACATCGTCTGCGGACCGAAGATACGCAGCAGATCGTCGTCCAGGCTGAGATAGAAGCGCGACAGACCCGGATCGCCCTGACGGCCGGAACGGCCGCGCAGCTGATTGTCGATGCGGCGGCTTTCGTGCCGCTCCGTGCCGAGCACGAACAAGCCGCCGGCAGCGAGCACCTGCTCCTTCTCAACCGCGATCTCGGCGCGAATGCCGTCCGCGATGGCTTCATATTCGGGCGTGCCCGCAACCAGATCGGGGTGCTCGGCGAGCATCCGCATCTCCAGATTGCCGCCCAGCTGAATGTCCGTGCCGCGGCCGGCCATGTTGGTGGCGATGGTGACGGCGCCGAGACGGCCCGCCTGCGCGACAATGAAGGCTTCCTGCTCGTGATAGCGGGCATTCAGCACATTGTGCTTCACCCCTTCCTTCTGCAGGAATTCGGACAGCATCTCCGACTTTTCGATCGAGACAGTGCCGACCAGCACCGGCTGGCCGGTTGCCTGTTTCTCGCGGATCGCCTTGGTGATGGCGGCGAACTTATCGCCGATATTCTTGTAGAATTCGTCATCTTCGTCGATGCGGCGCACCGGCACGTTGGTCGGGATCGAGACCACGTTCATCTTGTAGATCTGGTAGAATTCGTTCGCCTCGGTCGCAGCGGTGCCGGTCATACCTGAAAGCTTCGGATACATGCGGAAATAGTTCTGGAAGGTAATCGAGGCGAGTGTCTGATTCTCGGGCTCGATATTGACGCCTTCCTTGGCCTCGACCGCCTGGTGCAGGCCGTCGGACCAGCGCCGCCCATCCATCATACGACCGGTAAATTCGTCGATGATGATGACCTTGCCGTCTTTGACGATGTAATCGATGTCGCGACGGAAGGCGACGTTGGCCTTGAGCGCCTGATTGAGGTGGTGGACCACCTGCGTATTCTCGAAATCGTAGAGGTTCGAGCCTTCGAGCAAGCCCGCTGCCTCGAGCTCGCGCTCGACCGCCTCGGTCCCCTCCTCGGTCAAGATGACCGAACGCGCCTTCTCATCATGCTCGTAATGGACGGGCTGGATCTTCTTCACGATCGCGTCGACCGATTTGTAGAGATCCGATTTGTCCTCGGTCGGGCCCGATATGATCAGCGGGGTGCGCGCCTCGTCGATCAGGATCGAATCGACCTCGTCGACGATGGCGTGCGCGAACGGCCGCTGCACCATCTGCGAGCGGTCATATTTCATATTGTCGCGCAGATAATCGAAGCCGAGCTCGTTGTTGGTCGCGTAGGTGATATCGGAATTATAGGCTTCGCGGCGTTGCTCATCGGTGAGGTTGGGGACGATCACGCCGACGGTGAGCCCCAGGAACTTGTAAACCTGGCCCATCCACTCGGCATCGCGGCGAGCGAGATAGTCGTTGACCGTGACGACATGCACACCGGTGCCGGGCAGCGCATTCAGATAGACCGCAAGCGTCGCAACGAGCGTCTTGCCTTCGCCCGTCCGCATCTCGGCGATTTCGCCGCGGTGGAGCACGATACCGCCGATCATCTGCACGTCATAGTGGCGCTGGCCCAGCACGCGGCGTGCCGCCTCGCGCACCGTCGCGAATGCCTCGGGCAGCAGCTGGTCGAGCGTCTCGCCGGCATCCAGGCGGGCACGAAACTTGACGGTCTGCGCTGCGAGATCCTCATCGCTCAGCCCCTGAAGGTTGGGCTCGAACGATGCGATCTTCTGCACGAGCGGCTGCATCGACTTGACGTAACGGTCGTTGGACGAGCCGAAGATGGCCTTGGCAATGCCGGCGAACATATTGATTTTCCTGTCTTATTGGATCGCATCGCCGCGCCGCGGCAATACGCATAGACGATAACGAAAAAGGGCCGGCCGGAGCCGGGTCAGCGCAAAAAGGCGCCTATTCGCGCCGGCGCTCGCCGTAGAGTTTGTGCGACGTGCGCAGGATCGGCGCCTTGCGCGCACGCCATGTGCCAGGTGCGGCATAAGCGCCCTGCACTTCTTCAGGCAGCGGCGCCACGACGCGTACCGGGCTTCCGTTCTTGGCGGTAGCGGTGGTTGCGCTCGCCTCGATCGGCTGCGCGGAAACGGCACTTCCCGCCACCGCGCCGGTAAGCGCGGTTAGGAAAGCCGAAAGGAGAAGCAGCAGACGCATCGATCGTTTATGTAGGTGATGAGGGGAAGCCCGTCTAGCGTTGTCTCAGTTACTTGAAGGTCCGGAATTCGGAATGACAAACCCGATCGTCTGCATTCGCAGAGCGCGGACGAGCGAGTCTTTCTGATCCTTCAGCGGCTCGAAGGCTGCGGATTGAGCGGCCTTGCAAGCGGCGGCATCAAGCCCTGCTGAGCCGCTGGATGTTACTATTCCGCAACTTTCTATTACGCCATCGGCACCCTGGATTTCCCAGATAGTAACCTTCGGCCACTTTAGCCCAGAGGGAAGCTCGACGACCTCGAAAATGGCGTCAACGGGAGCGGTGCTCGACAGCGGGCCTGCTCTAGCGTCCGCCGGAAGTTCCCATGTGAAATTCACGACATAACCACTGGGAATTGCGAGTCCCTGTTGATCCCTTGCCGCTACGAACCGGGCCCGCTCTAAGAAACCACGACAGGCGGCATCGTCCAAGCTGCGCGCACCACTCGTTCGAAGCACCGTGCAACGATAGACATTTCCAGCCGTATCGACGTCTATCTCCACCCGAACCTTTCCCTGCTGCCTTTGCCGGATGGCGTCGGGCGGATAGTCTTTGGCAGTCAGCCATGATTCGGGGTGTATCGGAACGGGAGGTAGAGCCGTAGCAGCCTTGCTGAGGTTGTCGGCCCCGGCGGAGGCTATGGGCGCAAGGGCGAACAATGCCAAGACCATCAAGCTGCAACGAAATTTCATGATGCACTCCCCCCGAGCCCGATTTGGCAAATGATCGGCATCGCCATCAATCAAAAAATCGATGCCCCCGGCCTTCCGAACCTACACTCTGGTACCATGGCGATAATTCTATAAGGGGCGCCGCATGTCCGGACCCATATCCCCCCTCGCTTCCCCCTTTCCCGATTTGCCGCCAATCGGGGGGGTGCATGTTGCGGTGGCGCGCGCGGGCTACAAATTGTGGGAACGCACCGACCTCACCTACGTGGCGCTGGACGTCGGAACGGCGGTTGCGGGGGTCACTACGCAGAGCAAATGTCCTTCGCCTGAAGTGGAGTGGTGCCGCAAGGCGCTGCCTCTGGGCCGCGCGCGTGCGCTGGTGGTGAATGCGGGCAACTCCAATGCCTTCACCGGCAATCGGGGACGAGCCGCGGTAGAGGCTATCACGGCGCGCGTCGCGGCGAACGTCGGATGCAATCCGTCGGACGTGTTCGTCGCCTCGACCGGCGTAATCGGCGTGCCGCTGCCGATCGACAAAGCCGAAGCCGGTATCGATGCGGTGCTGGACGCGCCCGAGGCCGGGTGGCTCGACGCGGCGCAAACGATCGGCACGACTGACACGTTTCCCAAGGGCGCCATGACAACTGCCGTCGTTGGCGGCGTGACCGTGACTCTAGTGGGCATCATCAAGGGGTCGGGCATGATCGCGCCGGACATGGCGACGATGCTGGGCTTCATTTTCACCGACGCGGCGGTGGAAGCACCTTTCCTGCAGTCGATGTTGGAGGCTGCAAACCGCGAGACCTTTTCCTGCATCACGGTTGACGGCGATACCTCCACCTCCGACACGGTGCTTGCCTTTGCTACTGCGAAGGCAGGGAATCCGCCCCTCTCCTCGTTTGACGATGCCGGCGCGGATGCCTTCCAAGCAGCGCTGACCGATCTCTGCCGACAGCTTGCGCATCTGGTGGTGCGCGACGGCGAGGGCGCGTCCAAGTTCATCCAGATCACCGTCGAGGGCGCACAGAGCGACTCCTCAGCGCACCGCATCGCGATGTCGATCGCGAACTCGCCTTTGGTGAAAACCGCAATTGCCGGAGAGGATGCCAACTGGGGCCGCGTTGTGATGGCAGTCGGCAAGGCCGGCGAGCCCGCCGAGCGCGACCTGCTCTCGATCCGCTTCGGCCCGACCCAGGTTGCGCAGCAGGGTCTCGCCGTCGAAGACTATGATGAGGCGCCCGTCGCGGTACATTTGAAGGGGCGCGAAATCGAGATCGGAGTCGATTTGGGCCTCGGCGAGGGTCGCGCCACGGTTTGGACGTGTGATCTCACGCACGGATATATTTCGATCAACGCGGATTATCGCAGCTGATGGCTTCAGACTGGACCGGTGGCTGCGCGTGCGGGGCGGTGCGATATCGCCTCGCCTCGGATCCCTTTGACGCAGGTTGGTGTCATTGCCGCATTTGCCAGCTGAGTTCGGGCAGCACGGCCATGGCATTCGCCTCCGTACCCGTTGGCGATTTCTCCTTCACCCAAGGCGAGGATCTGGTTGGCCGGTTTGAATCCAGCGATTTCGGGCATCGCCTGTTCGCCCGCTGCTGCGGCACCCCCTTCCTGATGAAGGTGAATCATCAGCCTGAGACGGTCGATTTCAGCATCCCGACGCTGGACGAACCCGATCGCGTGGTCCCCAGCTTTCACATCTTTTACGCTAGCCACATCCCATGGGCGCCGGCCGCCGATGATATGCCGCGCCACGATCGCTTCCGCCCCAACACGCGCGGCCTCGCGCCAGGAGAAGAACCTTGATCACCTTGGACGCGGAGGTGCAGGCGCTGATACGCGACGTAGCCACCCGCATTGTGATGCCCCGTTTCCGCCAGTTGGATGCCGCCCATATCGAGGAAAAGGCGCCTGATGAGCTCGTCACGATCGCGGATCGCGAGAGCGAAATCGCACTCGCGGAGGGTCTGCTTCGCCTTCTGCCCGAAGCGCGAGTCGTCGGCGAGGAGGCCTGCTCGGCCGATGCATCGCTGCTCGACGATATCGGCCGCGGCACGGTCTGGATTGTCGACCCGATCGACGGGACCGCCAATTTTGCAGCGGGCGAGACGCCGTTCGGGATCATGATCGCGCTCGTCGCCGATGGGATCGGCCAGGCCGCCTGGCTGTTCGATCCGGTCGCCGACCGCTTGTGCAGCGCGGGTCGTGGCGCGGGCGCATTCGTCAATGGCGAACGCATCACCGCGCGCGCTAGCGGCGAGGCCGTCCCCGTTGCGGGCCTCTCGACCCGGTATCTCCCCCCTGACCAGCGCCAGGAGATCGAGCAGCGTGCGGAGGGCAAGTTGCGCTGCGTCGGCATTCCGCGCTGCGCGGCCGAACAATATCCACGCGTCATGCTTGGCCAGAACGATCTTGCGCTGTTCTGGCGGACGCATGTTTGGGACCACGCACCCGGTGCGCTCATTCTGCAGGAGGCTGGCGGACGGGTCGCGCGATTTGACGGCACGCCCTACGCGGTCACGCAAACGGGCAAGGGGCTGCTCGCCGCGGCAACGCCGCAAATGTGGGACGAGGCGGCTGCGATCCTACTCGGTTGAGGCGAGCAGGGCTGCCAGGTAAGGGTCGCGCGGAGCGTCCAAGACGCTCGCAACCGGCCCCGTCGCGATCGAGTGGCCGTCCCGTAGCACCAGCACCCGGTCTGCCATCCGGCGCACCAGATCCATATCATGCGCGATGAAGAGGTAGGTGAGCCCAAGCTCGGCCTGCAGACGCTGCAGCAGCGCGACCATTTCTTCGCGTAATTGCGGATCGAGCGCGCTCAGTGCTTCGTCGAACACGATCAGATCGGGCTCCAGGATCAGCGCGCGTGCAATCGAGATACGCTGACGCTGGCCGCCGGAGAAAGCCTGGGGGAGACGCGCCCCAGCGCCCGGAGATAACCCCACCTGATCAAGTGCGGCGGCCACCCGCTCGCTGCGTTCCGCTGCGGATATCTTGCCGAGCAGATGCAAAGGCTCGGCAACGATCTGCGCCACCGATTGGCGCGGATCGAAGCTCGCGCCCGGATCCTGGAAGACCGCCTGCACATGACGCCGGAGCGCGCGCAGATCGGCACCGCGTGTGGATGCCCAATCCAGACCAGCGATCGTCACCTGGCCGGCATCCGGCCCATCCAGGCCCAATGCGAGACGCGCAAGCGTTGACTTACCTGAGCCCGAGGCACCGATCACGGCGAGCGTCTCACCCCGCGCCACCGAAAGCGAGATGCCGGAAAGCGCCGCCACGTGCCGACGCCCGGCGGTATAGGTGCGTGTCACGCCGTCGAACACCAACAAGGGCTCGCCCCCAGCACGCGGTGCGCGTGGCACGGGCGCGGTGAGCGAGGGGGCGTTGGCCGTGAGGCGGCCTTGATCGAGCGCGACGATGCGATCGGCGACCCGCCGGGCGAGCGCGAGATCGTGCGTCACGATCAGCAGCCCCATCCCGCCGTCGCGCACCAGAGACAAGAGCAAGGCAGTGATCTCGCCCTGCGCGATCGGATCGAGTGACGCGGTGGGCTCGTCGGCAAGCAACAATGGTGGTCGCGCAGCGATTGCCATTGCGATAGCGACGCGCTGCCTCTGACCTCCCGAAAGCGCGTGCGGATAAATGTCCGGCGACAAATCGAGCCCCACCCGCGTAAGCAGTCTGAGGGTTTCGGCAATGATCTCCGCACGGCTCAGTTCGCTGTGCAGTTGGAGCACCTCGGCGATCTGGCTGCCGATGGTCAGCGCCGGGTTCAATGCGGTCGCGGGTTCCTGAAAGACGATCCCGACGCGCCCGCCGCGCAAGGCCTGCAGCCGAGACTCGGGCAAGGTGCGAATGTCGGTGCCTTCAATCCGGACCACGCCCTGTTCGATCGCTTCGATCGGCAGCAAATCCATCGCAGCGGCGGCCAGGGTCGATTTGCCGGAGCCGGACGGCCCGACGAGCGCGATCACCTCGCCCGCTTCGACCCGCAGGCAGACGTCGTCGAGGGCGATAGTGTCGCCATAACGGACCGAGAGATGTTCAATTTCGAGCGGGATCACAGCCCCGTCTCCGGCGCGAAACGTTCGCGTAGCCCGTCGCCCGTAAGGCTGATCGCGAGCACCGTGGCGGCGATCGCCAGGCCGGGCAGCAACACGAGCCGCGGCGCAACGGCGATCAGCGTCTGCGCGTCAGCAACCATGCGTCCCCAGCTCGGCGTTGGCGGCTGTGCGCTCAGCCCGATGAAGGAGAGTGCCGCTTCGGCGAGCACGCCCAACGAAAGCTGAAGCGTCGCCTGAACGATAAGCGGGCCGGCGATGTTTGGCAGAATATGTTCCAGCGAAATCAGCGCCCGCCCCTTACCAGCCAGCCGCGCGGCAAGGATGAAGTCGCGCGGCCAAATTGCCTGGGCCGAGGCGCGCGTGACGCGCACGAACACCGGAATGTTGAACAGGCCGATGGCGAGCGCGGCATGGCTCGCACCCGGCCCAAGCACCGCCACGACGAGCATCGCCAGCACCAGCGCGGGAAAGGCGAACAGGATATCCGCACCCCTGGCGACGCTTTCATCCACCCAGCCGGGACAGGCAGCGGCCAGCAACCCGAGGGGTACGCCGCCGGCAAGACCGATGACCAGCGCCAGCACCGCCACACCGAGGGACGGCCCCGCACCCGCGATCAACATCGATAACAGATCGCGGCCCAATTGATCCGTGCCGAGCGGGTGGGAGAGCGAAACGGATTGAAGGCGGTGCGCAACGTCGATCGTGGCAACGTCCGCCGGAGTCCACACGGCCGAAAGCAGCGCCGCCGCCGCGATCAATCCGAGCAGTACCGATCCGAACCAGCGCCTCATGCCCTGTCCCTGAGGCGTGGATCGAGCAGCATCTGGGCGACGTCGGTCAGGAAACTGGCGATGACGGTGGCAACGACCATGAGCATTGCGACTGCCTGCACCACGATGAGATCGCGCGCGGTGATCGCCTGGACGATCAGCCGGCCAAGCCCGGGCAAGTAGAAAACGTTTTCGACGATGACGCTTCCGCCGAGCAGGAAGGGAAATTGCAGGCCGACTATGGCCAGGATCGGAGCAGCCGCATTGGGGGCAATATGCCGCCAGAGGATCCGGCCGCGGCCGACCCCCTTAGCCCGCGCGGTGCGCACGTAATCGCGGCCCTGCTCTGACAGCAGAGCAGCGCGCGCCACGCGCGCGATCAGCGCAGCCTGCGGCAAAGCGAGCGCGAAGCTGGGTAGAACTAAGGACGCCAGCGCGGGGCCGAAGCCTGCTTCCCAGCCGGGAAAGCCGCTCGCCGCGAACCAGGACAGGCGCACGGCAAACACGAGCAGCAGGACCATTGCCAGCCAGAAGCTTGGGATTGCGATGCCCAGGCGCGTCAATGACCCGATCACGCGATCCAGCCACCCTCCCGGCCTGAGCGCCGCGAAAAAAGCGCAGGGTAGGCCGATCAAGACCGAGACCAGCATGGCGATACAGGCCAGTGGCAAGGACACGGCGAGGCGCGAGCCGATCAGGCCGGCAACGGGAACGCGATAGGCGTAGCTTGTGCCAAGATCGCCCCGCGCGATGTCAAAGATCCAGCCGACATAGCGGGCGGCTGCCGAGCCGCCGAGGCCGAGTTCGGCGCGCAACGCCGCCACCGCTTGCGGACTCGCCTGCATGCCCATCATGAACTGCGCGGGATCGCCCGGTGCGAGCTGCAACAGCGCGAACACCACCAGGCTGCCACCGATCAAAGTCAGGGCGAGTACCCCCAGGCGCCGCAGCAGCCACCCCGATCCCGCCGTACGCGCGAGCACGAACAGACCAGCCAATGCGCCCAGCAATGCGAGCGGAAAGCCCCAGCCACCCGCATGCAGGCTGCTCTGCTGGCCACCATCTTCGCCGGCAAAACGCGCGCTCTGGAAATCAAGCGCCTGGAGCGGGGTGTTGGCCCAAACATTGGTCAGCCGCGCATCCGCGACTGCAAGGTGCGGAAATTGAAAGAGGAAGCCGTTGACCGAATCCTCGGCTATGCGGCGCTGGATCGCAACCAACAAGGCATGGCGCCCGGCCGGGTCGGTGGTTGCCTTCAGCCGGTCGAGCAACAACCCGACCGCTCGGCCATCGTAGCCGAAATAATAATCAGAGCGGCCGTAAATGTCATAGTCGGCAGGCTCGGCATGGCTGACGATCGTCATGTCATATTGATGGCGGGCATAGACCTCATCCAACCATTGCGGCCACTCGACAGGCACGATCGTCGTGCGGATACCGACTGCGGCCAGTTCAGCCGCGACGATTTCGCCGCTGCGCCGCGCATAGGCGGGCGGCGGCAGCTTGAGCGTGAGCGCCAGACCTTTCGCGTAACCTGCCGCCGCCAGCAGCGCGCGCGCTTTCGCGGGATCGTGCGGATAGAGCCCGGCCAGATCGACATAATCGGGATTCTGGGGCGGGAAATGGCTGCCGATCGGCTGACCGTAGCCGAACATCGCGCCGTCGATGATCGCGCGACGATCCAGCGCAAAAGCAATTGCCCGCCGCACGCGTATGTCGCGCAGCGGCCCTTGCGCATTGTTGAGTGCAAGGATGACCTCACCTTCGCTCGGGGCGGTAGTGACCCGCAGGGTAGGATCGGCGCGCAATTGGGCGAGATTCTCGGGCGCGGGATAATCGGGAAAAAGATCGACCGCGTGCGTCTTCATTGCGGCATAGGCTGCGGCGGGATCGCTGATGAAGCGGTATTCGATTGCGGCCAGCGCAGGCTTTGCGCCCCAATAATTGTCATTGCGGACCAGCCGCAGCCGATCTCCGCGAGACCAGCTTTGATAGCGGAACGGCCCTGTCCCCACCGGATCCGTGGCGAGCCTGTCCGCCGGCCGCGGTGCGACCATCACGCAATCGCCCCAGGCGAGCAGAACCGGCAGGCCGGCATCGGGCGTCTTGAGGCGAATGCGCACTGTCAGCGGATCGAGCGCGTCGATGCCCGCGATTTCCGAGAGCCGTTCGGCCAGCGCGTTGGTTGAGCCTGGCCGGTTCGCGCGCATCAGGCTGAAGGCGACAATCCGCGCATCGAACGGCGTGCCGTCCTGGAACCGCACTCCGGACCGGAGGTGGAAGATATAGCTCTTGGCGTCGGGCGCCATCGTCCAATGCGTCGCGAGCAAGGGCACGGGTGCGCCTGTGGCGTCCAGTGTCGTCAAACCTTCGAAGATCGTCCGGTAGGTAACCTCGTCGGTTGCAGCGGCCGCGCCCGAGGTAGGGTCCAGGGTCGGCGGCTCGAGCTGCAGCGCGACTACGATCCGGTCGCGCGCTTGTGCAGGGACGGGGATGACCGCAAGCAGGGCGGCCACACACAGGAAGACCGCCGCCAATCGCGCTCTTGCGTCATGCTGAACGTGTTTCAGCATCCACTCCTCAGCATCCACGACGGCGCGCGTTGCGCAGTGGACCCTGAAACAAGTTCAGGGTGACGGCAGGCAGTTTAGCGCGCGTGGCCGGCTCTCGCTACGTCAGAAACTATACCGCCCGCGAACACCGAAGCTGCGCGGCCGGCCCGGCGCGGCGATGTCGATCCCGCCGAGGAAGAAGTTGCGCGTCAGATCATAATGCTGGTTGAACAGGTTGCGCGCATAGACGCCGAAACTCCACGGCCCCTGCCCGACCGTCAGCGTGGCATTCACCAGCCAATAATCGTGCACGCGGAAGTTTGGCCCGAGCAGAACGGGGCTTAGCGTGCCATGGTAAGCGTAATCGCTCTGCGCGGTCACCGTATAGCCTGAGACATCGGTGCGGTAGCTCACCGCGCCGTTGTAGCTCCAGTGCGGGAAGCCTTGATCCTGCCCGGCGCGGCTGACCGAGACGGCATGGCCTGCGGCGGTGCTGGCGGCGATGTCGAGATCATTAAACCGATCATATTTGCCCTTGCGCCAGCTCAGCCCTTGCGTGATTTCCAGGCCCGCGATCGGTGCCCAGTCGAGCTCAGCTTCGACACCATAAATGTGCGATTTCGGTGCGTTTACGATCTTACCGACCGCGCCGTAGACGGAATCGAAGATCGCCGACTGCACCTGCTGCTGGCGGTAATCATAGTAGAAAGCGGCGCCGTTCAGACGTAGCCGATTTCCCGCGAGCTGGTTCTTTGTGCCGAGCTCATAGGCATACAATATTTCAGGCTTGAAGGGCGCCAGCTGATCAGGCGTAAGCGTGTTGTAGGCGGTGAAACCACCCGATTTCACACCGCGGCTGGCGCTCGCATAGATCAGGCTCATATCGCTCAGATGATAGTTCGCAGCCAGCTTGCCGCTGAGTTCGGTGTAGCGTTGGTCGGCGCGGCCATCGCTGACGCCAATGCCGATCTGGGGCGAGGTGGTGGTCTCGAAATCCCGCAGACGGCGCCGCTCATGTTCGAGGCGCAGGCCTCCGGTCAGCGTCAGTTTGGGGCTCAAATCATAATCGAGCTGGCCGAAGCCGGCGATCGTCCGCGCGCTCTGCCGATAGGAGGTGAGCGCAAGGAAGCCGAGCGACTGCTGGAAGTCGCTATCGAAATGGTCGCGCAGCCGCTCGTTCGAATAATAGCCGCCGACGATCCAGTGTGCTGCCCCCCCGTCCGCGGAGGCGAGCCGCAGCTCCTGCGAAAAGATGTTCGCGCGGCTGCCGAAATAGGTTCCGGCATAGGCCAGCGCCGAAGCGTCCCAATCATTATATTCGCGGCGGTCGAAATGCTCATAGGCGCTGACGCTGGTGAGTTTAGCGCCGCCCAGATCGACAGTCAGTGTCGCATGACCACCTGCCGTTTCGTTATCTCGAAAAGGTTTGGTGTCGGGCTGCTTACCGATCAGCGTCGCAAACTGCTCCGACGCGCCCCAACCCGTCGCTCGATGATCGTTATCTGCCGGTATCGTGCCAAGCGGGTCAAACAGATAGAGGCCTGTGCCCTCTGACCGATCCCGCCCATAATGCGCTTCGAGCAGCAGATCGACCGCGTCGCCGGCATAGGCCAGCTGTCCGCGCGTGCCCCAGCGATCGGCATCGCCGAGGCTGCGCCCGCTGACGCGGTCATGCTGAAAGCCTCCGCCCTGCTCGGTCGCGGCAGCGACCCGGACGCTTAGTCCTTGGCCGATCGGCCCCGATAGATGCGCTTCGGTGCGGAGCAGGCCGAAACTGCCATAATCGGCATCGATGCCAGCGGAGAATTTGTTGGTCGGCCGCGCGGTCAGGAAGTTGATTGCGCCGCCGGTCGTATTGCGCCCGTAAAGCGTGCCCTGCGGCCCGCGCAGCACCTCGACGCGGTCGAGATCGAATAGCAGCCCCTGGGTCTGGATCGGGAAGGGCTTGGCGACCTCGTCCACGTAGACGCCAACGGGTGACGCATTGTTCGAGGCATAATCATCGAAGCCGACGCCGCGCAGGCGAAATTGCGGCTGTCCGCTGCCGAATGCCGGAACAGCCTCCAGCCCTGGCGTCTGATATTGAAGCTGATTGACGCTGGTGACCCCGCGCGAAACGAGTTCGCTCCCATTGAGCACCGAGATCGCGACCGGCACCTTCTGCGCGGTTTCCGGCCGTCGCTGCGCGGTGACCACGATGTCCGGCAGCGCATCGGACGCTGCCTGCGCCCAGACCGACGCCGGGAGCGAAAGCAAAGTGACTGCGCCAAACGCACGGAGCGATTTGACGCGCGAGGAGAAGGGGCGATTTCGCATTTCGCAGAACCCCTGCGCTCAGAAGCACCATTTCGCAAGGAGCAATTTCGCATTTCGCAAAATTGGCCATCCCACAGTTGCGCAAAAACGCGCGCGGTGGGAATGCGGGTGCGTGGCTAAGACTAATCCCAAGAAGCCTATCGACCGCGGAGCACCCGCGTCGGTTATCGCAGCAAAGTTCGGCGGGCTCTCCCGCTTTTCGGCGGCAATCGGAAAACCGCCGTCGACAGTCCATCGCTGGCTGGTGCGCGGTTATATCGATGGCGCCTACCATGCGGAAATTCTTGCGGCTGCGCAGGTGCCGGGGAATCTCATCAAAGGCGAACGACTGGTCCCGCTCGACTTCGTCGACACACGTATCCCCGACGATCGGGCGGTGCTCGCCCACGCCGCCGCGAACCCAGTTCGCCGACCGGCCGAGACGCTGCCGGCAAGCGAGATGAGTCATACCTATTTCACCCGTGCTGACTGGGCACGGCTGCGGTCCGCGGTGCCTTTGACGTTGAGCGAGACCGATCTGGTGCGTCTGCGCGGCACCAACGAACCGATCTCTCTCGAAGAAGTGCAGGACATCTATCTGCCGCTGACGCGCCTGATCAATCTGCACGTGGATGCCGCGCACGGTCTTGCCCGCGTGACTGACGACTTCCTGGGCAGGCCCGCGGCCCGACGGCCTTATGTCGTCGCGATTGCGGGATCAGTGGCGGTGGGAAAGAGCACGACCGCGCGCCTGTTACGGGCCTTGCTTTCGCGTTGGCCCGACCATCCGCATGTCGACCTGGTCACCACGGACGGCTTTCTCTACCCCAACGCTACGCTTGAGGCGCGCGGGCTGATGGAGCGCAAGGGCTTCCCCGAAAGCTACGATGTGCGCCGCATGATCCAGTTCCTGGCCGACATCCGCATCACCGGCCGCGGCACCGCCCCGCTCTATTCACACCACGTCTATGATGTGATCCCGGGCGAGGTGCAGGTGGTCGAGAATCCGGACATCCTGATCTTCGAAGGGCTGAACGTGCTCCAGATCGGAGCCGGGCCCGATGCCGCACGCGCGCCTTTCACGGCGTCGGACTTTTTCGACCTGTCGGTCTACATCGACGCCGAATCCGCCGACGTGGCGCGCTGGTTCGAGGAGCGTTTCATGCTGCTGCGTGCGACCGCGTTCCAGGATCCGACCGCTTTCTTCCACCGTCTGGCGGTTATTCCCGAAGAAGAGGCGCGCAGCATCGCCCGGCGCATCTGGCGCGACGTGAACGAGCTCAATCTGGTCGAGAATATCTTGCCCAGCCGACAGCGTGCCGACGTTATCATCCGCAAGGATGCGAACCATCGCGTCGACAATCTGTGGCTGCGCAAGCTTTAGGCCCGATCCGACCGGCCGATGCCGGAAGCTCAGGCAGCTTCAGCCAAATCCTCATCGTTACTCAGCACTCTGTCGAGCGCTAGCATCATCACCATCCGGCCTTCGATCGTCGCGATGGACTGGAGGAACTCGGATGCGGCGCCGCTGACGTCGGGTACAGGCTGAACATCTTCCGGGCGGACCGTCACGATATCGCTTACCGAATCGACGAGAACGCCCTTCAATTGATCGCGGTGCTGCAAGACGATCACCACATGCTTATCCGACGGCTCTGTCTGCGCCCATCCAAGGCGACTGCTGAGATCGATGACCGGCAGGACCACTCCGCGCAGATTGGCGACGCCGCATACGTAAGCCGGACTGTTCGGCAGCGGCGCCATCTTCGACCAGGTCCGGATCTCCCGGATAGCCATGATGTCTGCGCCGAGCGTCTGATCCGCGATCTGGAAAGTGATCAGCTGTGCCAAGGCTTTTCTCCCGTTGCGGGGCGTAGATCAGAACTCGGACCAATCATCTGCGTCAGCGGCGAGCGCGGCATTGCCGACGGTCCGCAGAGCGGGACCCCGGTTAACCGGGCTATTCTTCCGCTCCGCTGTCCGCACAGCCGCGGGGGCCGCACCACGGCTGGCGCGGACTCTGCTCTCTGCCTCGAGCTTGAACCGTCCGATCTGCTGCGCCAGCTCGTCGGCCTCGCCCGCCAGGCTGCGCGCCGCGGCGGTAGCCTCCTCGACCATGGCTGCATTCTGCTGGGTCACGCCGTCCATTTCGGTCACCGCGGTATTGACCTGCGTCAGCCCCGCCGACTGCTGATCCGCACCATGGGCGATGCCTTCGACCAGCTCGCTGATGCCGGTGATGCGGCCAATGATCCGTTCGAGCGCCTTGCCCGTCTCGCCCACCATCTCCACGCCTGCCTCGACCTGCTCGGAAGAGGCGGTGATCCGATCCTTGACGTCTTTCGCGGCCTCGGCCGAACGCTGCGCCAATGCCCGGACTTCGGAAGCGACGACGGCGAAGCCCTTACCCGCGTCGCCCGCGCGGGCGGCTTCCACGCCGGCGTTGAGCGCCAGCAGGTTGGTTTGGAACGCGATCCCATCGATCACCGAGATGATCTCCGAGATTTCGGACGAGGAACGCTCGATGCCGCCCATCGCCTCGACCGCCTTGCGGACGATCTTGCGCGATTCTTCCGCATCGCTGCGTGCGGCGGCGACTTGATTATTGGCTTGGCCGGCGTCGGAGGCGGTCTGCTTCACCGTGGCGGTGATCTGGTTCATCGCAGCGGCGGTTTCCTCCAGGCTGGCAGCTTGCTGCTCGGTACGGCGGGACAAATCGTCCGACGCCTGCCGGATTTCATTGGAGCCGGTATGGATTCCCGAGGTCGCGCGGGCGACCTTGGCCATAGCGGTCTGAAGCGCCTCCAGGGCGCGATTGAAGTCCTGCTGGAGCGGCGCAAACTTGCCCGCGAGATTGGCGTCGATGCGCGCGGTGAGGTCGCCTTCGGCCAGTTGTGAAAGGCCGGTGCCGATCGATGCGACGATCACGTCGGCCTGCTCTTCCTTAGCACGTTCGGCGGCGAACAGCTGGTCGCGTAGATTCTGCGTCGCGATCGTGAGCGCGCCGACTTCATCGCGGCGATCGCTTGCCGTCACGCTGACGGAAAGATTGCCCTTGCCGAGCTCGCCCAGCACCTGAGTAACGCTGCCGAGGGGCGTCGCAATGGCACGCACCAACGTAATCAGAAGCGCGACGATCAGCAGCCCCGTGACGATCACGGCGCCAACGATGACGTTGCGACTGAAGCGATAGGAATCCTGCGCTTCCGCGCTGAGCCGGTTCATAACGTTGGACTGGAATTCCTGCATGGCATTGGAGGTTGCGCTCACCTTGTCATATGTGCGCCCGTTAGTGCGGAATACCACCAGCGCTTCGGCATTCTTGTCGGCACGTGAGAGCTCGACCATCTTCTCCGACTTTGCGCGATAATCCGCCCATTCGCCTTCAAACTGAGCAACGAGTGCCTGCATCTGCGGGATGACGAGGCGCGGTTTCAGAAAAGCGATGTGGCTGTCGACCAGGGTACGCTGGGCAGAAAGTTCCTGCTCCGCGTTGCGTTTCTGGTCGGGGTCGGCCGCAAGAATATGGGTAGCTTCCGCAACGCGATAATCCGACATCGCCGTGTCGATCGATTTGCTAGCTGCCAGCATATTGCGGCGTTCGACGCCAAGATTCTGTGCCGTTGCGCTCAGCGCACTAAGTTTCCAGACGGAGAGGCTGCCGACGACTAGCATTGCTGCAAAAAGAATTGCAAAGCAAACCAGAAGCTTATTCTTGATCGCCAAATTGTTCATCGAAATAGCCCCACCCAACGCCGCATCCCCGGCACCGACTCTTGCCGGTAGTGTGGGGCTAGCAAGCAGGAGTTGCGATTTAGGAAACGGCGGGACCCGTATAATCCCGGGGCGGCCCTAATAGTTCGGAAACGTCCGCGAGTGGCCGCAAACGTGGTGAGGACTTAGGCGCGTGACCAGCCCGGTGGGTCGGGCGGTGCTTCTCCGCTGGCAAGCTGGTCAGCTCAGTCGACGAACAAAAGCGCCGGAGTCTCGACCAGCCTCTTCACCGCCTGGACGAAGCTGGCAGCATCATGCCCATCGACCACGCGGTGATCGCAGGAAATGGACATGTTCATCATTTTTGCGACCACGATCTGCCCATCGCGCACGATCGGGCGCTCGACCACCTTGTTGGGGCCGAGGATCGCGACCTCCGGGCGATTGATCACGGGGGTTGCGGCGATGCCGCCGAGCGGACCGAGCGAGCTCAGCGTGAGCGTCGAGCCCGACAATTCCTCGCTCTTGGCCTTGCCGGTGCGGGCAGCTTCGGCGAGCCGCTTCACCTCGGCCGCCAGCTGCCAGACATTCCTGGTTTGCGCGTCGCGGATCACGGGCACCATCAGCCCCGCCTCGGTCTGTGTGGCAATCCCGAGATGGACCGCGCCCGAACGGGTGACGACATTCGCCTCGTCATCGTAACGCGCGTTGATCATCGGAAATTGCGGGAGCGCCTTGCATACCGCGAGGATCAGCAAAGGCAGGATCGTCAGCCGGTCCTTGGAACCCCGGGTGTCGTTAAGGTCGGCGCGCAAGGCCTCCAGCTTGGTGACATCGAATTCTTCGACATAGGTGAAGTGCGGGATGTGGCGCTTCGACGCGGCCATATTCTCCGCGATGCGGCGACGAAGGCCGACAACCTTGATCTGTTCGTCGGGGAGCGAGGCGCCGGCGGCGCGATAGCCCTGATTGTAGGTGAGGAACGCATCGAGGTCGGAATGGCGGATCCGATCCCCCTCGCCTTTCACCTGGGCAAGGTCGATGCCGAGATTCTTGGCGCGCTCCCGGACAGCGGGGGAGGCGAGGATGCGCTTATGCCCCCTCTCTCCTCCAGGGGAGAGGGCCGGGGAGAGGGGGCTGGAGGCCGGGGCGATCGACGCGATTTTTTCACCCGACTCCCCCTCTCCCAACCCTGTCCCCTGAAGGGGAGAGGGCTTTTCGGGTTCTGGGATGGGATCCGCCTTCACCACCGCGGCTGCCTCATTGGGCGCGACCTCGACCACCGGCTCCGCTGCAGCCTCACCTTCCGTCTCGAACACCGCCAGCACCGAACCGATCGCAATCAGATCGCCGATCTCACCTGCGACCTCGACTACCTTCCCCGCGACGGGCGCTGTCATCTCGACCGTCGCCTTGTCGGTCATCATGTCGCACAGCGGATCATCCTCGGCGATCGTGTCACCGACCTGTACGTGCCAGGCGACGATCTCGGCCTCAGCAATACCTTCGCCGATGTCGGGCAGCTTGAACGAATAGCGAGCCATCAGGCCTCCAACACCTTCTCGAGCGCGCGGGTGAGCCGCACGGGGCCCGGGAAATAGGCCCATTCCAGACTATGGGGGTAAGGCGTGTCCCAGCCGGTCACACGCTCGACCGGTGCCTCCAGCGAATAGAAGCAGCGTTCCTGCACGAGCGCGCTCAATTCTGCGCCAAAGCCCGATGTCTTGGTCGCTTCATGCACCACCACGCAGCGGCCGGTTTTCCGAACCGAGGCCTCGATCGTCTCGATATCCAGCGGCACCAGTGTCCGCAGATCGATAATCTCGGCATCGATGCCCATTTCCGCGACCACGCCCGTCGCAACATGGACCATCGTGCCGTAACAGAGGATGGTTACCGCCTCGCCCTCGCGCACCACGGCCGCCTTGCCGAGCGGGATGCGGTAATAGCCTTCGGGTACTGCGCTTGATGGATGTTTGGCCCACGGCGTGACCGGGCGATCATAATGGCCGTCGAAGGGGCCGTTATAGATGCGCTTGGGCTCGAAGAAGATCACCGGATCATTGTCTTCGATCGACGCGATCAGCAGCCCTTTCGCATCATAGGGATTGGACGGGATCACTGTCTTCAGCCCCGCGACATGCGTGAAGATGCCTTCGGGTGATTGGCTGTGGGTCTGGCCGCCGAAGATGCCTCCGCCGAAGGGCGATCGCACCGTCATCGGCGCGGTATATTCGCCCGCCGAGCGGTAGCGCAGCCGCGCGGCTTCGCTCACGAGCTGGTCGAGCGCGGGATAGATGTAGTCGGCGAACTGGATCTCAGGCACGGGGCGCAGGCCATAGGTGCACATGCCGACCGCGACGCCGATAATACCTAGTTCGGTAATCGGCGTGTCGAATACACGCGTCTTACCGTATTTGGCCTGCAGATGTTCGGTCGCCTTGAAGACGCCTCCGAAGAAGCCGACATCCTCGCCCATCACGACGATATCATCGTCGCGGCCCATCATCACATCCAGTGCGCTGTTGATCGCCTGGATCATGTTCATGGGTTTGGGGGTGGTCGTGGTAAGTGGAGCGCCGCTCACAACATCCCCCCGTCATTCCCGCGAAGGCGGGAATCCATATCCTCAGTCTGAGAAATGAAACTCCGACATTCGCCAATATGGATCCCCGCCTTCGCGGTGATGACGGTGGTGGCGCTAGTCATATGCCCGCCTTTTTGCGTTCGTCGAGCATCTGCTGGCTTTGCTCTTTCAGATGCCAGGGCTGCTCCTCGAACACATCCTCGAACATGGTCTCGAACGGATGCTGAAGCAGGCCGTCGGCAAGGATGCCCTGCGCCTCCGCCTCCTTCTGCGCGGCGCGGACTTCTTCCGCCACGGCTTTGTCCATCGCGGCGTGACGCTCCTCATCCCAGGCGTCGATCGCGATCAAATGCTGCTTAAGCCGGTTGATCGGGTCACCCAGCGGCCATTTCACATTCTCTTCGGCCGAACGATATTTGGTCGGGTCGTCAGAGGTCGAATGGCCCTCCGCACGGTAAGTGAAGAATTCGATCAAGGTTGGCCCGGCATTCGAGCGCGCCCGCTCGGCGGCCCACTCGGTCGCGGCATAGACGGCAAGCGCGTCGTTACCGTCGACGCGAAGCCCGGCAATGCCATAGCCGATCGCGCGCGCCGCGAAGGTCGTGTTCTCGGCGCCGGCGAAACCCGAAAAGCTGCTGATCGCCCATTGATTGTTGATCACGTTCAAAATGACCGGCGCGCGATAGACGCTGGCGAAGGTACAGGCGGAGTGGAAATCGCCCTCCGCGGTCGATCCCTCGCCGCACCAGGCCGCCGCGATGCGCGTGTCGCCGCGTGCCGCGCTCGCCATCGCGAAGCCCACCGCTTGCGGATATTGCGTCGCGAGGTTGCCCGAGATCGAGAAGAAGCTCGCTTCCCTGGCCGAATACATGATCGGCATCTGGCGGCCCTTCAGCCGGTCGGAGCGGTTGGAATAGACCTGGCACATCATGTCGACCAGGCTCCAGTTCCGCGCGATCAGCAGGCCCTGTTGACGATAAGAGGGGAAGCACATGTCGTCGCGGTCGAGGGCATAAGCCGCCGCGATCGAGGTCGCCTCCTCGCCCGTGCATTTCATGTAGAAGCTGGTTTTGCCCTGGCGTTGGGCACGATACATGCGATCGTCATAGGCGCGCGTCAGCGCCATGTGGCGGAGCATGGCGACGAGCCGTTCAGGTTCCAGCCGCGGATCCCATGAGCCTACGGCCTTTCCCTCGTCATCCAGCACGCGAACCAGGCCATAAGCGAGATCGCGCATGGTACCTGGCGCAGCATCGATCGGGGGGCGTGCCACGGCGCCTGCTTCGCCCCGATCGAAATCCGCATAATCGACCGGGTCGCCCGGCCGAAACTTGGGCTCGGGCACGTGCAGGCTGAGCGGCGGCAAATTGCGGCGCGGGCCTTCGGCCATCTCGTCCATTCTCTCCCAACGCGCTCTTGGCGCGCTCGTTGCTCTAACACCCCTTTATAATTTTCTTTCAAGATCACGCAACATTTGTCGCTGCTGGTCCTATTCGTCGCGATCTCGCCCCTTCTTGGGCGCACGGCACGGCCCCTCGATCGCAAGCTGAGCAGGTGTGCGCGGGAGGCTATCGAGCTGTAGGCGGCCGCGGTTGAGAAGATCGAGTCGGGTGAAGGTGTTCGCAGCGGCGGTCGCGAACTCATCACGCGTGACGATCCGATCCACGTCCTGATCCGCTGCTACGACGGGTTCGGGCACATTGAGCCAGGCATAACGCCCCGCGCCCATCGGGCCGCCATAATCGCGAGAGTCGGCCATCGCGCCGCGATCCTGCCTGCGGCGCGGCCGATCGAAATAGTCGTCCGGCCGCGCCGAATAGATCGACGTCTCGGGCGCGATCACGCTTTCATAGGTGCCAACCTCGTCGGGCGTCAGGCGCCCGTCGTGATTATTATCGATCACATCGAAAAAGCGCAGTGCATCAGCCACCATTTCATCGCGAGACACGAAACCGTCATGGTCCTTGTCCGCGCCCGCAAACCAGGTTGCTGAAGGATAGGGTTGGCCGGGCGCGGCACGGAACGGCTCGCCCATCGGCGAAAGAAAAACGGGCGCAGTGCCCGGCCGCGCGCAGGTCGGCGCATCTGCCGGCAGTTTCGGCTTGGCGGCCGGCAGCAGCGCCGGCAGCGCCAGCGCAAGCAGCACGCCGAAGCGTTTGGCCGCGTGGATCAGAAGGCGCGCTCCAGTCGGTTGAAAAGCGCGCGTGCGGGGCTCGCCAGCGCGATCGGCGCTTCGATACCGGCCGCAACGCGCCCGACTCGCTCGTGCAGGTCGATCCCAGCCATGATCAGACGCCGTGCAGCGGTCGGCATCAGACCCAATACGTGGGGATCAGTTGGCGCACCCTCGGCGAGCCGCCTCTCGGGCGAGCGCGGATCGCCCTCGGGCAATTCCCCCATTGCAATCGCGCGCCGGGTCGCCAGCCAAGCGATGACATGCATCAGCCGCGTCGTCGCCTTCAATGCCTCGCATGCGAACAGCACGCGCGCCTTGGGCTCCAGCCGATCACGCTCCGCCCGGCCGACCGCGTCATAATAAGCATGCGTCTCGTCGGCGAGCAGCAACGCTTCGGTATAAAGCTGCTCGGCAACACGGTCGGACAAAGCGGGGCCACGCACAACGGCCATAAAGATCCTTTCGCCCGCTCCTCATGCCACAGGAAGAGCGCGGCAGGAATGCGCAAAGAAGGTTAGCGATCCATCGGATCCTGATCCTTTCAGATGCTTGAACGATGATTTGGCTTTCCTATCTCAAGCGCAGTTTCCGTAGCCATTCGGGATGGAAACAACAGGCCCGGCGGGTTCCGCGGGTCAGGACATATTCGATCGCTTTGGAAAGGATTGGAAGTCATGCGTAGTTTTGATTTTGCGCCCTTGCTGCGCTCCTCGATCGGTTTTGAGAATCTGAATCGTCTGGTCGATTTCGCCACGCGGGGCGAAGGCGACGCCTACCCGCCCTACAATATCGAGAAGGTCGGCGAGGACACATATCGTATCTCGATGGCCACTGCCGGCTTCAGCCGCGATGAGCTCGAGATCACGGCGCAGGATAATGTGCTGATCGTCACCGGCCGAGCGCTGGAGAATGCCGAGAACGACAAGCGCGAATTCCTGCACCGCGGTATCGCCAAGCGTGCTTTCGAGCGTCGCTTCCAGCTCGCCGACACGATCAAGGTGACCGGCGCGAGCTATAATGACGGCCTGCTCGACATTCAGCTCGTCCGCGAAGTGCCGGAGCATAAGAAGCCCCGCACGATCCAGATCGACGGCGCCTCGCAGCCGCAGACAGTCGACGCGATCAACGATCGCCAGGCCGCCTAAGCCTCCAGCCTGGCCTTAGCCCGCCGCGCCCTTCCCGGGAGCGCGGGCTTTCAGAACCCTCTCCCGCAACCCTGGCGGGAGGGGGTTTTTGTTTCCGGAGGGCAAAGCTCCGAGAAAATGATCGGAAATGGTTGCGCTTACGCGATGATGTCCGGAATCAGCTGATCTTCAAGCGCGGCAATCTCATCCTTGAGTTTCAGCTTGCGTTTCTTCAGGCGCGCGATCTGCAGCTGATCGGCGGCTGGAGCGAAGAGCAGCGCATCGATCGCATCGTCTAGGTCGCGGTGCTCCTGCCGAAGCACGCCGATAAGCCGAATGATCTCCGTCTCGTCCATCACTCAACCCACCCCAAAGCCGGTTCCCGTTAGGCTTTTGCGCGATTCCGCTCAAGGCCCAGGAGGGTTGACCGGACCGCCTTGCGGGGGCCTTCGCGGACAGGGTGAATCCTTTGCTCATCATCGTCTTACAGACGCCGGTGACGCATTGCCGGTTAAAGATTTCGAGCCGATTGCGGATGGGTCTCGCCAAACCGGTGCGATTTTGCCGCGGACCGTGCGAATCAGGGCGAGACTCGGACCCGAGTTGGTGTTTTATTCAGAGGTCCAACCAGAGAAGGAGGAGCGAGTCGCATGACGAATTCCCATTCCGCCGTGCTTATGGCCAAGCATGCCCGTCTGGACGAACAGATCCGCGATGAGCAGCATCGGGCGGCGCCCGATACGATGCTGGTTGCGATGCTCAAGAAACAGAAATTGAAGATCAAAGAGGCGCTCGCCCGAATGGGCTGAGCCTTTGGTCGCCCCGGCGCGAGCCGGGCCCTAGGAGACCATGGGCCCAACACCCTTGAAGCTCCAGCGGTCCCGGTTCCCCGGGGGATGATCAGGCTAATTCTTCAGCTTCCATCCGCTGCGAATCAGCGTGTAGCAAAGCACGCCGAGTGTGGCGTTGACTCCTAGCAGGACGGCCACGCCCGTTAGGATCGGGCTGTCGCTCGTGCCGAGGAAGCCATAGCGGAAGCCCGAAATCACGTAAAAGAACGGGTTCGCGTGGCTGAACGCGCGGAAGGCGCCGTGCAGCCCCTCGATCGAATAGAAGGTTCCGGACAGCAGCGACAAAGGCTGGACCACGAAGTTCGTGACGGTCGCGTTATGGTCGAACTTTTCAGCCCAGATCGAGGTGAGCACACCCATGAAGGAGAGCATCGCCGCGCCCATCAGCCCGAAATAAAGCGCGGCCCATGGCACGACCGGGACAACATGGCCGGGCCAGAAATTGACCATAACCAGCAGCACCGCGCAGATCAGAACGGCGCGCGTTACCGCGGCGCCAACCAGCGCCGTCAGCAATTCTCCGGCCGACAAAGGCGGCATCAGATAATCGAGGATGGTGCCCTGCATCTTACCGACGAGCAAAGAGAAGCTCGAATTAGCAAAGGCGTTCTGCATCATCGCCATCGCGATCAGGCCCGGAGCGGCGAAATCGGCGAAGGGTACGCCCATCACGGCCCCCCCGCTGCGGCCGAATGCGATCGAAAAAACGACCAGCAACAACAGCGCCGAAAAGGCCGGCCCCCAAATCGTTTGTAGTTGCACCTTGAAGAAACGCCTTACCTCCTTGATATAGAGGGCACGCAGTCCTCCCCAGTTGATCATCGCGATCACCGGTTCGCCGGGGGCGGGACGTTTAGTTTCGGTCGAGGCGTTGCTCATGCCGCCCGGGTAGCCACCGGGTGCAGCAGCGGCAAGCCTCGAAGCCAAGGAAGTCGCGAATGTCGTGGACCGACGAACGGATCGATCAACTCAAGCAGATGTGGCAGGCTGGCCATACCGCCAGCCAGATTGCCGAGACGCTGGGCGGCGTGAGCCGCAACGCGGTGATCGGCAAGGCCCATCGCCTCGGCCTTCAGTCGCGGCCATCGCCGGTCAAACCCGGCGACGCTGAGGCGGAGGCGGTCGAAAAGCCCGCAGCGGCCCCCATCGTGGAAAAATCCGTGTCGGCACCGAGCCCCTCGCCCGCTCCTGCCGAGTCCAAGCCCGTCGCCGCCGCGCCGACGCCCGCGCCGCAGCCCGACGCACCGATCGTGCGTTCGATCGGACCGGGCGGCTTCCAGCGCCAGAACCCGCATGAACAGCAATCGCCGATCCCACCGGCGCCACCACGCCGTCTGGTACCCGCAAAGCCTTCGCCGGAGATCGCGGACAAGACGAGCCTGCTCGACCTGAATGATCGCATCTGCAAATGGCCGCTTGGACACCCGGGTGAGCCCGACTTCCACTTTTGCGGCAGCCCGGTGAATCCGGGTTTCCCTTACTGCCTGGAACATTGCTCGGTCGCCTATCAGGCGCAGCTGCCGCGGCGCGACCGCCGGCCGCCGCCCCCGCTGCCTTATGGCGGGCCGCGCGTCCGCTAATTGATCCATGTCCCTCCCCTTGGCGGGAGGGACATGCAAGGATCACGGAGAACGCCAAGCGCGTTCATCTGACATGAAGCTGATTGCCGCGGCTCTGCTGACCGTCTCACTAACGTTTGGCGGTCCATGCCGGGCCACCAGAGAGGATCTTCGCTCCGTCTCTGGAATGCGCGAGGATTTTCGCGTGTTGATCGTGTTCACGCCCTCACTCGCCGACGCGCGCCTTGCTGCGTAGCGCGCGATCATGGCGGAGATTGCGATCGAGGCGACCAAGCGCGACCTGCTTCTTGGTTCAAGTGGATCCTATGACCGTCATCGGCGCGCATGACGATGGCGACAAGCTGCGCCCGCGCCTCCATGTGCCGGTGCTCAATTATCACGCGATTCTGCTCGACAAGGATGGACACGTGCTGCGGGAGGCCGTGGGACCGATGGAGGGTGAGGCGATCGTGCACGCGATCGATACGGCGCCGCGGCATCAGATCGAGCTTCACCACATCCGCGCGGGCAAGCACATCGTGGACAAGCGCTAAAGCGCCCCGCTAGACCTTGATCGGTCCAGGCTGAATCAGCCTGAACCGTGAATCAAGGTCTCAATCCTCTGAATAGAGCCTGATTCACGTGATCGGCGGAAGCGCATAGCGCTTCCACCAAAAACGATCAGGCTCTAGGGTCGCCGGACAATGGCCGACGACCTTTTCGCTTCCACCGGACAATCCGCTTCGCAAAACTACGACGCCTCGGCGATCGAGGTGCTGGAGGGGCTCGAGCCCGTTCGGCGCCGGCCGGGCATGTATATCGGCGGCATCGACGAACGCGCCTTGCACCACCTTGCAGCAGAGGTGCTCGACAACGCGATGGACGAGGCGGTGGCCGGCCATGCAACACGGATCGAGGTGACGCTATCGGCCGGCAACCGGCTGACGATCGTCGACAATGGCCGCGGCATGCCGGTGGACGAGCATCCCAAATATCCCGGCAAGTCGGCGCTCGAAGTGATCCTGACCATGCTCCATTCAGGCGGCAAGTTCAGCGACAAGGCTTATGCCACGTCAGGGGGGTTGCACGGCGTAGGTATCAGCGTGGTCAATGCGCTCTCGACCGATACGGTTATCGAGGTTGCGCGCGACCGTACGCTTTACCGCCAGACGTTCGCCCGGGGTCTTCCCACGTCGCCTTTGCAGATCGTCGGACCGACTCCAAACCGACGCGGCACCAGCGTTGCCTTCACGCCCGATCCCGAAATCTTCGGCGAGAGCGCACGGTTCAAGCCGACCCGTCTCTACCGTCTCGCACGCTCCAAGGCCTACCTCTATGCAGGCGTGGAGATACGCTGGCGTTGCGATGCGGAGCTGATCGGCGATGACACACCGGCAGAGGCCAGCTTCCAGTTTCCGGGCGGCCTTGCCGACCATTTGCGCGAGCAGCTCGGCAAGCGCGAATGCGCCACCGCCGAGCCTTTCATCGGCCGGCAGGATTTTGCCAACAGTCAGGGCTCGGTCGAGTGGGCGGTCGCCTGGCCAATCTATTCGGATGGCTCGTACAGCTATTATTGCAACACCATCCCAACCCCCGACGGCGGCACGCACGAGCAAGGCCTGCGCGCCGCGTTGATCAAGGGCATGCGGGGATTCGCCGAACTCGTCGGCAACAAGAAGGCCAAGGATCTCGCGCCCGAGGATGTCGTCACCGACGTCGAATTGATGCTCTCGGTGTTCATCCGCGATCCGCAATTCCAGTCGCAAACTAAGGACCGACTCACCTCACCCGAGGCGGCGCGCTTGGTCGAGAATGCGATCCGCGACCATTTCGACCATTTCCTCTCGGACAATATGGAGCGCGGGCGCGCGCTTCTCGGCTTCTGTATCGACCGCATGGAAGACCGGCTGAAGCGGAAGGCCGAGCGGGACGTGAAGCGCAAGACCGCGACGTCAGCACGCAAGCTGCGCCTGCCGGGCAAGCTCACCGATTGCGCCAATGACGATCCCGAAGGCACCGAGATCTTCATCGTCGAAGGCGACAGCGCCGGTGGATCAGCCAAGCAGGCGCGAGACCGCAAGACGCAGGCGATTCTTCCGATTCGCGGCAAGATCCTCAACGTCGCCAGCGCGACCGCGGACAAGATCCGCGCCAACCAGGAGATTGCTGACCTGACGCTCGCGCTCGGCTGCGGCATTCGCGACAAATGCGATCCCGCCAATCTGCGTTACGAAAAGATCGTGATCATGACCGACGCCGACGTCGACGGCGCGCATATCGCGACCTTGCTCATGACCTTTTTCTTCCAGGAGATGGCGCCGATCGTACGCGAGGGACGGTTGTTCCTCGCCCAACCCCCGCTGTACCGCCTGACGGCGGGCGGAAAGAGCCTCTACGCCCGCGACGACGAGGATCGGGCCCGGATCGAAGCGGAGGAATTCAAGGGCAAGAAGGTCGAGGTCGGTCGCTTCAAGGGCTTGGGCGAGATGAACCCACAGCAATTGCGCGAGACCACGATGGACAAGAAGACGCGCCAGCTGATTCGCATCACCCTGCCCCAGGAATATGAAGAACGCGCAGGCACGCGCGATCTGGTGGAGCGGCTGATGGGAAAGAACCCCGAACACCGCTTCGCCTTCATCCAAGCCAATGCAGCGGCGATCGAAGAGGATGCGATCGACGCCTAGGGCCGCTCTGTTCACACCAGGATCGGCTCGGACGCCCCCTCCTTTGAGGGAGACGGCTGGGTGAGGGTGTCCGCGCCTCGAGGAGGAAGCTCGGGCATCGCCCTCGCCCTCCTCACCCCAGCCCTCTCCCCAAGGGGAGAGAGAGTGTTCCGGGTCAACTCAGGGCGAAACCGCTCTAACCGGCCGCCATAGTTAAATCGACGAAAAGTGTTGCGACGAACCAGCGCGCCAGTTCGGTTCACCCCGTAAGGGCAGAAACCAGCGCCTTGACCTTCTTCTGACGCCACTGCGGAGTCGGAGCGACGAGCCAATAGCCTTTCGGCTCCTCCTTGCGGCTCAGCTCTTTCACGCGACCCGTCGCGATATCAGTCTCGGCGAGTAGTGCGGGAACGGTCGCATGGCCCAGGCCGGCCGCAGCGGCATCGATTGCAAGCCCGGCGTCGGCGACGCTGACGGTTGCTTCGCCGCCTTCCTGGGGGCAGCCGGGCCAGCCGATTGCACGATCGGGCGCGTCCGCCAGACCGACGGTCACATAATCCGTCCCGCCGAGCCGAACGCCCTCATGCTCGCCTTTGTCTTTGGCAAGGCAGATGGCCACATCGAGATTGGCCTGGGTGAAGTCGAGGCTCTCGTCGGCCGCGACCATCGCAAAGCCGAGCTCGGCGTCCGTGCGCCCATAGTCGGCAAGCCGTGCCGCCAGCCATTTGGCGGTGAAATCGCGGGGTGCGGCGATCGTCAGCCGCTTGGACGATTGTTGCGACTGCATCGCGCGCACCGCTTCCTCGAACTCGAGGAAGCCGCGCCGCAGCGCATCCAGGCCCGACGCGCCCTCTGGCGTGAGCTCCAAGCCCTTCGCCGTGCGGCGGAACAGGACGACGCCCAGCACATCCTCCAGCGTGCGGATCTGCTGACCCACCGCCGCCGGCGTCACCGCCAGCTCGTCCGCCGCGCGCGTGAAGGACAGATAGCGTGCCGCCGCATCGAGCACGCGCAACCCGTTTAAAGGGAGATGCGTGCGCTTCACGGCGTCATCTCCGGCCCCACCAGCAGGAAGCGCGGGATGCGCGCGTCGAAAATTTCGCCGTCGGCGCCGATCATCTGATAGCTGCCCTCCATCGCGCCCGTCGGTGTGTCGAGCGGGCAGCCCGAGACATAGTCATAGGATTGGCCGGGCGTCAGCACGGGCTGCTCGCCGACCACGCCCTCGCCCTCGACGCTGTGCCGCGCGCCGCGACCATCGGTGATGATCCAGCGGCGGGTAAGCAACTGAACATCCTGATGTCCGTGATTCTCCAGCCGGATATGATAGGCCCAGAACCAGCGGCCATTGGCCGGCTCCGATTGTTCGGGCAGGAAGCTGACCGACACGCGCACTACCAGACCGCGCGTCTCCGCGCTGTGGGGGAACAGGACGGACAGGGCCGCCCCGCTCACAATCCCACCGCTCTTAGCGCGCGATCGAGATCGTCAATCACGTCCTGCGGATCCTCGAGGCCGATATTCAGCCGCAGCATCCCCTCGCCGACCCCCATGCCGAGCCGTACCTCTTCGGTAAGGCCCGCATGCGTGGTCGAGGCGGGGTGCGTCATCAACGACCGCGAGTCGCCGATATTGTTGGAGATATCGACCAGCTCGAGCGCGTCGAGCAAGGCATGCGCCTGAGCCCGGCCGTCGACATTGATCGCCAGGATCGTGCCCGCCGCCTCCATCTGCTTGGACGCCAGCGCGTGCTGGGGGTGGCTGGGCAGACCCGGATAGAGCGTCTCCACCCGCTCATCGAGGAACGCGGCCACCTTCATCGCATTCTCGCTCTGGCGGCGGATGCGCAGGTCGAGCGTCTCCATGCCCTTGAGTACCACCCATGCATTGAATGGTGACAGAGTCGGACCGGTATTCCGCGTGAAGGCGAGCAGCGTCTTTTCGATGAAATCCTCGCTGCCGCAGACCGCGCCCGCGAGTACGCGCCCCTGCCCGTCCATCATCTTGGTCGCCGAATAGGCCACCACGTCCGCGCCGAACTTCAGCGGACGTTGCAGGACCGGTGTGGCGAAGGCGTTGTCGACCACGCTTACGATACCCGCATCGCGTGCGATGGCGCACACCGCCTCGATATCGACAATGTCGAGCGTAGGATTAGCGGGCGTTTCGAAGAAGAAAACTTTGGTGTTCGGGCGGATCGCGTCCTTCCACGCCTGCGTGTCGCGGCCATCGACGATTGTCGATGTGACGCCGAATTTCGGCAGGAAGGTGTCGGTCAGCCAGCGGCATGAGCCGAAGGCAGCCCGGCCGGCGACAATATGATCGCCTTGTTCCACCTGACAGAGCAGTGCCGCGGTCATCGCTGCCATGCCGCTCGCCATCGCACGGCATGCCTCCGCCCCCTCGATCAGCGCGATCCGCTCCTCGAGCATCTGCACGGTCGGGTTCTGCAGGCGCGAATAGGTCATGCCGACCTGTTCGCCCGCGAAGCGCGCGGCGGCGTCGGCTGCCTTGTCGTAGGTATAGCCAGACGTGAGGAACAAAGCCTCGCTCGTTTCGCCCCATTCGGAACGTGCGGTGCCGCCGCGTACCGCCTGAGTAGCGGGACGCCATTTCGAGGTGATCGAGCGATCCTGTCCGGTGCGACGCTTCATGATATCCAGCCTTTGCCCGCCGGGCGGGCTCAAGGTCAATTGCTAGAGCGACGAGAGGACCGCGTCGCCCATTTCCGAAGTGGTGGTGGCGCCACCGATATCGGCGGTGCGCGCGCCACTCGCAAGCGCATGCGCGACGGCTGCCTCGATCCGGTCGGCCTCGTCTGCCATGTCCAACGAATAACGCAGCATCATCGCTGCCGAGAGGATCGTCGCCAATGGGTTGGCCTTACCCTGCCCGGCGATATCTGGCGCTGAGCCGTGGATCGGCTCGTAAAGGCCCTTCTGGTTGGCATCGAGCGAGGCCGACGGCAGCATGCCGATCGATCCCGCGCACATGCTCGCCTGATCGGACAAGATATCTCCGAACAAATTGCCCGTGACGATCACGTCGAATTGGCCGGGGTCGCGCACCAGCTGCATTGCAGCATTGTCGACCAGCATGTGGGTGAGCGCGACGTCCGGATATTCGGCCGACACTTCGATCACCACATCCCGCCAGAGCTGGGAGGTTTCCAGCACATTCGCTTTATCGATGGAGCAGAGGCGGCTCTGGCGCGCCCGAGCGGTCTGGAAGCCGACATGCGCGATGCGGGCGACCTGGTCCTCGTCATAGGACATGATGTCATAGCCCTCACGGCGACCTCCCGGCGTGGTGCGCATCCCCTTTTCGCCGAAATAGACGTCGCCGTTGAGCTCGCGAATGATGACAAGATCTATCTTCTTGGCGACTTCGGGTCGCAGTGCAGAAGCGTCGACCAGCTCGGGAAAAAGCTTGGCAGGCCGCAGATTGGCGAACAGCCCGAGCTCCTTGCGCAGCCCGAGGATCGCCTGCTCAGGACGCAAGCGGCGTTCGAGACTGTCGCAGGACGGATCGCCGACCGCGCCGAACAGGATCGCATCGGCCTGGCGCGCGAGCTGGAGCGTGCGCTCCGGCAGCGGATGTCCTTGGGCCTTGTAAGCTGCCCCCCCGACAGGGGCTTCTTCGAACGAAAGCCGATCGCCGCAGACCGCATTCAGCACGCGCCGCGCCTCGGCGATCACCTCAGGGCCGATCCCATCCCCGGGCAGCAGCGCAATCAGCATGGTCGTTCGTCCCTGTTCCTAGATTCGGGACGGGCTCTTAGCGATAGCATGGGCAGACGGCTAGGCGACTGAGCCGGCTACCGCGCCCGCCACCAATGTCTCGCAGCATAGGCAAGCCCGCCGACGCAGCCCAGGCCCAGCAACGCAATGACCGCCACCCCGCTCCCCAGCCAAAGGGCCGAGGTGAGCAGCATCAGCATGAAATCGCTGATCGCAAGTGTGGCGCCGACCATGAGGCTAGTCCGGCCGCACGAACTCGGACACGATCCGGGCGCCACCGGGCAGCAGATCGCCGCCCGCATGGTCTCGACAGGCCTGTTCCGCCTCCTCGACCGTGGGGCAGATCTTGAGCGTGCGCCATCCCATGCCGAACACACCGCTCGCCTGCGCCACATACCAGTCGCGATAGCCGCGCCCCGAGACCATCGCCTCGAACAGGTTCTTGCGCTGGTGGATCACACGGTATTTCTTGGCCATCTGACTCCCGCCTGCCGCGCCGGGCGGCAATATACGGCGCCCTCAGCACCGGCCCTTCTGCAATATCGCGTCGGGGATGCAATTCCAAATCCGGCGGGGTTGAAGGCGCACGGGTCGCGTCGCGCCATCAGCGCTCGCCAGACGCTAACAAAGTTAATTGTAGCGCAGGCTACACACCGCGTTCTTACCTGCGCCTACACCCCCTCCAGAGGCGAACGAGCGGCCCAGGCTGCCACCGCACTCATCGACTTGGGGAGGTGTAGGTGAAGAAAGTTGCTTTGAGTTCCATCGCTATGATGCTGTGCGCGGTGCCGGCCTTCTCGGCAGTGACCGTCAGCAGCGTTGACGGCGCGTCGCCTTATGGCGTGCCCGCTACGTTCCAATTCGACGCGGCGACGCCGCAATATAGCGGCACGATCTACAACAATTCGGTCGCAAGTGTTCGGGCACAGCCGGCAGGCAGCACCGGCGGCTATGCCGCCGTCGGCCCGGCTAACGCGCAATCGAGCGCGATCCTCGATCTGACCAGCTTCGGCGCGATCGACTCGATCACCTTCCTGTGGGGCTCGATCGATACGTACAATTATCTCGACGTGCTCGGCACTGGCCTAAGCTTCAGCGGCGGTTCCTCGGGCGTCAGCCCGGCCAACGGCAATCAGACGGCGCCGAATTCGAACCGGCTAGTAACGCTTACCTTCACGGGTGCGGACCGGTTCAACGTCACGGGACTGAAGTTCCGTTCGACTGGAAATGCGTTCGAGTTCGACAATGTCAACATCAAGACCGGCGCGGTGCCCGAGCCCGCATCGTGGGCGATGATGGTTGGCGGTTTCGGCATGGCAGGCGGAGCGTTGCGCTCCCGCCGCCGTCGTCAGGCGACTTCGTTCGCTTGATGCGTGGGGGAAGGGATGAGCGCATTGGGCTCATCCCTTCAGCCATTTACGCTGCCAGGGGCATCCGCTCCCGCTTGCGCCGGTCCCCTACCGATTGTCCGAGATGGAGATAGCGTGCGCTGAAATCGGCCACATCCTCCAGTTTCACGGCGTCGACTATCGTGATCGTGTTCTTCCTAGCCGCAATCAGCCCTTCGGCTGACAGCCCGCGGACCATCCGATTGACCGCAACCCGGTGCAATCCCACGGCATCGGCGATCTGCTCCTGCCGCAACGGCAGCTCATAGGTGGTGCCCGACTTCAGCATCGTGCCTTCAAGTCGCAGGGCGAGCTCGCAAAGGAAATGTGCGACCCTCTGCCGTGCATCTCTGCGGCCGATATTGATCATCCATTCCTGCGCGATCGAAGCGGCGACCATTGCGTCCGCAGCCATCAGCTCGCGTAAAGGGGGGTGAGCGTCCAGCAAGTTGCGCAGCGAAACCAGGTCGACCTCAACCAGGTGGCACGGCGTCAGCGCCTGGACATCATGATCGGCCTCTCGCAGGAACAGCCCCATCACGCCGACGAATTCATTGGGCAACCGTAGGCCGATGATCTGCCGGGACCCGGATCGGGTCAGCTTGGTCTGGCTGAGCGTCCCCGCGACCACATAGGCGCAGTAGCGAGGTGCATCGCCTTCACGCGCGAAGACTTCGCCAGCGCTCAAGCTTTTGTTGCGGAAGGGCAGATGGCGCAGCGCTTCCTTCTCGGCCGAGGTTAGATCACGCCGAGACCGAACGACAAGCGCCCTCGACCATATTGCGGCACCCTCTGATTGCTTGAGCATGTTCAGCCTCTGCACACCTGCGCGACGGTCTGCACCGACTGCTCTTAAGAAATGGTGTGATCAGCGCCGTCTTGCCGGCCGCGAACAAGGTTTCGGACGGATGACGGAATCAGTCTCCGACACGCTCGATTGAAACCCCGGACAAGGGCCGCTCCGCTGCGTAACTGCGCAAGGCGTTCTCCAAGCTCGTGCGATCAGGAAAAATGCACATATCGTTACTCGATTGGCGGTTCGGATCTTCCGACCCGAGCGCCACTTCTGGGGACTCGATAGTGGCACCCGCAGCCTGGGCGATAGCGCGGCTCTTCACGCAATCGGGCATGTCTACCCGGTAGCGGTTACCGTTTTTCTCCAGAACACCGTACAGGGCCATGTCTTCGCGGCCATCCATCCTCCCTTGGACGATAAAGAGGTCGCGACCTGGCATCGGGAGAGGTACCGCCAACATGTTGCGGAGATCGCTATCCATATTCTCCCGCTTGCCGCCCTCCTCATTGAGGTGCCGACCGTCCCAGCGCACCATCATCTCCTTCCGGTCGCCTATCTCGGAGCGGACGCGGTATCGGCCGGGCGTGAACGGATTCACTGCCTCATTTCGACTGTAAAAAGCCGGGCCAACCCACGCCGAGCAGCCGCACAACGAGAGTAGAAGCACACAAAGAGCCGCGAGGCGCATGCTTATTCCGCAGCCAGCAGCGTTTCCGCGCCGCCCAGATCCACCGAGACCAGGCGACTGACGCCACGCTCGATCATCGTCACGCCGAACAGGCGGTGCATGCGGCTCATCGTCACCGCATTGTGCGTGACGACCAGATAACGCGTTTCGGTGTCGCGCGTCATCTGGATCAGGAG
>Ga0207647_10000292_pt1 | contig 41200 bp, 33 predicted proteins | sample KBSCornC2_FD_184295 | JGI IMG/M metagenome (GOLD analysis project Ga0207647, IMG submission 184295) | Corn rhizosphere microbial communities from Kellogg Biological Station, Michigan, USA - C2 (SPAdes) (version 2) | ecosystem: Host-associated > Plants > Roots > Rhizosphere ... | reverse complement strand
GCTTCGCAAGCAAAGTCAAACGGTAGTGAGGCAGTTGAGTCCAGAAAAACCCATCCCATTCTCTCAGCGCCGAATCATTCATTACCTGATTAGCAAAATGGTCTTCGCAAACATTAAAAAATATTTTCGTTCCATTTCTTGCTCACTAACGAATACTTTCTATTTTTACTACATCGTCAGCTATCTTAAGAATTACCAAAATGAAATTGCTCAAACGCATTCCTTCTTTCTTCAGAAACAAATATTTTTTGGCAACCGTGAGTTTTGTTGTGTGGATGTTTTTCTTTGACCACAACGATTTTTTTACACAGCTCGAAAGAAGAAGTGAATTGAAAGAACTGAAGCAATCCAAACAATACTACGAAAAGCAAATAGCCGAGAACCGAAAGTTTTCCAACGATCTCCAATTCAATGCCTCAGCCATTGAAAAATATGCCCGTGAAAAATACATGATGAAAAGAGATAATGAAGATCTCTTTATTATCCAGCCTTTGGAAAAGAAATAGTTGCATAGCCGTACAATAAGTAGTTATTTATCACCGTTAAATAGCGGACGAACAATTAACGGACCGCTTTGCACCTTTAAAGACATTGGTTAATATGCACAATTTTACACCTGAGGATCTCTTACTGTATTTGTATAAAGAAACCTCTTCGGAAGCCACCGCTGCTATTGAACAAGCATTGAAGGAAGACTGGACGCTAAGGGAAAAACTTACTGTTCTGAAAACTTCGATGGAACGATTGAATTCAATTGTTATTTCTCCACGCACGGAAGTTATTTTAAATGTGTTGCGCAATGCAAGACAGGATGAAAAAATTACTTCTTTAAACTGATTCATTTGATTCAAAGTAGTTAATAGATGGCGGGTCGTCATCTATTTTTGTTTTATACACGTTCACAAAATAAACTACTCTTTTAACTTCGCCGCCGATGACAAAACAGGAACGTTTTGATGCTGTAATTGATTATTTCAAAATAACAAGACCGGAAGCCGAAACGGAATTGGTCTTTGCCAATCCGTATGAATTGTTGGTCGCTGTTATTCTTTCTGCCCAATGCACTGATAAAAGAGTGAACATGACCACTCCCGGATTGTTTGCTCAATATCCAAATGTTGTTGCCTTGTCAAAGGCTAATTACGATGACCTGTTTGCCATCATCAAAAGCATTTCTTTTCCCGGAAATAAAACAAGGCATTTGATGGGAATGGCAAAGCTGGTTGTTGAAAAATTCAAGGGTAAAATTCCAATGACGGTTGAAGAACTGATTGAATTACCAGGGGTTGGAAGAAAAACAGCAAACGTCATTACTTCTGTTATTGACAAGCAGCCCAACATGGCCGTTGATACGCATGTGTTTCGCGTATCGGCAAGAATTGGTTTGACAGTCAATGCAAAAAATCCTTTGCAAACTGAAATGCAATTGATCAAATACATTCCTAGAGAACTCGTTCATAAATTTCATCACTGGCTCATTCTTCACGGCCGCTATGTTTGCGTGGCAAGAAATCCAAAATGCAGTGAATGCGGATTGAAGCCTGTGTGCAAATATTACCACACAGTAATTTCAAAGTGGAAAGGAAAATCTAAATAAAGCCTGGTTTTGCAGCAATCAATTCCGCCTTCAATGCAACCCGGACCTGTTTTTATTAAATTTTTGTCAATAGTCGAAATGTTTGACGAGTTTGGGGTTTCTTACTAAAAGTTTTTGGCTGTGTTCGCTTTTTTGGCGCAGCGGTTGCTTTACTTGTAGTAAATCGTTAGCTTAATTAAATTTTCCTACCATAACGCCTTTCCAATAATGACCAGAAACATACATAGTCTTTTGTCGCTTCAACCGCTTGTTGTGGTAGTAAAAAGAATGATTGCTGAAAATAAGCCCGGGGCAAAAAAATTGTACAAGTCTTTAATTGAAGAAATTGAATCCAGGCCAGAGTTGTTGCAACCGATGAATGATACAAGCATTTTAGAACAACATGCCGAACTGGTTGAAGCCGCATTATCAACCATCTTTCCTCCGTCAACTACTTCTAACCAGGGGATTTATGCCATTACATTTCCGTTTCATGCAGAAACCGTTTATGCTTCCCCCGGGTTTAAACAATTGTTTTTAAAAGGAGATTCGAGCTTTATTTATTTCAATGATAAAAAAACAGGCATTGACGTGGGCAAAGCAAGTTTATCGTTGGCCTATGAATTAATTCTCAAGAAATTTTATTCGCATCCCTCCCAGTTAACGATTAACTCGATTCACCCGTTCAAGGACGAGAACGGGCTGACCAGGTTTTATGATTTGAAGCTAAATGCGCAGTTTGTTGATGTAAAAATTATCGATAAAAATTTCCACTTCCCCACGGGGGTTGCCGCACAGCAATCCCTGGATGTCGACGAACTGAAAGAACTGTTTCCATTGGAAAATTTTCAGTTTGAAGGCTTGGTTGTTATTGAAGTAAATGATGTGACACAGGATCAAGTGATGATCGAGATCAAAACCTCGTTGCTCAACATCAATTCATTTTCGGATGTAACCATTTATGATGAACTGCAGGAGCATGTTCAAAGTTTAATTGGATTGAAAAACGTCAGTATTGGCATTACTCCTTTCTTCAAGCTGAATGAGTATTATTTGTACACGGAAGCTTTGTACAGGAATAGCATCTTGTTTAAGAATAAAAATGTGGTGAAAGACAAAGAAAACGTCGCCGCTTTGTGCAAAGAGGTTTTTGAAGAAAAAAATCAATGTATTGTTTATGAAATTTTAAACGAAGCCAGTACCCTTCAAAATGCATTGCTGAAATATTATTATGACTATGGTGCAAAAAGCTTAATTCTTTGTGCGTTAAAAACAGACGACTCGAAGCTGGTAGGTTTGCTTGAAATTGTGAGTGTAAAACCCGGACAACTGCAGTTGCAGCATCTAACCAAACTGCAACCATCCATCCAGCTTTTTACACTGGCTTTGGAAAAAAGTGGCGAGAGCCTGGAACTGCAGGTTGACAAAATCACAAAGGAGCATTTTACAGCCATACAACCTGCCGTGGAGTGGAAGTTTACTGAAGTTGCTTTTGATTTTTTGGAACATCGTCAAATAAGCGAATTGGCAAAAATGCCAAACATCAGTTTTGAAAACGTTCATCCGCTATATGCTTCCATTGATATTCGCAATTCGTCAACAGAAAGAGCAAACGCCATTCAACAGGATCTAATGGAACAGCTGAACCTGGCAAAAAACGTTTTGCAAAAAGCGGGTAAAATCATCAACTTCCCCTTGCTTGAAGAAACCAATTACCGCATTGAAAAATATATTTACTCCATTTCTGAAAACCTGTTGTCAGATGACGAACTGGCGATCTATGATTTTTTACAAAACGATTTAGAGCCTGTCTTCAGAAACCTTCTTCACAATAAACCTGAATTGAACAAATGGATCAACGAATATTTTGCAGCAATCGACCCACAACGCGGGCTATTATACAAGCGAAGAAAAAATTACGAAGAAAGCATTACGCGGATCAATGATGTTCTTGATCGTTTTATTGATGTGGAACAAAAAGAAGCACAGCAAATTTATCCGCACTATTTCGAACGTTATTTAACCGATGGCGTTGAATTCAACATTTATGTGGGACAATCACTTTCACCTCATCATCCGTTCAACGAAATGTATGTTCGTAATTTAAAATTGTGGCAATTGCGGTTGCTCGCCAATGCTGCAAGAATTTCAAATACATTGGAGCAGCGGCTAAGTATGCCTTTAAAAACAACCCAGTTGATCCTTGCCCACTCCATTCCATTGACCATAAGTTTTAGAAGAAAGGAAAGAAAGTTTGATGTTGATGGTGCTTACAACATCAGGTATGAAATTGTAAAAAAGCGAATTGACAAAGTGCATTTGAAAGATAGCGAAGAGCGATTAACGCAACCGGGAAAAGTAGCCATCGTTTACTCACAGCATAAAGAAAGCGAAGAGTATCTTGAATTTATTGATTACCTGCAACACGAAAAATTATTGGGTGAAGAAGTGGAACAATTGGAATTGGAAGACACCCAAGGCATTAGCGGATTAAAAGCCATTCGTGTGAATGTGTTGGTGGAAACCGAGGACAACTCTCAAAAACCGGAGTTGTCAAAAACAACGACGCAACAATTGCTCGATAAATAATTTTGTTTGAACTTTACCCTATGCTGAAAAACACTGTTGCTTATTATCTATTAATATTCATTCCTATCATTGCACTGTTTTACCTTGGCAGGGAAGTGAATAGCAGCAATTTTATCATCTGTCTTTTTTCTTATGTGCTGATCTACCGCCCCGTTCTTGATAGAATACGGCTAATTGATAAAGGAATTATCACAAGAGAAAAAGCTTTCAAATTTTACTTTCCGGGGCTCAGCTATTCCTATTTTAAAGAACTGTATCTGCCATAAATTAAAACCTCCAATCCTGTTTTGAAACTTTCAAATTGATGAACACAGCTAACATACGCACAAGTGGGTGAGACAACACCGCTCAATAGTAACAATCCACTAAGTACAAAGCGATCTTCAATCAAAACTGGAAACCAAATGTGATTCTTGGTAAAATCTTCTCTTCTTTGGAATGCGCAAGCGAAGCTGTCAATACAAACCGCTTAATCGGTGCAATCCAGATCCCTCCGCCATAACCATCATGCCACTCTTTTGAAGTTTCACCATCCATAAACACTCTTCCAATGTCATTGAAGATTTGAATGCCGAACACACCGCCAAATAAATAAGTGTTGAAGTCGGCTATGCGAATTCGCAATTCGGAATTGTTGTACAACATGCTTCTTCCCGCAAAACGCTGCTTGCGAAATCCGCGCAAATTATCAGTGCCTCCTAAATACATAGCTTGGGGAAACTCGAAATGCCCATAGTTTTTTGCCCACCCCCAACGGGTTGCCAGCACTAATCTTTGAAATTCAAAAAGACTCATGAAGATGCGCATATCAAGGTTTACCTGTGTCAACCGCACAGGTTTGTTATCCAATCCAAACAATTGACGAATGCCCCCATCGAGTGCCAGTCCCCGCGTTGGAATGATATCGTTATTGCGTGAGTTGATGGCAATTCTTGCATCCGCACCAATAAAATGGCGGGGATCGTACAGCGTTGCCGGATTTAATCCATTAGCGATTGTGTTGGTAACAAACTTGCTTTGGTTCTCAGTGGAATCCAGCCTGAAATATTGGAAGGTTGGCCCAACATTGATCCGCATCCACGATTGCAATTGGTAACTTAAATATGTTGAGGCGTTAATGATGTTGTATCGTGCACGGTAGTATTGAACGGAGTTTGGATCGGTGTTGATCTTTCGGTTGTTACCCAATCCGAAAAAGTTGGTGACATTTACGGGCGCCCTAAAATCGGAACGGATAATAATATCGGCATTGCCAAGAGCTTTGATGTAATCTGCATCGTACCTGAAATGCAAAGAACCGGTTTTAAATGCACGGCTTGCTTCAATGTATTGGCGCATGCCGTACGGATCTTTTCTAAAACCCTGCGTGGTGTATTCTAACTTTGGACCAAGGAAAAGCCCGTCATCAACATTATATTCTAAAGCAAGTCCTGGCTTGAAAAGATTGTATTTAAAATTGAGCCGCTCATAACGATTAACCTGTGGATTTGCCTTTACAATTTTCTTAAAATCAGTAGCCCCGGTGAAATTATTTTTCTCAAAAGACACATCGTAAGCCAAGACTCTTTTACCTGTTCCATTATTAATGAATTGGTCATTGCCCGAGCCGCCGACCAACCGTATCTTGATTGGAGAAGACGGTCCCTCAACAATAAAACGGTCATCGTCTTTCAAACCAAATATTCTTAGTTCATGGGTGATCTTCGGATCAAACAAACGGTCATAGATTTTGGATGAAATGCTGCTGTCCTTCGCAATTTTATTGATGACAACATGAACACTGCCATCGTCATTTTTGGTTATTCTAAACTGCTCTCTTTGATTTGAGCCAACAACAGTTACGATTTTTGAAAGGAAACGATAGTACTCCATCATCTCGGCTGCAAAATATTTCCGACGTTCTTTTAAAGTGCTGATGATTTTTTGTGCATTAAAATGCTGTATCTCATTTGGTTGCTGGTCCAATGCTGTTTCAATAACATTATTACTCATTGTACTAAGAAAACTATCTACAGTTTGCTTCCATTCATTTTGATCTAATTCAGTTAGAAATGTTCTGTCAAAATTCCGTGCACTCCTGTTGAAAGTTTTTATATTCTTTGCATGGGCTCTGAACCCCTGAATTTCAGGAACCAATGATGGAGTAGCTGCAAGCTTTGGAAGAATTCCCTGGTTGATAAAAAACACCTGGTCGCGGTCTTTGGGTATGGGATAATAAATTTTCCCCTTGCCTGTGTCTCTTGTTGCCCAATTCCATTGACCTTCATGGCGATCAAAATCCATTACAAACATATCGAGCAAACGGGCCTTTAATACCGCTTTTTGATCAACATGGTTGTCGTTATCATTCTCAAGCTTTACAACCAGTTCATCAGTATTATCTGTTTTTTTCACACCTACAGGTTCCTTTTCTTCCATCAGTACAACCATGTTTTTAAAATCGGCACGAAAACGTTGCAATCTTGGGTCATCAGGTATATATGCTAATCGGTCCCGCAAGTAAGGAACGCCGGCCGCTTTGGAAAGAGGTCCCATTGACAAGGCCCCGTAGGGATATGATGCGGAAACGCCTTCGGCCACGATGTCTTTCACAAAAGTTTGTCTAAGGTCGGCAGGGATTGCAGCTTCTGGATATTTCCGAACCGAACGCAGTGACCATTCTTTACCTGAAGAATCGACTACTTTCAGAGATTTCGTTTGTTTACCCCCGCCTTGTTTTTCCGGTTTTAATCCACCGAGTTCTGTTCCCATATCCAGCACATGCAGCCGCAAAGGTGTTGTCCATTCTTCACGGTAATTTTTGCCCAATAAAAATCTTGTGAACCCTGTGCCTTTTAATTTTGAGTCGGCTGCACGGTAAACAACAGAATCCAAAATCACCTTCGTTGTGTCAATTACCGGGGGAGGTGGTGGTAAAATCGTTTTCAATGCATGCGTGTATGTGGGATCACTGAAATCTTTGCTTGAAAGATTGTAAAACTTTACATCGGTCTTGCCGCTTTTCCAAACTTCAATGACAGAAAACCCAAGATTTTGATCAGCAAATTTTGAATACCGGCCAGGTTTAATTCTTGTTAATTCACTTCCGGATCCGCTGACAATGTAAGAAAGGGTATCCTTCAACGAGTTACGAACAATGAACTGCAAACCATGATCGTGACCGGCAACCGAAATGGCATACGGATGTTTGCGCATTACGGCCTCAATCGTATTGATCATCGTTTTATACAAAGGGTGAGGAATGTCCTGCACACTTCCAAAAACGCCACGGGCTAACGGATAAATAGAACCGATAATCGGAAGCGGAATATATAAATTGGGATTGACGGCGGTGAAAGGAAACAGATGTTCTCTCCATGTGTAATCGCCGCCATGCGGACCGTAAGAATACAAAGCATGGTGTGTGGCGATAACCAATAATTGGTTTGGATGTGAAGCCGCAATTTGTTCCAGCTCGGTTCCAAATTCATCAACCGTTTTGGAGCTGCAATTGCTGCTTAGACCGGGTTTATCATGCAAATACAAAAACCATTGGCTATCAATTAAAACCACAACCACTTTGTCGCTCAGTTCTACCTCTATTGGGCCCGGACAGCCGTTCAACGGCCACGCCTGCACGTTTTTTAGCAACAGTGAATTAATATAATCTACTTCGTTTACTACCTGTTCCCATCCACCAAGCTTTCCATTTCTCCAATCATGATTGCCGGGAATAAAAAATGCTTTTGCTTTTTTGCCTTTCACCAAACTGATTTGATCATCAAGAACAGCTTTTGAGTGAGGATAAGTTGACTCACCTTCCAAAGGCAATCCCAGAGGATAAACATTATCGCCTAAAAAAATAACAGCATTTTTCTCATCATTCCAATCTACATTTTTTTTGAGCCAGTCAATTACAGGATGAGAAGTTGTGTTCATATCTCCCGCGTCGCCAATTAAAAAAATGCGTTGATTGATCGAATCCGGCGTTGATGGCAAACTATCGCTTTGTGCATAAGATGCCAGCACACCAAAAACCGTGAGTAGAAAAAGAGCAATTCGTTTCATGACAGCCTGTTATTATTTCTTTCCTTCGTGATATTTAAATTCCTGTAATGTTGCGGCGCCATACTTTCCCTCATTGGTTATAAACATATCACCGTTTGGCGCAAATGCAATTCCCTCAGCTTGTGGAAACTGTTCGGGATTCAATTTATATGCTTCAATTATTTTACCACGGTTGTCTGCAATTACCAGCAGGTTGCCGGCGGAAGACAAAATATAGAGGCGTTTGTTGATTGGATGAATTGCAGCTGCAGAAGGATCAAACTTGGCATCGCCATCGTTTAATAAGCTTTTTACATCAGCAGTACTGAATGTAAAAAATGCAGAAGAATCAAACTGCTTTTTATTAAGATCAAAACGGTAAGCGGTTCTTATTTCCCTGCCCTTGTCGGAGGGACAATGTTTGCAAACCATGATCAATCCATTTGCCGATGGATCATAATACAAAGTTTCAAAATCGTTTTGATCCGTTGACCAGAATGAATATTCTTTAACGGAAGAACTGTCATTCTTTTTTGAAGGCACCTCATAAATAATTCCCTTACTGCTCAACATGTAAACATTTGACCCCGCTTTTACCACATCTTCAATATCACTTTTGGACGGAACAACCCGGTCTGTGTAATCTTTCAGTTTTTGTTTATTCAAATTGATTTCAAAAATTTTCTCCTTACTGTCAGAGATGGCCAGGAGGCTTTTATTGTCATCATCGAAGGCGATGCCTGAGATTTCGTTGAGAACTTTTCCCAAATTTTCTTTTTGTGGCCTGTTGAGGTCATAGCCGTCGGGAGAGGCATAACTTTGCTGTTTACAGCCAACTGATAACGTTATGGCGCAAACGAGCAGCATCCACAACAGTATCGGGCATTTGGTTTGAATAAGCTGATTCATCATTATGTTTTATTTATCAAACAACGCACCACATGACTGATAGCCAGGAACAGATTTTAGCAGCAGCCCGACACGAGGTAACGGAATTGTTGACGCAAAAAGTTCGTCCCGAGTTTGTTTTTCACAATCTCGACCACACCGAAGCAGTGGCAGAAGCCTCCAGCCAAATGGCTGATTATTATAATTTAAATGACGAGGATCGCTATGTTTTAATGTTGTCGGCATGGTTTCATGACACGGGATACACATCAGGCAAGGCCGAAGGACACGAGGAAGTAAGTGTTCAGATTGCTACCCAATTTTTGACGAGCCATAATGTTCCTGAAATAATTATACAAAGGGTTGGTTCCTGCATCAGGTCCACACACATGCCACAATCGCCGATCAGCAACGTTGAAAAAATTTTGTGTGATGCTGATCTTCAACACCTTGCTACAGATGACTTTAAAGCAATGAGTCAATTGCTGAAGCAGGAACGTGAAAATCTGCTAGGTCAAAAAATTTCAAAAAAAGACTGGCGCAAAGGCAATATAAAATTTTTGGAAGAGCATAAATATTTTACAGAATACGGCCAGGAACGTTTGGAACCCAAAAAACATGAAAACCTAATTGCGGTTGCTAAAAAGAAAAACGAAAAGCAAGAAGTTGAAGAACACTCCGATGCTTTCCCTTATGTTTTTGAAACAAATAAGAAAGATGAAAAAAGTTTACAAAAAAGCACGGAGCGTGGCATACAGACCATGTTTCGCATCACGTCGGGGAACCATTTACGGCTAAGCTCCATGTCCGACAACAAAGCCCACATCATGATCTCGGTGAATTCAATTATCATTTCAATTGTGATTTCTGTTTTGTTTGGAAAATTTTCAGTGAGTTCTACAAGCAGGGAATTTATTGTTCCGGCTTGCGTTCTTTTGTTGGTTTGCCTTGCCTCCATGACATTTTCAATTTTAGCAACCAGACCTTCGGTAAGCGGAGGCAGATTTACGGAAGAAGATATTCGCAACAAGAAAACAAACTTGTTGTTTTTTGGGAACTTTTTTCGCATGGAACTGGAGGATTATCAACGTGCAATGAACCAAATGATGAACGACGGGGAATATTTGTATGACAGCATGATAAAAGATGTTTATTATTTAGGAATTGTACTTGCTAAAAAATACCGGTATCTCAGAATATCTTATACCATTTTTATGTGGGGACTAATCGTTGCAGTCTTTGCATTTGCGATAACCGCATTTATTGTTTCAGGGCATTCAACAGTTACAACAGTACCAACTATTGATTACTAGAAGCATTAATGATCAAAAAAACAAAAGCACTCGTGGGTCGAGTGCTTTCGTTAAAAATGCTTCGCTGATTATTTTGCCTCAACAACCTCTTGCGCAAGAATTGATTTTAAATATTCGACCAATTCTGTTTTTGTAATTGGAATGCCCATCACCTTATTGTAAGGTTTTGCATCAATCAAATATTTGTCACGAATGATTTTTACCAGTTGGCCATTATTGATTTCAGGAATAACGACAGTTTTATAATTGGAAAGAATTTGTCCCAGATTTTTTGGAAATGGCCGAACGTAGCGAAGATGCGCATGCGCCACGCTGTAGCCTTCATTTAATAACTGCTCAACCGCAGTTTTAATAACACCGTAGGTTGATCCCCATCCTAACACCAGAACATCACCTTTGTCAGGACCGTTATCAATTTTTTGTTCTGCAATGTGATCGGCAATTTTTTCAACTTTTTCCTGGCGAATCTTCACCATCAGCTGGTGATTCTCCGGATCATAACTAACATTGCCGGTGACGTTTTCTTTTTCCAAACCACCGATGCGGTGTTCCAATCCCGCTGTTCCTGGCAATGCCCATGGACGAACCAATTTCTCATCACGCAAATACGGTTGGAATTTTTCTTCGCCATGGCCCAATTCGGTTTTGAATTGAACATGTATGGGGGCCAACTGATCGCTGCTTGGATATTTCCACGGCTCTGCACCATTGGCAATGTAACCATCGCTTAAAAGAATAATGGGTGTCATGTGCTCAATTGCAATCCGAACTGCTTCATATGCTACTTCAAAACAATCGCTGGGTGTAGATGCTGCAATTACCGGCATTGGTGATTCCCCATTTCTTCCATAATAAGCTTGCAACAGGTCACTCTGCTCAGTTTTTGTTGGCAATCCTGTAGAAGGACCGCCGCGTTGGACATCGACGATCACCAAAGGAATTTCCAACATCATGGCAAGTCCCATTGCTTCGCTTTTCAAAGCCATGCCAGGACCGGATGTGCTGGTAACTCCAATCAGACCGCCGTAGCTTGCGCCGATAGCTGAAGTAACACCCGCAATTTCATCTTCAGCCTGGAAAGTTTTCACGCCAAAATTTTTGTACTTGCTGAGTTCATGTAGAATGTCGGATGCCGGTGTTATTGGATAGGTTCCTAAAAAAAGTTCCAGGCCGCTTTTTACAGAAGCAGCAATCAGGCCGTAAGCCAAAGCCTGGTTACCCATGATGCTTCTATAGTTGCCGGCCGCAATTTTTGCTTTTTCAACTTTGTATTGTGTAGTAAAGGTTTCTGTCGTATCGCCATAATTATAGCCCGCACGAAGAACTCTTAGATTGCTTTCAAGTATTTCCGGTTTCTTACCAAACTTTTCCTCCAGAAATTTTTCCGTGCTCTTCATATCCCGGCCGTACATCCAATACAAAAACCCGAGAACAAACATGTTTTTTGCACGGTCTTTTTCCTTAGTTCCCATTTGAATATCCTTCAATGCCTCGCGGGTCATTTTAGTGACATCCATTTTAATCAGATCATATCCTTCCAAAGAATCATTTTCAATTGGATTGACGCCATCGGGATAATTTGCCAACCGCAGGTTCTTTGCATCAAAGCCATCAGTATTTACAATGATCTTTCCTCCTTTTTTTAAACTCTTGAGATTTGTTTTCAAGGCTGCGGCATTCATTGCCACCAACACGTCAAAAGCATCCCCGGGAGTGTAAATACTATCACTGGAAAAACGCAACTGATAACCACTCACGCCGGGTAAGGTTCCCTGCGGTGCTCTGATTTCTGCCGGAAAATCGGGGAAAGTAGAAAGGTCGGCGCCCAATAAAGCCGTGTTATTTGTAAACTGCGTACCGGTAAGCTGCATTCCATCGCCGCTATCGCCGGCAAATTTGATGACTACGTCCTGGAGGACTTCCTGTTTGCGTTCCATGGTATCCAAAGGTAAGTAAGGACAGCAGGATTCAGAACATCGAAGTCTTAATCTTCAAATAAATATTGCCTGTTTACATACTTCCTCTTTCGCTTTTAACAGGCTCTTTTCCCTCGCTCTTCCTCTTACCCGTTTTTGATATTCATCAGTCATGATGCTCTTCCTTTTCGCTCCCAGTGATCTTTGATAATATTTCCTTCTTTGTCTTTTAGCAAAGTTCTGCTGTAGCGGTCGCCTTTAATGGTGCCGTCTTCACTGACTTTCCCAATAAAAACACGGATGGCGTGTCCCTCTTTGTCGGATTGAACGACGACAGCATTTGATCTGTACCTGAATTGTGTTGTCGTTGAAATTTCAAACTTTCTCGTCAACCCTTTGATGAGATCATCGCTTAATGCCATGAATCGTTTCAAAAACTATTTACAAATCGCATGCAATAAAAAACCGTTTTGTAACGAAGCGATTTCATTTGACTAGTCAAACTTTCACAATCATGGTTTGCTCCAACCTATTAGCTGCCTTAGTGCTATGTTCGCGTACCGGCACTTATGTTCATTGTTCTTACCTTAGAAAAAATTTTTAGCTATGAATGGATATGGACCAACTGCCCATGAAATTGATTATAAAATTTTCGGTGAAGAAATGCAATGCGTGGAAATAGAACTCGATCCGCAAGAGACGGCAATTGCTGAAAGCGGCGCATTTATGATGATGGACGATGGCATAGAAATGCAAACCATTTTCGGTGATGGAAGCAATCGTGGAGGCGGCGGTTTGCTTGGTAAACTAATGTCAGCCGGAAAAAGAATTTTGGTTGGCGAGAGTTTGTTTATGACTGCCTTTACCAATATTGGAAGCGGGAAAAAGAAGGTGTATTTCGCTGCACCCTACGCCGGGAAAATTATTGCTCTGGATCTTTCGCAATTAGGAGGAAAAATCATTTGCCAGAAAGATGCTTTTTTATGTGCCGCAAAAGGCGTCAGTGTAGGCATTGAATTTCAAAGAAAATTAGGAACCGGTTTGTTTGGCGGAGAAGGTTTTATTATGGAAAAACTGGAAGGCGATGGATTGGCTTTTATGCATGCAGGCGGTTATGTTTTGGAAAAAGAATTAATGCCCGGCGATTTTTTAAAAATTGATACAGGTTGCATCGTTGGATTTACATCTAATGTTAGTTACGATATTCAATTTGTAGGCGGCATTAAAAATACTTTGTTCGGTGGTGAAGGCGTTTTCTTTGCAACGCTGAGAGGGCCCGGAAAGGTTTGGATACAATCCTTACCTGTAAGCCGACTCGCAGGCCGTATTCTTCAATATGCAACTGTTAATAGAAAAGAAGAAGGAAGCATACTCGGTGGATTGGGCAATTTGATGGATGGAGACGGCTGGTAGAACGAACTACCCTAATACCGATCATCAAAAAAGAATTAGCTCGTTTAATTTAAACTTTACTTTACTCAAAAATTTAAACTACGATGAGATTTGTTTTAGTTTCTCTCTTGCTTGCTGTTTTTATTTCAGCCGATGCGCAACAACTCTATATGCCACGAGATGTGGCAAATGCGTTTAAAAAAAATACACGTTCCTTAGATGGAAGGCCCGGAAAAAATTACTGGCAAAATCATGGACGTTATACTATTAACATTAAGGCGATGCCACCTTCCAGGACCATCCAGGGATCGGAACAAATTAGCTACGTCAATAACAGTCCTGATACTTTGCGTGGGCTTGTTTTTAAATTGCTTTTGAACATACATAAACCCGGTGCACCGCGCATGAGTCCGGCTTCTTCGGATTACCTGACGGATGGAGTGATTGTTGATTCATTTATTGTGAATGGGAAAGCCCAACCATGGAACAACAATGTTTTCACAAATGCCCGTGTTCGTCTGCGCCAGCCTCTGTTTTCGCATGATTCTGTTCAACTAAACATAAAATGGCATTATGAAATTTCGCTTGAAAGCGGCCGTGAAGGAATGATTGATTCCACGACCTATTATCTGGCTTATTTCTATCCTCGCGTTGCCGTATACGACGATTATGAAGGATTTGATCAAACAACATTCAATGACGCCTTGGAGTTTTACAGCGACTTTAATGATTATGCAGTAAACATCACCGTACCCAAAAATTATATTGTTTGGGGAACAGGAACTTTACGTAATGCCGGCGCTGTTCTTCAGCCAACCTATTTACAACGCTATCAGCAGTCATTAAACTCGGATGAAATTATTCATGTAGCGACACAACAGGATCTACAAACAAAAAACATCACCACCCAGAATGCAACGAACACATGGCAGTTCACAGCCAACAATGTTCCCGATGTTGCTTTCGGAATCAGCGATCATTATGTTTGGGATGCCTCAAGCGTAATTGTTGATGACGCAACAAAACGCCGCGCATCGGCACAGGCAGCCTATAATGATACTGCAAAAGATTACCACTACATGGTAAGCTTTGCAAAGCAATCGTTGGATTGGTTATCTCATAACTGGCCAGGCATACCCTATCCATACGAAAAATCAACAGTGTTTCAGGGCTATGCTGATATGGAATATCCAATGATGGTCAATGATAACACCACAGAAGATACAACGTTTTCCAAGTTTGTGGTGATGCATGAAATTGCTCACACTTTCATGCCGTTTTATATGGGCATTAATGAAACCCGATATGGTTTTATGGACGAAGGATGGGCAACAACTTTCGAACTGCTTTTCAACCGCGATAAAATGGGAAAACAAAAGGCTGAAGATTTCTATAAACAGTTCAGGGTACAGTTTTGGGCAAATGACCCCTCGCCTGATGAAGACCTCCCAATCATAACTCCGGGTCCAGATCTAAGCGGCGGCGGTTTGGGAAACAACGAATATGGCAAACCATCATTGGGCTATTTAGCTGTGAAGGATTTGTTGGGGGATGCTCTTTTTAAAAAAGCTTTGCAGGAATATATGAGACGATGGAATGGCAAACATCCATTGCCGTGGGATTTCTTCAACACAATAAGCAATGCATCCGGCAAGGATTTAAACTGGTTTTGGAACAATTGGTTCTTCTCTCACAACTATATTGATCTTTCTTTGACAAATGCCACTAAAGCAGCAAAAGGTTACTCAATAACAGTTCAAAACAACGGGGGCATGGCCGCACCCTTTGATATTGTTATCACCTATAGCGATGGAACTGAAGACAGAATTCATCAGACACCGTCAGTTTGGCAAACCAACCAGAAACTGGCAAAGTTTTCTGTACCCACTAAAAAAGCAGTTCAATCTATTAAGCTGGACGGGGGCATTTTTATGGATGCAAACGAGGCTGATAATACATGGAAGCCAAAAGCATTTTAGCAACCCAATAATCAAAATAAATTGTTTCAATGCTCCTGGCCCGGGAGCATTTTTTTTAGATCAAACTTCCTTTCTTTGCTGAGTTTAAACCAATCTAACTATGTCGGTATTTTTTCCCGAATTCTTTGAAAGCAATGAATATTTTATTGATGAGAAAGTAAATTTTTTCAAGTTCCACAATGTTTATAAAATCTATGATCCAATGGGATTGCAGGTAGGGACAGTAACGCAGCATGTTTCCAGCTGGCATAAATTTCTCCGTTTGTTTTTGAAGAAGGCAATGTTTCCTTTTCATCTTGCCCTTACCGATACGAACGAGCGTGTGCTGGCGGGTATTCACCGCGGCTGGACATTTTGGTTGTCAAAGATTACCATTAAAGATGGCAACGATGTGGTGTGTGGCTATATCAAACAAAAATTCAGATTTCTTAAACCCCGCTTTCTAATTTTCGATGCAAACGAAAATCAAATTGCAGAAATCAACGGCGACTGGAAATCGTGGAATTTTAAAATCACTGATCAGAACGGAAACCAAATTGGAACCATCAATAAAAAATGGGCAGGCCTCGCAAAAGAATTTTTTACAGACGCCGATAAATATTATGTAAGCATCGCTCCTGAATATGCTGAAGATCAGAATAAGATGAATATTGTTGTAACTGCCATTACAATAGATATGGTGTTGAAAGAAAGCAAGTAAACATTGCAGGAGCAGTTTCAATTTTGGATTTCTCCTTTTTGTTTTATACAATCTTTAACCAAAGAAATTTGCAAAGGGCTTTTGTTCCATAATAAATTCACTAAAACATTTTTATGGAATCTTCAGATGATGGCGACAGTAGCACTGCTGCCATAGTAACCAAAGCCACAATTATTTTCCTATTTGTTCTCCCACTCGCCTGTTACAAATCTCCTTTCACAGAAAAACTTCAAACGCATTTACCGACCGAAACTGCAAAAACAAAAACTGTTTCAACCCCGGTAAAGAAAAAATCCAAAAAGAAAAAACTCTATCTCACTTTCGACGATGGTCCCAACAGAGGAACAAAAAATGTTCTCACCATTGTTAAAGATGAACAAGTGCCCGTTTCGTTTTTCATTGTGGGCGAGCACGTATTTGCCAGCCTCACGCAGGAAAAATTATGGGACAGTTTGAAAATGGCGCAAAACATTGAATTGTGTAATCACAGTTTTTGCCATGCGGGCAACAAGTATCAAAAATATTATCAGTGTCCCGATTCTGTCGTGAGGGATTTCATTCAAACACAGGACAGCTTGCAATTCGATAATGCAATTGCACGAACACCCGGCCGAAATATTTGGCGGATCGACACTTTACATTTTACTGATCTAAAAAAAAGTGCTGCTGCAGCCGACTCCCTTGAAAAAGCCGGTTTTGTTTTAATGGGTTGGGATCTGGAATGGCAGTTCGATCACAAAACCATGAGTGTTACAACCAGTGCAGAAAAAATGATTGCACAAATTGATAGCGCATTTAAAAAGAACAGAACGAAATGTCCGGATAATTTAGTGATGCTAGCTCACGACCAGGCCTATGTAAAAAGCGTCGACTCCATGGAGCTGCGTGTGTTTCTGCAAATGCTAAAACAAAAAGATGAATATGATCTTTCGCTGGTCAGTGATTATCCGGGGGCAGATAAGAAATCTCCAGATTCAATCAAATTAAAATAGCAAAAATGATAAATGCACTGCATCATGTAGTGCATTTATTTTATTTGTCGCAATCGTAGGTTTACGATTGTCGAGCAATCAATTTTTAACTACCTTGTTTATTGTAAATCTCTCTCCACAATCCTTCGCTGAAAACTCAACTGTCCTTCTGAAAAATCCGTGGCAAACAATTTGTTTTTAATTTATAAACACGGGTTATGTGGTCTGATTACGTTATCAACCATGCAAATGAATTTTGCCTGGGCGCGGCTGTTGTGATTTCTGTGCTTTTTTACAGGCAGTATAAAAAGTACGAAGAGGAGGCAGAAAAAAAAGAGATGCTTGAAAAATTTTTAAACCCGCACGAAGAAGTTCTATACAATCTTCCTTCAAATTAGTTTTCGTTTTTTTTATAAAAAATGCTCGAGGTTTTTATGTAGCCAGGTAAATTACTGGTTTCAAGTTTCGCTAGCGTCGCCCGGTTCAGCTGTTTGCAGTTCTCTTCAGCATTTTATAGGTCTATGGTTATTTTCGACTGTTCTTTATTGAAAAAAAATTATCGCCGAAGGGGGGGAGAAATACTCCCGAGAGCTCATCGTCCATCAAAGCTATTTGTTGCTGCTAACAAAGCTTTTAATTTGTGATAGCGATGTGACAGTTGCACAATAGAATTAGAGAAGGTAAAAGTGGGTGCCGCACCAGGGGCTTATTGTAGCAGTGCGGCCGGGTTCAAAAAATAAAATTCAAACAACTACTATTCTTTTAAATCAAAGTCATCTCCCCTGCTACCGCTTTTATTTCACCCAGTTTTGGCAATTCAATATTCTTTAGCAGTTCCTCTTCTAACAAATTCGCCATCGTTTCAAAATAAACAACAACATCTTGCCGCTCATTTCTTTTCATCCATCTGAAACCACCGGGAAGGTTTTCTAAAATTGTTTTGTCTTCCAAATATTCAAGGTTGTGAATGTCGGTTGGCGTTAATCCAATTTTCTCCAGTTTCGAAATCAACAGATAAGCAGGTGCATTACTAACGCCGCAATACTCTTCTGCAATCTCTGTCCATTCGCCACAAGTGCTCTGCGCATGTTCCAAAATTTCTTTCTTGCTCATTTTTGTAACAACCTGCAAAACATGGCCGCAATTACATGAGCCATGATTTCCCCATGCGTAATCTGCGTCATTGCGAAGATTATTGGCTGCTTCTCTCAATGCATTAATCAATCGAAGGTTTGGATGTGCCATGAGTTCCGTTTAAAACACAAAATTAGAATAAGCATTTTTACCAGGTAGTAAGCACCAGTTCCAAATAAAAAACACGTTTTTCTAAAAATAGTTCAGTCCAAAGCATGCTTTAGCATATTGTTTGGCATTGCATGAACAATTAATTTTTATACCATCCGTTTAAACTATGCTATGCATATGATCAGCCCAACCCGTTATTTCATCCTTATTGCACTTTGCTTGCTGTTTGTTTCTGCTCGCGCGCAACAAATTACCGGTGTATGGAGAGGAAAAGTGAACAGGGATAGAGCAGAAATAAAATTTATTCAGAGCGGCGACAGCATAACTGGCACTTCTTACTATTATCAATCAGCAAACAATTATCAACGCTACAGCATCAAAGGCTATTTTGATCCGAACAATAATAGTGTTGTTTGGTGGGACGATCAATTAATTTCCAATGAAGGAAAAAATTCCGAAAAAAATGCTTTGATGTCTGTTGCTGACTTTAATTGTCCGGGTGGTGGCAAAATGATGCTGGATGGAACAACCACACCAAAAGAAAGTCATATCACTACAGGAAATTTATTATTAACAAAAGTTCCGGTTGCTTCCTTCCCTGATGAATGGGATTATGTGATCGACAACTATACGATTGGGACAAACGATCCTGATATTATTGATAGTGTCGGATTAATAGCTTTCGGTCACAAGAAGAAATCAAAAATTATTGATGAACCTGAACCACCGACAGCTGTAGTTACAAAGCCAACAGTAAGCCAAGCCGATCCTGAAGTTGCACTTGTGGAACACAAAAAGAAAATGCAAGAGGACCTGACAATCCGCAAGAAAGTTTTTGTAACTGAAATTCCAGTCACGGGTGATTCGATTGAACTACGCTTTTTTGATAATGTGCAAGTGGATGGAGATTCGATCACATTGTTCTTAAATGATAAACTGATCTTCACTCATATTCGCCTGACCGAAAAACCATTTATTGTAAAAATTCCGGTTAACGAATTGAATGAAACAAATGAGCTCACAATGGTTGCAGAAAACTTAGGATCTATTCCACCCAACACGGCTTATATGGTTGCCATTGTTGGCGACAAACGTTATGACGTGAACTTATCCAGCACGGAAGAAACCAGCGGGATGATCCGGTTGAAAAAACCGGCAGCTTCCGTAAATCCCACCAATGGAGCGGCTTCACCGCACAAACCCTGATTCACAAATCGCTATAAAGCTAAAAGCTCTCAACATTGTTCAGGTTGAGAGCTTTTAGTTTGCCTAATGACGGGGCCTTACACCACCACGTTCACCATCTTGCCCTTCACAAAAATGATCTTCTTCGGTTGTTTTCCTTCAATCCATTTTTGAATGACTGGATTGGCCAAAACAATCTCTTCCACTTGCCCTTGTGCCGCATTCAAATCAATGTTGATGGTTGTGCGCAGCTTACCGTTAACAGAGATCGGATATTCCTTGCTCGTCTCTATCAAATATTTTTCTTCCCATTTCGGAAACGGTGCATCCAGAATAGTTGATGTATTGCCTAAGTGGTGCCACAACTCTTCACTTACATGCGGAGCATACGGTGTGAGTAGAATGAGCAATTGCTCGAGCACCTCTTTTTTGTGACATTTCAAATCCGTTAGTTCATTGACACAAACCATGAAGGTGCTGACCGCGGTATTGTAAGAAAAACGTTCGGTATCTTCTTCAATTTTTTTAATGGTGCGATGTAAGACTTTTAATTCTTCATTCGTTGGGGTTTCATCCGTAACCAGTTTTCCTTTTTGTTCGTCGAAGAATAAACGCCAGAGCTTTTTAAGGAAACGATGAACCCCTTCAATGCCCTTGGTATCCCATGGCTTGCTCATTTCAACAGGGCCAAGGAACATTTCATACATACGGAAAGTGTCGGCACCGTATTTATTACACAGGTCAGTTGGATCTACAGTATTAAAATACCTTTTTGACATTTTTTCGGTTTCAACTCCGCAGATGTATTTATCACCTTCTAAAATAAATTCTGCATCAGCATATTCGCCGTTCCTCCACTTTTTAAATGCTTCAATATCCAATTCAAGGCCATCAACAATGTTTACGTCAACATGCAATTCATCCGTTTCGTATTGGTCTTTCAATCCAAATGAAACATATTGATTTGTTCCTCTTACTCTATAAACGAACCTTGAACTACCCTGTATCATCCCCTGGTTCAAAAGCTTCCTGTACGGTTCATCAAAACCTATCAATCCCAAATCAAATAAAGCCTTTACCCACATGCGGCTATAGAGTAAATGTCCAACTGCATGTTCTGTTCCCCCAACATACAAATCAACCTGGTTCCAGTAATCAGAGAATTTTTTATCGCAAAATTCTTTGTCGTTGTGCGGATCCATGTAACGCAGGAAATACCAACTGCTTCCTGCATAACCAGGCATGGTGTTCGTTTCAAAATGTTGTGAAGTCCACTGGGAAATGTTGGCCAGTGGTCCTTCACCTTCAGGCCCTGGCTTGTAGCTTTCAACGTGGGGCAACTGCAAAGGCAATTCACGCTCATCTAATGGATAAGCTATGCCATTGATCCATTTGATCGGAAATGGTTCACCCCAATAACGCTGGCGACTGAATGCAGCATCACGCATTTTATAATTCACTTTGCGCACGCCAATCTTCATTTCTTCAAGCTTGTTGATAACAATATCAATGGCATCTCTCATCACCATTCCATTTAAAAATCCGCTGTTACTTAAAACCGCATCCTTGGTCGCATTGGCTTCTTCGCCATTGTAGGCATCACCCAAAATATTTGTGATGGGCAGATTGAAATACCTGGCAAACTTGTGATCTCTTTCATCGCCGCTGGGCACAGCCATGATGGCGCCTGTTCCGTAACCCGCCAACACATATTCGGAAATCCAGACCGGTATTTTTTTATTGTCGAATGGATTTAAGGCATAAGCACCCGTAAATACGCCACTGATTTTTTTCTCAGCCATGCGTTCACGTTCGCTGCGACTTTTTACATAAGCGATGTAATCCTCAACTGCGGCTTTTTGCCCTGCAGTCGTAATTTTTTCTACCAGCTCATGTTCGGGAGCAACCACCATAAAGTCGACTCCGAAAATCGTATCAGGCCTTGTAGTGTAAACTCTTAACTTCTCACCGTGAGCATCAATAGCGAAATCGATTTCAGCACCCGAACTTTTTCCAATCCAGTTGCTTTGCATTTCTTTCATCGCATCGCTGAAATCCACCGTTTGTAATCCTTGCAATAGACGATCCGCATATTCAGTAATGCGCAAATACCATTGGCGCAATTTCTTTTTCACCACGGGATAACCCCCGCGTTCACTAACCCCGTTTACCACTTCATCGTTAGCAAGAACAGTTCCCAACGCTTCGCACCAATTCACTTCACCATAACCGCAATAAGCAATCCGATATTCCATCAAAATATCCTGCTTTGTTTTTTCATCAAACGATTTCCATTGATGAGAAGAAAATTTTCCACCCAACACTTCAAACTTCTCATTGCGAATTTCAAATCTTGCATCCGGAACAGGATGGTTGATATTTCCCTCCGCCTCGAAAATTTTAATCAGCCCATCAATAGGTTCAGTGCGGTTATTTTTTCTATTGTACCAGCTTTTGAACAACTGCAAAAAGATCCACTGTGTCCATTTGTAATATTTTGGATCAGAAGTGTTCACTTCCCTGGACCAATCGAAACAAAAACCAATTTTATCCAATTGAGATCTGAACGTTGCGATATTTTTTGCTGTGCTTATTGCCGGATGCACGCCATGTTCAATGGCATATTGTTCCGCAGGCAAACCGAAGGCATCATAACCCATCGGGTGAAGTACATTAAAACCTTTGAGTCTTTTATAACGGGCAAAAATGTCCGACGCTATATAACCCAGCGGATGTCCTACGTGCAAACCTGCACCACTCGGGTACGGAAACATATCCAGCACATAATATTTCGGCTTCGAAGAACGATTGGGCACTTTGTAAACGCCATCGTCGTTCCACTTTTGTTGCCATTTCTTTTCAATATCCCTGAAATTGTACTCCATTAATAAATTTCTGATTTCAATTTTGCTGATTTCTAATTATTAACCCGTTTGCATTGCTGCGAACATCTTTCGTTGTACCACTGACCGGTGCCTTCGGTAATTCAATTCAGCATTCGGTGAGCGTCTCACTGTTTCATTCATTCTTCACAAAATTTTGCAAACAAGTTTGCAGGCCTCATTTAAAGGCAATATTCAATGATAAACAATCGTTAGGGAAAGGCAAATTTAAGGCTTCGCCTGTTTAAAACTTTGCAAAACCAAACTGCTAGCCTCAATGCTAAGCATCAATCCTTTATTTTTGTTTACTTCAAAAATCTGATAGCATGGCTCAAACAAGCAAAGCGGCGGCCCGCCGTGGAAAACCATCCTACTTTATGTCCGTTCTCGGTGTCACCATCGTTCTGTTCTTTGTTGGAATTTTCGGCTGGATCTTTTTAAGTGCCAGCAATTACATTGTTGCATTGAAGGAAGATGTGAAAGTGAATGTGTATCTGCAAAAAAACGCTTCGCAGCACGATGTTGATTCGCTAAAAACTTATATCGCTTCCAAGCCTTACACCAAATCCATTGAATACATTGACAAAGAAACCGCCCGCAAAAATTTCATTGCTTCAGGGGAAAAAGACTTTAGTGATGTGCTTGGTGGTGAAAATCCTTTGCCTTCGTCGCTGGAATTTCATTTAAAAGCAGATTATGTCAACAAGGATACCCTTGCCAATATTAAAACTGATTTGTTGCAAAGGCCGCTGGTTGTCGAAAGCGTTACTTACCCGGAAGCTGTAATTGCGAAGATGGGTCCGACAGTTCGATGGATTATGATTGGCCTGGCAATCCTGGTAACTATTTTCCTGGTTTCGTCTATTATTCTTATTGATAACACTATTCGTTTGGCAATGTACAGCAACCGTTTTCTTATTAAAACCATGCAAATGGTCGGTGCTACCCGAAGTTTTATCTCAAAACCAATGAATGTTCGTGCGGTAGTTAATGGGACTGTCTCTGCATTGGTTGCAATGCTTCTGATTTTTGGACTAATCAATCTTTTTGAGAATTTCCTTCCTTACCTGAAAGAACTCAGAGATGGCAAAAAACTGACCCTGTTGTTTGTCATGTTGTTGATTCTCGGCATTGGCATCACATGGTTGAGCACTTACCGCAGTGTTTCGAAATATTTGCGAATGAAACTGGATGAATTATATTAAGGAAATCGCAAGTTGGGGTACATGTTCTAAGCTTGATAACCAAAAGCTTTGTCCTAGACCCTGAAACTTGCCACTTGTAACTTGTAACTTTTAATTATTTTGCTTCACTTTAAAAAAATTTCATGGCTACAGTTAAAACAACCACTACCGTTAAAAAAACTTCACAGCCCGCAGGCATGGGTACTTTGTTCGATAAAGGAAATTTCAGATGGATGCTGATCGGTGTTGTTGTAATGGCGCTGGGCTTCATTTTAATGGCCGGTGGCAAAAGCCCCGATCCGAACGTTTTTGATAAAACTAAAGTGTACAGCACAACCCGAATCACTATTGCTCCCATTGTGATATTGATTGGATTGGCAATTCAAGTTTATGCCATCTTCTTTCAGCCCAAAAACAGGGTTAACGAATGAGCATCATCCAGGCAATTATTATTGCCATTGTTGAAGGGCTTACAGAATTTTTGCCTGTGTCTTCCACGGGACATATGGTCATTACAAGTTCTCTTTTGGGAATTGCCGAAAGTGATTTCACCAAATTGTTTGAAGTTTCTATTCAGCTCGGTGCCATTCTCGCCGTTGTCATTTTATACTGGAAAAAGTTTTTTGATTTCAGCCGCTGGCAGTTTTATGTAAAGCTGCTTGTTGGTGTTATTCCAGCGTTGGTGCTTGGTTTTTTATTCAGCGATAAAATCGACAAGCTTTTAGAAAGCCCCACAACGGTTGCGGTTTCTACTTTCGCTGGCGGTATCGTTTTACTTTTCATCGACAATGCTTTTAAAAACCCAACCATTGAAAACGACAGACAAATCAGTTACCTAAATTCTTTTTTAATTGGTTGCTGGCAAGTAATTGCAATGGTGCCTGGTGTTAGTCGCAGTGCGGCTTCCATCATTGGCGGCATGCAGCAAAAACTCACAAGAAACCTTGCTGCAGAATTTTCTTTCTTCCTTGCTGTACCAACCATGTTTGCTGCAACAGCTTATTCTTTGATTCTGAAAAAATGGAATGGGTCAGGGGTACCAAAAAAAGGGTATCAACTTATTATGGAGACGCATTCCAACACCTATGCGTTTATCATTGGAAGCATAGTAGCCTTTGTTGTCGCACTTCTTGCCATCCGCTTCTTTATTTCTTACCTAAAAGTTCACGGTTTTAAAGTGTTTGGTGTTTACCGGGTGATTCTTGGAATCGTCTTATTCATTCTTATTTTTTCGGGCAAGCTGTAATCTCACCAATTTATTTATATTTATCCCTTCTATTATCCAAACACTCAAAACTAACGTTATGAAAAAAATCCTGTTCTTTTTATTGCCTTTTACGGTATTGGTAAGTTCCTGCAATCTTTTTAATGACTATGGCAAAAAATACAAGGTGAACGACAAAAGCAGTGTCTATTACAAAGGCGATGGAGTAACCGAAGCAGATGCAAAAAAACTTGGCGATTATTTACTACAGGGCCAGTATTTCGATACAAAAACCGACAAAGCTGTTCAGATTACAAAAGATGGTGACACGTACGTTCTGCATTTTGTTGTTGACAAGGACAAACTGGAAAAAAACAAAGATGCAGTTGGAACATTCTGGAGATTGCAGTACAATATTTCCGAAGATGTATTCAATGAAAAGCCAACAAAAATTATTTTGGCTGATGATAAATTGAAAGATGTCCAAACAGTTGGCGGTATTGTTAAATACAATGTGAAGGGGAAGAATGATATTTTTTACAATGACGATGATTTCAAAAAATCTGATATCGAATCATTAGGGAAATTGATGGTGGACCAGGGTTATTTTGACGGCACTGGTGAAAAACAAATCTATGTTACCAAGGAAGATGGAACCAACATGGTTCGTTTTATTGTAAACAAAGATGCGGTTCAAACAAATATCGATTCTTACCTGCCTGTCTATGAGTATGTTCAATTTCTCATTAAAGACAATGTTTTCAATGGAAAGAACACAAGCATGCTTTTGACATCAACTGCCTTTGAAGATTTTCAAAAAGTGCCAGAAATCACCGTCGATCAAAAAAATCAAATTGAGCAACAATTAAAAACAGCGAGCCAGCAGCAATCCGATCCCAACTACAATCAAACGCAATACAACGACCAGCAAACAACAGCTCCTCAAACAAGCGGAGACAATCAATAAATAAATTTTGATTTCAATTAAACAGACATCAGAAATGATGTCTTTTTTTATTTTTATACCAATTAAGCCATCATGCAAACTGCTCCAAAAAAAATTATCAATGCCTGGGCCATGTACGACTGGGCAAACAGTGCTTACAACTTGGTAATCACATCAACTATTTTTCCCGCGTACTACGTCGGTATTACTGCTGCAGCCCATACAAATGAAAAATCTTATGTCAGCTTCTTTGGACGAAAGTTCATCAACACTGCTTTGCAGGATTATGCTTTAGCGGTCGTGTTTTTAATTGTTGCATTCAGTTCCCCTATTCTAAGTTCTATTGCTGATTACAAACGCAACAAAAAAAACTGGCTCAAAGGTTTTTGTTATCTCGGCTCTGTTGCTTGTATTGCATTGTTCTGGTTCACAAAAAACACCTTGGAGTTCGGCATCATTGCATTTGCTGTAGCTGCATGGGGGTTTTGGAGCAGTCTTGTTTTTTACAATTCCTACCTGCCTGACATTGCCTCACCCGATGACCAGGACAGAGTGAGTGCAAAAGGTTTTGCACTGGGATACATAGGAAGTGTTTTATTACAAATCGTTTGTTTCGTTATCATTCTTAAACCGACATGGTTTGGGTTGAGCGAAGCAGACAAAACCATTGGTGCACGTCTATCATTTTTGTTGACGGGATTGTGGTGGATGGGCTTTGCACAAATAACTTTCAGAGCTTTACCTGCAACAAGCGGTGCAGAAAGAAAAGCAAAAACCCACGTATTGTTAAACGGATTTCATGAATTGAAAAAAGTTTGGTTACAACTAAAACACATGCCATCGTTAAAAAGATTTTTATTGAGTTTCTTTCTATACAGCATGGGTGTGCAAACAGTGATGTTGGTTGCGGCCGGTTTCGGGAAAAAAGAAATTTTTCCTAAACCTGAAGACGAGCCAAAACTTTTGATCACCATTATTATCATTCAATTGGTGGCAATGATTGGTGCCACTGCCATGAGCCGCTTAAGCAAACGCATCGGCAATTGGTGGGTGATTACGGTTGCGGTTTTGATTTGGATAGGAATCTGTGCCGCAGCATATGTTGTAAAGACGCAAACCATGTTTTATGTTTTAGCAGCAGTTGTAGGGTTGGTAATGGGAGGCATTCAAAGCATGAGCCGCAGTACGTACAGTAAATTACTTCCTGAAACACAGGATACCACTTCGTTCTTTAGCTTTTATGATGTAACGGAAAAAATTGCATTAGTGATTGGTATATTCATTTTTGGCTATGTTGAAGAAAGTAGTGGAACCATGCGCAACAGTGTGATTGCTTTGGGCGGATTTTTTATTTTAAGTTTGATTGCTTTGCTTTATACCAAACCGGCTTACGAAATAAGAATGGCTGAATTGAAAAAATAACACGATGAAACTTTACACAATAGAAACGGGATATTTCAAATTGGACGGGGGCGCCATGTTTGGAGTTGTGCCAAAAACGATCTGGCAAAAACTAAACCCCGCTGATGAAAATAATTTGTGCAATTGGGCAATGCGATGCTTGCTGATTGAAGATGGCGAAAGGCTAATTCTGATTGATAATGGAATAGGCACTAAGCAAGATGCAAAATTTTTCAGCCATTATTATTTAAATGGCGATGATAGTTTAGATAAATCTTTGGCGAAATATGGATTTCACAGGGATGATATCACCGACATGTTTTTAACCCATCTGCATTTTGATCATTGCGGTGGATCGATCTTAAGAGAAGGTGAAAAATTGATTCCTGCATTCAAGAATGCAACTTACTGGAGCAATAAAAAACATTGGGACTGGGCTGTGCATCCCAATGACAGGGAGAAAGCTTCTTTTTTAAAAGAAAATATTTTACCGATTGAAGAAAGCGGGCAGTTAAAATTTGTGCATAGTGAATCGGCGGTCAATGAAGCTGGAATTTCAAATGTCTCAGTTCGTTTTGTAAATGGACATACCGAAGCAATGATGCTTCCTCAAATCAAATACAAAGACAAAACGATCGTTTACATGGCTGACCTGTTGCCATCTTCAGGGCATATTCCTATTCCTTACGTGATGGCCTACGATATGTTTCCTTTGACAACGTTGAATGAAAAGAAGTCATTTTTGAAAGAAGCTGTTGAAAACGATTACATTTTATTTTTTGAACACGATCCCCAAATTGAATGTTGCGATCTGCAATTGACAGAAAAAGGAATTCGTCCGAAAAACACTTTCAAACTAGAGGAGATCATTTAGATTTTTTCTTTTCTAAACTTGTTAGCGGATAACGTAGATTTTTGTAGTCCATCATATCTACTTTGATACTTCCAACAATAATTGGACTTTCGATTCGAAGTGGCACACGGTTAGGGTCATCACTTACCCAAATGGTCATATTCTCTCCTTCTTTGAAAACAGTGCCCGGCAACAACATAGCTTTGAACTTTACAGCTTTAAACTTCCCATACCTGGTTTTGATTTCTTCTTTTCCCAAATAACGCATGTATAAATCGTAGGTATGATTATCTAAAAAAACCTGGAAAGGAATTTTATCACCAGGTTTATATTTATTGAAATCAAAATTCCTGACATAATAAATTGCACTTTGAATATCCTGGATGCAATTGGGAACCTTATAAACGCCGCTATCAGTAATTGCAGTATTGGCTGAACGGTTGAAACTTACATTTTCATATTTGACAGTTCTTCCTTCATGCACATCTCTGATAAACTTCAAAGGTTGCATCGTTGCTGTATCAACATAACTTTCATAGCGGTCGCGAACTTTATACATCCAATCATATTTCGGATTCGTTCCCCCGGCGCCAACAACATGGTAAACTGTTTTACCATTATAGGTTTCAAGCTTATTGCTAAAAGTTGCGGCACCTGCATACACATAAGCTCCGGCCAGGGAATAAAAAACAGCATAAGTAATCTCTTCTCCGTTTTGTGTAGTGGTATTTTTCACACCGCATGAATTATCGCCGGGGCCGTTAGCTCTTATGAATTGGGAAAGAAAAAAAATGCAGAAGCAAAAAATGTATTTAGTGTTTTTCATTCTTTTTAAATATTCTGAGATTCAATAGAAGCAAACTTCCAATGATAGCGGGCAAAATAAGATTTATAAACCAAACCGTGACTGATGTAAATCCGATGCCCAAAGAATTTGATGAAAATAATCCGATCAATTTTATGCTCAATTCTCCGCGAAGCCAAACTTCCACCAATGCAATTGAAGGAACAACGGCCATCGCAAGGAAAACTACACTCATGGTTATAGCAATCTGCGCCGCATCAATATTTACCTGGAACAAATAAAAAACAAAAATGTATTGAACGACAAAGACCACGTATCGAAGAAGAGAAAGCAAGAGCAATTGCAATAATAATTTGGAATGAAAATTTTTAACCGCTTCAACCAGGTAATTGTATTTTTTGTTTTTAATCCACCGATTGAAAACCGTCACCAATCCTGCGACATTGAAATACATTAAGAGCATAATTAGTGCAAGCAGAATCAAGCTATAGAGAGCAAACTGGTACCAGATCCGGAACTGTGGAAAACTGTCAACCAACTTTGATTTTAAAATGATCAAGCCTATGGTTCCTGTAATAATTGTTACAAGTAATTGAGCAAAACTTCCAACCAATGTTATTGAAATTGTTTTAAGACGGTTGCCTTCGGGCAGATAAACAATCCGCCCTAAATATTCACCGACACGATTGGGCATCGTTACAGAAAAAGATACGCCTGATAGAACAGCTTTAAACGCCTGGATAAATTTGATTGGATAAAATGTTCTGACTGAAATCAACCATTTCCATGCTTCAATTCCCCAATTGGCAAAAATTAAAATCAATGCACCAAGGAGATAAATGATATTATAGGATTGAAATGATTGCCGAATGTGAGACCACGACTCTTCTAACTGCGGTTGTTTTTGAATTTGCCGGAAAATCGAATAGCTTAACCAGATGAACAGTAAAGGACCCAAAAAATAATTGATAAAGTTTTTGATATTTTTGTTCAACTGCATTGCAGTAAAAATAAAGAACACGATTGACAAGAGGGAAAGATGAATTCATGTTATCTGTGTTCGCAAAATAATTTCCTTGCAAAAGCCTGTTATAATATTAGGAATCGATCCGGGAACCCTTGTAATGGGTTATAGCGTGATAGAGGCATGCGGCAATAAGTTTTCAATCAAAACAATCGATGTTCTCAAACTATCTTCGAAGAAAGATCATTACGAACGTTTGCAATTGATCAATAAAAAAGTCACTGATCTTGTAGAAAAATTTTTACCGACCCAATTTGCGATTGAAGCTCCATTTTTTGGAAAAAATGTCCAGAGCATGCTCAAATTGGGAAGAGCGCAAGGCGTTGCTATTGCTGCTGCGATGAACAGCAATATTCCTGTAACTGAATATTCACCAAGAAAAATAAAGCAGGCCATTACCGGAAATGGAAATGCTGACAAGGAACAGGTGTGGAAGATGCTGCAGCGGATTACATTGCTTCCCGATAAACCAAAGTATTATGATGCCACAGACGCGTTGGCAGTCGCTGTGTGTCACTATTTTGGAAGCACTTCCATTGAAAAGAAATCAAATTCGGTAAAAAAGAGTTCCGGCTGGGATAAGTTTATTCAGGAAAATCCAGGCAGAATTTTAAAGACACGATAAGATTTTTTCCTGTGCTTTCTTTAAATCCGCTTCTGAAATTTTCATTTTTGGCTGCGTAAAATTCAAATCGTTTGCAGAATTGATTGGAATAAGATGCAAATGCGCATGTGGTACCTCGATTCCCACAACGCTGATGCCGCAACGGTTGCAGCCAAATGCCTTTTCGATGGCTTTTGCAATAGGCTTTGCAAACACCAGCAACTTGGAGAGATACTCATCATCTAAATCAAAGAATTTATCGACTTCTACTTTCGGAATGACTAATGTGTGTCCCTCCCGCAAAGGAAAGATGTCGAGAAAAGCAAAGAAATGCTCATTCTCTGCAATTTTATAACTTGGAATTTCGCCTGCAATAATTTTTGAAAAGATGGTCATGGTAAATGTGCAATTGTGAAACATGCAGATGTGCAAATTAAAATCATTGATCTGCACATCTGCGTATTGCATATCAAATCGAAATGTGTTCTACTTTAAATTTCAATACGCCGGCAGGAGCAGTTACTTCGGCAACATCACCAACCTGTTTTCCTAACAAGCCTTTCCCAATTGGGGATGTAACGGAAATTTTACCTGCCTTTAAATCAGCTTCTTTCTCACTTACAATTTGATAAGTAACTTCCTTTTTAGTATTGAGGTTGGTGAGCTTTACTTTGGTAAGAATAGATACTTTACTTGTGTCAATTGTTGATTCATCCACAATTCTTGCAGTTGCAACCTGTCCTTCCAGCGCTGCAATTTTGGCTTCAAGTAAACCTTGTGCTTCTTTGGCTGCGTCATACTCTGCATTTTCTTTTAAATCGCCTTTTTCTCTTGCTTCTGCTATAGCTCTTGAAGCTGCCGGACGTTCAACGCTTTTCAAATTTTGAAGTTCAGCTTTCATCTGCTCAAGTGTTTCCTTGGTCACGTATTGTATTCCGTTCATAGTAAATAGGTTTAGAACAAAAAGAAAAAAATAGCAACGCTTCAGTTTTCACCGAAGCGTTGCCTATTTATAAAAGTAAAGATAAAAATTTTCGCTTACAAAATCATCTCACCTGCATTTGTCTTTGGACGATGAGTTTTTTATGAATGGTTTGATTGGCAGTAAGCAATTCGACCACATAAGCGCCCGGTTTCCAATTTTCAATATTGATTGAAAAAACGTTTGTACCCTGGATTAATGGATAGGACTTGCTTTCTACCAGGGCTCCTGCAAAATTGTAAACCTGCATTTTCACGTCCTGTTTTTTATCTGATGTCATTGCCAATTGAATTACATCATTAGCAGGGTTCGGGAAGATCATAGCGTCATTGCTGTTGATCGGGAAATTCAATCGCAATACATTCGAATAGCCTCCAACACCTCCCTGCATTTTTATTTTCAATCTATAATAAACATATGGTTTATTGAACGCTGAAATATCTTCCTGGAAAGCATAGTTTCCGATACCGTCATCGGTCGGTTTAATTTTTATTGTTTGAATAGCAGTAAAAACTTTTCCATCAAAACTTCTTTGAACTTCAAAATAATCGGTTGTGTTGTTTGAGTTAGTGGTCCATTTTAATTGCGCAATTTTATCCGTGACATTTCCTTTGAACATTGTCAATGAATTGGCAAGTATGGTGCAGGATCCATCATAAGCAACTGCTACAGTATCAGTGGCATATGGATTACAGTAGGCAGATAAACGCTGCGTTACAATATAGGTACCAGGCGAATCAACAGAGATAGACGTTCCTGTGCTTGATCCTGAAATATGACCATCGGTTGTTGACCATGTGTAGTAGGAAGAACTGGATGGATTTTGCACCGACAGGTTGCTTACACCCATTGTTCCGCAAAATACAGGAACATCGGCAAGAGCCTGAACTCGGGGAGAAAGGAACAAATCGGTTGGTGCAACAAAATCTTTTAAAGCTGCAGTAAATGAAGCCGATGCTCTTGTTTTTACAACCAATCGGTTAAAAGGAGTACCGCAAACATCCGATCCGAATGTGGTAACAGGATCAAGCCCCAGTTTCGTAAGATTAACAGAAAACTCCATGAACTGGTAGGCCTGATAAGTTGTTGAAAGCGTATTGTTTTGCAAAACCACTTGAAAAGGGCCAGTCCATTCGCCATTCTTCGATTGCAATCCTGTATAAAATGTGCCCCCGTTTTTGGGCAAAATACTGGCATATCCAAATTGCGAAGAAGAACTAGCACCGTCAAATAATCCAGACCAGTCAAATTCTGCGGGAGTTATACTCAGTGAAGCCCTGTCTATCCATATTCTTGCTTCTATACTTGTTAGCCCCGAGCTCTGGTAGCTCGCCGAAAAAATGATATCTCCCGGTCTTGTCACATTTCCTGCCGCATCAAACTGCCAGCTTGTATGTCCGGCATCAGGACCATAGCCATACCAGCTTTTGGTGGCTCGATCGTAGTAAATGTCGGTTTGATACATTTCGAAATCAAAATAACGGTTACCGGTAACATTATCTAAAGACAGTCCGCCAAAAAACCATAAAGAATCTGTTGTGTTGGGGCCGGCTCTTCGAATGTGCATGAACATGTCCAGAATATCGTTTTTGTCAGGGATATTTTGAATATCTGAAGTCCAATTCCCTGGGCTGTCTCCATTTTTGCTGGCGAGCGTAAAGGCAGTTGTATCGGTTGCATGATAATCCCTTACGAACAGGGCATCCAGCCAAAGCCTGTTATTGACGATACTATAAGGCGGCTTGTCTTTTCGCATTGTACGGTAAATAGAGCTCATTCTTACAGGCCAAGGGCTGGCATCGGAATTATATGCCTGAACCAGTTGGTAGGCCCCTGTTGTATCGATTACGTATTGACCGGTGCCTGCATCTTTAAGATACCAATCATCGTTGCCTGACTGTACGAAGCCATTGAAATAATTGGCCCTTAAATCTGCATCAACGCCAAAGCCTGCCTTAATAATCGGCGTTGTAATTTGAGCGGTTGTGGTTAGCGTAAGAAAGAGAAAAAAGGGTAAAAGTGTTTTCATAGACATGGAATTAAAATGAACAATAAGAAGGCGGAGCAGAACTCCGCATTCTTTTAACCATGTTGAACTATACGCACGGACTCAACCGACGAACACTCTGTACTGCCATCGGCCTTTACAGCGGTAATACGATAGTAAATGACACCTGGATAAACCCCTGCATCCTTATACTTATAAGAGGCAGAACCATTAAAATTGGCAGAGCTTATATTTTCAAAAAAATCTCCGTCATAAGAACGTTCTACAGAAAATTGAACAACATCGGCAGAAGATACAGACCATGTTAATTCAATACTTGCTTTGCCCGCGCGGTGTGCATTAAAATTACTAAAGCAACTTGTGGTTCGTTGGTTTAACTGCTTTTGCTGGTTCACCGTAAAAGAAGATGTAATGATTAATGCAGCAACTGCAATGTAGGAAAGAAATGTTTTCATAAGAGTGCGATTTAATGCAATAAAATTAGAAACGGGACGTGTCTTAAAAAAGAGTAAAAACGCTTTGATTTTTATGTCGAAAACGTAAATCAACGATGCAGCTACTACGCAGTAAATAGTGAAAAATGAAGCTGTTATTGATTCAGCTCAAATTTAATTTTTGGAGCAGTACATCTGCCATTTTTTTAAAAGCTTCAAAGCTGTAACCGGCAATATGGGGAGTAATGATAACATTGGGTTGTTGAACTAAAAAGTCCATTTGCTCTTTTTCACTACCGTTCAAAGCACTTATTTTTTCATTTTCCAAAACATCAAGTGCAGCCCCGGCAATCATCCCTGTTTTTAGTGCGTTAATTAAAGCATTTGTATCGGTAACGGGACCCCGGCACGTAGTAACAAAAAACGGCTTTTGCCTTAGGCTTTGAAAAAAATATTCGTTGGCCAGATGGTGTGTTTCTGAAGTTAATGGCAAATGGACGCTGATGACATCTGCATAGCGGCAAATATGCTCCAGGTTTGCTTCTTTAATATAGCCACAACTAAAACCATCTTTATATTTATCATATGCAAGAACAGTAACATTAAAAGGCTGAAGCAATTTTGCAAAAGAAGAACCTGTATTTCCATAACCAATAATCCCAACCGTTTTGCCTGTCAATTCGATTCCGCGATTTTCATTGCGAAGCCATCTGCCTTGTTTCACTTCTTCAAAAGAACGTGTGATGTTATTCATTAGGTTGAGAACCAGAGCTAGTGCGTGCTCTGCCACAGCATTGCGGTTGCCTTCAGGGGTGCTGATGCATTGAATTCCTTTTTGTTTAGCATATTCTTCGTCAATCAATTCCATCCCGCTTCCGAGCCTTCCTATCCATTTTAATTTTGCGGCGTTGTCAAGAATTTTTTTGTCAATTTTTATTCTTGTGGTTACAACTACCCCATCAGCATCAAATATCTTTTCTGATAATTCTTCATAGCTGATCGAGGGAGAATATAAAATTTCAAAGCCGTGGATTTGAAAACGGTCAATTAAATGCTGATGAACTGGTGCTGTGATAATTATTTTTTTTGAAATACTCATTTCATTTGAAAGCTTAATTGTGCAAAATCAGATACGGATAATTGTTCCGCACGGTTGTTAAAAATCGGTTGTTGCAAAACATTTACATCAAATAAAGACTTGCAGGCATTGCGCAAAGTTTTTCTTCTTTGATTGAATGCTGTTTTTACCAATTCAAAAAAAGCACCCCTGCTTTTGACAGAAATTTTTTCTTTGCGTGGGACCAATTTTATAACACCGCTTTTTACGTTGGGCGGAGGAACAAAACTGTTTTCATTTACATCAAACAAATAAACAACATCATAATAAGCCTGCACTAAAACACTTGTTACGCCATAAACCTTGTTTCCTTCTTTTGCCGCTATGCGTTGGGCTACTTCTTTTTGAAACATTCCGATCACGCATTCAACGTCCTGCTGCCACTCCAGAATTTTAAAAAGAATTTGCGTTGAAATATTATAAGGAAAATTCCCGATCACTGTGAATGAAGAATCGAAAGGCTTATCAATATCCAAAAAGCTTTGGTGAATAATTTTATCTTTTAAAACCGGGTATGTTTTTTTAAGAAACTCTACTTTTTCATCATCAACTTCCACTGCTTTGAAATTGATGTGGGGAATTTGAATAAGGTATTTGGTTAAAGCGCCACCACCGGGACCAACTTCCAATAAATTCCTGAAAGAGATTTTATTTAATTCATCAACAATTTTCCTGCAAATATTTTCATCTTTTAAAAAATGTTGACCCAGCGATTTCTTCAACGTGTACATAAAACAAAAGTACCTATATGGTTGATAGGTACTTTGCTTTTTAACGAAAGAATCTGTTTACATTTTTTCAAACTTCTGCGTGGTAAGCACTTCGTTTTTAGAATTGATAACTTTCAAAATATAAACCTGCGGCGTCCACTGCTTGACATCCACACTCAAATTACTATTCGACCCGTTTCTCTTTTCGGAATATAAAACTCTTCCGTTCAAATCTGCTATTTGTATCACTACAGGATTGGTTTCTCTTCCACTAAGTTTAATATTTAAAATTTGCTTTACGGGGTTGGGGAAAATAAACACGTTAATGTTTTTGTTCAGCATTACGCTAATGATTTTGCTGTAAGCATACTGACCATTATTATCAACAATTTTCAGACGATAATAAAGAATGGGTGAGGTTTGAATTGCTGCATCATTATCTGTAAAAGAATAGGACGTTTTATTATTGTTTGCACCAATTGCAGTTACATTTCCGATGGCAGTAAAATTATTTCCATCGTTGCTTCTTTCAATTGTAAAATGAGAAGTATTGATCTCATTCGTTGTTTCCCATTGCAAAAGCGTAGTATTATTATTTTGAAGAGATCCATTGAATGTCAACAATTGAACCGGCAGGATTACCGCAGCAGGATTTCCTAAATAAAATGTAGAAAAAGAACTGATTGTTCCCTGGAGCACATAATTGCTTCCAAAGACCTCGGCATATTGAGGACTGATTGTCAAAGTTGAATTCGTCATTGCCGAACTGCATACGTCAGAGTTCTTCAAAATACTTACATCAGAAATCGTGTTTACTCCACTTGATACACCCTGGGAGTTTGTTGCTGCTTTCAGTGAATTAAATTCTGCAGCAGTCATATAAATCCTGACATTCACTGAAGACGTTGGCTGATTTTGGGGCGTAATGGTAATATTTCTGTTGGAATATAATTTCTTTGCAGCGTTTTCACGAACAGCACCGGTATTGGTGTAAAATGAAGAAGTAACTGTTCCAAGAAGGTTTCCATTGGCTTTTATTTCAGCAAGAATATTTCCGTCCTGGCCGGTGATGGGAACCCAGATGTTACTGTTTGTATTATCGATGGTAATTGTAGTTCCGTTCTGGCATGCATTTGCTGTTCCTGCAGCAACATCTATTGACGAAGAAATGGTGCTCTTTCCGTTTGCATCCGGCATGTACCCAAGGAAAGTATATTTCTGAAGACAACCTGCGCAACTTGGCACTACAGGATTGGAAGAACCGGGTCCCGAAGTGGTGGAGCTGTTATCCATGATCACAAAAATATCTTTGCCGCTTGGTGAAAACGCAAGATCCCTGAAGCGGTTTTGACTGTTGAAATAAGTAATTGTGTCGCTAACCGTATTAGTTGGAGCGGTTGCATTTCCGGTTGCATCCAATTTCAATCGGACAAGGCGGCCCCATTTCAAGGAAGCAGCAATTAAAGACCTTTTCCATCCGGGAATCAAAGTGTTCGGATAAAGGTCCAATCCCGACCAAGCCTCAGTAGGCCAGTTTCCATTAGCTCCGGTGGTTGTGCTCCATAAATTATAAATACTTGGGAAAGCGGTTGAATTTGGATAAGCTGAAAAAAGTGGGTCTTTATAGCTTGGACCAATGAGGCTTGCTGCGGTGACCTCGTTAGTAATCAAAGGACAGCTGGAACCACCTGAGCCCATGTTAGGCGCGGTGCCCGCAGTGGTGTTGTTGCAATTGCCGTCTGAGGCAAAACCTTCAATTAACGGGTGGCCATAATTTTTGGCTCCTTCAATTACATTTATTTCATCATCGCTGTATGGACCGTGCGATGCACCATATAAAATTTGTAAGCTTGTATCATAGGCAAAACCCTGGTTGTTGCGAATTCCTATTGACCAGATAGCACTTTGTGTAGCTGAATTATAAGGATTATCATTAGGTATCCATTGATCATAACTTCCGGCATCTCCGTCTGCTTCAAGATTAAAGCGAAGAATCTTGCCTTCGTATGATTTGGTATTCTGAGCATTGTTGGTTCGGAACTGATTTCCAAACTGTCCTGCACCCATGTCGCCCTGAGCATAAAAAACGTAATAAGTTCCGCTGACCGGGGCAATGATAACCCGTTGCGAATTATGATCACTGCTTCCCGGCAGTGTGTCGCACAATGCAACAGGACTTTCCAATTTACCGGTTGAAGAATTATAAGTAAACCGGACCAAACTGTTTCTGAAATAAACGCCGCCATTGGTTTTAGTTGACACACTGTCAAACTTTCGGACGTACGAAATATAGACGTAAGGTTTTCCGGAATTAAATTGTGGGTGAATGGCCAAGCCCGCCAATCCTCCCTGGGGCCAGCAGTTGCAGGCGGCAACGTTTCCGGAATTGCTAAACTGCACATTAAAAGTAGTATGCTCAGCAGTTGTCAACTCAGACGATGCCGAATTGTAGCTGATATCCAGAACCGTTGTTTTAGTTCCGGTAGATGGGTCCATTTTGTAGACTTTATAACCTCTTGATTCGGTGATCCAAAGGTTATCGTCGGGTCCATAGGTAACTTCCCATGGATAATTCAAAACATTACTGGTGGAAAGATTTGTTTGCTGGAACAACTCATTCATGCGACCGGAAGTAACGACTGTTGGTCCGCTGACTGTAGCTGTAATACTAAAGGTTGAATTGGCAGAATTTGTACCGATAGAACCAGAACCAGCTGAATATACCCGTATATAATAAGTGGTGTTCGAAGACACTGCGGTTGTGACGCTGGTCGTCCCACAGGCAATAGAAATTAAAGAACCGCAGCTGCCTTTAAATACTTCAATTTTTGGACCCGAGGTCGTTAAATCGGACCCGACGGAAGGTAGTGTTACCGTCAAACTGTTTGAAAAGGTAGATGTGGTGATTTTATACCAGACATCGTCGTCAGGAACACCGGTGCATCCCCCGGTTACACCACTGGTAGCCGTTGCGTTCCAAACCGTGCCTGAGCTATTGGTGACACCACTTGTTAATGTCGTTGCTCCGCTGCAATCGTCGTTTGATGGCGGGGGAATTGGATGGGTTAGACAAATGTCAAATTTTGGATTTTGACCTGTTCCTGAAGGATCGCTTCCGACATTTGCAACCCTTATATAATAAGTCGTGCCTATAGTTAAAGATGATGCTGTTGCTGTAGTAGTTCCGCAGGCCTTGGATATAAAGTTTGCATAGGCAGTTCCACTAAAGATTTGAACTTCCGGGTTTGTAATCTTTGAACCAAGATTCCCAACCGTTACTGTTTCGGAGGTACCGGCGGCTACAAATGAGAACCATACATCGTAATGTTTTCCATCTCCCCCGCTTACACATCCTGAAAGCGTACTGCTGCTTTCCGTTGCATTGTTCATTGTGTAATTAGGGTTTCCACTTGTTGGGACTGTACAAGAAGTAGATGAAGTTAAAGAGACAGCACTGCTGCTTTCATTGCCCTGGGCAAAGCCAGAAATCGGCAGCATAAATATAGATAGTGAAAAAGCTAAAAGAAATGTTAGCAAACTAACATTATAACGAGCAGTTGAGTTCATGGTTTTTCAGATTTGGACTTAAAATGAAGTCGTAAAAATAAACACCTGCCTACGTCTAAGCAATAGGGAAACTCCTAAATACTCTTACGGATTTTACGGAAAAACACTTAGGTATATTTGCTATTGCTGAGGAAGAGATTGCCGCTTACATTTGTTTCCTGCATTAAAAAATGCAGTAATAAAATCAACCAAATCCTTTGATTGCTAAACAATCCTGTTCATGAGAACCAACTTGACTCTTTATACTCTTGTTTGCTTTGCCTCAGTGAGCTTTAGTTTAAAAGCTTATTCCCAAGCTGCAAATAACACCTGTGCAAATGCCGTAGTACTTACGCCATCAACCACTTGTACCGTGACTACTGGTAACCTTCAAAAGGCAACGTCCGCGAGTACCGACGGCGAAGTTGGAGGTTCATGCGGAGGTGCAACCGCGTCTACCACTTTTGATGTTTGGTATAAATTCACTGCGTCCGCTTCAACGACAGCAATAACGATTTCAAACCTTGGTTCAGCATTTACGCCATATGTCGAAGTATTGAAGGGCACATGTGGAAGTTTTTCATCTCCAACTTGTAATGTTGTTTCTACAACCCCCACTCGAATTATCCTTTCTGGTCTTGTAGTGGGTACAACCTATTATGTTAGAGTTTACACCCTAACGCAGGGGACGTCCAACCCTAAAGCCAATTGGAACTTTGATATTTGTATCCAGAATCCACCCGCGAATGACAGTTGTTCGGGAGCAGTGGCTTTGACACCTGGCACAACTTGTTCAAGTACAGCAGGTACATTGGATGTGGCTACGGTGTCCAGTGGTTTGCCTATAGGTTGTGAATCCGCCGGCGCTCATTACGATGTTTGGTACAGCTTTGTCGCAGCCAATTCTACGAATACAGTCACTTTAACTGGCGTTACAAATATTTCGAATCCTGAAATCCAATTATATAGTGGGAGCTGCGGCACTTTGACTTCAATTCAGTGTAGCAATTCAAACAGTCTCAGTGCAACCGGGCTAATTACAGGTAGCACTTACCTTGTGAGGATTTCTAACGTCGGATCGATTCCAATGAATTCTTCATTCAACATTTGTGTCACAAACCCGCCATCAAATGACGAATGCGCAAACGCTATTACACTATACTCGAATACTACTTGTACCAATACTTCGGGGACTCTTGCCAGTGCTACCCCAAGCACAGGCATTCCTTTGGGCTGCGCAGCTGCCGGCACCTATTACGATGTATGGTACACTTTCGCAGCAGCAAATTCCAGTGAAACAATAACTACAACAGGTTTATCCGGGAGTCCGGCCCTTCAACTTTATAGTGGGTCCTGCGGAAGTCTTACTTCGGTTGCCTGTGGAACTACGTCGATCGCTGCTACAGGTTTATCAGTTGGATCTACTTATTATGTTAGAGTTTCTAATGCTGGTTCTGCAATTACTTCAGGTACGTTCAACATTTGTATAACCCACCCCGCGCCCGCGGTTTCATCTATTGACTATGGTAAGAGCTATGTCAATATTTCAAAAAATTCGGGTGGGGGAACGATCAATCCAGGTGATACTTTGGAAATAAGAGGAACATTGGTTATCAAAAGTGGTTCCGGCCTGGACAGCCTGGCTTTTCTTGACACTTTACATTTAGGCGGCGGGGTCGCTTTGGTGCCCGGGTCAATTACACTGCGAACCAATGAAGGC
>Ga0207647_10000291_pt1 | contig 41262 bp, 32 predicted proteins | sample KBSCornC2_FD_184295 | JGI IMG/M metagenome (GOLD analysis project Ga0207647, IMG submission 184295) | Corn rhizosphere microbial communities from Kellogg Biological Station, Michigan, USA - C2 (SPAdes) (version 2) | ecosystem: Host-associated > Plants > Roots > Rhizosphere ... | reverse complement strand
TGCCAGGCTTACAAATCGCATTTAAAACATAAACGGCCAATTTAAACTCTTAAATAGAGCCTTTTTACACAAAACCTTTTTTTACCGGACAACAGTGAACTTGTTTCAGGATCTCTGGCGACAGGCGCCCCGATGACATAGCGTATGGGATGCCGAAACAAGTTCGGCATGACATTGGAGTAAGCAAATTCCCTCTTTTTTGTACCTTTGCCGCCATGGCTGCAATTAAACCATCTGTACCAAAGGGTACCCGCGATTTCTCGCCTGCCGAAATGGTAAAACGCAATTTTATTTTTGATACCATCAAAGGCGTTTTCCGCAAATATGGCTATCAGCAAATTGAAACTCCGTCGATGGAAAACCTATCGACCCTGATGGGTAAATATGGCGACGAGGGTGATAAATTGATTTTTAAAATTCTGAATAGCGGCGATTATCTGTCGAAGGTCGATCCGCATAAGCTGGGTACTTTAAATTCTAATTTAATTACCCTGGATATCTCTGAAAAAGCGCTGCGTTACGACTTAACCGTGCCTTTTGCCCGTTATGTAGTGATGCACCAGAATGATATTACTTTTCCATTCAAACGTTTCCAGGTGCAGCCGGTTTGGCGCGCCGACCGCCCGCAGAAAGGCCGCTACCGCGAGTTTTTTCAGTGTGATGCCGACGTGGTAGGTTCTGACTCTTTATTGAACGAAGCTGAATTTATATTGATCTATGATGAAGCGCTGAGCGCTTTAGGTTTGAAGGATTTTACTATCAAGATCAATAACCGTAAAATATTGTCAGGCATTGCTGAGGTAATTGGCAAAGCCGACAGCATCATTGATCTGACTGTCGCTATCGATAAACTGGATAAGATAGGTTTAGACGGCGTGATCAAGGAATTATTGGAAAAAGGGTTTACCAATGGCGATATCGAAAAACTGAAACCGGTGATCCTGTTGGAAGGCAGCAATGACTCAAAACTGGCTAGCCTGCGTTCTGCTTTAGAAAGCTCTGAGATCGGTTTAAAAGGTTGCGATGAGATGGAGACGGTTTTTAATTATGTCAGCAAATTCAAGATACAGCGGGCTACTGTCGAACTGGACATCACCCTGGCCCGCGGACTGAACTACTACACCGGCGCCATCTTTGAAGTTAAAACCAACGAGGTGGCGATGGGCAGCATCGGCGGCGGCGGCCGTTATGACGACCTGACCGGTATGTTTGGCTTAAAAGGCCTTACGGGTGCCGGTATCTCTTTCGGTGCCGACCGTATCTATGATGTAATGGAAGAGCTAAACCTTTTCCCTGCCGATACCAACCAAACAACCCGCGTACTGATTATCTGCTTTGATAAAGACGGCGAAGAATATGCACTGCCGCTGCTGCAACAACTACGCACAGACGGCATCAATGCCGAGCTATACCCCGCAGGCGCCAAAATCAAAAAGCAAATGGAGTACGCCAACAACAAGAATATCCCGTATACCGTACTCGTCGGCAGCGAAGAGATGCAAAGCGGTTTGCTGGCGTTCAAGGATATGACCTCAGGCGAGCAGCAAAAGTTAAGTGCTGAGGATATTGTAGCTAAATTGAAGGCGATATAAAACCACGTCATTGCGAGGAACGAAGCAATCTCTACATAGGACAATCATTGTGCATGTTGATTAGCGAGTGCAGAGATTGCTTCGTTCCTCGCAATGACGAGTTGGTATAAAATGCGAAAGGCTTTCCATTTGGAAAGCCTTTCTTGTTTTAATCCGAATAATCTTAAAATCATTCAATCGTCTCTAAATTCGCTGCGGCAGCTTCATCCAAGAACCAAACGGTTTCACCTGCTATTGAATCGATCAGTTGTGAAGGATATTCTTCAATATTTTCTTCATCCTCTAAACAATGATGCACAGCTTCGGCTTTGCTTTCGCCATAAACCAGGAAGGCAATGTTTTTGGCATCGTTGATCAATGGTGCGTTCATGGTAATGCGCCAGATATTTTTGTTAGGCAAAAAGTTGGCTTTTACCGATGGTGAAACATCATGCAACGCTTCAGTATGCGGGAACAGTGATGCTGTATGCGCATCGTCGCCTAAACCTAATAGCACCAGGTCAAAGCTCATTTCATCATCATCAAAAAACTCAGCGACCTGCTCGGCATATTTTTGAGCGGCTTCGTTTGGTGTTAATGTAGTATCGACAGCAAAAATATTATCCGGCTCAATATACAATGGCAAAAACAGGGCATTCTTAGCCATCAGGTAATTACTTTCCGGATCATTTTGAGGTACGTTGCGCTCATCGCCAAAAAAGAAATAAACCTTGCTCCAGTCAATGCTGTCGGCATAAGTGGTTGAGGCCAGCAGCTCATACAATTTCTTAGGTGAGCTACCACCCGACAACGCTACCGAAAATTTACCGCGTGCCTGTATAGCAGCGTTGGCTGTTACAACAAAGTATTGGGCTATGCCGTCAATTACCTCGTCAGGGGTTTGGAAGATGTTTAGTTTCATAAGTCCATCTGTTAAAAAGGGTGTCATGCTGAGGCTCTCGAAGCATGCGGGGGGCTTTTACGCTCACCCTTCGAGGGCCTCAGGGTGACACCCCTATTGTATATTTTTTTGTCATCCAGAGCGTAGCGAAGGATCTGCAGACGATGCTTTCACTGCTCCGCAGATTCTTCGTTTCACTCAGAATGACAGTTTTAATTTTACTTCTTCGTATTCTTCAACGGCAATGAGAACCAGGTGTAACCGTCGCGGGCTATAAGCGCCTCGGCAGCTTCAGGGCCCCATGCACCGGCGGCATAGTTAGGGAAGTTTAAGCTTTTCTTGTTGGTCCATGTGCTCAGGATAGGCATGATCAAATCCCATGCAGCTTCGATCTGGTCGCCGCGCATAAACAGAGTTTGGTCGCCCAGCATGGTATCCAGCAATAAAGTTTCGTAAGCTTCAGGAGCCTGGTTGGTGTAAGTGCCTTTGTAATCGAACACCATATCTACTGTATTCAGGATCATATCCAGACCAGGGCGTTTCGCCTGTACCTGCAAACGAATACTCATTTCAGGCTGGATGCTGATGATCAGCCTGTTTTGTTGCCAGCTTTCGGCAGCTTCAGTAGGGAATATCTTATGCGGAACGTCTTTAAACTGAATAGCGATCACTGATGATGTTTGGTGCAGCCTTTTACCGGTACGTACGTAGAAAGGCACGCCTTGCCAGCGCCAGTTATCAATAAAGAATTTAATGGCAGCAAAAGTTTCGGTATTTGAGTTCGGGTCAACCTTTGGTTCTTCGCGATAGCCCGGAACCTCTTTGCCTTCCATCCAGCCTTTAGCGTATTGGCCGCGTACAGCCGACATACGTACATCCTCAGGAGAGAAACGACGCATAGCGTTCAATACATCAACTTTGCGGTTACGAACCTCATCGGCGTTAAAGTTAACCGGGGTTTCCATGGCAATTAAGCAAAGCAATTGCAATAGGTGGTTCTGGATCATGTCGCGCATTGCGCCCGAGCCGTCATAGTAGTCACCACGCTCTTCAACACCTAATGATTCGGTAACCGAAATCTGTACGTGCTCAATATAGTTACGGTTCCAGATTGGCTCCAAAATAGAGTTGGCAAAACGGAACGCCATGATATTTTGTACCGTCTCTTTACCCAAATAGTGGTCGATATGGTAAATCTGTTTCTCGTTGAAAAGACCAGCCAGCAATTTATTCAGCTCTTTGGCCGATTCTAAGTCGTGGCCAAATGGTTTTTCAATTACCACACGTGTACGCTCAACATCAGTAGTCAATTTGGCTTTAGCCAGGTTTGAGGTGATGATAGGGAAGAACGTAGGCGATACCGCCAGGTAGTAAATAACGTTTGGTCTAACTTTCCACTCAGCGGCGTGTGCCTCGATACGGTTGCCAAACTCTTTATAAGTTTCAGCGTCTTTAGCGTCTGATACCTGGTAGAAAATATTCTTTTCAAACTCGGCCCATTTAGCTTTATCAGCTTTACCGCTGCGCGAGAAGTTATTGATATCCTCGTTCAGGTTTTTTCTGAATTGCTCATCAGTTAATTTGGTACGGCCGGTGCCTATAATTGAGAATTGTTTTGGCAACCATCCGTCAAGGAATAAGTTGTACAACGCAGGCGCAAGTTTGCGTGCGTTAAGGTCGCCGGTGCCACCAAAAATGATAAATACGGTAGGCTCTGATTTTATTGTTGCCATAATTAAATTATGCTTCGGTTTATATGTTAAATTTTAGTCCATTGGGTATGGAAGGTACCTTCTTTACCAATGAGCTCATAAGTGTGCGCGCCAAAATAGTCGCGTTGTGCCTGTATTAAGTTTGATGGCATACGGCCACTGCGGAAAGCATCAAAATAGCTTAATGATTCTGCGTAGCAAGGCGCAGCAATACCGGCAGCGGTAACAGCCGATACCACAGCACGTGCACCATTAACAGCACCTTTAACCTCGTTAGCAACACCACCGTCTAACAACAGGTGCTCTAAATTAGGGTTGGCAGTAAATGCTTCGTAAATGTTCTGTAAGAATAATGAGCGGATGATACAGCCACCTCTCCAGATTTTAGCGATCTCGGCCAGGTTCAAACCGTAATTAAACTCGACAGAAGCACGGCTTAGCATGTGGATACCCTGCGCATAGCTCATGATCAGGTTGAAATAAAATGCTTCTTCTAATGATTTTAAAAAAGATGCCGTATCAACGTTTAATTTGCCCTGAACACCGCCATAAATACCTTCAGCTTTTACACGCAGTTCTTTGTATTTAGACAGGTCACGCATAGAAACTGACGTGTCTATGGTTGGGATAGGAGCCTGCAGGTCCATAGCCACTTGCGAGGTCCATTTACCGGTACCTTTAGCGCGGGCCTCATCTTTAATGTCGTCCAGCAACAGGTGATCTGTGCCTGGCGCTTTGTAACGGAAAATGTCACGGGTAACTTCAACCAGGAATGATTTAAGGCGGCCCTCGTTCCATTCGGTAAATACTTTACCCATGGCTTCGTTGTCCATGCCCAAACCTTTTTTCATGATCTCGTAGGTCTCTGCCAATAGTTGCATTACACCATACTCGATACCGTTGTGTACCATTTTAACAAAGTTACCGGCCGAACCTGTACCACAGTAAGTAACGCAAGGTTCGCCATCAACTTTAGCAGCAATGGCTTCAAAGATAGGTTTTACTACTTCGTAAGCTTTTTCGTCGCCACCCGGCATCATGCTTGGGCCGCGGCGCGCGCCTTCTTCGCCACCAGACACACCCATTCCAAAGAAGTGGATGCCTTTGCTGTTCAAATAATCAAAACGGCGGTTGGTATCAGTATAAAAAGTGTTACCACCGTCAATGATCAAGTCGCCTTTATCAATAAGTGGTAACAATTCTTCAATAACGTCATCAACAATTTTACCGGCAGGCACCAACATCATGATAGCACGCGGCTTATTCAGGCTGTCTACAAATTCCTTTACATCGCTAAAACCCTTCAGGTTTCCTGTGGTGCTTTCTTGTTCCAATGCCTTAACTTTTTCGACATCCTTGTCAAATCCGGCACCTTTTACGCCATGGTCGCCCATGTTTAATAAAAGGCTACGACCCATTACGCCAAGGCCGATCATACCGAAATCATACTTTGTTGGTGTGCTCATATTATTTGTTGTGATTTTCCTCTTTTAGTTGTTCTAATATTTTTTTGGTCGATTCAAGGTCCGTATGCAGGAAAGCCCTGATGCCCAGCTTCTGCGCAGCATTGACGAACATAATACGGTCGTCAAAATATACACATTGGTTTGGCCGTGCCTGGGCTATGCCCATGGCCAGTTTCCAGATAGCCGGATCTGGTTTGCGTAGTCCAACCTCGCATGATGATACGAAAGCATCAAAAAAATCATGCAGTTTGAATTTCTTAACCCGATAATCATTCAGCTCCTTGCCCTCGTTGTTGACAGAAATGATGCGGAAACCGCAATCTTTTTTCCATTCTTTCAGCCACTTTAAAGTGGGCAGCTCGACCGACTGCCGGTAAACAAACTCTTTAAAGTCCTCGCGTGTAAAATCGCGCGGATGATTGAAAATAACGGTATCCAGGTACTCGTCAAGCGTTACGCCGCCAATTTCATATACGTTAAATATAAAATTGTGCAGGCCGTTTACTTCATCGTAATCAAGCCCGAATTTTTCGGCTGCTTTTTTGCGCGACTCATGCCCCCAGCCATTGCTGAGGAGGATACCGCCTATGTCAAAGAAAAGGATCTTAACGTTGTTTGCTTCCATTTAGGGCCGGATATTATTTGCCTTTGTTAGCTTCGATTGATGCCAGTAATTTTTCGAAAGGTTGGTTAAATTTCTCAACGCCTTCGTCCTCTAATTGCTGAGTTAATTTGTCAATATCAATACCCGCAGCTTTAACACGTGCTAATGCTTCAGTAGCTTTGTCTAAACCTTGCTCTAAAGTGTTGGCAGCAATACCATGATCGCGGAAAGCAATAATAGTTTCCAACGGAACGGTATCAACAGTATCCGGACCGATCAAAGCTTCAACATATTTAGTGTCTTTGAAAGCCGGGTTTTTGCTGCTGGTACTCGCCCACAATAAACGTTGAGCGTTAGCGCCTTTAGCTGCTAATTTTTCCCAACGCTCGCCGCTGAATATGCGTTTGTAAATTTCATAAGCTTTTTTAGCTGACGCGATAGCAACTTCGCCTTTCAGGTCGCCTAAGCCTTTTTCGTCCAGCATTGGGTCAATCAACACGTCTATACGGCTCAGGAAGAAACTTGCTACAGAGTGAATGTGCGAAATTTCATGACCTGCTGCCAGGTGATCTTCCAGACCCTGGATATAAGCCAATGCAACTTCTTCGTAACGTGGCAAGCCGAACAACAACGTAACGTTGATGTTTACACCTTGTGCAGTAGCACGGCGGATAGCATCCAAACCAGGTTTGGTGCCAGGGATTTTGATCATCACGTTTTCGCGGTTAACCTCTTTCCACAAGTGGATAGCTTGCTGGTAAGTTTCTTCGCCTTTCATGGCTAAAAATGGAGAAACCTCTAAGCTTACATAACCGTCGCCTTTGTTGCTTTCAGCATATAAACCTTTAAACAGATCGCAAGCGTTTTGAATATCTTTAACAGCTAGGCCAAAGAAAATCTCTTCGTTGGTTTTGTTGCCTTTTGACAATTCAGCAATGTCAGCATCATACATGTTGCTGCTGCTGATAGCTTTTTCAAAAATCGCCGGATTTGAGGTAACACCTCTTACACCATCATCATCAATTAAAGCTTTAAGCCTGCCGTCGCCAATAAATGCGCGATCAATAAAATCAAGCCAAATGCTTTGACCAAAGCTGTGTATCTGTTTTACTTTATTAGTTTCCATTATATTTAATTTTTAATATCTGTTTTAAATTGTGGGTGGTTATATTTTTTGCGTCAATAAATGTACCATCAACCGGTTATAATGTCATGCCATATTACTATTCGCCATTATTTGACGCTACTAAAATTTCGACGTTGTAATTAATGAATAATCCGCTCTCAATCACGCCTGTTATGCCTTTGATTTTGCGCTCCATGTCCAGATCGATGTCCTTGAAATGCACATCAAACAGCAGGTTGTTATTCTCGGTAATTACCGGCCCGTCTTTACCTCCGGCCGGGCGCAATTGAATGTCAGTAGCGCCTAAAAGTAATAGCTCCTTTTCAACGTGCAGCAATGCCTGCGGGAAAACCTCAACCGGTATCGGGAACTTCGTCCCCAGCTTGTCAACTATCTTACTGTCGTCAACAATAATATAGCTTATCGGGCTGCTGCTTATCAGTAATTTCTCTTTAAACAAAGCGCCGCCACGGCCCTTTATCAGGCTCTTGTTTGGGTCAACCTCGTCAGCTCCGTCAAAGCACCAATCGGGCTTATGCTCATAAAGGCTTGTTTGAGGGATACCCAGTTTTTCGCAGAACAATGATATTTCTATCGATGTCGGGATGGCTTTGATATTGAGCTTTTCGGCCTTAATGCGCTCGGCAATGGCAAACAGGGTAAGGAAAACGGTACTGCCTGAGCCTACGCCCAACACATCGCCGTCTTTTATTTTACTGACGATCTGATCGGCCACCTTTTGCTTGCCGGCCCTATTACTAATAGTAGCCGCCCAGTCAAGATTTTTGATGATGTCGCTTTGCCAGTTCATTTTGGTGAGTGGTGAATTGTGGGTGGTGAATAGATTTTTTTTGTAAAAACGGTGAATGGAAAGTGACTACTCACCATTCACCGTTCACTACTCACTACAATAAAGCTTTCGCTTTTTTAACTACGTTATCTACAGTAAAGCCAAAGAATTTGTAAAGCTCTTCTGCCGGAGCTGATTCGCCAAATGTTTCCATGCAAAGGGTATCACCTTCGTCGGTAACATATTTGTGCCAGCCCAGTGGAGATGCCATTTCAACAGCCAGACGTTTTTTAATTGCTTTAGGGAATACAGACTCTTTGTAAGCCGCGTCTTGTTTTTCGAACAATTCCCAAGATGGCATAGATACTACGCGGGCGGCAATACCTTCTTCGGCTAATTTAGCCTGAGCTTGCAGGATCAATGATACTTCAGAACCTGTAGCCATCAGGATAACCTGTGGAGTTTTGTCAGAGTCAGACAATACATAAGCGCCTTTTTCAAGGTTACCGGCTTTAGCATATTTGTCCTGATCTATGATAGGCAAGCCCTGACGGGTGAATACCAATACAGTTGGGCCATCGTTTTTCTCGATAGCTATGCGCCATGCATGCGTAGTTTCGTTAGCATCAGCAGGGCGGATAACAGTTATATTAGGGATTGAACGTAAAGAGATCAATTGCTCAACAGGCTGGTGGGTAGTACCATCTTCACCTAAGCCGATACTGTCATGCGTGTAAACAAAGATCGGAGCAATTTTCATGATCGCTGCCAAACGGATTGGCGGGCGCATGTACTCAGAGAACATCAGGAAGGTTGCACCGAAAGGTTTGATACCTTTGGTCAGTGCCATACCATTTAATGCCGAACCCATGGCGTGCTCGCGGATACCGAAGTGGAAGTTGCGGCCGTTACGGTTTTCTGAAGTAAATGAGTCAGACTCTTTTAAGTTAGTTTCTGTTGATGGAGCCAAATCCGCAGCGCCACCAATCAGGTGAGGGAAAGTAGCAGCAAGCGCATTTAAAACTTTACCTGAAGCCTGGCGGGTTGCCATTTTAGGGTCAGATGCTTTAAATACCGGCAGGTTGTCTGCCCAGCCTTTTGGAAGCTCATTTTTAACAGCAGCTTCGTACTCGGCAGCTAGTTCAGGGAATTTTGCTTTGTACTGAGCAAACAGATCATTCCATTTTTTCTCGGTTTCGATGCCGCGGGCACCAATTTGGTGGTAGTATTGCTCAACTTCGGTAGGGATGTTGAATGATTTTTCCTCGTCAAAACCAAAGAATTTTTTAACCAGTTTAATCTCGTCAGCGCCCAGCGGCGAACCGTGCGAACCTGCAGTACCTGATTTGTTAGGGCTACCGTAAGCGATCAGTGAACGCACACGGATCAACGATGGTTTTTGAGTTTCTGCTCTTGCATTAACCAACGCCTGGTGTAAGCCATTGATATCGTTAGCGTCGCTTACTGATTGTACGTGCCAGCCATAAGCTCTGAAACGAGCGTCAACATCTTCGTTGAAAGCAATATCGGTGCTACCTTCGATAGAGATCTTGTTATCATCATAAATATAAATGATGTTACCCAACTCCAGGTGACCTGCCAACGAAGCAGCTTCTGAAGTTACACCCTCCATCATGTCGCCATCGCTGCAGATAGCATAAATGTGGTAGTTAAACAGGTCGAAACCTGGTTTGTTATAATAGCCAGCCAGGTGTTTTTGTGCGATAGCAAAACCAACACCGTTGGCAAAGCCCTGACCCAATGGGCCGGTAGTTACGTCAACGCCCGGAGCCAGACCGTATTCAGGGTGACCTGCGGTTTTGCTGTGCAGCTGACGGAAGTTTTTAATATCATCTAAAGAAAGATCATAACCTAACAGGTGTAAAAAGCTGTATTGTAAAATACAAGCGTGACCTGCCGACAGGATAAATCTGTCGCGATTTGCCCAATCAGGATTCTTTGGATTAAAGTTGATAAAATCCTTCCAAAGTACGTGACCTACAGGCGCAAGCGCCATAGCAGTACCCGGGTGGCCCGAGTTAGCTTTTTGTACAGCATCTGCCGACAAGATTCTTACCGTATTAATTGCTAGTTCCTCGATGTTTTGACTTTTTGAATCCATTTCCTCTTTTTTATAATATGATATGTGATATATTTATTTAGCTGATGGTTTGTTACCCGGTTGCAATACTTTGCCGGTGGCCCATAACCGGGCGCCGCCTTTAATGCCGTCGCGGTTGGTAACCAATTTTATGTTGTTATCCAGTTCAATCTCCAGTTCGCGCGCATTGCCGCCGCCTATATACAATGTGTCGTAATTAAATAGTGTTTTTAAAACTTGCAAAACTTTCGCCATGCGCTCGTTCCACTTCTTTTTGCCTTCTTCCTCAAAGGCTTTGTCGCCTACGTAGGCGTCATAACTATTGTGTCGGGTTATAGGGCTCTGGCCCACTTCAAGGTGCGGCAACAGTTTACCATCCAATAATAAAGCAGTACCAAAACCGGTGCCCAGGGTAATTACCAGTTCCAAACCTTTGCCGCTTACTACGCCAAGGCCCTGCATGTCGGCATCATTTACTACCGCTGCCGGGCAACCCAGTTCTTGTTCAAGTTTTTTACCCAGGTTGAAATTTGTCCAGGCTTTATTGTCCAGATTAGGGGCTGTCTTCACGATATTATCGCGAACGTAGCCGGGGAAACCTACCGATATATGGTTATAATCATTAAATGGCTCGGCTAGTTTTTTGATAGCAGCCACCACATTTTCAGGATTAGCCGGTTGGGGTGTTTCTACTTTACTGTAGCTCACTAACATGCCGCCATCTTCATCAAGCACAGTAGCTTTGATGTGCGAACCGCCAATATCGACAGATAATACTTTAAGTGGTGACGATGTATTGCTCATAAATAGTTATGGTCGGGGGCAAAAGTAACATGTATTTTGAAATATCTGATAATCTTTTAGTCAATATATGAGGCTAAATGCCTGACAATTGGTGCAAATGACAGAATAAATGCTTGTTTGAGGCTAAAAATGCTATTTTTTTAGGTGTTATTTATACACTGAAAGTTAAAAAAATGTGAAAAAATGCTCGACGCCTGCAAAAAAATTACAAAAATCTGGCTTTTTTGTTGGTAAACCGCCGCAAAAATGCAGATTATATGATTTGTATCAAATGGCAATCGATGGCACACATTCGTCGGCCCCAATATATCTGTTAGCTAAATGTATATTAAAAATGTTACGTTGTATTCCTCAATTTTTTTTAGTTATTCGTAATTAATTTATAACTTCATCCTTCGTCAGGATGTAAGGGAAAAGCATCCAAATTTAAACCAATTAAGCACACAAAACTCGTTCAGAATAGTATTTATTTGTTGAGCTGGTGTGTAATGGCTACAGATTTATTGAACAACATTTAACAAAACATACATCCAACATTAAAATTAATAACATGAAAGAAAATGAAGAAAAGGCAGGCGGAACTTCACGAAGAGATTTTGTGAAAACAAGTTCTCTTGCGGCTGCCGGCTTTACCATTGTACCTCGTTTTGTACTGGGTAAAGGCTACAGAGCACCAAGTGATACCTTATATTATGCGAGTGTGGGTTTGGGCGGTAAAGGTACAAGCGATAATGCTGCATTTGTGGCGAGCGGTAAAGCTAAACCTGCATTTTTATGTGATGTTGATCAGGACTATGCAGCACACGTGTTCAACAAATATCCTGACGCAAAAAAATATGTTGATTGGAGAGAAATGTTTGACAAAGAGCACAAAAACTTTGATGCTGTGCATTGCGCTACTCCGGATCATACCCACGCTGTTGTTGCTACCGCAGCAATGTCGTTAAAAAAACACGTTTACGTACAAAAACCAATGGCTCACGACGTGTACGAAGCACGTATGATGGCTAACATGGGTAAAAAATACAAAGTACAAACCCAGATGGGTAACCAGGGTTCATCTTCTGACGGTGTTCGTCAAATGATGGAGTGGTATGATGCCGGCCTTATCGGCGATGTTACCGAAGTATGGTGCTGGACTAACCGTCCGGTATGGCCTCAAGGCTGGTACGGCGCTAACACTCCGCAAGGTTTGAAATGGCCTGCTCAATCAACTACCCCGCCAAGCACCCTTAACTGGGATTTATGGCAAGGTACTGCTAAAGAAAGACCGTTCCCTATCGGTACAGACCAACCAGGTGGCGTAAAAGTATTGCCGTTTAACTGGAGAGGCTGGTGGGATTACGGTACCGGCGTATTGGGCGATATGGGTGCACACATTCTGCACGGCCCAATGAAAGTACTGGGTCTTAAATATGTTGAGAAAGTGTCAACCAGCGTTGGTCAGGGTGGTTCATTAGAAACCGGTCCGGCTTCAAGCTTCACTACCATGACTTTCCCTAAAACTGAGAAAACCAGTGGCCCGGTTAAAGTACATTGGTTAGATGGCGGTATGATTCCTCCACGTCCTGAAGAACTGGATCCATCAGAACATTGGGGCGAAGGTGACGGCGGTATGTTGTTTATTGGTACCAAAGGTAAAATGACTGCAGGTTGCTACGCTGCACGTGCACGTCTGCTACCTGTATCAAAAATGGACGACCTGAACGTTCCTGAGAAATTTGCCCGTGTTAAAAATGGTACCGAAGGTCACTACGCTCAGTGGGTTGAGTCTTGCTTAGCCGGCTACGGTAACATGCAAACCAGCTCTCCGTTTGAAGAAGCTGCTTTGTTAACAGAAGCAATGTTAATGTGTAACCTGGCTATCAGAGGTGTTAACATCCCTAAAATTGCTGATGCTGCCGGTGCACAAGTTGAAGGTCGTCGTCGCAGAGGTGCTGATTATCCTGCCCGTTACATCGACTTGATCTATGACGCTGCAAACTTAAAAGTTACCAACGTTGACGAGGTTAACCAATTCGTTAAACGCGAATACAGACAGCCTTGGAAACTGAGCGGTATTTAATACTTACCAGCTAAATATAAAAAGGAGGCGCCACACCGGTTGCCTCCTTTTTTGTTTTATATTAAATTGCGCGATGATGCGAAATGTCTATAGTGATAAGGTAAACGCGGGTATCCTGGAGATGGTTGTCACCCTGAGCCTGTCGAAGGGCGCGGGCAAAGGCCTACCCTCACCCTTCGGGTGCCTCAGGGTGACAGCCCTATTGGTATTCTTTTTATTGGCAATTAGCCAAGTTGTCTCTGCCCAACCCGGCACCGGTACGCCATCTCGCAACGATCACATGTTTCCCGCAGCAGCAGTGGCCAAGCCGTTTATTGATTACGATGCCCGCGGATTTCTGATTAACGGCAAACGCACCTTCATCGCTTCTGCCGGAATGGAGTATGCACGCGTGCCGCGTGCCTTGTGGCATGACCGCCTGCTGCGCCTTAAGCGCGCCGGTTTCAATGCTGTAGAGATGTATACCTTCTGGAACTTTCACGAACCCAAAGAGGGGCAGTTCAATTTTACCGGCGACCACGATCTGGACGCCTATTTAAAGCTGATTAAAAGCATGGGTATGTATGCCATTGTGCGTGTGGGTCCATACTATTGCGGCGAGTGGAATATGGGTGGATATCCTATCTGGCTCAGGTTTAAGCAGGGCTTGCGCGTACGCGAGGATAATCCGCAGTTTTTGTCGGCGGTAGATAAATATTTTGCCAAGCTGATGCCGATTGTATCGCGTAATCAAATAAACCACGGCGGCGCTATCATTATGGTACAGTTAGAAAATGAGCATCGTGCAGGTTGGGGTACCATAGTGCCCAATGCTTATTTTAAACATCTGCAATCCAAATCCCTTGAGTTGGGGTTGCAGGTTCCTTATTTTTTCAGCGGACTGCATTCCGGCAACGACCCGGCCAGTGACTATGCCAGCCTCGACGACCCAGACAGACCGAATCCATGGTTTAGCCCCGAATATTGGGGAGTATGGTTTTTAAATTACGGTCCGCAGGAAATGGATTCGACTTTATACGACCGCCGCACCTGGAAAATTATTGCTCATGGCGGCAACGGTTATAACGTTTACATGGCGCATGGGGGCTCCAACTTCGAATATAATAACGATCGCGAAAATGCCGCTTCGTACGACTATGGCGCAGCCGTAGGCCAAACCGGCGATTTGCGACCTATATACTACAGCTTTAAACGAGCCAACTGGTTTGCACGCAGTTTTCAGGATGTGCTGGAAAATGCCCTGGATGAGCAGCATAACTTACCAACCGTATCAGACACTATTATTAAGGTAACCGCTCGCAAAAGTCCTGTAGGAACTATTGCTTTTCTGGACAACCCCGATTCTATTGGGGTTTCATTTGAATTGAAATCTCCGCCAGATGTCCCGGTGAAAACTTTATCTCAAATCAAACTGGCTGCAGGCGAAATTATGCCGGTGATAAAGAATTATGATCTTGCCCCCCACATAAAATTGGCCTGGGCGCCTACGCGCATTTACGCTGTTGAACGATATGAAAAAACAACGCGCTTGCTGATTTATGGCGATGTGGGCTCAAAGGCTCAATTGTATTTTACGGTGGGCAAGGGTTCGGTTAACTTTAATTCAAGCGCTTTTAAATTAAATGACGGTTTGTTGAGTTTTGATGCGACGATTGCAGCCGCGCCAACACCTTGTCTTTTTGCGGTAGATGGACACTTGGTCAGAATAATTCTGGTAAGTAATGAATTGGCTGCCCGCAGTTGGATTGACGAGACTAACAATAACACCGTCATTGGGGCTGACTATCTGGCGGAGGCGGCGAATACAACCGCCACCGTTGAACATCCCTGGGAGGCAAAAAAAACTTACCCGGTTTGGCTTTACCGGGCTAACGGTACGGTATCAGAAGTTTACAAACCGTTTGGTGCCAATCACCCCCAGCAATTAAAATTAGGGGCCTGGCAAGCAAAAGATGCTTCATTGCCAGTATTATCAGCTTTCAACGACAAAACCTGGCTGCACAGCGCTGACCCTCAGCAAATGGGTGCCGATGGCGACATTGCTGCTTATGCCTGGTATCGCACCAAAATAAAAGTAAAAACTACCGGACATTACATGCTGCAATTGCGCAAAGCCCCTGAGGGCGGCGCGGTATTTTTGGACGGTAAGCGGGTAGATACTTCGGCAATGTTTCCGGATACGGTGCATTTAAATTTGAAGGGCGGTGTTACCCATACACTGGCCATTTTTACTTCGCACATCGGCCGCAACAAATTGATTTTTAAGGTTGGCGAGATTGATACGCTGGATAGAAAAGGTATTTGGGGCAAAGTGACTTTAAAAAAGACTGACGATAAAAGTCCCGCGATAGCGGTAACCGACTGGCGTATGCAAGGCGGCCCATGCGGCACGTCGGCAGGTGACGGATGTGTTATTAGCTTTGATAAAAGTGCACGGGGATGGTCTAAACTGCCTGCAAAATCATCGCGTAAGCCACAATTTTATAAAACCACATTAAACCTTAGCGGTTATATATACTCAAATGTTATATGGCGCGTTATTACTACCAGCCTGAGCTCGGGTTCGGTATGGGTTAACGGGCATAATCTGGGGCGATACCCGGAAAAGATCAAAATAAACGGAATGTACATTCCTGACTGCTGGCTAAAACCGGGAAAAAACACAATAGTGATTTTTGACGAAAATGGGGTATTACCCACCAAGGTAAGCATCAGGGCAGAGGCCGCCGCAAGCAGGGATACACAAACGTTACAGTTTTAAAACGAAACTGTTACAGTAAATATGGGTTATTTTGATAATATTTGTAATCGAATAAAAAACAATAAAAACTAAATTAAAAAAATGAAAAAGGTATTATTAGCAGCCGTTGTGGTACTTACTGCAGTTACCGTATGTTTAGCAGCCAGTGTTGACGGTGTTTGGAAAGGTTTGGTTGAGGGGCAGTATAACTTATCGCTTACATTAAAAACCGATGGCGCCAAATTAACCGGTGTTTTCGCTTTAGTTGATAACAATCCAAAATCAGAAAATCCTGATGAAGCCGGTTACACTCCGTTTGTAGCTGCTCAGATGGGTAAAAACACTATCTCTGATGGTAAAATTGATGGTAATAACATTCAGTTCACTACCACCTTTAACGACAAACCTATTGTTTACAAAGGCACCATTGCCGATGGTAAATTGGTTTTAACCACTACTTTTAACGGCCAGCCAGTTAAATTGACTTTAAAACAGCCGGCTGTTGCTAAATAATATATCCCGATAAAACGGATAAAGAAAAAGGCCTTCTGAATGTTCAGAAGGCCTTTTCTTTTTTGCGCTTTTTCCAGACACGTCATTGCGAGCGAGGTACGCGCGTGGCAATCTCTACACGATAGTTACTGAAGCTAAGCAGTGTAGAGATTGCTTCGTTCCTCGCAATGACGTGTCGGTGATATTATTTATACATCACAAATCAACATAGAAGCTTTAAGCGATGCTATCTGTTGATCCTGATCATGTACTTTCGGCAGATACTCCTGGGCTACATAGCCTTGAAAGCCCAGGTCTTTAATAGCTTTGATGACGGCCGGGTAGTATAACTCCTGTGTCTCATTAGGCTCATTACGTCCCGGCACACCGGCCACGTGGAAATGTGCCAAATAATGAATGTTTTTGCGGATGGTAGCAATCACATCGCCCTCATCAATCTGCATGTGATAGATATCGTATAGCAGTTTAAAGTTTTCAGAGCCTAATGCTTTGCAAAGTTTAACGCCCCAGTCGGTGCGGTCGCATTGGTAATCGTGGTGGTTAACTTTGCTGTTAAGCAGTTCCATGCACAATACAACGCCATGTTTTTCGGCAAGCGGTAATATTTGCTTTAGTCCGGTTACGCAGTTTGCAAGGCCGGTTTCGTCGTCTTTACCTTCGCGGTTTCCGCTAAAGCAGATCAGATTTTTATAGCCTGCGGCTGCTACTTTCGGTATCAGGTCGCTGTAGTCTTTTATCAGTTTTTCGTGTTTTGCCGGATCGTTCCAGCCAAAAGGAATAGATACACCCGGTCCGTTACACATTGACGAGTAAAGGCCGTGTTTTTGAGCGATAGGCCATTCGTCAGGACCTATCAGGTCGATGGCTTTCATGCCCATGTCTTTGGCGGCTTTACATAAAGTATCCAGATCGATGTTTTGAAAGCACCAACGGCATACCGAGTGGTTAATATTGCCTTTAAGTTCTTCAGATTTAGTATTAGTCACAGGTGAGGTTTTAAATGCAGACAAAGCTCCGGCGGCAGCTACGGCCCCGGTGCCGGTTATTATATTTTTAATAGCCGATCTGCGGTTTTGCGATGATCTCATAATCATTAAAAATACAGCTTTTTGAATTAGTTTGTATAAAAATTTGAATACATTAAACCGCGATACCGTATTTTTGTCTATTATTACAAAAAGCGCAAAAGGACAGAGATGAAGAAGTACTTTTTAATATCAATGCTGGCAGTGTTAATAGCCACAGCAGTTTGCTATGCCGAAAGTGCAAGTGGGAAATGGTCAGGCACCATTGCTTTGTTGTACGATGTTACGGTAAATATGAAAGAGGATAAGGGCCTGGTTAACGGTACCGTTAGCACGGAGATAGGCGATATCCCTCTTAAAAATGGAGTGATAGACGGTGCAAATATTACGTTTAAACCTTTTACCTATAATGGCTTCGCCGTGCAATACGTAAAAGGCAAGATTGACGGCGACAAAATGAACGTGGTAATAGGTTTTCAGGGCACAACGTTTTCCGGAACGCTTAAGCGCGTAAAATAATCCAATAATTTTTCTGGTAGATATTAAAGCAAGGCGTCAGCGACATCTTCGAAACGCTGAACAGGCTTTGCTGTGCCCAGTATTGAGCCTATCATCCGGTATACATCCGTTGCAGTTTTGCCTTTTTTGCGCAGATATTTAATAGACGTTGATCCGGCAGACTTGGAGAGCTTTTTATCGCCATCTTCCATAATTAAAGGATGATGATAAAAAGTAATATCCTGAAATCTTGAATCGCCTAATACATCAGCCAAAAACAACTGCGCCAGGGTTGAGGGATAAAGATCCTCGCCACGTATCACCAGATCAACTTCAAAATGCAAGTCATCAATTACCGAGGCTAATTGATAAGCCGGATGGTCGTCTTTCTTTTTCACCACAAAGTTTTTCATGGTTTCAGGTAAGCGGGTAGTTATGATGCCTTTGGTTAATGTTTTGAGGCTGATGGACCGGTCGTCGGTAAACAGGCGCCAGGCGGTTTCAGAAGTGTCCAGGGGGATGGATTTGTTAATGCAGTTGCCGGGATAGCTGCTGCCTTGCAATTGCGACCGCGAGCATTTGCAGGCGAACACATCGCGCTGCTCAGCCAGTTGTTGCAGGGCATCGTTATACATATCCATACGCCGCATTTGCGACCATTCGTCATGATACTCAATTACATTACGCGGACCTTCATTCCACGGTATCTCTAAAAAGTTAAGTGTATCAAAAACATCCTGCACATAAGCCAGATTTACCCGCTGCTGGTCCAGATCATCTATCCTCAACAAAATCTTAGCGCCGATACTGCGTGCAATGGCAGCAGTTAAAGCAAACGACAAGGCGTTGCCCAAATGGAGGTAGCCACTGGGTGTCGGCGCAATGCGCGTGCGTGTAAATTTTTTGTCGTTAAACATTGGCCCAAAGTAATGCAAATCGGCATAAATAAGAAGCCCTAACTAACACCGGTATTTTGTATAATTGCTTTACACATATCTTTACACTTTTCTTTACACCTAGTTAACATCTGTTTATAAATTAATGCATATTAATTAAAACATATGTTTTTTGCCGACGTTAATGTACTAAACATTAACCTATGAGTAGCATGCGCAACCTGCACGCAAAAGTGCACAAATGGATTGATTCCATCGGATTCAGGCTCAATACCTCGCAAACTAACAAGCGAAATAATGTGACCACTAATCACTATTTTTTTGAGACCTTTAATTTTTTGGAAAAAGCCAAAGATGGGGATCTTAAAAATTCAAAGTTCCTCTGCTTTGATATGTATGGTGAGAAAGTGAATGTGAGGTCGTTATTGGATTTGCAAACTGCATTTTTTGAAAACATCAGTCAGCTAAAATAGCTGCAGAAATTTTCCCGCTTAAACCCTTCGTTTAAGGGTTAACCGTACAGCTACATACTTTTTATCGCGCACTATTATCAGAAGAAATGACCTGCCGTCTCTGGATTGAAACAAGTCGTCAATTTGTTGCAAAGACATATTGCCAACTAAGCTAGTATCAATTATCTCCAGTTCATCTCCCTTTTTTATCCCCGCCTTACTAGCTGCAGATCCCGGTTCAACCTTGTCAATCACTACATGTATTAAATCGTTGTCCATGATGCCGTAATAGGTCATGCCGCTCATATCATGTTCATCATGCTTACGATACGCTACCCCGGGCTTAATGTATATGGCGTTATTAGGATAATCAAAAATTACCTTAAATTTTTTGAGCAGGCCTATTCCCAGGCTGCCATCGCGCGATACAGACGGCGGAACGCTAAAATTGTTTGGAAACGCCGCAATAATATCTTTGACGTTGTATTTTCCTAACTCAACCGCTTTAATGCGACTTAAATAACCGCTCAATGTGCCATTTATCCCCACGCCCAGATCGGCACTGATGCGATTAGGCTGCAGTATTTCATCGTTAGCCAGGTTTTCTATTGATATAAAATGCCCGGCGCCCAGATCTATAAGTAATTTGCTTTGTTTAGTGGTGCCATTGGCAAAGGTGACGTTTGCGGTAAGGTATGGCTTTCGATCTTCAATAGTAATGGGCAGTTTCACAGCGCGCCTGTAATACCGCATATTTTTTGGCGCCGATACCACAAGCGAGCTATCTTCAAAATCTATCTTAACTGCAAGCTGGCTAAAAAACTCGTAGCCCAGAAGGCCATGAATGGTACGACCGGCATAAGCCGAGAGGCCAAACTGGTCTTTAGTAAATAATGCTGCGCTTATATCATTGCATATTAAGCCCGGCATTTCAATATTTAACGGGCCGGTTATGTGCGCTTCATACGTTGTTCCTTCGCCTACTCCTTGTATTTTGATGGTGCGTTGGCTTATTATGTGTAATGAATCAACCAGCGAAGGCTCGGTAATCAACATATAACCTACGCCGGTATCAAGAGCAAAGTTATAGGGGCCGTGGCCATTGATTTTTAGTTGAACAACGATGAGGTTTCGAACCAGGTCAAAGCGGATGGTTTCGACGCTTCCGGGCTCCTTCATCCTGAATGATTGGGCACTCGCAGTTGCGCTTTGACAGCAAATTATAACAGCCAAAACAACAGATAGATAGTATTTATGCCACCACACCTTTTTATATTGAGATATACAATTGGATATTAAAATTAACAAAAAGTTACGTCATTGACGCAAACTTTGTTAACTCATATTCAATTGGTTTTGGATGCAGGCGGGCTGTCTTTTTTGGGCTTTTCAAGTTTGCCTTTCAGTTCAGGGTTTTGCGGCGGAAGTGTTTTAACCTCGTGCTCAATCTCGGTTTGGATAACGGACACCGCATATTCGGCAGGTTCAATTTTACAACCTATAGCTTCTGCATAAACTTGCGTAAACTCTGCGCCTATATAAAGTATGGCTGCCGTATAGTATATCCAAAGTAATAACAAAATGATCGACCCTGCAGCACCGTAGGCTGAGCTTTGGGCTGTATATCGCAGATATACACCGATACCGTATTGGCCCAGCATGAACAAAATGGCGGTAAAAATCGCGCCCGAACGTACATCTTTCCACCTGATTTTAACATCCGGCAGCACCTTAAATATGATACCAAATAAGGTTGAAATAACAATAAGGGTAATACCCAGGTTAATGCATTTTATCAGGACATTAGTAAAGTCTGGCAGAAAATAACCAAGCTGTTTACTTAAGGCATCCATTATAAAGTTGACCACCAAGGATACCAACAGCAAAAAGCCCAGACTAACGATAAGGGAAAATGATAAAAAACGATTTTGAAGCAGCTTAAGCCAGCCTTTTTTTGGTTTCGCCTTTACCCTCCAGATGATATTTAAAGAGTCTTGTATTTCAACAAAAATACTGCTGGCGCCTATCATCAATGTGGCTACACCTACCACAACTGCTAAGCCCGTTTTGCCTGAAAATGCCAGGCTCTTCAACATGTCCTGTATCTGTACTGCGGCCTGCGAACCCACGTATTGGGCTATCTGCGGATATAAACGGTTGGTTGCAGCATCATTGCCAAAAAATAAACCGGCTAATGATATGACCAAAATTAAAAGCGGCGCCAGCGAAAAAACGGTATAATAAGCAAGTGATGCGCTCAGCTTCATGCCGTTATCGTTAATAAAGCCGCTAAACGTGGCCACCAACACTTTCCAGAGCCTTTTAAGATAGGTTTTACTGAAGAATCTCATTATAAATCAATTGCTGCTATTGTGGGACTAAGCAATTTTAATGCCTTTGTTCAAAAAAACAAATGTTTGAATTGTAACAAGCCGTTTAAAGACGACCATTATTCTTAGCCGTCGACTTTAATCGACGGAAAAAGAAGGCACATGTATCGGCTTCAGCCCAATTATTCAAAGCGAATTTGGTTGAGGCCTTCGCAGAATTAGCGCTGCGCTACTATGAGCAGGTCAAGATCTTTGCTTGGGATATTAAAGCGCTCGGCAATGTATTTATTGGTGAGGTGACCCTGGTAAATGTATACCGCCTCGCGTATGCCCGGTTTTTGCCAGATAACATTTTTGATGCCGCCGTGTTCGCCCATGTCCAGCAATATGGGGGCAAAGATATTGGTAAGCGCGTAAGTAGCGGTGCGCGCCACGCGCGATGCAATATTGGGCACGCAGTAATGTATCACATCATGCTTGCGGAAAATAGGATGCGTATGGTTGGTAATTTCAGAAGTTTCAAAACATCCTCCCTGGTCAATGCTTACGTCAACGATCACCGAGTTAGGTTTCATTTTGCTTACCGTAGTCTCAGACACAATGCATGGGCTACGGCCATCCTCTGCACGAATGGCGCCGATGGCCACATCGCAGGTGGTAATAGCTTTTTCCAAAACAATAGGCTGCACTACCGATGTAAATACCTTGGTGCCAATATTAGTCTGAAGTCGGCGCAGCTTATAAAGTGAAGGGTCAAATACTTTTACTTCGGCGCCTAAGGCTATAGCGGTACGGGCGGCATATTCGCCTACGGTGCCGGCGCCTAAAATTACAATTTCTGTAGGCGGTACACCGGTAATGCCCCCCAGCATCAGGCCCTTGCCTCCAAAAATATTGCTCAGGTATTCGGCAGCTATCAGGATTGAAGTTGCGCCCACAATCTCGCTCATGGCGCGTACTACGCTCAAGGTATTACCCTCGTCGCGCAGGTGCTCAAAGCATAGTGCTGTGATCTGCTTTTTCAGCATCGCCTTTAACAGTTCAGGCTTAAGCGATGATATTTGCAGGGTTGATAATAATATCTGGCCGGGTTTCATCATCTCAATCTCTTCCATCGTCGGCGGAGCGATTTTGATAATGATATCGGCTTCGTAAACCTTTTTGGTGTCAAAAACAATTTTAGCGCCTTGCTCTGAATAATGATTATCTAAAAACTTGGCAGCTTTGCCGGCATTGCTTTCCAGGATAACCTCGTGCCCGTTGTTTACCAGCAACGCTACCGAAAGCGGAGTAAGCGGAATACGGTTTTCCTGAAAGGAGATCTCTTTGGGGATGCCTATGTAAAGTGTGTTTTTCTTTTTCTTGACCTCAAGCATCGATTCCTGAGGCTGCATCATGGCCTGTTTCGCGACATCAGAAAAGCCGCTGTATTTCCCTGAACTCATAATCTGTTTTTAGAATGTTGAAGGTAATAAAATTCTGTCAGACTTTTTCAAGTGTTATTTGGCGCGCCCCTTCAGCTAAAACCTTAACGTTTACGCTCATATAGTGCAAAGGCAGCATATCAGGTATTTTTTCGGGCCACTCAATAAAACAGTAATTACCCGAATAAAAATATTCTTCAGCGCCCATGTCTAAAGCCTCGGTTTGTGTTTTCAGGCGATAAAAATCAAAGTGATGTATTTTTTTGCCGATGCTTTTGTATTCGTTCACGATGGCAAAGGTTGGGCTGGTGACACCTTCGTCTACGCCTAATGCTTCGCAGATGGCTTTAATAAAAGTGGTCTTGCCGGCACCCATATCGCCCTTAAAAATAAAAACCTTTTCATTGCCCGCAAAGTCTATAAGCTGCGCCGCAGCCCGCGGAAGTTCCTGAAGTGATGATACGTTAATGATCATAGATAAGGGCAAAAGTATGCAAACGCTTTATTATTTATAATATACATCTTGCTTGTCATTCTTAACTACGCTCAGAATGACAAGCAAGTTTTTTGAATCGCGCATTTATCGGTCCTAAAAACAAAAAGCGGTTATCTCATTTCGAAACAGCCGCTTTTTATATAAATGTTCAATTACTTCGCCGGAGCAATGCGATACAATCTGCCATTATCGGTAACGGCATACAAAGCGCCATCCTTACCGGTGGTTAATGCGCGCCAGCGTTCGTTTTTGCTTTTGAACAGGCGTTCTTCGCCAACTACATGGTTATCTTTAATTACCAGACGGGCAATCTGGGTGCCGCCTAAGCCGCCAACCATTAGGTTGTTTTTCCACTCTGGGATAAGGTTGCCGGTATAAAAGGCAATGCCCGACGGCGATATACTTGGGTCCCAATAATAAACGGGTTGGGTAACGCCCTCTTTTTGCTGGATGCCATCATAAACTTTTTGGCCGCTATACTCGATACCATAAGTTACCAGGGGCCAGCCGTAGTTGCCGCCTGCACGAATAATATTGATCTCATCCCCACCGCGCGGGCCGAACTCGTCTTCCCACAGTTCGCCGGTTACGGGGTTCCAGGCCATGCCCTCAGGGTTTCTGAAACCGTAGGCAAATATTTCAGGCTTGGCGCCCGGTGTCTTAGCAAACGGGCCGTTAGGTACCGGCTTACCGTCTTTAGTGATATGGATAACTTTGCCAATGGTAGCGCCCAGATCCTGCGCTTTCATGCGGATATCTGAGCCGGCACGCTCGCCGGTGCTCACAAACATGTCGCCTTTTTTATCGAACAAAATACGTGAGCCGTATTGTAAGGTGCCTTTGTATTTGGGCTCTGCGCGGTAAATAACTACTACATTTTCGAGCTTGGTCTCATCGGCCGATAATTTGCCTTTGGCAATAGCCAATGTTGCGCCTTCGTCGCTTGGTTCGGCATAATCCCAATATACCATGCGGTTGTGCACAAAATCAGGGTCAATGTTTACATCCAGCATACCGCCCTGGCCGTCGAATAATACTTTGGGGAAACCGGTAATCTGTTTATCCAGCTTGCCATCCATTTTCAAAATCTGCATGGTGCCTGATTTGCCGCTGATCAGGAAACGTCCGTCAGGTAAAACATGAATACCCCACGGCGATTTCAGATCGCTGTTAATTACCGTAGCTTCAACAGGCATACCGGTTTTTACACCATGAATGCGGGTTTGGCCAACAAACGCCGGTTTATAGTCGCTGTTTGGCGGGCGGGTTTCTACATGGTTGGTGGTATCCATATTCTGGCACATAGCCAGGCCCGATGCGGTGACGAATGCCGCGCTCAGCATTAATCTTTTAAATTGGGTTGTTTTCATTTGGGTTGCGTGTGTGGTTCGTTTTGTAAATACAATATACGGATAGATATGTTTAAACGGCAGATGGTTTCAAAGCTTTTACAAAGCATAGTCCTCTTTGACCTCGTCATTTTTTGTATCTTTCCCCAACCAATAAATCTACGTGATGAGATTCACCTTTCTGACTGCTTTGTTCACTGCTACTTTGTTTTTTTCTGCAGATAAACCTGAACCGGCAAAACCCATAGCAGCGATAAGTACGAATGAGTTTCTGAACAGCATTGGCGTTAACTCTGCTATTGCCGCGCGTGGTGAGAAGTTGGAGAAAACCATCAACGCTATCAAATATACCGGCATCCGCTGGATACGCTCGGGCTATGAGGGTAATGCCACAGCCGATGACTATAAAACCCTGCACCGCGAAACCGGTGTAAAATACAGCTACGGATTGATGAGTGGCGGAACAGACATCCCCCGATTACTAAAAGGAGCACACATGCTCGCCGATATAGATGCAATGCTTGCTTTTGAAGGCAATAATGAGCCTAACAACTGGACCATCAACTATAACGGCCAAAAGAGCGGCAAAAATGAGAGCTGGGTAGGCGTCGCTACTTTGCAAAATGAGTTATATAAATCTGTAAAAGCAGATGCCAGCCTAAAAAAATATCCCGTTTGGAACCTTACCGAGGGCGGCGCGCAGGTTGACAACGTCGGTTTACAATTTTTAACCATCCCTGCCGGGGCAAACACCGTAATGCCGGCCGGTACGCAATATGCCGACTATGCTACTTGTCACAATTACTTTTCACACCCCAGCCACAAAGGATTGTACGACAACCAAACCTGGAACGCCGCGGATCCCGGTCACCTGTGTAAGGTAGACGGCCTGTATGGTAACTACGGAAAAACCTGGCGCAATAAGTTTGCGGGCTATACCGAGGATCAACTGGTTGATTTACCCAAAGTAACTACCGAAACCGGCGTAACCATCCAAAACGATTTTACCGAGGAAAAACAGGCGCGTTTATATCTGAACCTGTACCTGGCGCAGTTTAAACGTAAATGGAGTTATACGGCGGTTTATTTGCTGCGCGATAGGTCGGACGAGGAGGGTAACCAGTCGTTCGGGTTTTATCAGAAAGATTATACGCCGCGTAAAGCAGCGGTTTATCTGCATAATTTCACCACGATACTGGCCGATAAAGGTGTAGTCAAAAAGTTTGGGGCGCTGGCTTACGTTATCGATAATCAGCCTGAAACCGTTCATGATCTGCTGTTGCAAAACAGTAATGGCAAGTTTCAATTGGTGATATGGGATGAAAAAGCCAATGGCACCGATAAGGTGAAACTGAATTTCGGCAAAAAACAGGCTACCATAAAAGTTTATGATCCCACCATTAGTGAATCGGTACAGCAAACCCTTAAAAATAGCAGCTCGCTGACCTTAACTTTAAGTGACCATCCGGTTATAGTTGAACTTTAAATGATCGGCTAATAGCCGGCAATTTTTATCGAAAATGGTTTTTGCGTATCTATTAAATCGCGCACGTCAACCTCAAAAACCTCGGCTATCTCAAATATTCGTTGTAAGCTGATGTTTGACCGGCCTACCTCTATTTTGCTGTACGCGTTCTGCGATATATTAAGCCGCAAACCCAAATACTCTTGCGAGTAATTTCTAAATAACCTGGCGCTTTTAATATTAGCGGCTATCACACTTTTATTATACATACAAATTATTTATGGTTGATATAAATTAAATACGCAAGTTGCTACCCCGCAGTTTTTTTAAACTTAACAATGTGTTATGGAATTTGGGTCCGGGTTGAATTGAACCCGAACAACGCAACAAAATAATTGCCATGTTCCCTAAAACCAGGCTTTATATAAATGGGCAGGCCTATAATGAGAATGTAGAGGAAATGCGCATCGCACCGGGGGGACGCCTCAATACTTTTTAACGCTTTAATAAGATAAAGGCAATCTTTTAGCTAAATAAAAATTTATCCCTACATTTATTGCCGAACGGGCCGGTGATGGGCCGGTATCAAACCAATCGTATTAACCTAGTAAAGCAATATCCTGATGAAGAAAAATTTTATTCTTTTGCTGCTGCTTGCGCCGTTTTTTAAAGTGAGCGCACAGCATATCTCCATTAAAAAAGGCTGGAAAATGACTGTTGGCGACAACATGGAATGGGCCGCCCCAAAATTTGACGACTCGGGCTGGCAAGCAGCCGATCTGAACAAACCCTGGGAACAACAGGGCCATGATAGTTATGACGGCTTTGGCTGGTACCGCACCCATTTGGTTATCCCGTCGTCATTAAAAGAAAAAGCTTATTTAAAAGATAGCCTGGTATTAGTTTTAGCCAGTGTTGATGACAACGACGAGGTTTTTTTGAACGGTAAACTGATAGGTGAATATGGTGGCCACAAAGGCACTATTAAACAAGGCCATTATGGCCATCGCGAGTATAAAATAGCGGCCAATAATCCGGCTGTTTTGTGGGATAAGGACAATGTTTTGGCTATCCGGGTGTATGATACCGGCGGCGACGGCGGTATTTATGGCAGCGACTTCAACATCCATATGGCCGACATCATGGAGGGCGTTGAGTTTAACCGCAGCAGCGATTTTAGCTATGGCGATAAAAATAAGATGGGTAAATCTATCGTATTGGACACCAAAAATGTCTACAACTACGCAGGCACACTGTCTGTAAAAGTAACCGACCCTGAAACCGGTGCAGTTGTAGCGACAACTAAAACTGATGCGGCCCATTTTACCAAAGGACAGCCTTTTTCATGGTGGTTTACCTTCACAACTACGAAAAAGCAATCATACAATATCACCTACGTTTTCAAGGATAAAAAGACAGGCACCGAAATAACTGAGACCGAAACTACGCCTTATATTTTGACACCGATGGAAGCAAAAACTCCGCGTATCAACGGTGCTTCAACTTTTGGTGTTCGTCCGGGCCATCCGGTGTTGTTCCGTATACCGGCAACGGGTGCAGGTACATTGAAATATAAAGTACAAGGCCTGCCTGCGGGCTTAAAGGTTTCGTCAACAGGTATTATTACCGGTGTAATTGACAAAGCCGGCGACTATCCGCTGGTATTCTCAGTAAGCAATAACTACGGTACCGTTACAAAGAAATTTGTATTATCTATCGGCAATAAAATTGGCCTAACTCCTGCTTTGGGCTGGAACAGCTGGAACGCCTGGGGCCTGAGTGTTAACGATGAAAAAGTACGTACCGCGGCCCGCGAAATGTCTGAGCGACTGGCCGCACACGGATGGAGCTACGTAAATATTGACGACGGATGGGAAGCAGAAAACCGCGACGCCAACGGTAAAATTGTTCCTAATGAGAAGTTTCCTGACATGAAGGGGCTAACTGATTATGTACACAGCCTGGGCCTGCGTATGGGTATTTATTCATCGCCTGGTCCACGTACTTGCGGTGGTTACCTGGGTAGCTATCAGCATGAGGACGATGACGCGATTACTTATGGCCAGTGGGGTATTGACTACCTGAAATATGACTGGTGTTCATACGGCCGCATTGCTCCAAGTCATCCAAACCTGGACGAAATGAAAAAGCCTTACCTGGTAATGCGTGCATCGTTGGATAAAGCTAATCGCGATATATTATTTAGCTACTGCCAGTACGGTATGGGCGAAGTTTGGAAATGGGGTGCCGAAGCCGGCGGTAACAGCTGGCGTACAACCGGCGATATTACCGATACCTGGACAAGTATGTCAGGTATTGGTTTTAACCAGGACAAAGCCGCGCCGTATGCCGGCCCGGGCCATTATAACGACCCGGATATGCTGGTAGTAGGGAAGGTAGGCTGGGGCCCGGCATTGCACAACACCCGTTTAACTTACGACGAGCAATATACCCACATCAGCTTGTGGAGCTTACTGGCATCGCCATTGTTAATAGGTTGCGACATGGGCCATCTGGACAGATTTACCCTGAGCCTGTTAACTAATGACGAGGTAATTGCCATCAATCAGGATGCACTGGGCAAAGAAGCCCGTCAATATGTTAAGAAAGACGGTTACCAGATCTGGGTGAAAGAGCTGACCGGCGGCCGCAAAGCTATTGGCTTGTTCAACATGACTGATAAATATCAAACTATCACGCTGCCAAAAACAGACGCAGCGCTGAAAGGCTTTACCAAAATCAGAGACGCATGGCGTCAGCAAAACTTAACCGCAGTAAGCGGCAAAGTTGCTCCGCATGGTGTGTTGCTGGTAACAGTGTCTAAGTAATATAAAAAAGGATATAGAGAAGCCGTCCCCATAGCGCTGTGGGACGGCTTTTTTGTTTGTGGTTTTTAACCCACGCGTCATTGCGAGGAACGAAGCAATCTCTACACACGCAAATCACTATGCAGGGTGTAACTGTCGCGCAGAGATTGCTTCGTTCCTCGCAATTGACGTGTTTGATTTTTTTCGAACTCCTTAGTTTATACCATATTGGTAATCTGACGCATTTTTGAGACATTTATCAAACCTATTACGCCAAAACCAATTAAAAACGCTGATTCAACCTTTTATGAGATTACTTAAAGTCTTGTTTTGTCTTACCTTGCTGTTTGTTAAACTCAACGGTGTGGCACAGGTTAAAGTTGTTAACCTGAGATGCGAATATCTTAAAGACCCTCTGGGTATAGACGCGCCGCAGCCTATTTTAAGCTGGGAACTGGAAAGTAAAGGCAAAAACATCAAACAAACGGCTTATCGGGTGATAGTGGCAGATAAGCAGCAGGCTATCAATAAGCAAGCAGGCAACATTTGGGATTCAAAAAAAGTAAACTCATCGGCCTCTGTACAGATAAAATACAGTGGCAGCCAACTGCATGCGGGTAAGAAATATTACTGGAAAGTAATGGTGTGGGATAATACCGGAAAACCATCTGTCTATAGTACTACCGCTATGTGGCAGATGGGATTAATGGATAGCAAAGACTGGAGCAGCGCTAAATGGATTGCTTACGATGTATTGCCCGACGATAAAAAGATAATCCCTTTTGCGCATGGTAATGGCCAAAAAGAATGGGGCGAGCGGAAAGACGTTGCGCCGCTTTTCAGAAAGTCATTCATCGCCAACAAAAAAATAGCCGAGGCTACCGTATTTATTAGCGGATTGGGGCAGTTTGAAATGCAGATAAACGGTATAAAAGCCGGCGATCATTTTCTGGATCCCGGATGGACACAATATTCAAAACAGGCCCAATACGTAACTTTTGATGTTACTAAAATGCTTAACCAGGGTAAAAATGTTATCGGGGTGATGCTCGGTAACGGGTTTTATTACATACCGGGATCGCGCTACCGCAAGCTGACAGGAGCTTATGGCTATCCAAAAATGATTGCTAAAGTTCAGATTCATTATGCCGACGGTTCGCAGCAAGTCATTGTATCAGACAATAGCTGGAAAACCAAACCATCGCCTATAACTTTTTCGAGTGTTTATGGTGGCGAAGACTATAATGCCAATCTCCTGGAAAAAAGCTGGGGCAACGCTGCGTATAATGATGCCGGTTGGAATCAGGCAAAGATAACCGCTGGTCCGCCACAGATTGTAGCGCAATCGGCAGATCCCGTTCGTGTCATGCAGCAATTTGTGCCAGTTTCCAAAAAAGAGCTGCGCCCGGCGGTGTGGGTGTACGATTTGGGGCAAAACTTTTCAGGCATCCCTCAAATAAAAGTCAGCGGCAAAAAAGGTGATACGGTAATATTGCGCACGGCCGAATTGATTCATGAAGACGGCTCGGTTAATCAATCTGCTACGGGGTCGCCCAATTATTACACCTACGTATTAAGAGGCGATAGTGTTGAAACCTGGCATCCGCAGTTTTCTTATTATGGGTTCAGATATATACAGGTTGAAGGCGCCATCCTCGCAGGCAACAAATCGTCGAAGCCGGTGATCAAAGAATTGAAGGGGCTTCATATCCGCAATAGCGCCCGGGAGATTGGAACTTTTGAGACTTCGTATGATTTATTTAGCAAGACCAATCAGCTTATCCGCTGGGCCATTCGCAGCAATATGGTGAGCCTGTTTACAGATTGTCCGCATCGCGAAAAACTGGGATGGCTGGAAGAAACCCATTTAATGGGCGCTTCCGTTCAGTACAATTATGATATCGCCGCGCTATCAAAAAAAGTAGTCAGGGACATGATCGATGCGCAGACAGAGGATGGCCTCATACCTGACATTGCCCCGGAGTATGTACAGTTTAGCGACGGCTTTCGCGATTCGCCCGAGTGGGGGAGCGCCGGTGTAATTTTTCCGTGGTACTCCTATCAATGGTATGGCGATATTTCAATATTGAAAGAATCTTATCCTATGATGAAAAAATATGTGAACTATCTCAAAGGTAAATCAAACGACAATATTGTTTCTTATGGTCTGGGCGATTGGTTCGACCTAGGGCCGAAAAGCCCGGGAGTTTCACAGTTAACGCCGCTGGGCGTCACTGCAACGGCCATGTATTACTATGATCTGACTATCTTGACAAAAATAGCCGCCATTTTAAAGTTGCCTGACGATGTAAAGCATTATGAACAGCTGGGTGCTGCCGTGCGGAAGGCTTTCAATGAAAAGTATTTCAATGAACAGACGAAACAATATGCAACCGGCAGCCAGGCGGCTAACGCTATGGCCCTGTATATGAATCTTGCCGAACCGCAATATCGTGTCGCCGTACTCGACAATTTGATAAAAGATATACAAAACCGCGGCTATGCACTTACCGGTGGTGATGTAGGGTATAGGTATATATTACGTGTATTGGAGGATGCGGGCCGCAGCGATATTATTTACAAAATGAATAACCACAGCGACGTGCCGGGCTATGGCTTTCAATTGGCAAAAGGAGCTACATCGCTTACCGAATCATGGGCCGCTTTGCCGGTGGTATCCAACAACCATTTTATGCTGGGCCATTTGATGGAGTGGTTCTATTCGGGCCTGTGCGGTATAAAGCAAGCCGAAGGTTCGACCGGATTTAAAAACATCGAGATAAGGCCCAATCCGGTAGGCGATATCAAAGATGCAGCAGCAAGTTATCATTCCATCCACGGCGTCATCGCTGTAAAATGGAAAAAAGAAAATAAGGTTTTCGATATGTCGGTTACCATTCCGGCGAATACTACCGCAACCATTTATTTCCCTGCAGAGTGCAAGAAAGCTCCGGTAAACACGGGCTCGGGGGTGTATCAGTTTAAGGTTGGGTATTGATAAATTAAAACAAATCAAATAGCATGAAAAAAACACTTGCTTTTTTTGTATTTCTTTCCATATTCAGTGGCTGTGCTCACAACCCATCTTCGGTGAAAATAATATTTACTAACCAAAGCGATAATCTAACGCATTTGACAATATCAAACGGAACTGATTCGGTTCAATTAACTGCTAAAGAAAATAATTCGGAAACGAAGGATTTGCGTTTTGAACGGGTGCCAAAAACTGATGGGCATTATCACATCCATATTAAAACTATCGGAAAGGATACTTCATTCAATTGGGGATATTATACAAATGGCTACCCGTTCGAAAAATCAATCAACATTGTTTATAAAAAGGACACTACTATTTTAAAGAGTGATTCTTATGAATAAGCAGATATATCCAGCTGTCATTGAATTGATATGAAAAAAACATTTCTTCTTTTAGGTCTTTTCGCTTTCAGTACATTGGCAAAAGCCCAAACAAAGCACGAGTACGCAATTTATGACTCGATATTGGCGATGCATAAGGATGCCTATCCTGCACCCGTAACCGCACTACAAACGTTAAAAGACTTTAACTTCAAAGATTTGAAGTGGCATGATTTTAATCCTAAAGATTCGTTAAATAATGAATGGAAACATTTCTTTAATAATGTTGACATTTCCCACATGCAGCCGAAACAATTGGATGCCGCTTTTTTGGCTAAATACCCAAAAACAACAGACAGAGATCGTGAAATAAATTTTTCGCCCATAATTGTATCTCCTGACAAAGTCAGGGCAATTTGTGGTTATCACTTATTTGCTGCAGGCGAAACCATATATTTATTTGAAAAAAAGAACGGGAAATGGAGGTTTAGGCGGTCTTACTTCGTTTCGGTAGAATAAGAGATAAGTAAAAAGATAATTTCGAAACAATGGCGGTCGTCGATTGGGGCCGTCATTGTTTAATCTAAGCAGCGCTATTATTCTTTTTAATTCCTGTTTCATTCTTCTCAATTCACACCGCCAAAATTGCTTGTTTTCCAATTGTCTGATTATTAGCCACTAATATGGGTTTTACCTATAAAAATCCTGACGAATGCTTTGTTTCATTTTGTTTCACTCATTTTTTGTAATGAGCTTTTAGCCAGTTAGTTGATTGAAAATCTTGTTTCACTTGTTTCATTTGTTTCACACTCGCGTGAAACAGAATGCTAATCTGTAATCGCCTAATCTCTGATCACTTCCTTTTTGCTAACTTTGCGCGCAATGAGCAGAAGAGGAGCAAAGAACCAGGTTTTTGAGAACGTAAGCATTATTGATATTGCCGAAGAAGGCAAGGGTGTAGGCAAAGCAGACGATTTTGTGCTGTTTGTAGAAAAAGCGGTACCCGGCGATGTTGTCGATGTACAGGTATACCGCAGCAAGAAGAATTTTGGCGAGGCCAAGATCACCGCATTAAAGAAAGCCAGCGCACACCGCGTCGAGCCCTTTTGCGAGCATTTTGGTACCTGCGGCGGCTGCAAATGGCAGCACATGACCTATGATACCCAATTGCAGTTCAAACAAAAGTCGGTGTCTGATGCGCTAACGCGACTGGCCAAGATTGAAGTAGGCGATATGCTGCCTATCGAACCGTCGCCGGCTGACAGGTATTACCGCAACAAGCTTGAATTTACTTTCAGCAACAAGCGCTGGCTGTATGATGGCGAAAACCGCGACGACGCGCAGCTGAACATGAACGCCCTGGGCTTCCATATTCCCGGCCGTTTTGATAAGATACTGGATGTGCATCACTGTTACCTGCAGGCCGACCCCAGTAATGATATTCGCAATAAGATTGACGAGTTTGCCAAGGCAAATGGCTATACGTATTACGACTTGCGCACGCACGAAGGTAACCTGCGCAATCTCATCATCCGCACCTCCACAACCGGCGAGCTGATGGTGATTGTAGTTTTCGCTTACGCGGATGAAAATGAAGTGAGCAAGCTGATGGGTTTTATCGAGACTGTGTTCCCGCAGATCACATCGCTGCTGTACATTCTCAACCAAAAGAAAAACGATACCATATTTGACCAGGACGTCATCGCCTGGAAAGGTCCTGAATATATCCATGAGGAGATGCTGGGCATTAAGTTCCGCATAGGTCCGAAATCGTTCTACCAGACTAATAGCGTACAAGCCCTGCGCCTCTACGAAATAGCCCGCGACTTTGCCGGCTTTACAGGCAATGAGCTGGTGTATGATTTGTATACCGGCGCCGGTACGATTGCCAACTTTGTGGCCCGCCATGTTAAAGAAGTAGTTGGGGTTGAATATGTGCCGAGTGCTATCGAAGACGCCAAGATCAACAGCGCCATCAATAATATCACCAATACGAAGTTTTACGCCGGTGATATGAAAGATGTGCTGTCGGCCGAATTTGTGGCCGAACATGGTAAGCCGGATGTGATCATCACCGACCCACCACGCGCCGGCATGCACCCGGATGTGGTTGCCCGCCTAATGGAAATTGAAGCTGAAAGAATAGTGTATGTAAGCTGTAACGCTGCCACCCAGGCCCGCGATTTGCTGGTGCTGAAAGAGAAATACGATACCGTGAAAATACAACCGGTAGATATGTTCCCGCATACACAGCATGTGGAGAATGTGGTGCTGTTGCAATTGCGTAAATAGACCTCTCCCCGGCCCTCTCCAAAGGGGAGGAAGTTGGATGCGAGATGTAAAATAAAGAGTAAAGAAAGTCTCCTCCTTTGGAGGAGATTTAGAGGAGGTGTGATATGAAACCTGAAGAATTATTTAATGAAAACCGCGGTCAGCAGCCGCAGGAGCCGGCGGCCAATAGTCCGCTGATTAGTTTGCAGCATGACCTGAAGATATTTAGTGAGTCGATACGTGAGGTGGCTGTCGAGATTATGGTGGAGGGGCTTTCTAAGTATCCCATCTTTGTGGCGCACCAGCATGAGCTGAAACTGGGCGAACTGATCCTTGACCGAAATGAACTGAACATGGATTGGAGCATCCACGCTTCAACGATGGAGGAGTTTATCGAATTGGGCCTGATCAAGAAATCGCGAAAGGAGCATTTCATCAGCAACTATAAAAACCCGAACGAGTTTATGTGCGTTTTTGTGGTGGTGCCTGAAGGAGCGAACTTTGTGTTTGTGCCGTATCAGTAGCACCCCTTTGTTATTATCGGAGATGACAAGGTAGTTTACAAGAAATATTTAACTTTACCCTGACGACCAACATCGGCGAAGCCATGGAAGACAAAAAAATACTCGTACTCAACAAACAGCAGATACAGCAAAAAATCGACAGGATTGCTTACCAGATCCTGGAGGATAATTTTGATGAGAAGGAAATTATCATTGCTGGTATGTTACCTCGCGGCGGCTTCCTGGCAGCCCGGCTGAAAAAAGTGCTGGATGAGATCGCCCCATTTAAAAGTACACTAATCACTATCGACCTGGATCGTTTTAGCACCAGCCTTAATGCCAAGTTTGATTTCGATATCGAGATGTGCAACAACAAGGTGGTTATTTTGGTTGACGATGTGCTGAACAGCGGCAAATCGCTGGCCTATGGTTTCGGCGTTTTCCTGGACGTTCCGTTAAAAAAACTGCGTACCGTAGTGCTGGTTGACCGTAACCATAAAAGCTTCCCCATCAATACCGATTATTCAGGCATCGCGCTGTCTACTATCATCAAAGAACACATTGACGTGGTATTGAGCGAAACAGGCGAGGAGGATGCGGTTTATTTGAAATAACTTTTTTTTAAAGAGCTGTCATTCTAGGCTCTCGAAGCAAGAGCTGGTGTGCACTTAAATAAGAAATGTCATTCTGGAGCGTAGCGAAGAATCTTATACGCTTCACTAATCGCGTTTACAAGATTCTTCGCTACGCTCAAATGACAATATAGGTTTAGAGCTTAAGCCGTCAGCTTTTTATATTTAATACGTTTCGGAGCAGTATCGCCTAAGCGTTTTTTGCGGTTCTCTTCATAGTCGGTATAGTTACCTTCAAAGAAGTATACTTGCGAGTCGCCCTCAAATGCCAGGATGTGCGTACACACGCGGTCAAGGAACCAGCGGTCGTGGCTGATGATCACGGCGCAGCCTCCGAAGTTTTCCAAAGCTTCTTCCAAAGCACGCAGTGTATTTACGTCGATATCGTTGGTAGGCTCATCGAGCAGCAGTACGTTACTTCCTTTTTTTAGGGTGATGGCCAGGTGCACACGATTACGCTCGCCACCTGACAGTACGCCCACTTTCTTTTGCTGATCGGCACCGTTAAAATTGAAGCGGGATACATAAGCGCGCGAATTTAATGGGCGATTGCCCACTATAATGGTTTCCAAACCGCCGGTCACGTTTTCCCAAACCGATTGGTTAGGGTCTAGGTCATCATGCATTTGGTCGACATATCCCAGCGACACCGTCTCGCCAACGCGGAAGGTGCCGGCATCAGGCTGCTCCTGACCGGTGATGAGGCGGAACAAAGTTGTCTTACCCGCACCATTCGGACCGATGATACCTACTATACCCGCAGGCGGCAGCGCGAAGTTCAGGTTATCAAACAATAACTTATCGCCATAGCTTTTGCTTACGTTGTTAGCTTCTATAACCACATTGCCCAAACGAGGGCCCGGCGGGATGAACAGCTCCAGTTTTTCTTCGCGTTCCTTAGTTTCTTCAGATGCCAGTTTTTCGTAGTTACCCAAACGCGCTTTTGATTTGGCGTGTCGGCCTTTTGGTCCCATGCGTACCCATTCTAACTCGCGCTCCAAAGTTTTCTGACGTTTGCTTTCGGTTTTTTCTTCCTGAGCTAAACGTTTAGCTTTTTGATCAAGCCATGACGAGTAGTTGCCTTTCCACGGAATACCTTCGCCGCGGTCAAGCTCTAAGATCCAGCCCGCAACGTTGTCCAGGAAGTAACGGTCGTGCGTTACAGCTATTACGGTGCCTTTATATTGCTGCAGGTGCTGCTCCAGCCAGTCGATCGACTCCGCATCCAAGTGGTTGGTGGGCTCATCCAGCAATAAAACATCCGGCTCCTGCAACAGTAGGCGACACAAAGCTACACGACGGCGCTCGCCACCTGATAGTACCGATACATTAGTATCCGGGTCAGGGCAGCGCAGGGCGTCCATTGCACGCTCCAGTTTGGTATCCAGTTCCCAGGCGTTCACGGCATCTATCTGATCCTGCAGTTCGCCCTGGCGGGACATGAGCTTGTCCATTTTATCGGCATCTTCATAATACTCAGGTAAGCCAAATTTTTCGTTGATCTCTTCGTATTCTTTTAGCAGGGCAGTAGTTGCGGCAACGCCTTCTTCCACAATTTCTCTAACAGTTTTGTTAGGATCAAGCTCGGGCTCCTGGCTCAGGTAACCTACGCTGTAGCCCGGCGAAAATACCACCTCGCCGATGTTGGTTTTATCTATACCTGCAATGATCTTTAGCAGAGATGATTTACCCGAACCGTTAAGACCAATAACGCCAATTTTAGCGCCATAGAAAAACGACAGGTAAATGTTTTTTAGTACGGTTTTTTGCGGGGGATATACTTTACTAACCCCGGCCATTGAAAAAATTATTTTTTCGTCTGCCATATATTCAATGAGTGAATGAGTGATTTAGTGAATGAATGAATTTTTCTGATGGAAAAATATCTGCGCAAATATGGGTATTAGCCCTGCTAAGTGCAAACCCATTAGTGAATTAGTGAGTGAGTGAATAGTGAATGAGCGATTTTTACCAAAAACACTCACCACTCACCGCTCCCCAATCACTAACTCACTTATTGAAAATGTGTATTTATAGCTAATAAAAGCGATTTAACATTTTTGTTACCATCAAAAACAACCCTAAATACATTATTTCTCAGTTTTTTGCGTTATCATTGGGTCAGCCAGACCCAAAAGAAAACTAAACCAACACAATGAACCTTAAACCGATAGTTGCTAAACTTATAGCCGGTTGCTGCCTGCTTATGGGTGTAACATCCGACGCCATCGCTCAAAAAATTATCCCGGTCGATTCAAGTAAAGCTCAAATATTACGCATTGATCCGTCAAATGCCATGGGTGGTAATGCTTCTGATTTTTTTACCGAGGTAAATTATATTCCGTTGGAAACTACTGAACAAAGTCTGTTTGGCAGTATAAGTAAATTGGTAGTCACTGATAACTATTTCATCATACTTGACCATAACACACATTCAATACTCATTTTTAATAAAAACGGAAAGTTTCATACCAAAATAAAAGGTACAGATAGTGCGCCTATATGGGATTTTTCTGTGAACAGGTTTACCAAAGAGATCAGATACAGTAAGGACCAGTATAAAACCTTTACTTTTTGCGATTACAATGGAAAAGAGATGCGCACTTTTAAAAGTGGTGGTGATCTGGCCAAGGATGAGGTTAACGATGGTAATATGCGCTATTTCGCTCCCGGCAAAGGGGTTTCATATAGTTTTCCTCATAGTATCGATTCTACGTCCAAATTTTACAAAACCTATTCCAAGTCGCTTATTATGTTTGCCAACGAAAAAAATAAGGTATATGCTCAGGGCCTGGGGTTTGATGAGAGAGAGGGCAAAGATCTAAATATTATAACAAGCGGCGGTACGTGGTTTTTTAATACCGTCAGCGATACGGCCTTTTATTATTCTAAGCCTTATTCTTTTAACATTTACACCATCAGACCTGATGCCATAGCGCTTTCATATAAGTTGGTTTTTCCGTTTTATGTTGCATTGCCTGGCGATTTTACCACTAATCCTGACTATAAAAAGAAACAGATAGAATATATCGAAAAGCACCCTAAAACCATTTACGGCATCGCTAACTTTTATCAGGTAAAAGAGAATCTGATTTTTAAAGCCGGGAGCTGGAATATCTACGAAGAAGACAATCTGATCTATAACCTGCGCTCAGGAACTTTAATAGCATACAAACATATTTTGCAGGACGAAAAATCATATTTCCTGCCAATTTATGACAACTCAAATTGGGGTAATACCTTTAACAATACCGGCATTTTGGCTTGTGCTGATGGTTATATTTACACTTCGGCTTCGTCATTGGGTATGTTTCAATACCACGAAAAATATGCCGACCAAAAAGCAAAATATCCACCGGCCTTAGATGAATATTTTAGGAAGGGGTCTCGCAAAGATAACCCGGTAATTATGCAGCTTAAGCTTAAAGACAATTTGTAAAAACGCCGTTAGCCATTTTTATATCAACCAAACTTTTATCACAAACCATCTGCACAACGTGAACAAATATTTAAAACTCGCTGTAGTGTGTTTTTGCTGCACACTGCTATTTAATACCGTTAAAGCACAGACCCCACAAAAAGATACTATTAAAGTAGGTACAGTTATCGGTTTGATGCGCGATAGTGCACATAACTATGTAATGCAGGCCACTACTCTGGCAATTTACAAAGCGCAAGGCAACGAGTTGGTAAGCTACCAGCTGACAAATAATTTTGGCCGGTATCAATTTAAGGAGATACCTGTTGGGATGCCTTTGTATATAGTGGCAACCCATATCGGCTACCAGTCGCTGAAGAGAGAATTCACCATATCGCCCAAAACAAAAACAACCGACCTTAAGACTATAAACATGCACCGCCTTGATCTTTCATTAAAAGAGGTCACCATAACGGCAGAGCAGGCGCCCATGCAAATGCACGGCGATACGCTTGAGTTTAATGCCGGGGCAGTTAAACTGGAGCCCAATGCCACTGTCGGCGATATGCTGCGCAAGTTGTCTGGCGTTACCGTTTGGGCCGATGGTGTGATTACCGTAAACGGCAAAAAAATTGACCAGCTGTTGGTAGAGGGCAAACCATTTTTTGGGGGCGATAATAAAATAGCGCTCGATAACCTGCCCAAAAACTCGGTACAAAAAGTACAGGTTTACCAGGATAAGAACGATCCTGATCCGTTGAATCCTAAAACCAATATGAATGTGGTGTTAAAAAAGGATAAAAAGGACGGCATATTTGGCAAGTTTGGTATTGGATACGGCACTCGCCAGCATTATGCGGGCGACGGCATGATCACTTATTTTTCGCCCAAAACACAGGTGAGTTTGGTGGGTGCGTATAATAACGTAAACAAAACTGCCTACGATGTGAATACGCTTATGCGATTTAATTCATTTAAGGGCGAGGGTATAAATGACGACTATCACAGTGATTTCAGGAAAGCCGGAGTAAATGTGTTTCGTGGTGGTGGCGCAACGTTTTCGCAGGATTTTAGCAAAGATTCTGATCCGCGGCAGGCTTATTTTAAAACCAATATGCTAAAGGGCGAAGTTTTTAGCAATGATCTGGATAATAACACCATCAGGCAAAGTGAAACCATTACATCGTTGGGCAACAACACACACCTGGACCAAACATCAAACGACACGCGCCATAGCAATGATTTTAGCCTGCGCTCAAATGGAAGTTACGAAAAACGTACTGAGCATAACTATATAGGTGCATCATATAATGTGGTCAATTCGCAAAATACGTCGCAGGCTGCGCAAAACAGCACCTCGGTAAATGATAAAACCAATGATGCGAGCCAAAGCCTTGCCCAGCAAAATTCTACCCGAAACTCTACTAATGCCAGTGGTTCTGTATCTTTTAATACTAATAGATACTATGACTTCAGCAAGCAAAAATATAAATCGATAAATGCCGAATTTAAGTATACGTTTGATTTAAATCAAAGCGACGAGGACAGTAAGAACATTACCAATTTTACCGCTACTGATGCTACACAAAACAAGTATTTCAATCGCCAATATCAAAAAAATATTGATGGCGGCACACACACCATAACCACCAATTTCAGAGATATCACCAGGTTGTTTCAACGCCGCGGAAATCAATTTATGCAGGTGGCTATTACCAACACCATAGCTCTGCGTCATCAAAATGAAAATGATAATGTGGGCGATTTACTATCGGGTGCTACCGCTTACACAGCTAATAAAGATCTTACCAACGTCAGCCATTATAAAACTATAGATGAGCGCCCTGGCGTAATGCTTTCTAAATATCTTTATAAGGGGCTTGATAACCGTTATTCTAAAAATTGGAGCATGTCCGTAAGTGCGCAGGGGCAATTTTTTGCGCAAA
>Ga0207647_10000290_pt1 | contig 41275 bp, 41 predicted proteins | sample KBSCornC2_FD_184295 | JGI IMG/M metagenome (GOLD analysis project Ga0207647, IMG submission 184295) | Corn rhizosphere microbial communities from Kellogg Biological Station, Michigan, USA - C2 (SPAdes) (version 2) | ecosystem: Host-associated > Plants > Roots > Rhizosphere ... | reverse complement strand
CCTCGGTCATGGTCGTTGAGAAAGGGTCCGAACACGGGCACACGACCCCGTTCCAGCAGCCCAGGAACGCCCCAGGTATGGTCGTAGTGTAAATGCGTCAGAAGGATCGCACTTAGCTCGAGTTGCTGTTCCTCAAGCGCTTGCTCCACCGGCTCTGCCGCGCCCGGATCGACGACCGCCGCATGCCTGCCGTCATGGATCAGCCAGATATAATTGTCGCGAAAGGCAGGGACGGGCTGAACCCGGATCATATTCATGATTAGGCCGCCAAGAGTTGCCAGGCGATCATCATCTGAGCGCCAAAGCCGCCGACGAAGGCGAGCGTGCGCACCCAGGATATGCCGAGGGTGTAGGCGACAGCGTGTAGAATGCGCGACCAAAGGTAGAGCGAGCTCGCCGCGATCGTGACGGCATTGCTAAGGCCGAGGAATTGCGCGGCCACAATCAGCGCCGCGAAGACGACCAGATTCTCCACAGCATTCGAATGAGCTGCCCTGAGGCGCTGAGCCCAAGGCGAGAGCGGCGGCGGATCGACTGGGTAACCGACGGTCCCGCCTATGCCGACCACCATCATCCGGTTCAGGACATATGGAATCCATAGCAGGGCGGTGAAGGTGCTGACCCAAACGAGCGATGCGAGTTCAGGGTTCATGAGCGATGCTCCAATCGGGATTGTCAGTTGGGCAAGGCGCTGCTGGGGACGGTTTTTTCCCACGCCGGAATCTCGTGAAGCCGAGCCCACCACGCCCTCAGATGCGGAAAATCGTCGATCGGGAACTGGCCGCGTTCGAGATACGTAACAGCGCCACCAACGACGAAGTCGGCAAGCGTGACGTTGTCGCCTACCAGAAATGGGCGAGTGGTCAGCTCATTGTCGAGCAAGCGAGCCAAAGGTCGAAACTGTTCCTCGGCCTGCTGCACCCTAGAGGCATCAGGTTGGCCAATGCCCAACATCGGCTTGCGCACATTCTCGTGGGTCAGGATTTCGGCCGGTCGCGACCAGGCCGAAGCTTCCCAGAACAACCACCGCGCAATATCCGCCCGTTTGCGTGGATCGCGCGGATAAAATGGCGTGTCGCCGTGGCGGTCGCAAAGAAACTGGCAGATCGCATTGGATTCCCACAGGACCAACCCGCTATCGTCGGCCAAGGCAGGCAACGCTCCCATGGGATTGATAGCGAGGAACGCTGGAAGCTTGTGCTCGCCCTTAGCCAAATTGACGAGCTCATGCTCGATGTCGTCAATTCCCAGATGAGAAATTACAGCACTCACCTTCCGAACGTTTGGTGAGGGGGGAAATGAGTAGAATTTCATCGAGCTTCTCCAAGGCGGCTGCCGTCACCTCTTCAGGAGGATCAGCAACGCTTTTGTCCGTGAGAAAATTATAAGGCGCCGGACGGCTTACAGGCGGTACGGAATCCGAACCGATCACTCCGGCGGGAACGGCTGACGACGACCGTCCCTTTTGATCGTCACGCCGTGCCGCATGACGAAGTCTACGCGCTCGAGGCGCGTGACATCGATCGTTGGATCACCCTTTAGTGCGATAATGTCAGCGAACTTGCCCGGTTCGATTGATCCCAGCTGATCGGAGCGACCCAACAGGTCGGCTGCATTTACAGTCGCAGCGCGGATGGCTGAGATGGGTGTCATCCCGGCCTCGACCATCAATGCAAATTCCTGTGCATTCTGGCCGTGCTTGGACACGCCGCTGTCCGTGCCAAAGGCAATCTTGACGCCGGCCGCGATGGCACGCCGGTGGCTTGCCATCGCTACGGCGCTCACCGCCTCCGCTTTCGGAACCATCGCTGGCGACAGTTGTCCGTCGTGCGCCTGCTTAAGCGCTGTCACGGGAGCCAGCATCGTTTGAACGAGATAGGTGCGCTTCGCTTTAAACAGCCTGATCGCCTGGTCGTCGAGGAAGGTGCCATGCTCGATCGAGTCGACGCCGGCCTCAAGGGCAGCCTTGGTACCATCGACAGCGTGGCTGTGGGCGGCGACCTTGCGTCCAAAGCTATGCGCGGTTTCGACGATGGCCTTCATCTCTTCGAGGGTCATCTGCTGGCCCAGCCCACCTGTGACGTTCGAAAGAACGCCTCCAGTCGCCGCAAACTTAATGACCTCGGCCCCCAGGGCGATTTGTTCGCGCACTGCCCGACGACAATCGTCCGGCCCGTCACAAATATTGGTCGATCTCCCGCGCGTGGCTTCAGCGAAGTCCTCCGCCATCCCAACGCTCATGTCGCCGTGCCCACCTGTTACCGAGATTTGCGACCCGGAATTCACTATCGTGGGGCCTTCGATCTCTCCTTCGTCAATCGCATCGCGCAGCGCGCGAATTCCGCGTGGATCTGCCTCAAGGTCCCGGACCGTCGTGAAGCCCGCTTCGAGGTCGAGCCGGGCATTCTTTTCGGCTTCGACCATATCGTCAAATCGATCACGAGTGAGTTGTTCGATCTGCGCTCGCAGAGGGTCTCCGGCTATGCCCCACAGGTGGACATGTGCATCGATCAGTCCGGGTAGGACATAATCGTCTTTAAGCTCGATGGCCGTGGATCCAGCAGGTGGAGTTTGGAAGCCATCGCGTAGCTCCACAATTCGATCTCCCTGCACGATAACCGTCGTGGGGCCCCGCATTGGTTCACCGGGTCGATCCAATACGTGTCCCGCAAGAATGTAAGTCGGCGCTGCGGCCGTTTGCGCTCTCGCGTTGGTCGACGTGAGCAGGCACAATCCGAGGATCGCGATTTTGCGAGACTTCATCGGTCGCTTCCATTGACCTTCGCGACTTCGATCAGCTCTCCACTGTCAATCTCATAGAAGAAGCCAAAAATATTAGCGGAACGCGGGATCGCCGGGTGTTCACGGAGCAGCTCGACGTCGCCGCGAAGTGAGTGCTCATAATCAGCAATGCAGAGCGCCTCGCGCGGAAAGGCATCGGAAATATCGGCACGCTGCTCTTCATTAAAAGCGTCGATGATTCCGTCCGCAGTGAACGTCGTTGCGCCGCAATGGGAATGATGAACGACAACGATGTTTTCGATGCCGAACAAATGGTGTGCGACAGCGACCGAGCGCAACGCATCAATTGCTCGACCGCCCGCGACAACGATCGGAAACACAGTCGTGGTTGAGGCAACCTTCTGCCCCTGAGCATTGATCACTAGGTCACCCGGAAACGTCTCGCCAAACCGCTTGGCGACGGCACACGGGATCAACGACGCGCGCGGATCATAACAGTAAATAACAACCGTTCTCAGCGGCACGGCCTGCGCAAAGGCCTGTCGAACCGCCCGCTCATCGAAAGTGGGGCGTTTGCTGAAGGCGAACTTATCGAATCTGCCCATGACCATGCTCCATTTCCCCACCGAATAATCTCAAGTTGAGAGGGATTCCGGGCGCGCTGAGGGGGGGCATTCACAAGCGCGCCCGGAAACTGGAAGAGAGCTATTCGGCTATGATCTCGCCGGACCCGCCGAAGTCGCCTGGGAAGTCACGAAACTTGGGCAAGCCGTCACGAATCGGAAGCACAGTCTCCGCGTAATTTACGTGCACCCCTGGCTTAAACTCGACACTCGGCAAGGTGGCCGCATAGACGTCAGTTAGACCGAGTGGCGGGTGGTGATTAAAGAGGTGCCCACCGCATTCCGAACAATAATGTCGCTGGCTAACGGGTGTCTTTTGGTAAACTGCGACATGCTCCTTGCCGGCTGTGACTTTCACAGCATCAGGCTTCCACAGCGTGAAGGCGTTAACCGGAGCGGCGGCCCACGATCTGCATGACGAGCAGTGGCAATAACCCATCACTTCGGGCTCGCCGCTCACCTCAAGCGTTACGGCGCCGCAAAAACAATTTCCGGTATGTGTCATGATTCACTTTCCTTGTGTTGAACAACTGCGCGGCGTTGCGCAGAGCCTCTCGGCAAGCTGCTAGGCGGAGCTGCCCGCCATCACGCCCCCATCGACCGGTAGAATGACACCGGTGACCCAGCCGGATTGTTTGTCATCAGCCAGGAACAGGAAGGCGGACGTAATGTCGCGCGGTTGGCCGTTGCGGCCGAGAGGATGGAAGCCGTTGAAGCCGGCAATTTGTTCGGGCGAGCCCAGAGACTCGAGTAGCGGTGTCTCGACTACGGCCGGAGCGATCGCATTGACGCGGATGTTGTCCGCGGCGAGTTCTATTGCGAGTGCTCGCGTTAGCGAGTGAATGCCTCCCTTCGCCATAGACGGGACGGTTGCGGGCGTCGCACCGATGCCTTGCATGGCCCAAATCGAGCCGACATTCACAATTGCGCCGTTGCCGCGCTTCCTCATTTCAGCGACAGCGAGCTGAGTGGTCGTGAAATAACCAGCCATCAAATTGAAATATTCGAGGAGATCGGAGCGCGTCACTTCGCTGAACGGCTTGATTCCGAAAACGCCGGCGTTGTTGTAGAGCACGTCAACACCGCCGAACCGTTCGACTGCGGTCCTGACCAGGCGTGCGCTGACGGCTGCTTCACCGATATCGCCGGCGACATAGTCGACGGTTTCGCCGCTGGGATCGAGCTTCGAGGCGATCTCGGCGACCTTAGATTCGCTGCGCCCGTTGAGAACGATCCGCGCTCCTGCTGCGTGCGCCGCCGAGGCGGCGTCCGCGCCCAGTCCTGATCCCCCACCGGTGATGACGACGGTCTTGTTCTTGAGGCTCATTCGGCGAACTCCAATCTGTGATCGGCTCGCCAGTTAGGTGGTGATGAGAGGGCCTCTAGGTCCGAAATCCGGACTGTATCCGGGCGCCCATGAGGCGTAGAATTTCCTCATGACAGGATACGGTCAGTTCTGCTCGGTAGCTCGTGCCCATGAGGTGCTCGGAGGGCGCTGGACCTTGCTGATCGTGCGGGAAATCCTGTGCGGAAGCAGCCGATTCAACGATATTCGCCGTGGCATCCCGAGAATCTCGCGAACAATGCTGTCCGAGCGCTTGCAAGAACTGGTGTTTGCTGGAGCGATCAGCAAAATCGAGGGGGAGCATGGTCCCGAATATGCATTGACTGAAGCGGGCAAAGAGATCGCCACCGTAGTCGGATCACTCGCCACCTGGGGTCAACGTTGGCTGCCGCGCTTGGCACATGAAGAGGACAATGATCTCGAGCCTTTGCTCATCGACATGCAAAGACGGGTACGCTTCGAAACGCTGCCGAAAGATCCGATCGTTGTGCGATTCGAGGTCGATCAACGGCTGCGTCGCTTCATGCTGGTCAAGCCGACAGAAGCATCCATATGCGTAAGCAATCCCGGATTCCCTGAGCTCAGCATCCGGTCACCGCTTTTCGCGCTAGTCTCATGGTGGCGTGGCGATTGCACATTCTTCGAAACGAGACGGATGGGGCTACAGATCACGGGCAAACGGGAGCTGACTCGGGCCTTCCCCGATTGGTTCGAGCGCTATCAATTCGCGGGCATCGCCCCTCAGCTGGCGAGCAGGCAACGCGACGCCCTGTCGGTTTGAGCGGCTGAGGTGCCGACCGATGTCCGCGAACAAAGCACCATCTTTTTTCTAGGCTAAGACAAAACATCCATGAAAGGTGAAATGGACCTCGCAACGTTGCTCGCTGGAATGCGTCCACATTTGTCGCAAACCGCATTTGCGTTCGCGATCGTAGCCAGCCCTGATGAGATTCCGCCCGGAACGACCATCATCGGTACGTTTGTCGAGGAAGAAGGCCTGACGATTGTAGGGCCGATCGAAGAGCTGGCCTGGGGAAACCTCGAGCGCAGCGGTGCATGGGCCAAGATCAGCCTGACCGTTCACTCGTCGCTTTCGGCCGTTGGGCTAACGGCGAAGATCGCTGGGGCCCTCGCCGATCATGGCATCAGCGCAAATGTCGTGGCCGCCTTTTTCCACGATCACATCTTCGTTCCGTGGGATAAGCGCCACTTGGCGATGGACGTCCTTACGAGACTTGGGCGAACGTCACTTTAACAGGCCTGATCTACTGGATGTCGGCAGTAAACCCTCTGCACGGGCATAGTTGCCGAACATGCCCAGATATTTGAGCCCCGAATCGACCAATAGCGTCGCCACCGTCGATCCGGGTCCGAGCCTGCGCGCGATCTGCAGGGCGGCGGTAACGTTCGCCCCGGACGACGTTCCGGCAAAGAGTCCTTCCTCTCGCGCTAAGCGTAGAGCCATCCTTTCGGCGTCAGCAGATGAGATAGGAATGACCTCGTCGACGATTGAAGCATCCCACAATGGCGGTGTCCGACCGATGCCGATGCCTTCAATCCTGTGACCGCCTGATGAGCCCCCGGACAATACGGCTGATTCAGCGGGCTCCACTGCAATTACCTTCAGGTCGGAGTTTCGTCTCCTGAGTACCGAAGAAACGCCCGTCAAAGAGGCCATCGTTCCGACAGATTGGACGAAAGCGTCAACTCGGCCATCGGCCTGATCCCATATTTCCCGTCCAAGCGGGTAGTATCCGGCGATGCTGTCGCGATTCTGGAGTTGGTCCGTCCAATAGGTTCGTGGCCGTCTGCTCGCTTTCCGCGCCGCTTCGATCATTCGATTGAAAACCGATTTTGTCGCAAGGCCATCGCCGCTCGGGATCACTGTCACATCGGCACCGAGCGCCGCCATTTGGGCTAGCTTTTCCTCTGCGAATGCATCCGATGAGAAGATTTTCAGTCGGTATCCCTTCGCCGAGCAGACCAGAGCAAGCGAAGCCCCCGTGCTGCCTCCGGAATATTCCACCACGGTCCAGCCGGCCTTGAGCCGCCCATCTTCCTCGGCTCTCTCAATCATCGACTGAGCCATCCGGTCCTTCATGCTTCCGGTGGGATTCATGCCCTCCACCTTGACGAGCACCCGCCCGGAATTTGGTGGCACGACCTTGCGGAGCTCCACCATCGGCGTGTTTCCGATCGTTTCCAAAACACTCTGGAAGTGGGGCATATCAATCGCAGTCCAGCGTCCTTCGCGCTCGCAATCATGCCAGCGCTGAAGGCTTCGGACTGGTCTGGAATCTAGACCGCTCCCGCTCGTGATCTGCCGGTACCGAGGGTCAAACTAGATATCGTTTTTACCGGATCGATTGCTGACTGGGACGTCATCAGGCAGCTAAAAACGGAGACTGCCGTGCCTTGGTGTATCCTGATCCTAGCGGCCTCGCTCGAAGTCGCTTGGATTCTTTCTGTGAAGCTATCGGAAGCTTTCTCGCGCTTCGGACCTTCGATGGTTGCTGCATCAGCCTTCGTAGCCAGCATTGAACTTCTTTGGTGGTCACTGCGGGTGCTGCCGCTCCGCATCGCTTATAACGTCTGGATGGCCATTGGCGCCTTTGGAGCGCTTCTCGCTTGTACGGTCATGTTTGGACAACTCGAGGCTCAATTTCGTTCGCTGACCGCCAGCTTGATTTTGGCCGGCTTGGCCCTGACGAGATCGTCCTGGCAGGAATAATGCTGCGTAACTTACGACTGCGGAACTCCAGTACCAACGCGGCGGATCGAGAACGGGGGGGAACTCGCCAGTCACCGCAATCAAAGTGATCCTCGTTGAGGAACAGTCTAAGCAGTCGGTCTGATTATGGCGGCGGCAGCCGAAGCGTTCGGGACAGCAAAGAATAATTCGGCAATGACGGCGCTTGCTCATCGCTAATGTCAGCTTTGGGTGGAAAGCGGACAATCCTTCATTGGTGGTGTCCAGTTGCGGCGCAGCGTATCGTGGACGTTCCAAAAGGGGGGTGCGCGATGTTTCGGTCATGCTTACTTGCGGCGGCGGCCTTGCTGCCAGCAGCTGCCACTGCTTCGGCTCCCACAAATGAAGGGACCGCCAAGGCAAAGGCGGCCGAGCCGCTGAATATCGGCTTTGTCCTGTACACCAAGAGCCGCACGCCCGGCACATTGCTCGCGAGGTGGACTTACGCGAACGCCTACAGTGGCCCTGGAACGGCGACGGGAGGGCCAAAGTCCGGCGGCTTCGCGGGGCACTACCACGTTCGATATTTCCTCGAGAACGGCACCTTCTCGGATGAATACGATCTTCAAATCGAGAGACATCGCCCCGGGCAGTTCTACGATGTGACATGGATTTCCAACGGGATAATCGGTGCCAGGGGGGTTGGCATGGAAGTCGCGAGTGGCAAGAGCCTCGCCGTCGGCTGGCGCAGAGTCCACGACTGAAGGGTAATGTCCGGAATGGGTCGAAGCAGACATTGGCGACCGCGCTTCTGCCCTAGATCGATCCGAGCCCTAGGATGCTACCCGCTTGGTCGTGGATTGCCTTGAGCCAGCGCAATGCCGTCTAGGAAGAGGCTGAGCCCAGCCGGATTAATGATCATATATTCGGCGAAGCTCTCAATGGAGCGTGTTGCAAGTGCTGCGTAGCGGGTCAGCGCTTCCTCAGCCTCCGAGCGCCGCCCGAGATGGCCATAGCTTGCCGCCAGGAACGCATAGCCGCGCGGATGAGGCTTTTGTCTGACGAACTCCTTGCCCAGCGCGACAGCGTCTTCGAAGCGCCCCTGTTGGAAACGCGCCCACGACAGGAGTCCCACGAGATTGGGCACGTCGGGACCAAGCGGATCAAGGTGCATCGACCGTTCAAGATGCTCGATCGCGAGTTCATTATGACCAACACGCAAATGGATAATCCCGCTCATGAACCAGCCAATGGGGGATCCGGGATTGAGGTCGATTGCCCTGTCGCAAAGGACGATTGCAGCGTCGATGTCGCGTTCCAGGCCAGCGATGACCGATGCCGCATTTGCGAGGACGTCGGCGTCGTCACTGGCGACGGCCAGCGCATGATGCGCCATTTCGATCCCCCTGAGGCGATCGGCTTCTGGTTGCTTGGACCACTCGAACAGCCGGCTGATGTTGTGGCACACGGCGCCCAGCGCCAAAGCGGGGCCGTAACTCGGGTCGAGTGCTACGGCGCGTTCGATCAGCTCGAGCGCCTCCAAGGTTCCCGATTTGGTGTAGCTGCGATGCAGTGGCCAGGCCCGCAGGTATAGGTCGTAACTGCTCATGTTTTCGGTGGGCCTCCGCGGCATCTTGCGGATTTCAGCCTGCTGCAGGCTGGGCTCGATGCGTGCAGCGACGGCAAGCGCGACCCTGTCCTGAAGAGCAAAAATATCTTCGAGCGAGTCCTCGAACCGCTCGGCCCACAGTTGCGAACCGTCGGCGGCGTCGATCAGTTTGACCGCGATGCGGACCCGACCGGCTGCCTTCCGGACGCTGCCTTCGAGCAGATATGCGACTCCCAGCCGCCGACCGGCTTCCTGTGGATCGACGTCTTTGCCTTTGAGCGACAAGCTCGACCCGCCCGCAATCACGAAGATCGTCCGAATCCGCGAAAGCGCGGTGGCGATCTCCTCCAGCATCCCATCGACGAAATATTCCTGTTCGGCGTCGCCCGCGATGTTCGCAAAGGGCATAATGGCGATCGAGGGCTTGCCGGCGCGGCCATTCAATTCGGTCACCGGTGCGGTCGGGCTGAGTCCCAGTATTGCCGCGATCCCGTTCAAAACCTGGGTCCAGCCCCGGGCATCGGTTTCGCCGCGCCATTGCCGGAGGTCTGCGCACTCAATTTCATCGAATGGCATCGGCACTGCCGAACCATCCAGGGTGAGCTGAACGAGCTTGCCGAGAGCGCGGGCCCGGCTCGCTTCGGAACAAACCCAGTCGGAGCGGGCCGCATCTGCCGACCACAGCACGAGGACCGACCGAGCCGCACAGAGTTCCTCCTCTATCGTCTTCCTGAAGCCTTGGTGCGCCTGCAGCTGGGTATCTCTCCAAACGTCATGACCGTGCGCGCGAAGTGCGTCAGCAATCCGGTCGGCCTGCTTCGCCGTTGACCGGGCATAAGATATGAGCACGTCGGACATTGCGGTCCAAGCAGTTTACCACAGCGATCCGGCCCGTGTCCGCAATGGGCGGAAAGCGGACATTATCGGCGAGTAAGCGCGAGCGCCGCTACGCCCGAACTCGCGACGGCCTGAACCTCAGTCATCGGAGGGTGGTACGCCGAAATGATCGGCGAGTTCACGGCTATCGAAGTAGTGAGTATAGCTCTTGCGATCGAGCTTCAGCATCGTCGTATTCCACGCCTTCCAGGCTGAACTGAGCTCGGCAAAACGCTTGGGCTCGCGCTCCTTCATGTTGGCGCGCTCCAGCGGATCCTGGACGACGTTGAACAGGAACCTGTTTTTTTCGATCTGAAGATATTTCCAATCGCCGCGGCGGCAGGCCTGCTGCTTGTGCGCCTTGTAGCGCCAAAACAAGGTCCTCTCAGGCAAAGAACCACCTTCGAACGCAGCCCAAATGTCGATCCCATCCGGTGGATAAGTCGCGGCCGGCCGCGTCCCCGCCCGGGCGAGAAGCGTTGGAAGCCAATCCATGCTCATGATTTGCGCGTCAGACGTGATTCCTGCTCCGACATGCCCAGGCCAACGAACGATCGCTGGAATGCGGATGCCACCTTCGAGCAGCTCGGTCTTACGACCCGTGAACGGCCAAGTGTCGGCGAAACGCTCGCCGCCATTGTCGCTGGTGAAGACGACGATTGTGTTGTTGGCGAGCCCTTGGTGGTCAAGCTCCGCAAGCACCCTGCCAACCTGCTCGTCCAGTCTTCTGACCATGGCTGCGTAGATGGCCTGTGACCCGCCGTCGAAGCTCATCAATGCGTCCTGATCCTTCCGCTTCGCCAGCCGGTCAGATTCAGCAACATCGCCCGGCGCTTCCCACGGCCAATGCGGAGCGCTGAAGTGCAAGCTTAAAAAGAACGGCCGCTTGAGTGATGCAAACTCCCCGATAAGCTTCGAAGCACGGTCGCCGAGAAGGTCGGTGAGATAACCGGTTTCAGCAATGGCCGTGTCCCCGTCCCATAGGTCGGCACCGTGGTTGGCGTGCGTATAGTAGTCGACAGCACCGCCACGAAATCCCCAGAAGTGCTGGTAGCCACTCTGCAGAGGGCCGTATTTTGGAAGCCGGCCCAGATGCCACTTGCCAATCAGGGCTGTTTGGTAGCCGGCCGCGCCTAGAAGGGCTGGCAGTGTCGGAACCTCCGTCGGGATTCCGATGTCGCGCCCCGCGATCGGTTCCTCCAGCCCCGCAGGCAAGCGATACTGATAGCGACCAGTGATGAGCGCGAGCCTGGTGGCCGAGCAAACGGCGCTGTTGGCATAGGCGCTGGTGAACCGCATGCCTTGGGTCGCGAGCCGGTCTAGGTTGGGCGTCTCGAAGTCGGGTCGTCCGTAGCACGACAAGTCCGCGTAACCGAGGTCGTCCGCCATGATGAACAGAATGTTGGGCCGAGTGCCCGACTGAGCGCCAACGCTGGAGTGCCTCAGCGTCATCGCTCCAGCAATGGCCCCGGTGAGCAAGGTGCGGCGACTGACTTGGATCGGCATGCGCTGCCCTTTCCCGCAAGAGAAGCCACCTGTGCCGGTCGCAGCTATCGTCCGCAATGGGTCGGCGTCGGCCGCTACCTCAGTGTCGTGAATGGGTGGAAAGCTGCCACTTCTGGAACAGGCGCAATCCAGTCTTTTAAACAAGCTAGGCGCTAAAAAATATAGATATAGATCAGAAAAGTTCTACCAGGATTAAGTGGCTCGGTAAATAAAACCCAAATGAAATTGATGAACGGCGAGTAGTTCTCAAATTCACGTGCCATGCATCTAAATACGTCTAGCTTAGTTATATTCCATGACGAACATGTTTGTGGATCGATTAAGGATTTTTATTATGACAAATCTAACGAGACTTCTCATCGGTACTGCCGGACTTGCAGCGACCCTTGCTCTTGCCTCGCCCGCCGCGGCTCAGCAGCCTTATCCTTATAACAACCAGGGCACTGGGGTTTTGGGCGCAATCGTCAATGCGGTCACCGGTAACAGCTACAATCAGTATCCGCAGGGCGCTTACGGCTACGGTCAGTATCCGCAGGGCGCTTACGGCTACGGCCAGTATCCGCAGGGCGCTTACGGCTACGGCCAGTATCCGCAAGGCAATTACGGCTATGGTCAGACGAACCAGCGCGCAGCGGTCGGCATGTGTGCCGCCGCCGCCGAACAGCGGATCATCGCAACTTATCCCGGCCAGCCGGGCCACGGCTATAACAGCGGCTATCAGAGCTATGCCAATGGCTACAATGGCCAGATCGGCCGTGTCCTCGGCATCACCAATGTCGAACCCCGCTACAACGGCAGCCTGAAGGTGTCGGGAATTGCCAGTTCGGGTCGTGGCTATGGCTACAATGGCCAGGCTTACAGCAACGGCTATAACGGCCAGAACCCCTACGCCAACCAGGCGGCCGACCTGCGCTTCACTTGCAAGGTCAATACGCTTGGGCAGGTGACCGACGTCAACATCAACCGCAATCAGGTGGCGTACCGCGGCTTCTAATATCGATCACGCGCGTAATTATGCGAGTAAGGAGGGCCACGGCGAAAGCCGCGGCTCTTTCCTCTTGCTAAATCGGGTGTCCACGACCGGGCTTGGGACATCGGAACCGTTTCAAACGCGCACGGTTTCGGCGGCGTGAACGAACTAACTCCGCTTCAGTCGGAGATCGTGATGCTGCTTGCCGATGGGCATACAGCCAAGGAGATCGCCCGCAGCATGAGCCTACCACCACGCACCGTCGAGCGGCACGTCGATCTCTGCCGCCACAAATGGGCGCTGTGAACAATGCGCACCTTGTCGCCACTGTATTGCGAAGCAGCCTTACGATGGAGTGATGGGGTGCCAGTTGGCAGACGGAATGCTACCAGCGTCGGCGCCAGCCGCTGCTTCCGCCAAGCAGTCTCACGACAAGAAGCAGCAGGATCGCACCGAGAGTTGCATTAACAATTGCGCTGACCACCCCGGTGCCCAGATGGATGCCAATTTTCGGCAGCGCCCAGTTGCCGATAAAGGCACCCACTATCCCGATAAGGATGTCGCCAATGATCCCGAAGCCGGCTCCTCGCACGACCTTGCCGGCCAGCCAGCCCGCGACGAGCCCGACGAGCAATATGACCAACAGGCTTTCGTTCGACATATGCATTGGCCGTCTCCAATCTGATCAGATGCACCGACTGACCTGGCATCATCATCCATTTGCCAACGCTTCCCTATCATGGCCGTTCCTTGGTCTCACGGCTTACGCGATCACGCCTTAGGAAGAGCGCTTCTGGCCATGTCCGAAATGGGTCGAAAGCGGGCCTAAGTGGCTAATGTCCGAACGCTCAAGTCAGCATTCGATCGAGCGTTCGTACCCGAACGCGGGGCCGGAGAGTTAAGGCAATATGGCTGTACTGCTCCTCACACCTGTGCTGTTCGTGCTGCTGATCACGGTTGCGGCTGCTCCCGCCGCCGCGGAACCGAAAATGTCCAATTGGAAGCTGAAAACGACAGAAGCCGGCAATTTCGATAGACCGGTGCGGACGCCACACGACCCGGCGCTTAGCCCGGTGCTCCGCGGCGGCTTCTTCGAAGAGACCATGCCGGCCTGGAACCTTCCATTCGGTCCCACCGGGGGAGAGCGCGATCGCCGTGGGCTCCGTTTCAGCGTGCATCCAAGCCACGGTCTCAAGGCGATGGCGAAGATCCGCTTTTAGTAACGCCCGATGCTATCGACAGCCGGCGCGCTTGCAAGCGGCGTCAGTCGATCCGGCTCTCGAACCTTGTCGGCGACCAGCCAGGGGATGTCTTCTTTGTGTCGAAAGCAGACCTAGCGCCTGCTCAACTGCATCGATACGGCTAGGCGACGATCATAAACTGCGAGCGACGCTCCTGACGCTTGATCTCCCGCAGCTTAAACGCATAGGCATCGGCAAGCTCAAGATGGATCTCGCGAACTCGCGCGTCAGAGCTGCGGGTTGCAGCGCTTAGCTCCTGAAACGCCCGCTCAGTAAGATATTCGGCGTCTGACATACGCCTTCCCCGGCCCGCTGCTCGAAGAGATGCCCCATGCGACTCGTCAAGCAGGAGTTATCCACAATGACAGGTAATCCGCCCCGGTCACAGCTGAATCTCTGATGCGTACAAATGGCTTGCATCGGCTCAAGCCCCATTCTCGATAACTCCATTCCCGTAGAGCCTAGTGGCAGGATGGGTCGAAAGCAGACGTTACCGCTAATGGCGGCTTTGCCTGGAAAACCGACCCCAGGAATGGCTGAAACTTAGAAGCCCGCCCGAATGTTGTAGCCGGTGTCCACCTTAATCGGTGCCACCTTGGAGTCATTGCCTTGGACGAGGCGGTCGTTGTTTCCGGACCCGGCGAGTCCCACAAGCCGGTCATCCTTCTCGTTGAGGACAATGTCCTCGTCCGATTCACGACGGCCGACATCCTGCGAGAGGGTGGCTTTGATGTGCTCGAGGCGGTGGACTCCTCGGAGGCCCTCGCGCTCCTCACGACGGGACACCCGCTAGACCTCATCATCACAGACATCCGGATGCCGGGCAGCATGGACGGCGTGCAACTCGCCGGTGTCATCAAGAATGTGCGCCCGAACCTGCCCGTCGCGCTGCTTTCCTCTCATCTCGAACATGACCAGCATCAGGCAGACGTTTTCATTCCCAAGCCCTATGATCCGGACCAGCTTGTTGAGGTCGTGAAACGGCTTATAGGAGCCGAATGGCGCAAGAATCTGGCGAGCCCCAACGCCTCATAGTCATCGACGGCGACGTGCTCGTTCGGCACGTGATCTCGGATTATCTTCGAACCTGCGGCTACGTCGTCATTGAAGCCGCGACGACCGACGAAGCGACTATCGTGCTCGACGATCTGGCCTTGGGTGTCGACGCCGCGCTGTGCGATGCGGACGCCCCAGGGAGTCAAAGCGCTTTCCAATTAAGAGCATGGGCATTGCAAAGGCGTCCTGAGGTGCAGGTTATTCTTGCCGGGACGACCGCTGCGGCGGCGAACAAGGCAGCCGAGCTGTGCGAGGAAGGTCCTCAGCTGCGGCGGCCCTATGACCCGCAGAGCGTCGTGGAATACATCAAGCGGATCATCGGGTCCGGCAGAACGGATCGAGTGAGCAAGGCATAAATCGGCAGGACTAGCACTACGAAGGGCCGCGCCGCTGTCGTTCAGCTTCCAGCGCGGTTGCCGCGCCTTCGAGGGCGTCTGCAATCTCTCTGAGAGACTGGCAAGCATTTGGGTCGTTGAGTTCGCTAGCCAGCCGTCGCGCAAGCTCGGCGCGCGTTCGCAGCTTCTCCGGCTCATTCACATCATGCATTCGTTGGGAATACGGGCAGTGCGCTTGCGTTCCTGCACGCCCGCTGGATTATGGCCGGGTGTGACCGCCGAGCCACTTGGAGCCTGGACGCGATGAGGTTCGTGGCGGTCGCAACTTGAATGTCCGCAATGGGTGGCAAGCAGACATTGGAGAGCGAGGGAGTCCAACGCGTCGCGATACCGAACTCTCGTCAGCGCAGCGCTTTTCCCCAATGCAGGTGTTCGCTAGTTCGATCGCGTCCTTATCAGGAGGTACCAGTGAATCCGGCCCGGAAATACGTCGCGATTGCAATGGTCAGCCTAGCGAGCGCGTCATCTGCACAGGATCGTGCAACCATCGTCCCTGAGATGAAGGTTCTGCTTAACAACGACTGTGCGCGAGTTCAGTACCATGACGTGGGCATCGGGAAAACGATTCCGATGCATTCGCACCCGGCATATATCGTCTACACGTTGAGATCGTTCAGGGCGCGCATCCACCTGCCCGACGGCACGACGCGGATCAGCCAACACAAGGCTGGTGAGGCCTATTGGAACCCGCCGATTACGCACTCGGTCGAAAATCTCGGCCGTACCCCGATCCACAATTTGATCGTTGAGATGAAACCGGGCGGCCGCTGCGAGTAAGGCGATCTCCTAATGTCCGCTTTGGGTCGAAAACGGACATTAGGAATGATGCCGTGGATATTTGTGAAAATAAACAATGCCATGCGAACAAGGGGTTGAGCCAAGTCTGACGCGGTGGACATCGCAAGTGGAGGGACAACTCCCCATCTAATGTCCGCTACCGGTCGCTATCGACGGTCTTGGGCGCTAAGCCGCACCTTCCTCCATCCTTGACGCCTCTTAGCCGCGAGACGGCCAATGACGGCCGTTTCGGCAAAGAAGGATAACATCATGAAACTCTTTGGCACTGTGAAGTCGTTCGACGAAACCAAGGGCTATGGCATTATCAAGCCAGAAGCCGGTGGTGACGAGTTGCGCTTCGAGAAGAGCGCCGTGCAGTGGGGCAACGCGACGAGCCCAAAGACGCAGCGCCGCCTATCCTACGAAGTAGGCAAGAACGGCAGCGGTGATGCCTGCGCCGTCAACCTCCATTCGGCCTAATCATTCCCTGAGTTCGGGCGGCAGCAAGCGACGAGCTTGCCGTCGCTCGGACCGGGCTACCGAGGTCCAATCAAAGGATTCCACCATGTTTGTTTTGGGTAAGCTCGCGCGCGGCGCGAGCGCTTTTGCTATCGCCGGCGCCCTCATTCTGAGTGCTCCTGTTCAGGCCGCCGACAACCCGCAGGTGTCCGCGGAAATCATGGCCCTGGCGCGTGCTCAATGGGCGTCTGAAATCGCCGCTGAGCCGATGGCGCAGCAGAACGCATCTCTCGCCGAAGACTATACGGAGTTCAACGGCGACTTTCCGACGTTGCTTGTGGGAAAGACAATGTCCACTCGCATGGGCGAGGTCACGCCCAACGACAAGGCGATGTATTCTGATATGCAGAACCCCCGGGTTCAGACTTACGGCGACACGGCTGTCCTGACCTATAATTTTGCCGGACTCAGGCGCGCCGCGGATGGCAAGATTACGCCGTCGCTGGCGAAGTCGACCCGGGTCTATGTGAGACAGGGCGGCAGATGGATGCTAGTCCACGCCAACTTCGCGCCGGTGGCGCTGGGACACTAAAAATCAGGCTGGGCCGGGGTCGTGCGCTGTCGCCAGACGCGACCCCCTTCCATTGGGATAAATGTCCAACGCAGCGCAGTGTCTTCTTTGGGTCGACAGCGGACACTCAGCTAGGCAGCATCAGCTTCTTGAGGTCTCGACGAAGTGAGCCTTGCAGGTGCGCGTCGATGCTGGTGTGACCTTCACGCACGAGCTTAGCTCGTAGCTCATCGATCGTTCGGCAGCCGGGTGCCAATTGAAAAGCGCGTTCGACGGTTCCCACAACCGCCATTGTCGCGTGTAGGCGCAATGGCTGCAATGGGGCGGTAACGACGCTACGCTAATGTCGCGAATGGGTGGAAAGCCGACCTTAGTCGCTGATTACCCGAGCCTCGTCCGGGAATGTCCGTCCCAAAGACAGAAGCACGAGTGCACTCGACTCGAATGACGATTCGGAGTTAGCTTGAGCTCGACAAAATCGGGGAGCGGAAGATGGGGTACCAGTCTTTCGGCCGAGCCTTGTGCGTGGGGACGTTTGCAGTGGGCGTCCTGGCATGCGCGTCAGATAGCGTCGAGCCTTCAATCAGACAGGTCGCCGCCCTGACCGACAAATACCGCGACGTGAACGTGGCTAAGCGCGAAGGATATACGACCGACAACAAATGCACGACGGCGGAAATGCTTGGGTTCCCGAAGGAACTGGGAGCGATGGGGCTTCACTATGTCCGGCGCGACCTGCTTGGGCTCCCGCCAAAGCCGGCGCCCCCGGGCAGCGGACGAGTGCACGGCACGGGCACCTACACCAACTTTAAAAGACCGGCGATGCTCGTCTACGAGCCTCAGTCCGACGGGACGTTGAAGCTAGTCGCCGTCGAGAACCTAGTTTTCGCGTCGGCATGGCAAGCATTGGGCAATCATGGCCCGCCGATCTTCCACGAGCAGCCCTACGTCCTTCTCGTCGACAAGCCTGATACCAAAGTCGACGAGGCGCACGGCTGGGAGCCGCATTACGAGCTTCACGTCTGGCGAGAACACAATCCGAACGGTCAGTTTTCGGAGTTCAGTCCCCGGGTGACCTGCCAGTACAACAAAGCGCCCCAGCCTCAGCCTCAAGCCATGAATCACTGATTGGGTGGCCTCCGTCTTCCTCAGCTATTCCCGCGAGGATGTCGAGCGGATCCGGCCCTTGGCCGCCGCACTGGAGAAAATCGGTCATAGTGTCTGGTGGGATCGCCACATAGCGGGCGGCGAGGAATTTGCCGGTGCGATTGAGCAGGCGCTTGAATCCGCCGAGGTCGTTGTCGTTGCCTGGACGGCCTCCTCAGTGAGATCGGCTTGGGTTCGCGACGAAGCAGCAGCGGGGCGCGACCGCAGCTGTTTAGTCCCTGTCACGCTGGATGGATGCGTGCCGCCGCTTGGATTCCGGCAATATCAAACCGTCGACCTCAGCAAATGGAACGGGCGCGAAGCCTCCGCGGCGCTGGAGCCGCTCGCCGAGGCTATCGACAAGTCATGCGGCCGCCCGGCAGCATCGCGAAGCGCAGCGCCTGCTCGACCCAGATCTTGGGTCCCGCGACTTCGGTCCTGGCAGGCGGCCGTCGCCGCCGCGTTTCTTCTCATCGCTATGCTCGGCGTCGGAGTCATTTACCCGCGCATGGCCGCGAGCGGCCCCATCTCACCCAAGATCGCGCTTGGCGAGATCGCGCTCGTTTCTCCCGGCTTGCAAAAGGATTTGCCCGGTCTGATCGGTCACGAAGTCCTGACGGCCTTCGGCGCGGAGAATGCCGTCGCCGTCGTCGCGAAGGCAGGCGGTGCTGGAAAAGCACCCTTCGTTATGGACGGAAGCATCGGCAAGGAGGGTGCGACGGTCCGTTACACGATGAACTTGAAAGACAGCCGGTCGGGCCTGTTGCTTTGGTCTCAATCCTACGATCGGGACCAGGCCGATATCCTCGCTCCACGTCAGGTCGCGGTCCAGGCGAGCCAGGTTGTGCGCTGCGGCCTGTGGGGTGCGGCCGCCTACAAGAAGCGAATGAGCGACGACGCTTTGTCGCTCTATTTGAAGTGGTGCAACGAGCATTGGGGCGGCTCAGGCGAGGATACGGCCGAGTTGGACGCGGCGCGAGCGGTGACCGCTTCAGTGCCCGATTTCTCCTTTGGCTGGTCTGCACGCGCATTGGCCGCGGTTCCGCTCGCGCAACAGGCGACGTCGGGTGATGCGCAAGCGATGGCAAAGGAAGCGCGGGACGCCGCCGAGCGCTCAATCAAGCTCGATGACCAGAACCCCGAAGGCTATATGGCGCTGGCCGGTCTTCTTCCCCTCAACCGCTATGACGAGCGCGAGCGCCTGCTCAAGAAAGCGATTAGCGTCCGACGGCTGGAATGCGGCTGTGAGCGCCTCAGCTACGGCGATTTCTTGCAGTCCGTCGGCCGCACCGACGATGCAGTCGATGAATACCAGCGCGGACGGGCGAAGATGCCGCTGGCACCGTTCAGCAATATTCGCCTGGCTCAGGCTCTCTATACGGTCGGACGCAATGAGGAAGCTGACCGCGTTCTCACAGAGACGACCGAGTTGTGGCCCGACGCTTCGGACGTTCAACTGCTAAAGGTCAAGTCGGCGCTATGGACAAAACAATATGACGCCGCCCTGTCGGCGCTTGCCTCGCCAGAGCTGCACCTCGGCCGCCAGCAGCGCGATGCGTTGATCGCGGCGTTCCGAGCACTGAAGGGCGTTGCACCTCGCGCTGCCGCTGTGTCCTTGCTCCGGGATTGTGCCGCTGATCCAAGACGGACTGACCGGTTGATTGTCGGCGCGCTCGCCGCACTTGGCGATCATCCTGCCGCGATTGTCGCCGCTCAGCGGCTAATCGCGAGCCGCGGCCATCGCTACGCTGACGTGCTGTTCGAGCCGAACCTTGCGGCGGCGCGAGGAACGTCCGCTTACCAGGCGCTGGTCAACCAACTCGGCTTGCCGGCTTATTGGCGAACGGGTGGGAACGCCCCGGACATCTGCCGCGACCCCCGACATCCCGGCTTTTGCGGTGTTGCTTGAGCGAGGTGCAGATATGAAACGCATTGCATTGGTCCTGGCTTTCAGCCTGACTGCCTGCGGCGAAGACGCGGCGCCCCCAGTTCAGTCTCCGAAAGCCTCAGCGCCTGCTACCAGTGCAATGCCGACCATGGCTTCGAAGCCGAAGACGATGGAACGCATGATTCTGGTCCCCACCGACAAGGCGCAGCTGAAGCGCATGTTGGCCATGGGCTACACGGTTCACGAGGACCACATGCACCCACCGGGCGTTAAGGAATGCGCGTTCGACAAGGCGGGCGGCAGCGTGGTGCAATAGGACTTCATCTATCGCTGTGAGGAGCGATTCAGTGCGCGTTCGAATGTCCGTTTTGGGTCGAAAGCAGACATTAGCCCACGCCTACACTTTGTCCTTTTTGAGTACACCCTTACACGACGTCCGACGCTTTGGGCGCCTTGAATAAGCCTGTGTCCTATTGGGGTTGATGTTCGAATAATAGGACGCTAACCAGTCAACCTCCAGACCCTATTCGGACAAGGAGGAGTACGACCGTGCTGGTTGGTTACGCGAGGGTAAGCAGTGTTGGTCAGAGCCTTGAGGTGCAGCAGCAGCAGCTGCAGGCGGCCGGGTGCGAGAAGCTCTTTGAGGAGAAGCGCAGCGGACGGACGGCAACTGACCGGCTGCAGCTGCAGGCCGCGCTGGAGTTCGTTCGCGAGGGCGATACGCTAGTCGTGACGCGGCTCGATAGGCTCGCACGCAGCATCACCGACCTGCGCCAGGTGGTCGACGGTCTAGCCGCCAAGAGTGTCGGCTTCCGCTGCCTCCAGCAGGGCGCTCTCGACACAACGCGTTCCGACGGGAAGCTCCTGCTGAACATCCTTGGGAGCTTTGCAGAGTTCGAAGCGGACATCCGCCGGGAACGCCAGATGGAGGGCATTGCGAAAGCGAAAGCTGCCGGTGTGTATCGCGGCCGCAAACCGTCAATCAACGCTGCTGCGATCAGGCAGGCTTTGAGCTCGGGCGAAAGCGCGACGTCATTGGCTAAGCGATTGGGTGTTGCACGCTCCAGCATCTATCGCCTGGCAGGAGACGCCCGACGAGTTAGGGTTGCTGCAGTCGATTAGCCGGCCCTTATGCGATTTCGACTATCACCAGACCGTGACGCGCGATGGTGACCTCGTTAAGATGAGCATCCTCGTCCAAGACTGAGGCCACTCGTCAGATTTACTCCGCCCGCCGGTTCCTTGATGTTCGACCGAATTCAAGGCGATTGGCCATCATTTCGATCCAATGAGCACGCACCTTAGGCTTTTGACTCTTCGTGGCGTGGAACCATTCCTGGACGGCCTTTCTCGAAGCGGGGTCAAATCGATCGATCGCTTTTTGGAGAGCCTCTATTTGCGCTTCAAGCCAATCGCGCCCGGAAGAAATGAGCGCAAAGCCGCCGACGAGATCAACAAAACGATCGGCACTCAAATGATTAGAGATAGCCGACGTAGTCTCACTCTTCAGCGCCTTAGCGAGACCCAATGCGCGTCGTGTATTGCGCTGACTGTGGGAAACGATTGCGTCGATCAACCTGCGCTCGGCATGAACGTTGAAGTAGGTGACCAACTTTCGCAGTCTGGCGCGCTCCGAAACGCTCAAGTCCGCAGATTGCTCATCCACTAGCTGCACTGCTGCTGCGGCGGCTTGGGAATTGACTGCCAGCCGGAAATCACGTGGGCACTTTTCCAGCAAATCAAAGACCCAGTCTCCCTTCCCCGACAAGTATGACTTCCAGCTTTCAAGAGGGAGATTCTCAACCGTGCTCTTGCACTGCTTGTCAGCATCCGGGACGCCGGACCGAAGAAGGGGCGTAAGAATATCGACAAGCATGCTAGATGGCGTGAGCTTGCCAATCTTCTCTACGCGATCCGGGTCTTCGCCTATTTTCTTGGCTAAGGCGTGCCTCTCTGCCCTACGCAGCGGCTTGAAATAGAATTCCAAATTACTTGAGATCTGATCGAGCTCCTCTCTCGACAATTCTCTCTCGTGCACGACGTGCCGGAGAGCCTGCTCCATGAATGCGGGAGAATGGCCGGCAGCCTGCGCGCTCCAAATTGAATTCAGGGGATTGGAATCAAATGCGTCCAGAGCGGCTTCCATCGCGTCCAATCGGCTCGGATCACCCGCAGCGCCGCCATCGGCATTGAAGGTCTTGCCCCGACTGATTGCAAGCGCTGCCAAGATACCAACGGTCTCAGGCTCGTTCCGACTAATTGCTTCATTGAGGCGAGCCTGTAGTTGACCGGCATCGATCATCTGGTCGAGCGCCTCTTCCGACGGCTTGGTGATCGATGTCATGACCCCCAGGTTCGCTGCGGCATGTTTCACTAGTGAGGAAGCACCCCCTGCGGTGAAGATCGAGATTGACGCTGCGCGTATACTTGCGAGCTGCACTGTGTTTTCCACGGGAAACGCTTTCGGATAGTGCGCCCGGAACTCCAGTACCTCTGGAACTAGGAATGCTTGATCCTCATCAGCCACCAACTTCGTCAGTTCGGGTGCCAGCTGTGAAAATGGAATCTCCACTGTTGTCGAAGCTTCGAGCAAGTCATTCCCGTTGATCCAACATATGGAGTTAATCACCGCTGGCGCCTCGCCGCGGAGCGACAGTTTCGGAACGCCTCCTTTCGGTTGGAGCGCGTTTAGCTTTTGGTACAGACGACCAATAAGATTGATGTCATCCGCGTCGTCAGCAAGGACCGCAAGATCGGACAACCATCGCGTGACGGCGGGGATCAATTTCGCGACCTGCCGGCGCGAAGGATTGATCGTCAGGGGCTTCAGATTTTCCTCGAGTTCCTGCAGTGTCGGCGCTGGGATACTCTCGACGATCCTATCGAGGACATAATCCCTAGATCGCCGTACGGCCTCCGTGTCGCCGTGGACCGCCTGCAATAGCTTGGCGGCTTTGAAGGCGAATGTTTGTGAATCCGTGCTTGCGGGGTCGAATGGATATTCCCTTAAAGTGTCATCAAATACTTTGAAGGCGCCTGGGTACTTCATCAAAGACTTGAACTTACCAACGTCCCCGCCCTCGATGGCTTTCCGCAATGGGCTTTCCAACAATACCTGTCGTGATTTCGTTTCTGGGACGCCGAAGTACAGTGCTGCGATCTGATCTCGCCAGTCGGGGAAATCGGCGTCAAAATAGCTTAAATCTAACTGCTGGGTAAATTGGAGAACTGAACCTTCCAACTCATCAAGGTTGGCAACGAACAAAGAAACTACTTCTATAGGAAAATTATCAACTCGCCTCGCAAGCCACGTTGCTGCAACCGAATTAACAAATCTGTTAATAATGCGCGGAGTCGGGAATTCATTGGCTGTTCTATGCTTTGTGTCAAATACCTTCTCGAGGAAGTACATGGTCCGGTCTTCGATGACTCCCTCGCCGAAGACGAGTTCCAGCTGTGATCTGAGGAATGCCTTCCAGTCTGACCGGACTGGCGGCGGGACTCGGAATGTCAAATCAAACGTCTTGTCGATGAACGACTTCGCTCGCTCATCCTTTTCACCGCCTCCAAAGGATCTGAGCAACGCTGAGTGATCCATTGGGACCAAGACGAACGGGTGACTTTTGCCCGAGCCGCCAAGCTTAATGTTCGCAAATATAGCTCGGATTGCCGACCACATTTCGAGGGCATCGTGGGTAGGGAGCCGGTCAAGATTATCGATCACGCAGAGCAGCCGGCGGTTTTTCTGTTTGACCTGGGCGATGAGGCGATCACAAGTTTCGCTAAAATCGATTGCGGTAGGTTCGGGAGACTTGATAGTCTGCGTTTGGACCCGATTGACCTTCTTGTTGATGATTAGCCCGATAACTTCATCACTGCCCCGCGTACGATCTGCAGGTCGCGCAATGAACAGATTCTCCAGAATAAAAATAAGCGGCACGACAAAGCAGATCACCGCGACATACAGGGCACCCTGGCCTGCAGTCGTCGTTGTCCGACCCAAACCGTCCTTAAGTGTATCGAGACCGAAGAGGGAGAGGCCGAAGGGAACGAGAGTAAGAGACCAAAGAAGTTGCTTTGCCGGAGGCGTCAGGTCTGGAGTTTCGATATTTTCGGTTACGCCTAAGCGTCCCGACAGCAAGTCGATATCTGCCTGCCATTCTTTAGCTTCGATCAGCTCTTGAGCGGTCAAGAAACTGAACAGACTTTCCAGAAACGACCGCCGAATTGACTCGCCCTGATGTTCCCAGGCGTCAAAGGTAAAGGTCCGAATATCCTTCAAGCTGGGGTTAGCGCTAATGCTTCGGTCTAGCTCCCTAAGGACCGTCGACTTTCCGCTACCCCATTTTCCAAGCAGACCAATGGTCCGGAGCTCGGGATTGGAGGCTAAGGCGGTTGCGACAGCCGTAGCCAAGGCTTTGTGAGTGCCGAAGAAGTCTTGGTCTGCAGGCTTATCCTGTAGAAACCGAATCTTTAATTGCTTCGCCGTCGCGCGTCGCACGCTACCCCCTACCCCGAGCGGCAGGAGGCAAGCACTTTCAGTTGTTTACGTCAATTAACAGCCGTCACGCGGGGTAAACTCGGCTTGAGATCTCCTTAGAGCCCTCAGCAAAGCCGCAGCGTCACGACGCAACCGAATGGCGTCCCGCGTGCAGCTGCCGTGCTTGTACTGACCGTTCCGTCTACCCCGCGGCCCGCCGGCTCCGCGAGCGCTCCCGTGTAGTCGGCACCGACGCCGCCCTTTGATCGCCGGGCACTGGCAAAGGGTGCCGGACCTCGTCGTAGCAAGGCAACGCTGAGCTCGCCGCAGATTTAATAGTCGCGCCTGCTTCCGTTCCTCTTGGTTCATGGGCTTGGTTCCCATTTTCGCACCCCCCCTGATGCAAATGAATGTGTTTGTGTTCGTGCTGTGAGTATTTGCGCACCGTGATCCGCTGACGTGAACCTTTCCCCTTCAGCTTTGCCATCGTCTCGAGTTGCATTGCATAGGTTCGGGCCAGCTTGCCTGCGATCGCGCAGGAGCGAGGCTCGGGCCAGCTTCGGCTAAGGGCCTGTGTCGGCGCTGTCCTTCGCGCCGCCGGTCGCCCCTCCACCTTTCGGACTGGGCATGCCTTGTGACCGGACCCCCTCTGGTAGGGCGTGTCGTTCCTGCCGCCAGCGTTTTGAGCCGCCCCAGCAGGAACCTCTCCAATTACATTTCTGAGGTGCTCCCGACGCGATGCTCGTCGCGCCAGGCAACCAAGTCAGCTGGATCGTAGAGAACTCTCCGACCGGCCTTAATGAACTTTGGCCCGAGCCCAAGCGTGCGCCAGTTCTCGAGCGTCTTCACAGCTACACCCGCGAGGGGCGCGGCGTCTTGGGTCCGCAACAAGGGTGACAAGGTAATCGGACGTCTCCTCCAGTGCCTCGAAGGCTAATGGAGGGATTCTAGAGAACTTCTCGGCTATCCTCGTCGGGGGCAAAAAAGAAATCGCGGCGATGATCCCGCCTCTTGGCCAGCTGGATCAATGTGTCAGAAAGCCTGATAGCCGTTTGCAGGCTGCGCGTTGGATCGACATTCAGCTGCCGCGCCCTGCGCGCGGCATGGGCCTTGGCCCAGACATACATGTCGTAAGCCTGATCTTGTGAGGAGCCGGGCCCTTTAAGCCTCGAGTTCAGAAGTCGGAGCTTTGCAACACTGAATTTGGGCAATTTATGCTTGTCGAACAGCGCGGACACCTTTTTCCTCGCTTCTTCGGCGCCAGCACCGGCGCCACGAAGGTAGTCAACACACACCTGCGCCATTGCCTGTTGCGCAAGATCCGTGGTCGAGAATTTTCCTGCGTGCACAGGTGACGGCGTGAATAGTGCGGGCCGCCGCCCGCAGATCAGTTCATCTAGAGCAACGAGAAGGTCATTCAGCCGCTCACTCGCGTATCCCGAAACCCCAGCCTTCACTCCAAAGTCAGCCAGTGCCGCGACCACTCCCACGCAAGCGTGGAGCCGTTCATCCTGGGATTTGCTGCTCTGCTCCCATAGTGCTTCGCTTTGCGCGAAAAGGCTCTTGAGCTGGTCAAACAACTCATCGGCTCGCCGTAGTCGCTCGAGCTTGGATAGATGAGCGCCTGGACTTAAACGCACTCGACCTACGTAGGTCATGCCTTTCTCCTGAGTTCCACCACGTTGCTCTTCGATGCGCCCTTGCCGAGCGACAACACGTGCTGCGCCCAGGCATCCAGCGCTGTCCGCTTCTCGTCTCGCCAATCGTGGCGTTGGTAGATGCCCGCGACCCCGCCCTTCGAACCGCTGACGTGATTGAGCACCGCCTCTGTCACCTCGAAGCGAACGCCTAAACGCTGAAGTCCGGTGGCTAGCGTCCGTCGCAGATCATGGTAGCGCCAGGGAGGGACCGCCCTATCATCTTCCCTCTCCTGCAGAATGCTCACCACTTCGCGGTCGATCTGTCGCTTCGCGCGGGAGAAGCCCGACACCGGGGTTTTTCCCGTGGTCGTGAAGACGAGACCCTTGCGTGGCCATTTCTCGCCACCGGCAATCTTATCCAGCTCGGCGATCGCGGCTGTCGAAAGCGGCACGTCCGTCGCTTTGCCATTCTTGGCTCGCGCTGCGGGAATGCTGAGGACCGTGTTTGCGCGATCCAGCTCCGTCCAGCTTGCGGCAGCCAACTCCTGCATCCGCTGGCCGGTCAGGATCAGTAGTCGGATCAAGGGCCCGAACGGTTGCCCGAGATCGCCTGCGGCCTCGAACACCAGCTGCAGCTCCCAGTCGGCGAGCACTCGATCGCGGCTTTGTGGAATGGGCGGAGCTTCAAGGCCTTCGAGGGGACTGCGCTCGAGGTCTCCCTCGCTCACGGCCCACCGGAACATCCGGCGAAGGATCGCATAGAGCTTGCGACGCGTGGCGGTACGGCCCCGGAGTTTGTCGAGCACCTCTTTCACATCGGCCCGCGTCAACTCAGGGAGAGCCTTGTCTTTCAGGATCGGAATAGCGTGCCGGTCGAGCGTCGCCTCGGCGTCCTTCCACGAGCGTGACCACCGCTCCTTCAGGCATCGGTCGACGAACCTTTCGCAATAGGCCTTGAAGCCGAGGTCCGGCGCCCGCCTCGCCTTCTCCTGCTTTACAGCGGCGACGTCGATCCCCTGCCCGACCTGGATCAGCAGGCGCTTGGCTTCCGTGCGGGCGGTATCGGGCGTCCAAGGCGAACCATGACGGCCAATCGTGTAGCGTTTGACCTTCGTGCCGCGGCCGCCCAGGCGGTACTGGACGATGTACGACTTGGCTCCGCTAGCAGTTGCCTTGACGCCAAAGCCGCGTAAATCGTCGTCCCAGAGAAACAACTCTCCGTTGGCGGCTGAAAGGCCGTCCACGCTCGTCTTGTTCACCCGTCCCGTTGCCATGCTGGACCTCGGAAAAAGTAATCACCGGGTAATCACGGTAGCGGGAATTGGGGAGAACGAGAAGGGAACGGCGGGAACTTCTCCACAATATTTTTCAAGGGGTTAGGTGAGTCCCCCTTGGCGATCTGCCGAACTTTTAATCAGTAGGTCGCTGGTTCGAATCCAGCTGGGCTCACCAGCGCGTCGCGTAGGAGAGCGGAGGGGAATTTGCAGATGTTGCATCGCCCTGCGGCTCAACCGAGATGGGATCATCTGCTCGGCCTCGGCAACGTCGCGCCCTTGCTGCCGCTGTTCGGCGCGCTCGGCCTCGCGGCGAGTTTGCTCGAAGGCGCAGGCATCGGCCTGGTCATCCCCCTTCTCTCCCTGCTTATCTCCGGCGGCGTCTCGAGCTCGGTCCCAGCGCCGCTGCATTTCCTGGTCGATCTCTTCCCGGGCCATGATGCGCGAGCCACCGCGACCTTCCTCGCTGCGACCATCGTGGCCCTGGTGATCCTGAAGGGTCTCGCCCAGGCCGGAGCCGACTGGCTCGCAGCCGTCATCGAGGGGCGGATCGGCCGCGCGCTGCGGCTGGGCCTGGCCGACACGTTGCTCGGGCTGGACTACCGCTTCTTCCTCCAGCCCGTTGCGGTCCGACTGACCAACATCCTCACGACGCAGGTATGGCTGGTTCTCGACGCGGTGCACTCCGCGCTCACCCTCGTCCCGGCGATCACCGCGCTGCTGATCTTCGCCGCGCTGCTGGCATGGCTTAACCTCAAGCTGTTCCTAATCGTGCTTGCGGGGGCGGCGGTGATGGAGCCGGTCATGATCCTCGTGAAGCGCCGTCAGGAAGCGCTCAGCGGGCAATTCCCCCTGACCTTCCGCCAGCTCTTGGGACGGCTGATCACGCTCGTCCAGGCGCCGCGGGTCATCCGCCTCTTTGGCCAGCAGCAAGCCGAACGGCGGAGGACGGAGGAGGCTGTCGAAGCGCTCCGCGCCAACCTGAGCTCGAGCCAGAAGCTCAAGGCAATCGCCGATCCCACCCTGGATGCGATGATGACGCTGCTGGTGCTGATCGTCCTCCTCGTCGGCTACCGCAGCGGGATGTCGCTACCATCGATTGCGGCATTCATCCTGATCCTGTCCCGGGCCCAGCCGCACGCGAGGAAACTCAGCACGGCCCGGCTCGGCCTGGCGGCGCTTCGCGGCTCCCTCGCGGAAGTGCGATGGCTTCTTTCCCAACCCACGATCGCACCGAGCGCCGCTGTGTCGCCCGCGCCAGTGAGGCTGGACGATCCGATCGTCTTCGAGTCCGTGTCCTTCACCTATCCGAACGGCAAGCTCGCTCTCGACGGAGCGACCTTCTCGATCCCGGCGGGCTCGGTCACTGCCCTCGTCGGGGATTCTGGCGCGGGCAAGACGACGCTGATCAACATCCTCTGCCGGCTGGTCGATCCGCAGTCCGGCGAGGTCCACCTGGGATCGAGGCCGATTTCGGAATTCCCCGTTGAGCAGTGGCGGCGCCGAATCGCGGTCGCGGGCCAGGACATGGAGTTGGTCAGCGGAAGCGTCGCAGACAACATCCGCTATGGCCGCCCGGATGCGGACTTGGCGGACGTCGAGGCTGTCGCCCGCGCGGCCGGCGCCGACGACTTCATCCGGGGGCTGCCGGACGGATACGACACGAATGTCGGAACGCAGGGCCAGAGCCTGTCCGGCGGGCAGCGGCAACGGGTCGCGCTCGCCCGGGCGCTACTGACCAACCCCGACCTCCTCGTGCTTGACGAAGCAACCAATGCCGTCGACGCTATGACCGAGGCGGAAATCATGAGATTGATTACCGAACATCGGTGGTTCCACACGATGCTGGTCATCAGTCACCGCAAGACCACGCTCGCCGCCTGCGAGAACGGGATCGTTCTGGCGGAGGGCCGCGTGATCGAGTCCGGTCCGCTCGGGGACCTGGAATATTTCGAGCGGGTGGTCGGCGCGGGCCGCGAGACGGCAGCGATATGAGCCACGCCGCCATCGAGACGATGCAGGCGACGTCCGCCCGGCCGGCCTCGCCTTCTTTCTCGATCGTGATTCCGACCTACCAGCGGCGCGATGTGGTCTGTGCAGCGGTGCGTGCTCTTACCGAAATCGACTATCCGGGCGATCGCGAGGTCATCGTCGTCGTCGATGGGTCGACCGATGGCACCGCGGACAGCCTTCGCCAGATCGGTTGCCCTTTCGCGCTGAGGGTGATCGAGCAACCGAACAGCGGTGCGGCGCGCGCGCGCAACCGCGGCGCTGCCCAAGCCCGCAACGACATCCTCCTGTTCCTTGACGACGACATGATCGCCGATCCCGGCATCTTCGACGAGCATGCCCGCAGCTATGGTTCGGGCGCCGATGCGGTGGTTGGTGACACGCTGCTGGACCCGGAATCTCCTCGCAACTTCCTAGCCGACAGCATTCGCGCCTGGATCGACGCCGCCCGGATCGGCGCGCCGCTCACCGCCTTCGATGTCTGGACGGGGCAGCTTTCCATGCGGCGGTCGGTGTTCGAGGAGCTTGGCGGCTTCGACGAAACTTTCACCAGCGACGGCGCCTTCGCCAATGAGGATGCGGATCTGGGAGTCGAGTTGCTTTCCCGCTTCAAGGTTGAGCACAATCCGGCGGCGATCGCCCGCCAGCGCTACGTCGTCGGTCCCGGCGAACTGATGGCGCGGACGCCGCTATGGGCTTCCGGCGACATACGCTTTGTGACCAAGCATCCGGAGCTGACGCGCGACCTGTTCGTGGCACGGGGCGCGACCCAGCGGCGGACCAGGTTCCTCTACCGGCCGCTTGCCGCGATCCCGCTCGTACCGCGCCTGTTGCGCCGGCTCGGCGTCTGGGTCGCCAATGTCGCTTTCAGGACGCCACTTCGCTCGAGCCGGACGCTGGCCCGGTTCTTCGATGCGACCAAGTCCGTCTCCTGCTGGTACGAATTGCGAAAGCGCGGATGGTTTCCGACGTCGGAGCGTGTGCTGGTGCTCTGCTATCATTCGATCGACTGCCAAGCAGCCGCCGATGGAACCGACCGATTCAACGTCTCGCCCAAGAGCTTCGAACGGCAGCTCGATCAATTGCTTGCTCGGGGGTTCACATTCATCACGCCAGGCCTCTTCGCGTCCTACCTGCTCCATAACGCGCCCATGCCCCGGCGCGCGGTTCTGCTGACCTTCGACGACGGCTATGCCGACTTGCTGACCATTGCCCGCTATGTGCTTCGGCCCAGGGGTATAGAGGCGCTGGCCTTTGTTCTGACCCGACCTCCGGACAGCAATGAGTGGGATGCGCTTGCCGGCACGCCGCGGCGGCGGCTTCTGACCCCGGGCCAGGTCAAGGAGCTCGCAACGCTGGGAATCGAGATCGCCGCGCATGGCCGCACCCATCGCGAGCTTCCTCGCCTGACCACGACCGACGTGCAAAATGAAGTCGAAGGCTCGACGGAGGACCTCGCGAAGCTGGGACTGAAGCCCCGCTTCTTCGCTTATCCGTACGGCGAGCTGAACACCGACAGCATGACTGCCGTAAGCGAAGCAGGCTTCATCGGCGGCTTCGGGGTCGAGGCTCGCTGGACGACCCGCCGCAGCGATCCGTTCAACCTGCCCCGCGTGGTCGTTCAGGCCGGCGATCGCGGCTGGCGGTTTCGGTTCAAGACGCGCGCACCGACCATCTACAACTGGCTTGCTCATCCGGACGAGCTCGCCGGATATATCATGCGTTTGCCGGCAAGGTTGGTCGGTGGACGTAGCTGAGGCTTGGCGCGCCCTTCAGGCGCAGCGCTTTCCGGAACTGCCATTCGACTGCGGGAACTCCGCTGATCCGGGCATTCGCTTCCATGAGGAAGTGCGAGACTGGTCCGACAAGGACACGACTTACGACCAACTACGGATTGAACGCTTCATCGACCGATATGACCTGCGGCAGAAGCGGGTCCTTCACGTGGGGATGGGCAATTCCGGACTGGCGAAGCGTTTCCATCGACGCACGTGCGAGATCGTCGGAACGACCATCGACGAACCCGAGATCGAGGTTGCCCGGTCGCTTCGCCTGCCGAATTACCGCTTCATCATGCACAACAAATATTCGGGAAAGAACGATGCGGTCACGGGGTCGTTCGACTTCATCGTCGACAATAATCCGACCAGCCCCTGCTGTTGCATTCGCCACCTCTCGACCCTCTTCGACTTCTATGTCGAGAAGCTGGGGCCTTCGGGCCTGGTGGTTACCGATCGGGCGGGCCTCGAATGGGTGCCCAAGGGGGCCAATCCGCGCTGGAGCTTCTGCTTCGACGACCTCGAAGCCGCCTCCGCCGTGGTCGGACTGTCGGCATATCGAGCGAACGAAACGGTGATCGTGCTTTCCCGCTCGCCACCCATGCGGCCAGGGCGAGCTGCCATGTTCCGGCATCGTCTGCGGCGGGCGAGATCGCTTCCGGCCCGCATCCGCAAGACACCGGCGCGGGCTTATTGGCGCATGCTCCGCAAGTTGATCGGCTAGCACTCGACCATGGCCGAACCCAATCCGACGACCGCCGGAGCCCGCAAGCCCAATCTCTTCATCGTCGGCGCCATGAAGTGCGGCACGACCGCCTGGTACGAATATCTGAAAGCGCATCCCGACGTGTTCATGTCCGTGCCCAAGGAGCCCAGCTATTTCGCACTGGATGTGCCGAACTGGCGGCAAGTCCGGTCGGAGGAGGAATATTCGGCGCTCTTTGCCGGTAGCGGCGGCGCGAGGGTCGTCGGCGATGCATCGACGACCTACCTCTTTTCGGAGACGGCTGCGAAAGCGATCCTGGCATACAACCCGGACGCGAAGATACTGATCTTCCTGCGGGAGCAGGAGGAATGCCTGCCCTCGCTGCATAACCAGTTTCTCGCCGAATTCTCGGAGACCATAACCGACTTCGAAAAGGCCTGGAGACTGTCGGGACGCCGCCCGGCGGACACGATCCCGCCGGGCTGCAACGAGCCACGTACGCTCGATTATGCGTTGATGGGACGCTTCGACGAGCAGGTTAGACGCTATTTCGACGCCTTCCCGCCCGGGCAGATCCGGCTTTTCTGGTTTCGCGACTGGATCGGCGACCCCCGCCCGACCTATCTTGAGATTCTCGACTTCCTCGGGCTGGATGACGACGGGCGAACCGAATTCCGCCCGACAAACCAGGGGATCACGCTGCGTCTTCCGGGATTGGTGCGCCGCCTGGAGGACCCGCCGCCATGGCTGCGGAGGATCGTGCGCCGCTTCAAGCGGGTGACCGGCCTCAGCGCTGACACTCAAAAGAAGCTCGTCGACCTGACGATCCACATGCTCACCGCCGCCGGATACCATGACATCGAGCCAAGCTTGCGCGACGAGATCAGGCAATATTTTGCAGAGCCGAACCGCCGCCTGAAGGAGCTCCTTGCAACATCCTCCGCCAAGACGAGTTGAATTGTCCCGTCTCGCCCTGCGACACTGCCCTTGAGCGTTTCTCGACTTTACGCTTCGCCTGCCCTAACCTTGATCGGAAACCAGCAATCGGGACCAGAATGTTAGCTGCTGCCGAGGCCCCACAGGTCAGCGTCGTGATGCCGGTTCACAACGCAATGCCCTATCTCGACATCGCGGTTGAAAGCATTCTCGCACAGACATTCCAGAACTTCGAATTCGTCATCCTCGACGATGCGTCGACCGATGGTTCGACTGAGCGGCTGCACGAATGGGCCGCCCGGGACCCGCGAATCCGCCTGCTGCAGGAGAAGCGCAACCTCGGGCCGGCACTGAGCTCGCAGCGCGTGGCCCAGGCTGCGCGAGCGCCGGTCGTGGCGCGGATGGACGCCGACGACGTCTCCTATCCGCGCCGCCTCGAAGAGCAGATGGAGGTACTTGAAAGCCATCCCGAGGTGGGTGTCGTCGGCGGACTCTACGACACCATCGACGCCTCGGGCCGAAAGATCCGCGGGCCAGAGGCCTGGCGGCTGATCCACCCCGCGTCGGTGCCGCCTTTCGGGAACGGTCCGCTCATGTACCGACGCGAGGTATTCGACGCGGTCGGCGGCTACCGCCGCCAGTGCGAGTTCTGGGAAGACCATGATCTCATCATTCGGATGGGGTCGATTTCGACGATCATGATCGTCCCCCATCCCGTCTATCAGGTCCGCCAATCGCCGGTGAGCACCCGCTTCGCCTCGGAGCAGCGCCGGATCGAGCGCGCGCTGGACCTGATGTACCGCTGCCGCCAGCGGCTGGAGGAGCACCGGCCGTATGACGACCTGCTGGACGCTCCGAAGGACGATTCCGCGCGGATCGACCCGCGCGTGTTCATCTCGGTCGGGTCGATCGCGCTCTGGTCCGGCGGCAAGCCACGGCTCTTCCGGCGGCTCCTCCGCCGCGGCGAATTGCGTCCCGAATTCAGGACCGTGAGCGCGCTGGTCTGGACGGCCTGGGCGTCCGCCGAGCCCCGCTCACTTCGCGCCTTCCTCCGGTCCCTGCTGCTCGCACGCCGACTTCGCGCGGCCTTCGCGATCAAGACGTCCGGCCCTGTAACCTGGCCGGCGCCGACGCTCGTTCATGAAGGAGGCAAGCGGCAAAGCGCTCGGCGACCCGCCGAAGCCTTCCGTGAGCCAGCGCTTGGCCGCAGCCCGGCCCGGGCAAAAGCTGCGCAGGCCGCAAGCGTCGCAGCCGAATAGCTAGCGCTTCTTAACTGACGACAACGTGCCGTGTCGGCCGAAGGTCGCTTGGGTCCTGGCGCTGCACGGGCCGACGATCGATCAGCAGCGCGAGGCACATCGCGAAACTGGCGCTGATCGCGGCGGTCCGGAGTGGAAAGTCAACGAAGCTGTGAACCAGGATCACCGCTGAAGCGACCGACGCAGCGCGCGCGTAAGGCCCGCCCCGGCCGGTGCGCCAGACGCCGCTTGCGGCGATCACCCACCAGACCAGGAAGCCCGCAATCAGGAGGGCGCCCGCGAGCCCCAATTCGAGGATCAGCTCGGCATAATCATTGTGGGCATGGATCACATATTCGCGAGTGACCCGGTCGGGACTTTCATACAGCGGGTAGACCCTGACGAACGAGCCGAGTCCGGACCCGAACGGCATTGTGTCACCAATCGCCCTGCTCGTCGTCTTCAGGATTTCCTCGCGCGACTGGACCGAACCGCTCGCTTCCTGGCCGAGGCGCGAGCTGCCGACTGACGTGGAGGCCATCGCGCCGATCGCCACGAGTAGCCCGAGGGCGGCAACGACGGCCACCGGGACGCGCAGGCGGCGCGAGGGCGGAGCCAGGATCAGCGCGCTTCCGGCGATGGCCGGAACCGCAAGCGCGTAACCGGCCAGGGAAGCGTTCAAGGCGATCCCGATCACGATCATGGCCGCCGCCCCGGCGAGCACTGCGAGCAGCGCCGAATAACGCTGGATATTTCTGCCCCGCCCGGCCGCCGCCAAGGCAGCGAGGAACGGTATGGCGATCACGAGCAGGTCGGCCATGTGATTGGCGTTAGCGAAGAATCCGACCGCAAGCCCTCGGTTGGTCTCGTGATAGAGATACCAGGGCGAGTCGAGGCCCGGCGAAACGACCTGCAGCGCGCCGAGCGTGATTCCGCCAAGCGCGCCGGCGAGGATCGCGGCAGCCAGCCAGCTTGCGCGAAACGCACCCAGCCGCAGGATGGCGCAGAACAAGGCAATCGGGGGAATGACGCCGAGCAGCGTGTTGAGCGTATCGTATGGCGTCAGGGAAACCGGAAGCGCCGGCACGGGCTGCTTCAACAGCCTATAGCCTTCAGCGATCCGCTCCCGAAGCCCATGGGCCCAGATCGACGCCGGCAAGGGGAAAAGCTGCAGCGCGACGACGATTAGGCCGGAAAGCAGGATCCACAGGACCGTTCGCGCGCGCTTAGGAAAAGGAGCGTCGGCCGTTCCGACCGCCCAAACAATGATGGCGAGCCCGGCCAGCTGCAGCAGCAGGTTCTGCCAGATTCCCTGGGCGCTTCCCCCGAGCAGCAGGCAAGCGAGGAGGTAGATCGGCGCGACCGAGCCTTTCGCGGCGCTATGCACCGGGCTGCACTTTGGAGAGCCTCAGGCCAACCACCGAGACGTCAGCCTGTTCCGCCATGTCGAACGACGTGCCCGAGAGCTTGAGCCATTGCGCCTCGCAACCGGCCGGCACGTCGAACTGCCAGCCGCGCGTTGCAGCGGTATCGAGCGTGATCGACGATACTGGCTGGGGCGCCTTGTCGCACCACAGCGACCAGGTGAGCGAATGCGCGCGCGCCGTGTCCCCGATCAACCGCATCGTCAGGCGGTATCGGCCGGCTCCGAGCATCAGCAACTGGCTCGCCAGCGTGCCGTCCTCGTCACCATAATAAAGCACGTGCAGCCGCCCTCCCGGCTGCCGCTCGGCCAGACCTACAGTTGAACTGGTGAGCTGCCAGTTGAACGGCCAGGGAGCGCTCGAATCGCGGAAGTCGCTATCGTGAATGAGCTCGCCTGCGGGCCTGCTGACCCCCGCGTAATGAGTCCAGATCGAGCTGGCCCGGCGATACTCGCCGGCCTTGATCAGCGTGTCGACGACGGGAACCAGCCATTGGGGGTTACGCGTCTCACGCGGATCCGCGAGCGCAAGCACTGCAGGCACGGTCCTGATGTCGGCCGCTAGCGACACGAGCACCGGACGCGCGAACTGCGGGTTGGATCGGAACAGGTCCCGAAGCGCGGGCCAATTCGCGGGGCTCGCCGCATATTGCGCCATGTAGGGAATCGCCGCAGTTCCTCCGTCCGGCGTAAGCCGGGCAAGCGCGGCGACTTCGCGAAGGCCGTGGGTCAGGTCGCCCGAACGAAAATAGCTGTCAGCGAGGAAGTAAGCGGCCGGGAGGGAGCGCGGGTCACGCCACTGCGCGGCTTCAAAAAGCCGCTGGGCCTCGCGCCCATCCCCGGCGAGGCCGGCCTGGACACCGCGCACCAGAAACGGCTGGGGTGCCAGCGGCGCCTTGACCGCGGCATCGGCCATTTGCGCGAACGCTGATGCCGGGATCGCGCGGCGCGCTCGCGATGCTCGAGCAATGTCGGTCATGGCCACGCCGATTTCGCTCGCCGGGTGGCCAGCCCACATCCGGGACGCGTTTCCCGGGCTCGTTTCAGCGAAGGCCCGGACGGCCGCGTTCCTTACAGCCTGCGTCGCGACCAGCAGCGCTGCGATCGCGGCGACGACGGCCCTGCCCGTCACGGTCGCAGCCTTGCGATTGTACCCGTCAGGCGTCGGACTCCACGGGACGCTCCTCGTCCGCACCGTCGTCGGTCTGTGGGATCATCAATATCTCGGTCTTCTTGACCCGCCCCTTGCTGCCGTAACCGTAGCCATAGCCGTAACCATAGCCGTAGCCGGTACGGCCATATCCGCCCGCCCCTTCCTGCGACTTGGTAAGGGTGGCGCCGAGAATCCGCGTGCCAGTCGCCTCCAGCCGGTTGAGCGCCTCGACCGCCGCGCGGGTACGGGTCTTGCCGCTTTCGATCACGAACAGGGCCGAACCGGCGGCAGCGGCCAGCAACGGAGCGTCAGCGAGGCCCAGGGTGGGCGGCCCGTCGATCACGACGAGATCAAAGCCCTCCTTGGCTTCGTTGATGATCTTCCGAATACGCCCCGTCGAAAGGAGGTCGGCCGGGTTGGGAGGCAAAGGCCCGCTCGGCAACAGCCAAAGGTTTTCGTGTTGCGTTTCGACGATGTGCGCCGACACCTGGTCGTCGGTGGTCAGGAGCTTGCTAAGGCCCTGCCGATCACTCGCGGCCTTGAAAGCGGGCTTGCGCAGGTCGCTGTCGATCAGCAGCACCCGACGTCCGCGGCGCGCAAAGTTCTGGGCGATTGCCAGCGCGGACGATGACTTGCCCTCGCCGGAGCGCGTGCTGGTGACTAGAAGCACCTTTGGCGTTCCTTCTTCCGTGCTGAAGCGAAGCGCCGCTACGATCGCGGAATAGGCTTCCGACACGATCGAGGTCGGATTCTTCAAATCGTCGACGAATGAATCCTTTGCCGGGGTCTTGGGCACCGTGCCGAGGCAGGCGAGCGAAAGCTTGCGGCGCACGTCCTCGCGGCTCTTGATGGTGTCGTTGACAAATTCCAGACCGATGGCGCCCGCGATGCCCGCAATGAGGCCGAGGCCCAATCCGACCAGGATGTTGAGCACCAGGTTCGGCTTGTAGGGGAAGGACGGCGCCTGTGCGCGATCGACGATCGAAACCGGCGCCATGCCGATGCCGCCGGCGACGCCGATCTGCTTGTAGCGCTGCAGCAGAGCGTCATAGAGGCTGCGGTTGGTGTCCACCTCGCGCTGCAGGATCGTGTACTGGATGCTGCGGCCGCGAAGGTTGAGCACGTCGCCCTTGAGCTGGGCAACGCGGGCCTGGAGCGCATGCTCGGCTGACAGGGCGCCTCGATACTCGGCAAGCAGGCCATTGATCCGGCCCGACGAAGCCTGCGAAACCTGCCCGGCAATCTGACGCTTGAGCTCGTCGATCTGCGCCTGAAGGCTCTGCATCTCCGGATGCTCGGGCTTCATGAACTCGCGCTTCTGCTGATACTGCGCTTCGAGCTGGGCGAGCTGCTGTCGCAGCGGCAACACCGCGGTGTTCACCTCGCTGGTAGGGCCGGTCGCAAGAGCCTGCCGGTAGGCGCCTTCGGCCGAGACGCGGCGGGCAGTCGCGGCGGCAAGCGCAGTATTCAGTTGGACGAGTGATTCGCCCTGGAGCGAGTTGGTGTCGCTACCGTTCGGCTTGCCGTCCGCGGACATCCCGCCGGGCGTGTTGATAATGCCTTGCTGCTGCGCGTAGGCGACGACCGCGCGCTCCGAGCGTTCGAGGTCGCCCCGCGTCTTGTTGATCTGGCGCTCCAGGAAGTTGCGCGCATAGGCGGACGCCTCATAGCGCCGCTGCAGCGACGTATTGATAAAGCTGTCGGCAATGCCGTTGGCGACCAGCGCCGCGAGCTGGGGCGAGGTCGAATCGTAGTTGAACTTGATCAGCTGTCCCTGCTCGGGCGGTATAACCTTCAGCCCGCGCTGGACGACGGCAGTTGCCGTACGCAGGCGCTGCGACGCATCGCGATCCTGCGGCACGATGTCCGGATTGTTGGCGAGGTTGAGCTCCTGCGCAGTGCGCTCGGCGACGGCGCGGCTGTCGAGCAGGCCAACCTGCGTGGCAACGAAATCATAGGCATTCGTAGCCTGCTGGTCCTGCTGTCGGGACTGATCGTCGTTGATCGCCACTGAAGGCGGGTTCGCCTCCAGGGTCACAGTGGCCCGATACACTGGAGGGGTCAGCAGCGACACGAGGATGGCCCCCAGCAAGCCAACCCCGATCGCGCCCAGCACCAGCCATCGCCAGTGATGGAGGATCCTGACCAGCATCTGGAAATCGAGGATATTGACCGCTGAATAGGACCGCTGGCCGCGCCCCAGCGCCGCATCGGGCCCGGGGTAAGGCGCAATCGGCCACTGTCCCTCGTTTCTCACAGTGAGGTTGGTGTTCACGCTGCCGGTCCCCGTCTCGTCTGTCCTGCGCCTAAAGCGGCCCGAAGATCGCCAGGAGCGGAATGCTCTGGAGTATCTGCTTCTGCACCGCCTTCACCCGCGATCCGTCGACGACCACGATGTCGCCGGGAAAGATTTCGGGGTCTGCCGCTTCGCCGCGCCGGATCGAGGTGAGGTCGAATGCTGCCGCCTGGCGCTTGCCCCCGATTGTGCGGAACACCGCGACGCGGCGGTTATTGGCATCCTCGGTCGTACCCTTGGCCATGGCGATCGCGCGGATCAGCGTTGTCGGGCCGCCGAGCGAGAATGAGCCCGCTTCCCTCACGGCACCGTCGACCGTGACGACATGCGCAGTCGAGGATTTGATCGCGACGCTAACGTCCGGATGTTCGAGATATTTCTCACCCAGCTTCTGCGTCAGCTGGTCGTCGAGCTGCGCCGTCGTCAGATTGGCGGCCTGCATCTGCCCCACCAACGGCAGCGAGATGTTGCCGGCGAGATCGACGTCATAATCGCCGCTGAGGTCGTCCATCTTGAAGACCTTGACCGACAGCTTGTCCATTGGCGCGATCTTGTAGTCAGAAGCCAGCGTCTGGAACGTGACCTCGTCAGGCGCCGTTAGGGGACGGTCATATGGGATGGAGCCGCCGCGCGTATCCGCGCAGCCAGCGAGGACGATCAAGCCGAGCAGAGCAAACAGTCCCGGCAGCCGACGGGGCGCATGACCAAGCACAAACAACGCTCCTCGCATCAACCAAATCCGACTATTTCAGACCCATAACGCCTATTCTGACGATGAGGTCAAATCAATCGCCGCCTCGTGCTCCGCGGCGAGTGTCGATGAGCCATCGTTCGCTGCCCTCGATTGCCAGGGCCGTCAGGATGCCGGACCGATAAGCGCCCGTATCGATGCCGATGCGGTTGGTTCGCTCCTCGACTTCGTCGCTGATCGTGTGGCCGTGTACGACGACGACACCGTGGTCGGTCTCATCGTACAGGAAGGGATCGCGGATCCAGCGCAAGTCGGACTGCGTTTGCTGGTCGATCTCGATCCCCGGGCGGATTCCGGCATGGACGAAGAGATAATCACCGAAGCGGCAGCTATCGGCAAAGCTTTCCAGGAACTCGACATGCTCGCGCGGGACGGTTGCGCGAACGAGCTCGACGATGTGCTCTGCCGACCGCCCTCTGATCGCGGAGAGCTTGACGCCATAGCTCTGCAGGCACTCAAGGCCACCGAACTTCAGCCAGCTGTCGACGACCGACGAATCCCCCTGGATGACTCGGAGCAGCACTTCCTCATGGTTGCCGAGGAGGAACACCGTCTCGATCCCGTCGCGACGATAACAGCGCAATCGCTCGATCACCTGCGCCGAACTGGGGCCCCGATCGACCAGGTCGCCGACGAACACCAGCAGGGTCTTACGCGCTGGACGTCGCTGAAGGTCAGAATGGATCTTGGCGAGCAAATGCTCGAGCAAATCGACGCGGCCGTGAATGTCTCCCACCGCATAGGCGCGATAGCCGCGGGCCCCGGCTGGCCGCTTTTCGCGTCGAGGAGAGAAGTTCAGCATCAAGACCCCGGTTTGGCCGCGTCCACTTCGGCAAGGATGTCGAGGTAGGCGCGGATTACGAACGCCTCGCTATACCGCTCCTGAACCCGGCGCCGTCCCGCCTCCCCCATGGCAAGCTGCTCGTCCCGAGGCAAATTTGCCAACCTGCGCATGGCTTCCGAGAGGGAGGCAACGTCGCGGGCAGCACAAAGATACCCGTTCACACCGTCTTCGACGACTTCGCGGCATCCGGGAACATCGCTGGCGACTAGCGGCCGCGCCATGGCCGCCGCTTCGAGCAGTGACCGCGGCAGGCCTTCGCGGTACGAGGGGAGGACCACGGCCGTCGCGCCAGCAATGAACGGGCGCACGTCGTCGGTAGTACCAAGGTGCTCAACGACTCCCTCGGCCACCCAGGAGGCGATTTCTCCCTGGCCGATGGCTGTTCGATTGCCCTCGTCCAGTCCGCCAAGCAGCTGAAACCTGGCAAGCGGCAGCTCGGGTTTGAGGCTGCGGGCCGCTTCGACGAACTCGACGACGCCCTTGTCCCGCAACAACCGCCCGATGAAGAGGAAGACCGGCGGCCCGGCTGGCAGCGGCGCGGGGGTGAAGCGCTCCAGGTCGACTCCCGAACCCGGGAGCACTCGGACCTGGTTGTTGCGGACCATCCGGCGGTCGACAAACAATCGGCGGTCCTCATCGTTCTGAAAGATGACGGCCGGCGCGCGGGCGAATCCCATGCGATAGAGCCGCGTGACGATCGCCTGGAGGGGTCCGCCCCTTATGAAGGCGGTGCCGAGACCGCTGACGTTCGGCAATGCGGGGATGCCGAGCGAGGCTGCGGCAAACGATCCGTAGATGTTCGGCTTGATCGTGTAGCTGAGATAGGCGGCCGGCAGCAGTCGCTTCAGCAGCG
>Ga0207647_10000289_pt1 | contig 41295 bp, 35 predicted proteins | sample KBSCornC2_FD_184295 | JGI IMG/M metagenome (GOLD analysis project Ga0207647, IMG submission 184295) | Corn rhizosphere microbial communities from Kellogg Biological Station, Michigan, USA - C2 (SPAdes) (version 2) | ecosystem: Host-associated > Plants > Roots > Rhizosphere ... | reverse complement strand
GATCCGGTGCGGCTGTCGGTGATGATGTACCTCATACGTGGTTCGGCTTCGGTAAGCGAGATGATCACTCATCTGGAAGTATCGCAAAGTAACCTCTCTAACCATTTATCGGTACTCAAAAATGCAGGGCTTATCAAATCGACGCCTGCCGGCCGCCAAAAAATTTACGAGCTGGCAAGTCCCGAAGCTGCGCAGCTAATTGAGCTGCTGCTTACGCTTCAGCCGATATCGCATAAAAAAGAAAAAGAAATCAAGCCGATACAAAGTGCACGCACCTGTTATGACCATTTGGCGGGTAAGTTAGGTGTTGCCGTATTTAACGCTTTAGTAAACCAGGGAGCTATCTGTTTTTTGAATAATGGCCGCAGTGATAAATCACAAATAGCAAAAGCCCTGGTTCTTGGTCCTAATGCCGACAGCGTATTTGGCCGTCTGGGGGTAAAGTTACCGTTGCCAAAAAGCAGCAATCGCAAGTTTGCCTATGGTTGTACCGACTGGACCGAAAAAGTGCCGCACTTGGCCGGCGCGCTTGGCGCTGCCCTTTGTGATGCGTTTTTTACCCAGCATTGGATAGTACGTAACACAGGTACGCGCTGTGTCACCATGACAACGCAGGGTAAACAGGCCATGAAAGAATTGTTGGGGCTTGACATCGAATAATTTATTTTAACATCTACCAAATGAAAAAATCTAAAACGGGCTTCTGGTTCGTGGTATTAACAACCAGTCTGGCCTTCGTCGTATCGCAACTGGATGTTTCTATTGTAAATATGGCTGTGCCGCAAATCGGCAAGTCGTTTTCTGCGGATATCAGTACACTGCAATGGATTGTCGATGCTTATACTATTTCTTTTGCCGTGCTCATGCTCTCCGCCGGTGGCATGAGCGATCTGCTAGGGTCAAAACGCCTGTTTCAATTAGGGTTATTGATATTTGGACTGGCCTCTGTTGGCTGTGGTTTAGCCTGGAGCCCGTTGGCGTTGATTAGTTTCAGGGCATTGCAAGGTGTCGGCTCGGCAACCATGATCCCCAGCTCTCTATCTATCCTGAACAATACTTTTGCCGCCGAGCCCAAATTGCGCGCCCGTGCTGTGGCTTACTGGACAGCAGGCGGCGCTATTTCTATAGCCGCCGGGCCGGTGCTGGGCGGCCTATTACTGAACATGGCCAACTGGCGCTGGATATTTTTAGTAAATATTCCCATTTGTTTAACAGGCTTGCTGCTAAGCATTGATTTGATAGACAGCCCTAAAAGTCAAAAGCGCGGGTTCGATATTCCCGGCCAGTTTGTATGGATGTTGTCGCTCACAGCTTTTATAGCTGCTGTGATAGAGTGGCACCATTTGGGTCCGCATTCGCCTCTTATTTATGGCGGTATGATTTTTAGTGTCCTAATGCTCATCCTGTTCATCTGGCGCGAACGTATAGCCGCGGCTCCCATCCTGCCGCTTGACCTGTTTAAATCATCCAACTTCAATATTTTTATTGGTTTGGGGATGTCTTTAAACTGTGTTTATTATGGATTGGTGTTCGTACTGAGCCTTTATCTGCAGCAGGTACTACATTATTCAGCTTTCGGAGCGGGCATGGCTTTCTTGCCGCTAACCGGTAGCTTTTTGGTATCAAACATAGCCAGCAGCTTTTTAATGGAACATTACGGCATACGTGTGCCCATATTAATCGGGTTGGTAATATTTGCCATTGGTTGCGCTTTCCTGTTATTGGCTAAAGCAGATACGCCTTACTGGCAATTGCTTTTCTCGTTTTTTTGTTTGCCTTTGGGCATGGGCGTAGCCGTACCGGCTATGACTACCGGAACCTTGTCTACCGTTTCAACAAACAGGTCGGGTATTGCGTCGGCAGTTTTAAATACTACCAGGCAGGCGGCAGGAGCTATGGGTGTTGCGGTGTTTGGCACTATGGCTGGTGGCGGGCCGAATCATATCGTATCTGCTATTATACAGATAGCCGTAATTGCATCGGCATTTATGTTAATTTATGCACTGCTGGTATTCAAACTTTTGAAAGAGCCGGTGCATAAATAGGCTAAACCCCAAACTGTGACAAGTGATGATCAAGATGCTTGTAAAACATCACGTTCCATTCATCGGCCGTTAGCCTGCCGAATGAGTGAGATGCCTTGTTATGAAAATGTGCTTCGCCCAATTGCATGGTTTGGTTAAGATGGCTCAGCAAACGGGTTTTCTCCACCTCGAAGTCTCTGGCGTCTGTAATTTTAAAAGCGGGTGCTGTTGGGCTATTATGCGGGTAGGGTTTAGGACCAACCACCATTTTTTTCGCCATCAGCTTTAATATGAACCGGGTAAAAGCGTTTGGCCGGGGATGTTTATCAGTAAAAACCATTTCATAACTCACATTAACATGTGCCAGCATTTGCGCAACATTCATTGTTCCCCAAAGCGGTTGACTCTCTGAGGTGAGTTTGTTAATTCGATAGATAAGCTCTACAACATCGGCTGGTTTGAATACACTTTTCATAAAACGGTTTGGTGAATAAAGATGCTGATTTTTGGCCGATGCTCAAAAATATGCTTTAAAAAAGGTTCAGCTCTATAAATGCAAGTCGACATGGGTGTCACCCTTAGCTCCGTCGAAGGGTAAGCGTTGGGATTGTACAGCATTCATTGGCCTCTGCGCTCATGCTTCGACGGGCTCAGCATGGCAGCCCTTTTTTGACGTCATTTGCTATCCTCATCCATTTCTAAAACTGTAATTTTACATTGTGAGATTAAAAATCTGTTTTTTATTGGCGATGATAGGTTTAAGCGCAAAAATCTACGCCCAGCGGCCATTAAAGCCATTTCCGCAGTATACACGATATTTTGCCGGGGTTATTCGCCCTAATCACATCAATCAGCCGGCGTTAGATAAAGCCGTTGCCGGGTTTTACGACCAGTGGAAATTGCGCTATATCAAAAGCGTCCCCGGCAAACCTCAGAGCTTTGTTTGGTTTGAAGGTAAAGGCGGCAAACAGTGTGTATCAGAAGGTCAGGGTTATGGGATGATTATTACGGTATTGATGGCCGGTCATGATCCTTTAGCTAAGGCCACCTATGACAATTTATGGCGATATGTCCGTGCGCATCCAAGTAATCGCAGCAAATACCTGATGGCATGGGCACAAAAGAACAACGGCAAAGATCTCGACAAAACCACCGCTAGCGATGGCGACCTGGATATAGCCTACTCGTTACTCCTCGCAGCTAAACAATGGGGAAATAGTGGCCCGGTCAATTACCTGAAAGAAGCCCGCGCTACTATCAGTGAAATTATGCGCTGCGAGATCAACCCTAAAACGTGGACGATTTTATTGGGCGAGGGCCTCGACAATGAAAGCGGCGACTGGTTTGCTACACGTACGTCCGACTTCATGCCGGCTCATTTAAAAGCCTTCCAGCAGGCAACAGGCGATATCCGCTGGAAAAAGGTGATTGATGCCGAATATAAGCTATTCAGCTTTATGCAGAAAACCTATAGTCCGGATGCCGGTTTGTTGCCTGATTTTATCATTCACATCAATAAAAAACCTAAACCCGCCCAGCCCAATTTTCTGGAAAGCCGCTACGACGGCCAGTATAACTACAATGCCTGCCGCGACCCTTGGCGCATGGGCACAGATTACATCATGAATGGCGACCAGCGCGCGAAAAACATCGTCAGCAAAATGAATAGCTGGATACGCGAGACGACGAATAATGACACCTACAATTTATCTGCCGGCTATACTTTGGCGGGTGATGATATTAACCACCGTTACTTCGAGGCGCTAAGCTTTGTCGCTCCCTTTGCAGTATCAGCCATGGTCGATGCCAAAAACCAGGCCTGGCTCAATAAACTTTGGATATATCTTACCGGCTTTAAGATGAAGGACTATGATTATTATGATAACAGTATTAAGCTGTTGGATATGATTATAATGTCGGGTAATTATTGGGAATGAATCGGTTTCCTTTTCTAACACAACCCGTCATCGTAGCGAGGAACGAGCGTGACGATCTCCGGATAAATTGCCAATCAATCATCAATCTGTTTTAATAAAAGTGATCCAAAAAATACTTAAAAGTCAGAAAATGGTGATCCAAAGTGATCCGCTTTTTGAAAACTGTTTTATTAAATAGTTGATTTTTAGTTGCTTAATTTTTTAAGCTGATCCAACTGATCCAAACTGATACACATTCACACGTGGATCAGTGATAGCCGGAGAACAGGGCAATGATCTAAAGAGCCTTCATTAATTATTTAACTATGTTGTCCCCTTACGCTGTTCGAAGTTTATAACTTCGAACGACTAAGCACATAGTCTTCAGACTATAGGGTTTTGTTGCGGACTGTAGTCACAGACTACAATCTTAATAGTCCGAAGTTATAAACTTCGGACAGCGCGTTATAAAAGCGATGTCATTTCGAGCATAGCGAGAAATCTTATACGCTAAGTTGATCGCTCGTACAAGATTTCTCGCTATGCTCGAAATGACATCTAAAAGACAAAAAGGGGTTGCCATTTGACAACCCCTTTTTATAAAGATCAATTCTTTATTGCTTAATATCAATAATCGATAGTCCCGCATCGATATAATGGTTCATACCACCGGCGTGACAATGTAACGCAATCACATTTTTGCCGTTAGGGATGAATGCCTTTTTACCGGCATCGTTCAAATCCTCGATGGTGTAATTGCGTGAATGTCCGGCTATAGTTGCAGCCTTAACACCATTGATATACACATCGCAATCATCCTGGTGGCGAATCATCAATACCAGCTTTTGTACGTCAGCAACGCTGCCTGCTGTAAACTCCTGACGCATCCAGATATCATTGCCGGTCCATTGAGAACGGATGGTTTGAGCCGCCGGATTAGGGCGATTGTTTTGCGGCATACGTCCGGCAAAGCCGCCCGGGCCTGATTGCCATCCGCTGTCATTAAACTTGGTGGTTAACCAGGCGGTGTCCGGTTTTTCGAAAGTATATTTCCAGGTACGGCCTTCAGTTTGCGAGGTTGGCAGCACAGGAGTTAAGTTCACGCTGCCGTGTATAGCCAGATCATTAGATGCTTTGATAATGTTTTCCGGCGATTTTACCACTTCACGGTCGTAAGTTAACAGGCCGTTTAGCTCAGATTCAACGTCGGTAGTTTCGGTATATACCGCTGCGCTCAGGCCTTTGTTGGTTTTCAGGTAAGCCAGGTCGCGCGAGTAAGAATGGTACAGATCGGTATAATCCTTCAACTTATCAATCATGATATAAGTTTTGCGCTGCGACCATGTATGGCCCGGGATAATAAAGCCGATGCCGCCATATTCTCCATTAGCAACAACCTGCGTTTTGGTTGGTAAAGCGTCCGGGTCGGGATAACTGTGCACATCCAGGTAATCGCCGGCATTAAACCAGCTGCCGCCGCTGGCCTGGTTTACCAGGCGTGATGGGTCAATCTCTTTCACCATTTTCACCAGCGATGGCGTGTTCTGCGTGCGTTGAGCCTGCGACTCATTAAACGTAACCCAGGTAATAATACATGGCGGATTCAAGTGTGTCTTCACAATGGCCGCCAGCTCTTTACGGAACTCATTGGTATCCACCTCAGGCAGTTTAAAGCCACGGGGTGCATATGAGTTTGGCGAGGGCATGTCCTGCCAAACCATTAGGCCCAGTTTATCGCACCAGTAATACCAGCGATAAGGCTCAACCTTAATGTGCTTGCGTACCATGTTAAAGCCAAACTTTTTGGTTTCTTCCAGATCATATTTTAAAGCGGCATCGGTTGGGGCGGTGTAGCCACCATCGGGCCAGAAGCCCTGATCCAATGGGCCAACCATAAACTGGAACTTGTTGTTCAGATAAAGCTTTTTGTAGCCGCCGTCTTCTTCGACAGAAATTTTACGCATGCCGAAATAACTTGATATGGCATCCAGCTTGGTGGAACCTTTAGTTAAAGCAATATCCATGTCATACAAAAATGGATGATCGGGCGACCAAAGTTTGGCGTTAAGTACCGGCACGCTCAACTCGGTATTAGCTTTGCCTGTGAAAGTTTTAACCACCTTGCCGCCGTCTTTTATAGTAACGGTAACATTGGTTCCGGCTGCTGCGCCTTCTGCGCTGACGATTAGCTTAACTGCTTTGTTATCTACGTCAGGCGTGATGCGAATATCGCTGATATTGGTTTTAGGCACAGGTTCCAGCCAAACAGTTTGCCAGATGCCGGTAACCGATTGGTACATGATGCCTTGCGGAAACAACGACTGCTTGCCGCGTGGCTGACCGCCGTTATCAGTAGGGTCAAAAACACGAACAGCGATCTCTTGTGGCCCGCTGCCTTTAACGGCCGACGTAATGTCAAAGGTAAAAGGGTCATAACCACCTTTGTGCGTTCCCACGCGTTGACCGTTTACATACACTTCTGATTCAAAATCAACTGCACCGAAGTGCACCAAAACCTTCTCGCCGGCCCAGGTTTTAGGCACGGTGAAAGTACGTTTATACCACAGGCGCTCGTGATGCTCCATCACGCCCGATAATGCAGATTCAACAGGGAACGGCACCAATATGGTTGATGATAGCTTGCCTGCAGGTAAGGTTTCGCCTTCAGTGCCCGGCTGATATTGCCACAGGCCGTTAAGGTTCATCCATTGGCTGCGTACCATCTGCGGGCGCGGGTATTCGGGTAATACGCTGTTTGGGTTTACGTCTTTGGCAAACTTGCTCATTAAAGCAGCCTTTTTGGGTTGCCATTGCTGTGCAAAAAGCAGAGATGGCACAAGCGTGCACAGGGCTATGGGTAAAAGTCTTTTCATACTGTTATTTGTTGTGGGATAAATTGGTAGGTTAAATTTAAACTAAAAACGCATGATTGCTTTATTGTACAGCAGATATGTTACAAATTGAATTCATACGATAATGCAAAATCGGTATCTTGCGCCCATGTTTGATATTTGTTGCGTAGGCCATATTACTTCTGATAAAATCGTTAACACCCGCGGTACCATGCACATGCCCGGGGGTACGGCACTCTATTTCTCGTGCGCTGTAAATAAGCTGGATGTAAATTATGTTTTGGTGACGGCTCTCGCCGAGACTGAAATGGAGTATGTGGATTACCTATGCGATAAGGATATTGAAGTACGCGTTCAGTTTAGCGAACATACCGTAGTGTTTGAGAATATTTATGGCGAAAACCAGGACGAGCGCACCCAAAATGTTTTGCAGATAGCCGATGCTTTTACGATGGAACAGCTGGTGGACCTGGATGCAAACATTTATCACCTTGGTCCGCTTTTGGCCGGCGATTTCAGTACAGATTTCATTAAAACACTGTCTGAAAAAGGGCGTATTGCGTTAGATGTGCAGGGCTATTTGCGCAAGGTGGTTAACCAGAAAGTTTACCTGACCGACTGGCCCGAAAAGAAAAATGCGCTTCAATATATTGACATTGTAAAAGCTGACGTTGCCGAACTGGCCGCCCTTTCAGGTTGCGACACGGTTGAAGAGGGCGCCAAATTTCTGTTGGACCTTGGCGTTAAGGAAGCCGTGATCACTAACGGAAGCCAGGGCTCCACGATCTTTACCGCTGATGCCTATCATCGCATCCCGGCTTACCATCCTGAATTGGTGGTTGATGCCACCGGTTGCGGCGATACCTATATGGCAGGCTATCTATTTAAGCGCATAAAACGAGGTGCCGGCATCCGGGAGTCGGGCGAGTTTGCTGCTGCGATGGCTGGTTTAAAAACCATGTCGCCGGGGCCATTTGTTGGCACCGAGGCTGATGTGATGCGCTTTATGAAGCAAAGAGCTTATTAATAAGTGAATTATGAGTGGTGAGTAAGTGAATGGTGAATTAGAGATTATTGCTCCCTATTTTAAATCGATAATTCGTCTTGCTATGTCTTGTCCGCTGGTTAGTGCGGCTTCTACAGTTCCCATGGCGGGGCCGTCATATAGATATTCGCCGGCGAAAAACAACGTGTTATCTACAGGCTCACTCAGTACATTTCGCGCATTAGCCGATGGAACCATATCATAGGCGTATGAGCCGCGGGTAAATGGGTCGGCGGTCCAGTTGGCGCAGTTAAAGGCAACCAATTTATCGCGTAGTTCCTCCTTATCCTTTTTAAAGATATTAGCTAGCGATTGCAGCGCCAGTTCTAATAATTCCTCGCCTGTGGCATGCAGTTTTTCGGCAGCGGGTGCGCCGCCCAACCAGCCTGTAATTACGGGGCTGCGCTGCGGGTTTTGTGTCCACCAGGTTGGTATGGCCTCGTCTGACAGGATAAAGCCCATTTGCTGCGGATCTTTCCCGCTAAGCCGGGCAATGTCTTCGCCTTCCCAAAATAGTGTATTAAATTCCAGTAATATCTTAATAATGCTGCCAAAACCAATGTCGTGGAACGCATTGGTGTGCTGTGCCAATAAAGGATGAAACTTTACCGATCCTTCACCGGATGTCGCTTTTAATACACCCAGCGGCAAAGCAACTACCAAATGGCGGGCATAATAAACATCGCCGCTCGCAACAACTGCTTGTGCGCCATGTGGCTCATGATAAATGTCGGTAACTACGGAGTTCAAATAAATTTCGCCACCCTTAGCTTTACATTCATCTGCTAAAAAATCAATGATAGCCGAATAACCGCCTTTAACTCGATGCTGAGCGTCGTTATCCTCATTTTGCCACTCTTTGCGAAGGGCAAAGGCGCTGGCATTTTCCGGATCGGCCGAATCATAACCGGCAACAAAGCGGCGTACAGAATTACGCAGTGCTTTATATTCATCTCCGGCAAATTCACGCTGCAAAAATTCATTTATGCTGCAATCTTCTTTCAGGTTATCGAGCCGCTCCATGAGCAAACCCCAGTCGGGCGTGACCCCATTGTCTGCATCAAATTCTCCGTTGGCAAATCGCCACATATCACCTGCGGCCGGCATAACTTCGGTGTTGGCCGTTTTGAGCAGATCAAGTGTCACCGGCAAATCGCCATGAATAAACTCGGCGCCCCGCTCGGCTTCTTTAAAGAAAAGTTCGTTTTTTAAGGTGTGGATGCGGCCACCCATCCGGTCGCGTGCTTCAAGTACAATAACGCTACGGCCAGCTGCCGAAAGCTTATAAGCAGCCATCAAGCCGGCTGCACCGGCGCCAACAATCAATACATCGCAGTTTTTCATGGTTTACGCAGGTAGAACAGTTGTGCTGTAAAGATGGTTTGTGAGTGTTTACACTTATTTACCCTTTGGCGGCTTTAACAGCTGCAATCAAAGTGTCTACTTTTTCAGGGGCTTTGCGGAACGCTTTTGACAGCTTGCCATCGGCATTAAAAACGGCAATATAAGGCGTAGTCTGTATACCGTAGTATTTTTGAACCAGGTAAGAATAGCCTTCGGTACCTACAATAACATTGGGATATTTTTTGAGCTTGTAATCTTTTACAAAGCCTTTAATAGCGCGGATGTCATAGTTGTTTGACCAGGTGATCATCAGTATCTGGGTGTCGCCAAACTGTTTCATTTTTTCGCGCATCTGCATGGTCAGGTGCTGACAGTGCGGGCAGTCAGGCGAAAAATAGATCAGCATGGTGCGGTGATGTTTCAGGTTGGCCGGTGTAGCCCAGGTACTGTCGGCTTTTAAAATTTTGTAACCTGGCATAGCTGAACCTGGAGTTTCATTTTGCGCATTGCTGCTTAAAGCAGCTATAATTAAGCTAAAAAATAAGATCAGTTTTTTCATATGTCGTTATTCTATTAGGCTTCCAGCATTTCCATTTGCCAGGCCATATGTTCTTCAGTTATCGGATATAACGTATTTTCGCGGATTGAATGATAAACCGCGTAAAATAATTTAAAGTATTCGCCTCTAAGTGACGGTACAAATTCAATACTTTTCTCTCCGTCGGCGCCAATAGTCACCAGCTTGCCTTCCATGCCTGCCGGCTCAACCCCATAGGCTTCGTCGGTCGGCAGTATGCCTTTGTCCAGTTGTGGTTCTTGTACATCGCAGCGGTATTTACTGTAGCTGCCGATGCTGCCATGTGCCACAAAAGCAGGCAGTTGGTCAGGTATCAACAATCCTGAAGTTAAATATACCACCAATCCGCCGGGATAAGTTAAGCGGAAATTCACATAATCCGGCACCACAGAAAGTTCGCGCTGAATGGTAGTCAGCTTTTCAAACGTAAGGGGCTTGCCAAACAGGTAAATTGCCTGGTCTATCAAATGCGGACCTAATTCATATACAATGCCGTTAATCGGCGTGTCTTTAGTTTCTTTAAAAGGCTTTGGATTCAATGCCGGTTTATAACGGTCGTAACGCAAGGTTACTTCAGTTAGCTTGCCCAGGCGGCCGCTATCAATCACCGCTTTAAATGACATAAAATCGCTGTCCCAGCGGCGGTTCTGGTAGCAGAATACTTTTTTACCAACGGCGCGCGCAACATCAAACAGCTCCTGAATCTCGGCAACATTACCTGCAGCCGGCTTTTCAATGAGCACGTGTTTACCGGCGCTTAGTGCCTGTTTGGCCAGATCAAAGTGGGTAAAGTTTGGTGTGTTAACGATGATCAGTTCGATCTCCGCATCATTCAAAATCTCTTCGACAGAATTGTAGCTAATGATATCCGGATAATGCTCGGCCATTTTTTTCTGACTGCGCTCAACTACAGCTTTCATTTTAAACTGTGGGTTGGTGCTCAAAAAAGGCGCATGAAATATTCGGCCGGACATGCCGTAAGCCAAAAGGCCGGTAACTATAGGTGATGCCATAATGATGTATTGCTGCGCCAAATTATGGTTTTGGCTAAGCTTATGCAAAAATAGGGTGAAATATATGTGTAAGATTACTTAACAATGGTTGAATGTATGGCATCAATCAAATCCAGGTGTCGCTGTACGGTCATGAGGTGCCGATTGGCAAACGCTTTGATTTGAGGGTCATAACCATAATGAGCCGTATGTTCAAATTGTGCGATGGCATTGCGATAATCCCTGCTCATTTTTTCGAGGTAAGCCCGGTCGAAATCCTGCCCGGTTTTTTGCGACAATTGCTTAATAGAAACCTCGTTGTTCCAGCTGATGGAGTCAGGCAATTTTATTTTCTTGGTTTTGGCTAATGAATCTAAGCGCTTGCGGCCCCTGGTAAGTTCTTTCACCATCATCGCCCCAAAATTTTTGACGCGTTTGTCTGCGCCTTTTTGCCTGGCCATATTGCCTATTTTGATTTCGATTAAACAAGCCTCGGCCATATCCGTAACAAACTTCACATCATCGCCGCCAACTAAAATGTCTGAGTTTTTCGAGGTGTCTTTGACAGTTGTTGTGGTGTCATTATCTTCCTGATTATCAGTATTGCCGTGGCAGGCCTGTAACGAACAGGCTGCAAAAAGGGCTATCAGCAACAACAGTTTCCGGGTCATAATCAGGTTTTTAATCGATGGGTAACAAATCCCGTTCCGATATAGAGGGTTGAATTTTACTAAAAATACTAATTGTTACTGATTTATGCAGGATGCCCTCAAATTTTATTATTTTTGGATCAAAAATTAACGATATGAACTTTCCTGCTGAACTGAAATACACAAAAGACCACGAATGGGTTAGATTAGATGGTAACACCGCCACTATTGGTATAACTGAATTTGCTCAAGGCGAATTGGGTGATATTGTTTATGTAGATATTAATACCGTTGGTAAAGAAGTAGGTAAAGAACAAGTATTTGGTACTGTTGAGGCGGTTAAAACCGTGTCTGACCTGTTTATGCCGGTTACGGGTACCGTTAACGAAATAAACAAGGCCTTAGACGCTCAGCCTGAGCTGGTAAACTCTGACCCATACGGTGAAGGCTGGATGGTGAAAGTTACAGTTGCCAATGCTGCCGATGTTGACGGATTGCTTTCTGCTGATGACTACAAAGCTCTAGTAGGCGCTTAATTATAAACAAGCATTAAAATATAAAGGCTCATCATTTGATGAGCCTTATTTGTTTATAATACTTTTTGTTGATCTTTTATAAAGACTGATCCACGTGAGATGTGTATCATTTTGGATCAGTTGGATCAGATCAAAATATTAATTCGTTGAAAGTCAATATGTTGATAAAGTGACCTTCAAAAAGTGGATCACTTTGGATCACCTTTTCCTGACTTTTAAGTTTGTTTTTGGATCACCTGTAAATTTCACGAAACGGCTCCCGCAAGCGTCTCGCTTGTGGTTAAGCAGCTGTTGCAACTGCCCGCATTGTTGCCACAAGGCAGAGCCTTGCGGTAGCACCGGGGTAAAAGCTAAAGTGTTCGAAAGATTCATTTATTAAGAGCCATTGGCTCGATATTTTTGTAGCAATGGATTTTAATCCATTGAAAAATAGAAATGATGATTAATGAGTACCGTAGGTACGACACATATTTTAACAGCTTGTCGCCATTTGCCGGTTAAAATGAGTCGAGCCGATGGCTCTTAGTTGATTTTTTTTACGCGTAGCAACGGATTAAAATCCATTGCTACTGAATAGGCCGAGGCTATGCCTCTTATTTTCATAGATCTTTCGAACATGCGTGGTTTCAAGAACATCGCTACAATTATCTTCCAACAACAACTAAAGGCGATTTGATGAGCCTTATTTGTCTATAACATTTTTTGCCAGCGATACGTTAAAAAGCCAACCTGCGTTTGCTAATAAGTTTATATCTTAGTTGAGAATCGGAGTCGTAGAAAATATGATCAAAAGTAGTTTTATCCTTGTAGGCCTGGCGGTGCTGTTAAGCGCAACATCATGCGGTATCTTTAAAAAAGACTGCGGTTGCCCGCATTTTGGCAAAATAAAAGCTCAGCCAAAACCTAATGAAGCTCCGATAGTTTACGCTGCGCGATAAATTACTCGGCTACCCAAATAGTATCCAGAAACCATTTCTTGCTGTCAAACAACCTGTGGGTTGGTTTAAAGCCGGTGTTGGCTGCCATTTGGTCGGTTTGCATGGTTGTGAATTTTTGTGATATCTCCATATAAATATATTCGTCCCGGATAAAGCGGATAGTTTCCTTGCCGATGTTTACCAATTGGTCTTTTAAGCTGATCAGATAGCTTTTGCAGGCGCCGGTTTCGGGGTCGTAGGTAGCATAATGATCAAATTGCTCAATATTGAAATTGCCCTCTAGTTCGCGGTTAATACGTTCCAGTAAATTTAAATTAAAGCGTTTAGTAATACCTTTTGAATCGTTGTAAGCGTTCAGGATAGTTTTTGGCGACTTTTTCAAATCAAAGCCTATCACAGCCATATCGCCCGGCGATAAATGGTTACGCAGTTCGGCACAAAAAGTAGTCGCTTCACTAACCGGCATGTTGCCGATGTTCGAACCCATAAATAAAACCACCTTGCGGCGTTTTGATATCGAGGCAGCTTTTTTCAGCATATCAAAGTACTCGCCGTTTAAACCTTTCATCTTTAAGCCCGGAATAGCCAGTGGCAGCTTTACAGTTAGATAATTGATGGTGTTGGCAGATATATCAATCGGCAGATAAGTAAAGTCTACTTTTTCCTGCTGCAGATACCTTAACAGATAGGATGATTTTGTCGCATCACCTGCGCCCAGTTCTATCAGGTCAAACGGCTCGCCATCGCCCATAATGGCTTTTGCCAGCTCTGGTGTTTTATTGTCGAATATATCCAGCTCGCAATTAGTTGGATAATATTCAGGACAATCCATCAGTTCCTGAAAGATCTTGTCGCCAGCGGCGTCATAAAAATATTTTGACTGTAAGCGTTTAGGCGTTGCGCGTAAACCCTCAATAACATCCGTATAAAACGTGTCTGTTTTACTTTTAGATGCCGCCATTGGTTTAGTTTGGACAGCAGATTGGTTCATATAGTAAATGGTTTGGAAACTTTATTTAGCAAGCCTTATGCCAGTAAATTGCCAGCGCAGGTTAGTTTGGAAAAAATTACGATAAGTTAACCTACTGTGTCCCGGCGATGTCACTTCTGAAGCACCCCGCAACACCTTCTGATTCACCATAAACTTGCCGTTATACTCGCCAATGGCACCGGCAGCCTTGGTAAAGCCGGGATATGGCAAATATGAGCTTTCGGTCCACTCCCAGGCTTTGCCCCATTCAAACTTGGTGGCAGCCGCCTCCCACTCAAACTCGGTTGGCAGGCGCAGCCCTTTCCAGCTGGCATAAGCGTAGGCTTCATAATAGCTGACATGACAAACCGGCTCATTTAACCTGAGTGTCTCCAGTCCGTGGTAGGTATAAACATGCCATTGATCGTCAATCATATGCCAATACATCGGCGACTCTACCTGGTTGTTCTTTACCCAATCCCAGCCCTCGGCATGCCAGTGGCGGAAATCATGATAACCATTGGCATTAATAAACTCCAGGTACTCGGCATTGGTTACCAAATTCGGACTGATTTCATAGCTATTCAGGTATACTTTGTGCCGGTTCAGCTCATTATCAAAGCAAAAACCATCGCCGGTAAAACCTATCTCATAAACACCTTCATTCATTTTGATAAAGCCGGCATCGCTATGGTTTACTTTGGGCGATACATAGCTTTTATCATAAGCCGGGAACAGCGGATTATGCCCTAAAATGTATTTAATATCAGTATACAACAGCTCCTGGTGCTGCTCCTCATGGTTTAACCCCAGGACGATGAGCTCACGCACATCTGCCGGAGGCTCCTTACAAAGAAACTCAGCCATAGCGTCATCTACATACTCGCGGTAGCGGTAAATATCAATCACCGTTGGTCGGCTCAGATTACCACGATCTGTACGGATCACCCTGTTGCCCACGGCCTCATAATAACTATTGAAAACGTAATTATAGTTCGGGTCGAAATCCTGGTAGCCCATAAAAAAGGGTTTCAGAATAAATGTCTCAAAAAACCAGGTGGTGTGGCCGATATGCCATTTCGGCGGACTGACATCAACGACAGGCTGCACCACATAGTCCTCCGTTTGCAGATGGCTGCAAATAGCCTCGGTATGTTTTCTGACTTTAAAATAACGATCTAATAAATCCATTAGCTATTTGGTTTCCAGGTATTGTTTCAAGTTCGATATGGTTTTAACGCCCAATTGGGCCGCTTGTTTTCTGCGCATCATCAGCGCATAAGCATTATTAAAGCCAATGGGCTGCAGCCATTTTATGCGATAGCGTTTTTCAAACTCGTCTTTTACGTAGTTGTAAGTTTTTTCCTTGTCGCCTGTTACCGCGTCAATTTGCCGTTGCGACGGCTGCAAAATTGCCAGCAGGCCGGTACCGGTATACTCAGGATACAGATCAATCTGGTTGTTGGTCATTGCGTCAAAACAAATTTTAGTGCCACCCAGGCCCGTTTTGGTAGCGACGTCATAATCTGTATAACCCTTAATCAACAGGCTGTACATGCTGGCCAAAATGTACTGCTCGCCAAATATTTTAGAGCCTATGCGTACAATGCCTGCATTGCCGCCCCGAGCCGGTTTTAGTAAATGATGTGCCACCAGAAAATCTTTAGCCACCCTTTCAGGGCTTTGATGAAGATAGTCAGTTCGATAGTTTAAGTCGGTCATTACACTATCATTTATTTTGCCGGCCAGCAAATTAAGCGTCGGTTCCAGTTGTGGGAACCGCTGCAAAGCGTCCTCGCGTACTATCGGCGCAGCATAATACGGCGGAAAGATCTTTTTATCGTCATCCAGAACAACCAGATCATAAGCCTTCAAACGGCCGTCGGTCGAGTAGCCGCTGATGACGTCAAGCTCTTTCTCAAAAGCGGCTTTATACATTACCGCATCGCTGATTACGATGGTGTGGATATTCAGTCCATACTTGCTGCGCAGACCCAGGTTGCCATCCTGCCTGCCCATAAATTCGGGCGTAAAACCGGCAGTAAGCTTGCTGCCATAGGCCGATGGAATAAAATAGAAGCAAGCCATCAGCACCACTACAACGGGTAGCACCTTAGCCGCCACTTTTAATTTTTTTAGGTTGAGACGCTGCAGCAGCGACAGCGCAGAGTCAAACAAAATAGCAAGCATAGCCGCCGGGATGGCTCCTGCCAAAATCATGTTAGTGTTATTAAGCGATATCCCGCCAAAAATAAACTCGCCCAAACCGCCTGCGGCGATGTAAGATGCCAATGTGGCGACGCCGACATTAATCACCGTAGCCGTACGTATCCCAGCCAAAATAACCGGCATGGCTAAGGGTAGCTCGACTTTAAACAGTAGCTGCCACTTATTCATCCCCATGGCTACAGCAGCTTCTTTAACGCTGCTATCGACGCCGGTAATGCCGGTGTAAGTGTTACGGATGATAGGCAGCAAGGCATACAACAAAAGCGCCACAATAGCCGGTTTAGGGCCGATGCCTAACAGCGGGATCATAAAACCTAAAAGCGCGATACTTGGAATGGTTTGCAGCACGCCGGCAACCCCCAATACCGGGCCTGAAAACGCTTTGCGCCGGGCAATGAAGATCCCCAAAGGTAAGCCAATCAAAACCGCAATAATGAGCGAAATAAACGTTAAACCGATATGCTGCAAGGTTTGCGTTAACAGTTTATCGCTTTGCTGGGCCATGAACTGCCAAAGGGTTTGTTGCTGCTCATTCATGCGCCTGCTGTTTTTTATATTGATAAAATGCCGACATCAGATCTTCAAAATCAAGCTTCCCCACTTCTTTATGATGTGCATTACGTACAGAGATGCTTTCAGCTTTGCTAAACTTTAACCGCTCCAGCATAAACCATAAACTTGCATCGCCTGGTAAAATATCGCCATTCAATTCAAAGGTTCCTCCATCAGCCGACGGAGGCGGAGAGATAATATCCTTCACCTTTATCGCCTTAAACTCTAACTGTAAACGCTGCTCTTTCAAAAAGTCTTTTACAAAATTGTTCGCCGGTTTAAAAAGTAACTCGGCTGGCGTACCGTTTTGCACGATCTTGCCTTTATCCATTAAACAGATGCGGTCGCCCAGTTCAAAAGCTTCCTGAACGTCGTGGGTTACCATGATGATGGTTTTGCGTTTCAGCTCGTCGAGTGCTTTAAACTCGACTTGTATTTTCGATCGGGTAATGTTGTCCAGCGCGCCAAAAGGTTCGTCCATCAACAAAACCGCCGGGTCGGTAACCAGGGCCCGCGCCAGCCCCACACGCTGCTGCTGACCGCCGCTTAATTCATTAGGGTAAGCGGTTAGATATTTTTTATCAAGGTGCAGTTTTTCCAGTAATTCGCTAACGCGATGTTGAATTTGCTTTTCTTCCCACTTTAAAAGTCGGGCAACAACTGCAATATTTTCAGCGACGGTATAATGAGGAAACAGTCCGTTGTTTTGCAGCACATACCCAATGCCACGGCGCAACAGTTCAGGCTTTTGCTCCAAAATGTTTTTGCCATCGATAAATACTTTGCCATGGTCTGGCTCAATGAGGCGATTGATCATTTTGAGCGTCGTGGTCTTGCCGCAGCCGCTGGTGCCGAGCAGGATGAGATTTTGACCCTCAGCTACCTCGAACGAGATGTTGTCGACAGCCTTTGTGTCTGCGAACGACTTGCTTAAATGCTCAACCTTAATCATCAATCTTCAATGCGCATGAATAAATTATTGAGCGATTCTGAATACAGCGGATGCGCAAACACGCAATAGCGTATCCTATCGTAAGTAATGCCGCCCTCTATGGCCATTTGCAGTACCGACATGATCTCGCCGCCCTCCTGCCCGAGGATTGAAGCCCCCAGAATCTTTTTAGTCTTTCTGTCGACAATAGCTTTCATAAAACCACGGGTGTCGCCGGTTTCAACAGCGCGCGCCACATGTGCCATGGGTAGTTTGGCCACTATATAATCTAGTTTTTGTTCCTTAGCCTCATGCTCGCTAATGCCTATGCGACCCAATTGCGGGTCGGTAAACATGCAATAGGGTATTGGACGGTTGCCCGCATTGTAATTGTGGTTTTCGATGAGGTTGCGATAAACGATGGTGTAGTCGTTGTAGGAGATGTGTGTAAATGCCGGTCCGCCCTTAACATCGCCGAGCGCATAAATGCCTTTGACGTTTGTTTCAAGCTTCCCGTTTACTTTGATATAACCTTTGTCGTCGGTCTCAACTCCGGTTTTGGCTAAATTTAAAGTGTCGCTGTTAGGTATACGACCGACGGCTAGCAGCAGATGGCTAAATTTCTCTTTCTTTTCATGCCCTGCGTTTTTGATGGTCGCGATGATCTTGCCCTTTTTGCCTTGCTTAAATTTTACCGCCTGCGAACCGGTTTGTATGTTAATGTCTTCCAGCTCCAAAATCTTGCGCATTTCGGCCGAGATATCCTCGTCCTCACGTGGCATTAATCGCGCTGATTTTTCCAGGATGGTCACCTTGCTGCCAAAGCGCCTGAACATCTGCCCAAACTCCAAACCAATATAATTGCCACCTATCACCAGTAAATCATCAGGTATTTTATCTAGTTCTAAGATAGATGTAGACGTGAGGTAGTCGATATCATTCAACCCTTCGATATCCGGGATAAACGTTCGCGCACCGACATTCAGGAATATCCAGTCGCCCTTCATTAACCGGGTGCCACCGCCGTCCTTCAACTCAACCGAAACCGTTTTGACGCCACTAAAAGCAGCCTCGCCGAATATCAAATCAAGGTTTGGGGTGTTCGCGGCATTCTTAGTACTACCATCACGGGCATTGATTACAATATCATCCTTGCGTTTTTTGATAACGCCCATATCCACCTTAAAGCGTTTAATGTTTACACCCAGCGCGGCACTGTTAGCTGCCATATAAGCTGCCTTGGCCGAGGCTACCCAGGTTTTGGTAGGCGTACAACCGTCGTTTATACAAGTGCCGCCAACCCATCGTCTTTCAATCAACGCTGTTTTTTTACCGGCAGCAGCCAATTTTTTAGCCAGCGGCAATCCCGCCTGACCGGCGCCTATAACGATAGCATCATATTGTTTTGGTTTCATGACAACGGCGTGGATGTTATTATAAAGATATGCGGTTATTTAATAGGATTATAATAACCTAAGCAGGTTTTTGTTTGCTTTTGAGGGGTATACCACGGCCCCAGAATCAGCGGAAAATATTTTTTTAAACTTTTTTTTAATTTTAGTTTCAATCGTATATCTTTGCAGTCCCAAAATAAGGGAAACCATTTACAAAATGGCCCGTTCGTCTAGGGGTTAGGACAGGAGATTTTCATTCTTCAAACAGGGGTTCGATTCCCCTACGGGCTACGAGAAAACGCTGATTTCATACACGAAATCGGCGTTTTTTGCTTTATGGGTCTCGCAATAGGTAAAATTTGAATGAAGTGCAATGACGCGGAATGAAGCTCAAATAAGATATAGACCCCTCATTAGAACCTTTCATCAAACCCACTGTATCAAACAACCGAACACTTAAAAAGGAACTTATAGCAAGGCTGTATTCTCACCTTGGGGTTGAAAAGGGTAAAATTCGCCAAGCGCATCAAAGTAAATTTCTTTGTTTGGGCATGGGTTTTTTGAGCTTTGGTGATGGCTTCAAAGACGCTTTGGAGTCGATTTTATGTCGGGCGAATTCCCGTGAATATAGAGCAAGCTTGGACATTAAATCTCAGCTGAATGCAATTAACGCTTAAATACATTTGAACCGAATGCTGTGGTTTCCATTGGACGAATTCTTGCGTTTTAAGCCAGTAAATTTGTTGAGAGCGCAACGAACTACCCCCGGAATGGATAAAGACCCATCCGAAGGTAATTCAAAGCCGAGGCATGAGAAAAACTGCCTAAAAATAAACTATAGCAGGAATTGTAGTCCAGACTACTTATTTGTAAAGTCGTCCACAAACTCTTTTAATAGCTCATTATTGGTTGCCAGTAACTCATTTTGCTGCTTCAGCAACTCGTTGGTTGTGGTTTGTTTTGAGCTGATTTCATTCATTTTCCAATACCAAGTAAAGAACTCACGTATCAGAAGAAACACAATAAATACACCGGCAATGATAAATAGGATTTGTAACCAAGACATGTTAAATGGATTTAAGTAGAGAATATTGTAAGAGTTCTTTGCAATTAATTATCGTATATGATGTGGCAATCATATAAGGACATTCCATAACCGCCGTCACCGTCGTATTTTCCTCTGATATGAACTTCTTGTCCAACCGAAACATTTAGGACTTCGTTGGTCCAATGATCGTCTCCGGCAGGGCAATTGGTGAAAGTAATATCTTGCATTATGCCAGACTCATCACCTTTCATGGTAATCTGAGCACATCCAAAGCGTTTAGAAATATCATGTATCGGGCCATATACATCAATGGTCTTGTCATTGTAGTTTTTATTAAAAGCGATTTGGTTAGATTCAAATTCGCTGTACCAGCTTTCTGCAGAATATTTAGTTTCAAATTCTGAAGCTGGAATTTTGCCCGAAGTAAGGGATACGGAATCTTCCTTTACAGGCGGCCGTTTCTTAGTTGAGGTATCTTCATAACGTTCTACCTGTGTCATAAATAATGCCCGTCTTAATTGGTGGCTGTAGCTGTGTAAGGCTTTGTAAATTATTGCTGTTGTTAACGCGGTAACTGCCACTAACAGCAGACGTTTGTAAAACTCGCGGTTTTCTGAATTAGGTTCGTTAGGTTTCATTGAAGGTTGTGGTTATACCTTCAGTTCCAAAAGGTGGGTTTATAAATACGCATGCGTGGAACATAGCCGATTGCAGAGTTGGAACGGGAATCCCAAGCACAAAAGACTAAGCCCACGCATGTAGCTGAGCTATTAGTCTTCATCCCTGTGCTTGTTAAAAAATTTCCCGTTTTTCTCTGCAAGTCTGAAGCTAACGCAAGATCGTTATATCAATATGTTGTGTGTCTGTGTTATTTACTCAATAAGCATTTGATTTTTGTCACTGGCTAATATCGGAAAAAAGAATGAATTTTCGAAAAAGGGGCCATTGTGGCAGTCTATTGTCAGTGCCCTGTCATGCCAGGCTGTCGCGTGATGTTTATTCCTAATTTGTTTAAGAAATATGAAAGCGATCTTTTTATAACGAGAAGTTCAAAATCTGTTCTTGTAGGGAAAATACATTGGCCTTTAAAACTGACATGCTAACTTTTGGCACGGGCACGACTTTAGAGGCGAGTCTATCAAAAAAACAAAATGATAGATATGAAACATAACATTGAGAATCCCGAAGTACTGAAGAAAATGCGTGATAACCTTTTAGACACCGTCTTTGGGTTGAAGGGAATTAGCAACTTAGGCAAATTAATACTTTGCCGTCTGATACTGGTTGGAGGGATTAGCGAAGAACAAAATAGCTTTTGGGCTAAGCTGTTTGGCAAAAGCCCTGACAGAATTTCAAAAACTTTGGGACAATTGGTTGAGGAGGGATATGTACACCCTTTCAATCACACATCCAACCGGATGTTAGCAGTAATTGATTCCGACGTTACTGGTTTATATAATTATAATTATTTTATTTCTTATAATAATAATAATATAATTAATTATAATAACAATACCTCGTCGTTTTCAATAAGGACCAGTCAAATTTGGGGAATAACACTCGCAATGCAGTATGAACATTATGTGTTCTCCCCAGATTCAATTTGTCGTGAGCTGGACAAGGTGTCGACCAAAGATTGGGTCAGATTAATTAAAATGCAATCTTTTGGCAGTTTTGTCTTAAGGATCGCCAGGCTATCAGCAAATGCTGGTACCCTGGAACTTGACGATCAACCCGATCTCTCATATTTCAAACAGGATTTTTACAAATTACTACAAAAACTCTTGCATCAGAAGGGAATAAATGTAATTCAGAACACATCAGAAGATGTAGCAGAACCTGGTCCCACCGAGGAGGAATTGGCACGTGAAGAAAATGAGAGAAAGCTTTCACAATACATAACAAGAGCCAGGAAAGAACGGATGATAGAGGTTCGCTCTCATACTCACCTTCAGAAACTTGGCATTGGAGACCTTGTAATTATAAAAGGAGAGGTCAAAAGATATTATGAAGGCGGTAAGCCAGTAATGTGCAATTACATACTAATTCTGTCAAATGGCGACGAAGTACACTTATTAATTACTAATGAGCATTACAAACAGCGAGGGGAAGAGCTTAAAAGCTATGTAGGAGAATTTATATCATTTGAGGGAATAGTAGTAAATAATCCCTTTCTGAAAAAGAAATCGATAAAAAGCGAACCGCTATATTTCCCAGTAAATAAAATCGACCCCCCCGACGATCTTAATACTAAACTGGACTTTCAGTATGATGAATGAGAGTTCTGTATTCAGTTGTAAATTAATACAATAAATAAAAATAAATATTGCGAAAAGCTTTACGATATCAATAATCGCTTGGAAATTAGCCAGCATCAAAACGAAAATACCATGAAGATGACCTATTCCATCAAGCTCGTTCTAAGGACAGATAAGATCAAGGCAAACGGAGAGATACCAATATACTTCTCCGTGCGGGTTGGCCCAACAGCCACCCGCCTGCCTACGGGCAAATCAGTTGAATTGACCAACTGGAACGTAAAAGAATGTTGTCCTAAGAAGAACAACAAACTTAGCCAATTACTGGCCGCTTACCTCAACAGCAAAATGAGCGAGTGGCATACTTATATGCTGCAACTGGAAACAATGGGCAAACCCATTACCCTTACCGTGGCCACAGCATTCTTCAAGACCAATGCGCAAGTAACCTTCTATAGTTTCTTTCAGGAACAAATCGACTTATGGGAGCAGGATAAAGCTAATAATACCATCAAATCATATAAATCGACACTCAACATCTTAAAAGGATTTGCACCTAAAGCCAACTTTGGCGACCTGACCTACGATTTTATCCAAAAATTTGATGTCTATATGAGCAAAATAAGAGGTAACAGCGTTGGCGGCAAGTTCACTAAACACAAATGCACCAAAGCCATCATCAGAGAAGCCATTAAAAAGGGATATATGACCTCAGACAGCAATCCGTACCGCTTCTTCAAAATCAAAGCAGCCGTTGGCAAAAGAGAGTTTTTAACCATAGCGGAAGTCACCAAAGTGATGGACCTGGAAATCCCTGAAAAGAATGGCTTCCTAAACCGGGTGAGAGACCTGTTTATTTTCAGTTGCCTAACCGGGTTACGCTACTCCGATGTCCTCAATCTCAGATGGTCGAACGTCGATACAAACAAAAAGGCAATAACAATCACGATGACCAAGACGCTGAAAACAATCACAATACCCCTTGTACCACAAGTATTGGACATCCTGAATGAATATGGTAAACATATTATTAAAGTCCCATCTGCAACTGTATTGCCTCAGATGACCAACCAGGTACTTAACCGGGAACTAAAGGTGCTGATAGAAAAAGCCGGCATAAAAAAACAAATCAGCTTTCACTGCGCACGCCATAGCTTTGCGAGTAACCTGATAGAAGCTAAGACAAACATCCTGTATGTACGTGATCTCTTAGGCCATCAAAATTTAAGTGAAACGCAAATTTACGCGAAAAGCCTGATGTCAGATCTACACGGTACCATGGATAATTTGTCGTCACTCTATGGAAAAGCCGTTTAAGCATGGCGGATCGATCAACCCCAATTTAAGAACCACCATGCCATATATCTGCATGGTAAATAAAAAACCAAAACATGAAAAAGCAAAGCAACAACACTGGAAAACTGATACCTACTCGCAAATACCATACTTCACCGCGTCTGACCAATGACTTTAAATGCACACTTAAGCGCGATATAAAATGGCTGTTCGTAAACAGGGAACTCATCGAATTCATCGACGACACTATCAAAAAGCTGCCTCAGAAAGATAAACTGCCGTGTTTGTATTATTTCAAGACATTGACTATTGAAGTTCACAGAACACCTGAACCAAATCATTATGAAGCGTTCAGTGATACCTACGACGACTTGATTTCATCGATTGCTGATGAACAAAAGCACTGCAACCCAATACGATGGATTGATTTTAAAGTTGAAGAGTTAACCGCACTGGCCAATTTGACTATGGCGAGCAGCGAAACATTAAATGACGACAAAGCAGAGCCAAGCGTGAGCTTTGATCCTGAACTGGTACCTGAAAAGAAGATCATTCAAATGCTGGGCATGTGCAAAAGCAAATTGTTGAAGCTCCGCGCAGAAGGAATGCCTTACCGGCAGATCGGTAAACCGATATTCTACAATCTTAAAGACGTAAAAGAGTGGCTCAGAAGAGATGCCGCTTAAACGCCGAGCCTGACCCGAAAGAGCCAGGCTTTTTTCATGCTTTTAAATGTCGAGGGCAAACGATTGGTCCGTTAAATGGATAAGCGCCCACGGAGAAACTAAAGTTGCGCTCTCAACAGATTTTACCAACAAAACTAATTCTTATAAAGAAATGACTGTACCCAAGAAATATAAAACCAATTACGCCAAAGAGCATAAAAAGCAACCGCATAGCACTAATCGCTATAAAGCATTTAATGAACAATATGACTACAGTTGTAATAAATGCATCCCCTATTCACATACAAATGCAAATCTAATGATATTAATTAAGTGGTATTGTATTTCACGAAGGGTAACTTTGGCGTAAGCTTCTCGAATGCCTTTCGCCTTGACATTTGCCAAGTAACGGAAGAGCATTTAAAGTTTGAGTGTAAAGTATAGTTTTTACAGAGATTTCAAAATGACTTTATTGAATTAATTTTAATGAAGCTGAAAATTCCTGTTTAAACTGTTCAACGGTTGAAATACTACTTATAGAAGATTGATATTTCACGATCTGATTTCTATCGATGATGTAAAATTGATTAGGATGATTCAAACTATATACATCTGCTACAATATGAAAACTCTCATTGGTACTACCCGGATTATAATGATAGCGATCAACTAAGACATTGAAAGAGAAATTTCTGCGAGTCAAGTAACTCTGGATTTGTGTTTTTCTCATTTGCTCGCCCGCCAATTCATCGGCATTAGATACCAAACCTTCCTCAACGGCTATAAAAACGATATTCTTTCCTTTATAATTCTTTACTACATCGTTAAATATAGTGTCCAATTGACATTGCGTCTGTTTGCTATTACTATTAAAAAAATATAAAACCACAGGTTTCCCTTTATACATAGACAATGAAATTGGTTTTTCGCTTAAATCATTTAGTACAAAATCTATGCTTTTAACGTTAAGTTTACAATAATCCGGTAACAGGTATCTTGAATCCCTTATATCGCTTAAAGTTTTGACATAATTTTCATAGCCGTCGGAGCTGCCGTTTTTCTCTATATATGATTTTTGCAAGAGTTCCTTTATTACCCCAGTAGGATTATTTGCTTTAACATACTCAGAGACAATATTGAAAGCTACGTCTATTTGATTTGCTTCAAGAAGATATTTTAAATATAGTTCTTTAATAGAGTTATCTTCGTTTAGCAGTGTCGCCTGTTTTAATAAATCAATCGCGTTTTGTCTATCACCCATCTCATGTGCGATCTGTGCTAAAGTTTCTAAATATTTACCGTGTTTACTATTTAGTGTTTTTTTCCAGGTTTCCTCATCAAAAACGTAATAAGGTATTGTTTCAAAATTTAGTAATGTTATTGCTTCTTCAACAAAAATTTTTGCTTTTTGCAAGTCCCACTTTTTCTTCAACAGCATTTGAGCCACAAACATAAGAAGTTCTTGTTTCGTTTGAGCAGACTTAATCTTGTTCAAAAGTTGTTCGGCATCTGGTATATTTCCATCTTCGATTTTTTTTCGTGCAAGTCTTAAATAAAGATTGTCAAACTTTATAGTATTGGTGAATCTATTATATTTTAGCTCCATTGAAATCAAATAATTGTCAATATTTGGTCTCCCTAAATTGTTAATAAATGCTGCCGCTTCATCATCAAATGCAACTTCCCCAGCCGGATATTTTTGTATAATTTCAGATTTAAGTATTTTACTCTTTTCATACGATGGAGACATAATTTTGATAAGTTGAATGAGAAACTGTTCAGTTTGTCCCTTAGCAAGTGAATCGTTCCATGTTTTTGTTAATTGTTCATTTTCGGATGCTTTCTGTTCAGAGACTCTTTTGCACGCATAGTAAGATAATAGATATGTAGGTTTTAGCTCTGGATGTTTCGAAAACTCTTCATCAAAAAGCGCTGCTGCTTTGGAAGGATTAAAGGTGCCTTGGCCTTTATTTAAAAAAAAACTCGCAGCAGACGCCAGCGCTCCTTTTTTTAATTCCCCATATTGGTAAATTGAGTATACAAATGCTTCTAACGTATCACGTTTATTCCTTGCTTTTATACAGAAAGATAGAGCCGATTTTGGCACTATGAACGACCCTTCTATTCCTACCCCATTGTATTTCGAACGTAACGTATACCATTTAACAACCCCGTTAGTTTCATAGTACAAGGTTAAAATTGGTGCTATTTTTTTTGAAAATGCTCCCGTGTAAAGGAATTTTAATTCCTGGCCAGACTCCGGTTTTTCTGTAGGCAATTTGAAGTTTTCGTAAGATTGAGCGAACGAATGATTAGAAAAGTTGGCGATGAAAAAAATGAACCCGAAAAAATATTTCATTATTTAACAATTTAATTATGGTTGCAAACAATATTGAATAAATAGGTTAATACAAAATAGTAATTAGTTTTTATTATAGCAATTAGTGTAATAATGAGATATCTTAAACAAAATTTTTCTTTACCAGGAATAAATGGGTTAATACATTGGAACTCGAAAGCCAAGGTTACAAATTTTCTTTACAGAAATTTATAAAAAAGGTAGACTCTCGAAGCTCCTTTAAAATCTCGTATGAACGGATCTCATAATCCTTAATTTGTTTGCTACAATGATGGTCCATGACATCACCAGCTAAGTCAATGTAATAGTGTGTCTCAGTTTTTTTGAAGTAAAATTTTTTTTCTGGAAACCCTTCTGAAAAGCGTTTAATTTTTTCCCATATAAACTTTTCTGTATTGGCAACATCCCACTTTAAAAGATTTCTATGTAGAAATATAATATGTCCTAAAATATCATATTGTACCATAGTCACCCCCCTGAACGAATTGGTTTTAGTCATATATCCACAGCTGCCAGGTGAACTTTGTATCATATAAAAAGGGGTTTTTAAAGCGAGCCATGCAAACTTAAAAGTGTCTTTATCTCCATAAAGCAATTTGTAATACAAATTCGAATTTCTGTTAAAGTAAAGACAAAGCTGGAGCTCTTTCCAACATCGTCTTTTATTAATCAATATCTGGCCGCTTTCTTGTTCTGGTAGATCATATTCAACACTATCGACTATTCTCCAAATAGGATTTCGTGAAGACGTACTCCAGTAATCAGGCCAGAATATCGCTCCATTCCGATTATATTCTTTGGAAAAAAAAAGATCGGTTGGATCGTATAAGCAATTATTATCTGCGTCAAGATAAAGAACCTCTTCAAATTTGCTTAACAAAATAGCTAATGGTTTCAAGCCATACCCCTTGAGATTCGTCTGCTCATAATCTGAAACATTTTTACAGTCTACTTGTAATTGCTCAAAATTGGCTATGACCTCAGATGAAAGTTCACTATCCTTAAACCAAACTTCTATCGGTAACCGGCAGCCTAAAAATCTTATCTGAGTTATAGCGATCCATGCGTTTGTAAAATATTTGATTCCTCCTGCACAAATTACAATGCCTTTCCCTTCAAAATCGCCTTCGGGGTATCCGTCAATAGTTTCTAAATATGTCAGCCAAGTATTTCTTATAACATTTACGACCCGATCCTCAAAATCGAAATTGATCGCGCGAACGCCGTTTAATGGACAAAGAGATTCTTCCATAGCTATGGTTTTAATATTAATTATTCCAATTGACCAAAATCATTTTATTTTTTTAAGATATACTTTAGATTGTCGAATAATCGTTGGATTAGCCGACGATCACTTGTGATTATTTCGGCGGTCCCTTTTGCCTCTGCTTTGAAATCCAGTTTGACCTTATAGTTTGTTTTAAGTTGGTCTGGAAAGTCTATTAGAGCCATATAAGTCTCTACTTCATTGTTCCCAGATTTTGTAGTGTTTGTAGTCAAGGAAATTGACTTGACTCGACCATTTATCGAACCATATTCCATATAGGGATAATTATCCAATTTAACAATCACTTCCTGGCCTTTCCGAATCTTGCCGCTTCCTTGAGCTGGTAAAATCACCTGGCCGAATGCATTCTCTTCTTTGGGTACTATTGTGAATACTTCTTCGCCAGTTTGGACAAATTGATTTTCTGTATAAAACTTCATAAATTGCGCCTTACCACTAAAAGGAGCCAAAAAAACATATCTTTCCTTCCAACTTTTAATATTATCTAAAAGATCGTTATATGCAGATGTCAATGCAATTTTTAGCTGTTTTTCGTTCTCCGGCATTTTTATATCCAGGTCTTGTATTTTACCTCGAGTTTGCTGTTCAGCTTGCTGGGCATTGTTTAAATTAGAAATTGTATTTTGCAGCGCATCTTTTGCAGCGAGATAATTCATCTGTGATTTGTCAAATTCAGACTCGCTAATAACTCTATTTACAAATAAAATGGAATCTCGACCGTAAGCTTTATGTTCGTAAAAGGCGGTCTTTTTTGCCATTTCAACCCTTACTTCGTCTGAAGAAATACCGTACTGTTGTTCATTCAATAAACTAACTAAACTTTTACGTTGATTATCGAGCTGTTTATCCTGCTTGAAATTTATATAGTCTTGCAAGCTATTATCGAATGCGTAATATTTTGAATTTAATTCACCCATTGAAAAATGCTTAGGTAATTTTTCTCTAATCTGTAGTAATTCTACGGTTGCGGGATTGTAAAGGTGAAGTAAGCTATCAATAAAAAAAACATTTACTAAATTTGTTGGACTTTCTATGTATGCAATAAGTTGACCTGATTTTACGAAATCCATTGACTTAACGTTGCAAAGCTTTATTTTTCCGCTGGTATTCGCTACAAGCTTTAAAGGCGCAGATTGTGTATTTACTATTACCTGTCCTTGAACGATGTCAGGATAGCGTATTGCCCAACCGAATATTACAACAAATAAAAAAAGTAGAACAATAATTGCGGACACCCAAAATCCAAACTTTGTTGGCATACGGTCAATTATATGTTGAACTTCTTCTGTGCGTGAGTTTATTTTGTCAATTTTATCTTCCATTTGAGACAACATTAATCGTGTTATAATTTTTTCAATGACAATAAATTAGGTAGCAGAAACCATTGGTAATTCTACCTGTGATTGTACTAATTGATAATACCTGCCTTTTTTTTCCATAAGGGTATGATGATTTCCAATTTCTACAACTCTACCTGAATGCATGACAATGATTTGATCAGCCTTTTTTATTGTGCTTAGTCTATGAGCTATAACGATTACAGTCTTTTCTTTAAAAACATTATCAAGCGCAGCAACAATCTTCTGCTCATTGATGGTATCGAGACTATTCGTCGCTTCATCAAAAAATAGGTAGTCAGGATCTTTATAAAGGGCGCGGGCTATTAAAATCCGTTGTTTTTGCCCTCCACTTAATCCTCGCCCTTGCTCGCCCATCATGGTATGATAGCCCAATGGTAATTGTTCTATTTCCTGTACGATGTTTGCTGTGGTAACTGCTTTTTTTAATTTTTTATAATCAATCTTTTCATCACCCAATACAATATTGTTGATTATAGTGTCATTAAATATTTTTCCATCTTGCATAACTGCGCCGCATATGTTTCGCCATTGCCTTAAGCTTAAATTATTAATATTCATACGTCCTATTGTTATTTCTCCAATAGTAGGTTTGTACAATCTCAACAATAATTTCAACAATGTTGATTTCCCGCTTCCGCTATCTCCCACTATGGCTGTAACCTTCCCTTCGGGAATAATTAATGTAATCCCTTTTAAGATTATTTTGCCATTTGGACTGTATTGAAATCCGACATTATTAATTACCAAACTTTTTTTATCGGGAAGTTCAATAGTTGCACTCCCTACACCTTCATGTTCATCTTCCAATTGATGAATTTCATTTAAGCGTAAGAAACTTATTTTGGCGGACTGAAAAGAAATAATAAACTGAATGAATTGCACTACCGGAGTATTTAACATTCCAATTATGAATTGGGTCGAGATCATCACGCCAAAAGTGATTTCGCCGTTAATAACGGCTTTAGCGCAATAAAAAGTGATAAAAAGGTTCTTTAGACTATCGATAAATTGAGCGCCAGTATTTTGAATATTTGTAATATTTAATACACGAAGATTAACTTTATAAATCTGTGCTTGAATCCCCTCCCATTTCCACCTCTTATGTTTTTCAAAATTATTAATCTTAATATCTTGAATTGTTGAGATGGTTTCAACCCAAAAACTTTGATTTTTACTGACCAACTCAAAATATTCCCAATCCAGTTTTCTGCGAATATTTAAAAACCCAAGAACCCAAATAACGTACAAAGTACTACCGAACGAGAAAATGTAAAAAATTATTGGATTATAAATGAACATAATAATAGCAAATACAAGAAAAGTAAAAGCCGAAAAAATCATACTCAATGAATTATTCATTATAAAACTTCTGATTCGCTCGTTATCTTGTGCTCGTTGTAAAATATCGCCTGTCAGCTTGTTCTCGAAAAAGGTTATCGGTAAACGCATTAGCTTTATCAAGTAATCAGAAATTAATGCTATATTAACTCTACTTGTAATATGAAGTAGAATCCAGTCCCTTACCAAACTGCTCAGCATTACACTAATTATTATTATCACATTCGCTAACAGCACGATATTAATAAAATCAATATCGTGTGTTTGTATTCCAATGTCAATTACTGACTTACTTATAAATGGCAACAATCCTTGCAAAACAGTTGCTAATAGCATTACAACAAATAAGTTAATAAAGCTTTTTTTGTAAGGTTCAAAATACCGAAGAAAGCTCTTGAAAGTTTTTTTCCTTGTTTTTTTTTCATCCCCCTCCCGCTCGTAAAATCGAGCGGCAGGCTCTATCGCCATTAAAACCATTTTGTCATCGTCAGTCGTATTATTTATTTCACCTGATCCATCTCGTTTTAAAACTTTTGCGGCAAACTGCTGTGTTGTATATTTTACGTAACCTTTTGCTGGGTCAGATACGAAAATGGTTCCATCTGTAAGCATTTTATTGTTACTTGCGGGATTATTTTGCTTATTTGTTTTTGTAACAGTTTTGTAGACGACAACAAAGTGATTATTGTCAAAGTGCACTATCGCCGGCAAAGGTATTTTGAATAATAAATCTTCTATAGAAGCTTTAATCGATAGGGTGTGCATGCCGATTTCTTCAGCGGCATAACTAAGGTCAAATAGCGATACTCCTTCTTTGGTAATTCCGCACTTATCACGAATATATTGCAGGCTGTAAAATTTTCCGTGATACTTCGCAATCATCTTTAAACATGCGGGCCCACAGTCCATCATATCTAATTGTCGATCATTGGGGAATTTATTAATTAGCATATAAGTTCAGGTTTAAGGTATAAAGTGATGCTATGCAATTTTAGTGCTTTTTATCTTTTATTCAATTTTTTGATAAAATATTTTGCTAAAATCCTAAAGATGTATAATTTAGGACTAAAATCACACCTAAATTTATCAAAAATGAAAAAGCAAACATTTTATCAGTTAAGCAGTACAAACCAGGTTTTATCCGAAGATGAAGCAAAGAGTACACTTGGGGGAGGTGGCGTAATAATCGGAGGAAGCGGAACGCAAAATGATCCATATATAATTAAAATGGATTATTTCGTTTATGAAGATTTAACCTATAACTACATGTCGGGTCTTGCGTCAGACATGAATGGCAGTTCCTACCAAAATGAGAATGACCAGAAGTGGTATCAGACGCAGATAACTGTTACAGACACCCGAATAGGATGTCCGGACGGAACTACCCCTGAGCAGCAAGCAAAATTCGAAGCAGAGAATGATTATAAAGATTTAGGCGGCGGCATACATATTGGTATGGGGCAACGTGCCTATACAGTGGGCGATGATGACCTCGGTTTAGACAGTAGTGGCAAAAAAATATTAGCTCAAACAGATGGTGCGACCGGCGACATTAAGATTGCCGGCGGTTATGTCCATAATCTTTTTGCAAATAACGAATCCATTGGCACCAATCCAGCAGATCCAAATGGATCCGGATGGGCAAATGGATCAATTGACGAAGACGACTTTTTCAAAATGTTATTTGGACATGAAATGGGTCATGATTTTGGATTGCCGGATAGCACCAATGGCGATTTCATGACACCGGCGACTATTCAATATACTAATGGGGTTATTACTGCTGTCATTTCTGGATTGTTTGATAAAATGATCATTCAACAAGCGCAAACTATTAATGAGGTAAGTAATCCTGGCGAATACGATGGTGAGGGGTTGTATGGCCTAATAACGGACTGAGAAATCTTGTGTTTTTATTGAGATATCTATTGTAAACTCTTTTTGTCTGGCCTCGGAGGCATGTTTCGATGGCCGGACATCTCATTTCAAAAAGGTAAATGTATCAACTACCTGATGTAACTTTTTGTATCCTTTTTAAAGCCGACTCAAATGAGCGTTTAGAGAACTTCAAAATAACTTTTTCGTTTTTATATCGGAATTTTGCTGCTTATTTTAGCATAGTGGAAGTTGGCAAAAGTCCAATTTTGAAATTAAATTTAAAACGCTGCACATATAATTTTTATTTAGATGTCGATCCAGAGTTAAATTTGACGAAATACAAGAATCTTCAAACCCTTCAGTGTAAAACAAAATATATTGGGTTGTGGGACTGCGATGTGATTATAGCTCCTGACCAAGTTTTCGAATGTATTTACCAATTACGAACAGGAGATTATCAAATTTCATCTCCTTATAATGGAAGATTAATTGAACTTAATCCGTTTTTTAAGCAAATCTATAAATCTAATCACGACTTAAATTTCATTCAAAATACTCTCCGATATCAGGAGCCAATGTATGGAACTATATCCGTTGGTGCGGCTATATTTTTCGATTTGGATTTCTACATAGAAATGGGGATGGATAATCGAAATTTCCGGCATTGGGGACATGAAGATTCTGAACGGATCAAAAGGGCCGAAATCTTCGGCGGCAAAATGTTTCGATTCAACGGACCTGCTTACCATTTGTATCATCCAAGACTTAAATTATCCAAAGAAAAATCCAGTTTCAATAGAAAACAAAGCCTATCTGAATACCTGAAAGTTTGCGCTCTTTCCCAAGAAAGTATCAAATCTTTTATAAAAGAACTGCGACAAATCAAAGAATGAAAACAATTTTAATATTTAATATTTCGGGAATTGGTAGCGATACTGGTGTAAACACATATTGTAAACAATTAGAGTCTTACATTTGTCAAAACCCTCCCAAAAAGTTAAGGTTTTATTTTGTAAACCTAAATGCAAATGATAAGCATGGGTTTAATATTGTAAAAACGAAGTTTATAAATTACATAAATATACCCTCCCCAATTATAGCTCGCCAAAATTATAACAGCATTTTCCAACCAGCTTTCGGCAGAACTGTGGCCGATTTATTAAAGGCATATATAAAACTTGATTCTAATATAATTATTCATTTAAATTGGATTGATCTTGGAATGATGGCCGGAGTATTGAAATCAGAGTTGGGTTGCGATTTGAATTGTAAAATAATATTAACTCGGCACTGTATTCCTTCCAGGACGCTATTGCATACAAATTATAAGGATTTTCTAACTGTCCGACATAATTCTTTTAATGGTCAGCTCTCATATATTTTAGGAAAAGAGTTAAGACACTATTATTCCATCGATAAATTTATCGCGGTAACCGAATGCTCAAAAAAGGATTTAATAGAAAAGTTTGCTATTTGTGAAGAAAAAATTTCCATTATTAAAAATGGTGTCGCTGAGACTTCGATTGAACTAAACTCTTTAGGAAAAGCTTTTTTACGATCAAAATATAACTTGTCTATTGGGGAAAAAATAATTGTTTATGTAGGTCGCGACGAGAAAAACATTGGTTTGAGATGGTTATTAGATGCTTTTAAAGCAATTCTTATAGAGAACCAAAATGTTCGTTTAATAATCGTAGGAAAGATAAATATTGCTGAGATAGCGAAAGACAATAGCGAAATAATGGCGAAAATAACAATAATGGGATTTGTAGAACAAATCAAATTATTTGAAATATTTCAATTGTGTGATCTCGGGATTATTCCGTCCGCCTATGAACAATGCAGTTATACGGCAATAGAAATGATGAAATGCGGATTACCTATTTTAGTGAGTAAGGTTGACGGCCTTGCAGAGATGATTGAGAATGGAGTTAACGGGTTAACTTTTAATATTCATTTTAAAAGTTCTGGCATAAGTCACGATAGTTCCGAACTAAAGGAAAAAATCAAATATGCACTTGACAATGGAAATGCAGAGGAAATAAAGAAAATGGTAGATTTTGCAAAACGACAAATTATAGCGATTTATAGTAATGTGAAAATGGGCAATAAACTTTTGGAAGTCTATAATGCAGTATAAAGATGACTGAACTAAAAATTGCTTCGGATCGGATTTACAATCAGTTAGTTATCAATTCGCCTTATATAGAAAACTTGTCCTTAGAATATGGTCTTACAGGGTTGTCCATATATTTTTATATCGATCATGTTGTTTCTAATCGAATCGCGTCTAAAGAAATTGCTGAAAGATTATTGAGTCCATTGGAACGTTTACTTTTGACAAAGGCTACGGCGCTTCCCCCTGGTTTGGCAAGTGCTGGATGCGGGGTCGAATATTTGTCACAATTAAAATTATGTAATAACGCTCCCGTATATGCATTACATCAATTGGATTTCAAGATATTTCATGAAATAGCGAACATAAGTTCGGAAAACTTAAACGTCCTAATTACATTAGGCAAGTATTTGAAACTCAGGTATCAACATGTGCCTAATGCAACATACCTCGAATTTCTTGTTCATTTAATAGATAAAATATTAAAGTTTTACAGCAAACTTAATAATAGAGATTATATTCCATCTATAATTGACATTAAGTGTCTAATGTTTTTAGAATGGTGTAAAGAAAATTCTATAAATACCTTTACGTCGGAAGTGGTAATAAACAAAATAGAAGATGCGATAAAAAGCCAAGCCGATTATGTCAATCCAATTATTAAATTATCCTGGGACGTCTGCCATAATCAAAATTTTGGAGAATTCAATTTTTCAAAATTCGAGTTTTCCAATGATTGTAACCAATTAAAAGATGAGCTCGCGCTTTTGCTCTTGATTTCGAAAAGTACGGGAATGTATATCGCGAAAGTCAGAACTGGTTTAATGGAATTTATTAGTAAGACGAATCCTGTATTTACTTCTATCGTTGGATTGAACAAAATAGAGCCTATTAATTATTCGCTAAATGGATTGGCAGGTTGGGGGATACTCTTGTTAAGCGCATTGACTGATTTCAAGGATTTAAGATGGTTAGAGCTGTTTTTTTGATAGGCTTTAAACTTTCTAATAATCAGTCTTTAACCAGGAATGCGCCCAGTAATGCACCATAGGCTGGGTAGGCTTTCCCTGTGGTATATTACGTATTTCTTTATAATCGTAAGCAAAAACATCTTTGATCTTAACAATCGACATCTGAGTCTGAGGATTTAAGTTTAGGCTTTGACCCATTCTATACGGGCCGGAATAGAACGGAGTGGTTAAACTCTCTCTCTCATTACTATCAAATAAGTTAACGATATCTCTCGATAGGTTCAAAAGATACGGGTCTCCGGGCGCAGCGCAAAAAAACTCCGAAGCTATAGTGTTATTGTCTGGGTCTTGTAACAAGAATCCATTTATATGCCTATTTCGCAATTGTATAAATTCTTGCATATTTATAAGCTCAATGTCCCAGTCTATATAATATCCCCCAAATAAATGTATTAAAAGATATCTTGCTATATCCGCAGCCTCAGCATGATTCCTTGCCTTTATAAAAGCTTCCAATGCGAACTTATAATGTCTTTTTAAAAACTCTTCGAGACTCGAATCATTCCAGATAACTATTTTAAAATCTTGCTGCCTTAGAATTTGCCAAGATTTCAAACATTGATTGATTAACGGAGTCGCTTTGGGTCCCGTTATTTGATGAATCAATTTAGGCACATAACAAGGATTAATCATGATAGAACTTTAAACAATCGATTTCTAAAATATGAAATATAATTAGGATTTTTTGAAAAATTAAAACGTTTTAGGAAACGGCGGTTGTAAAATCCTGTCGGAATTCATTTTATTAGCTGAATTGAAATAAAGAGGGGGCTAATCCAAAGTGACAAAGACGATTTGATAGCCATCATCACATCAAAAAAATAAAGAATTTTCTGTAGCAATTCACCTTCAGACTTTAAAAAAACAATTAGGATTTGAGGCAAGCCCGGTGACGAAAGTGGACACATTGGACGGTATCATAGGTCTCAAAGACCTTTTTAATTGTTCGGTTGTTCGGTAGATGGTTAAAATTAAAGTTACAGCAGGAGATTTTTTGAGAAGTGGATAGATGGGTAAAGGTTCATTGGTGAGTCTAATCGTTGCGCTCAGTCACGGAAAACGGCTTTAAAAGCTTGATGCCGGTTGGGAGAGTTAGGATAGTTTTAAGGTTTTCTGACCTGAAATTTTTACCTATTGTTTTACCCCTCTATTTGGTGCTGTAGGGGGCTTGCAGCAAAGTTAATCCCGGATACGAATCGAATCTTAAAAATGATTCGATCGATAGTGCATAAATACCTGGGGATATATGAAAAAACGAGGGCTTAATGGGCGAAATTGTCTATTGTAACATTTTGGCCTTTATAAACAAGTGCTTTTCTGTTATCTACCAATAGTGAAGCAATAAAAGAGTTTTCTTCATACAAGACGTCAATTTGATTATTGTATTCTTTGATCATTTCTTGATAAACCTTATTTGTTTCGGTTCCTTGTAGAAACAGGAAAAAGCCATGGTTCGCACACTGTGAGAAGCATTTATAGCCGGCCCAAAAATTAAAAGGGGATTTATATCCAAAAAAACTTGGACACCCGTTTTCGATAAGACATGGACCTAATTCGGTAGCAGCGTGACAAGACACTGTATAAAATAATGCCTGATTAAAACACGTATTATTAGTCGTGGTAGAAATGTATGCGCCAGAGGCAGAGTTTAAACTGGTTTTAAAGCCATGTGAATATGCAGCAAATAGGAATGGTACCTCGCCATTTGTCTTGTATTGAATATTTAAATCATTTAGCTGAGCTGACTGAATTGTAATAACATTATGTCCTCTGTCATTTAAAAACTCGTTAAAATCCTCTAAACAACCACGGTTAAAATCTCCCATGTATTCATCTTCATCATCAAAAGCAAGTACTATTTTAGTCATTTAATTTCTGCTTTTTTCTTAACAGTAAGTCAATCGTTAGGTTATTAAGTTTTGTAGAGAATGATTTGCCAATTTCCGTTTGTTGTCGAACCTCGCGCAAGATTTCATTTAGGGAATACGATTTTCCGTCTGCGGTAAAGTACACGGGTTTGTCTTTATCTTCATCGTGTTGGATGATCCAATCTTCAATTGTGTTGTCTAAATTTGTTTTAAAATAACTTTCTGCCTTATCAATGATCTTGAAAGCCTCTTCGGTAGTGGCCATTTTACTGATAAACCCAAACGCCCCATTATTGATGAAGTCGCTAAACCGTTCTTTATTTTCATCAACGCCACTCCATAGTATTATTGGAATCAACTGCGATATACTTTCTTTGATCTCACCGAGTAATTGATGTCCGTTTTTTTCATTTACGGGAAAATCGATATCTAAAAGTACGATTAAGTTTTTATCTAAGTTTGCTTTGATATAAGCTAAGCCGGCTTCAGGCTCGCTGATAATTTCCACGTTATCAGCGCCGTATTTATCTTCCAGCTCCCAAATTAAACTGTCTTCTCTTATTTTGGGCGTATCATCTATGATAACAACTTGTATTTGTATCATCTTCCTATTTTTTAAATGGTAATGTCAATTTAAAGGTAGCCCCCATTGGCTGAAATTCATTATCAATGACTTCTATTTGCCCGTTCATAGCCTCAATTCTGGTCTTGACCATATAAAGCCCGATCCCAGCTCCGCCGTCTTCAGCCGTTCTGGTAAAAAAGATATCAAATATCCTTATTTTATCCTCTGGCAAAATGCCTATGCCGTTATCTGAAAAATATAACGTCAACTGGTTCTTTTCAAAAGTTCCACTGCATTTTATTAGCTTCTCCCTTCCTGAGACATTCTTTAGGGCTTTAATAGAATTTGATATAAGGTTATCAAATATATCTTCGAGGGCTTTTCGATTATAATTAAGTATAAGACCATCCTTTAAGTCAAGAATCGCGGTTATTTTATCTTTTTTAAAGGCGTTATCATAAATATTCTCAAATAAGTTGCGAACTAAATTATACAGGTTGATTTCCTCTATCTCGTTATCAGATTGTGCGTACTTGAGCATAAAGTCAACCCCGGTACGCAATGTTAGAAACTCATCATAAACCCTTGAAGAAATTGCTTTGAAGCGATCATTAAGCCTCTCATTCGGAAAGTGTTTTCTGAAATATTCGGCATCTCGAATTACATGGCCTATAGTGTGTTTGGTCATGTGAGAAAACATTGCTGCATAGGTTTGTAAAGAAACAAGGCTAAAAAATAAACTTTCTTTTTGCCTGCTATCTTCCTCAAGTTTCGCGTAGTCTCGGATGCTTTTATTTACTGTTCCCTGTAATTTTCCAAGATTTGATTCAATAGATTGAAGTTGTTTCCTTACTTCCGGGCTGGCGTCTTTCTTAGCAGTTACTATACTTTGCTTAATCGTTTTTAATTCATCATTAGCACGTCCCAATTCGGATTTTGTTGTTTTTCGTACATTATCACGAGAGAATTTCAACGATTTTTCGATTTGAACAACATGGTCAGTGATAAATAATTTAAGCTCACGCCATTCGTTATTTTCTATAAAATCCTGCCGATTGGTAGTTTCGATAATTTGAGGGTTGTTTTCGTCAGTGATCTCCACATACCCCATCAAATCTCGTGTGTTTAGCTTGTCAAAAAAACCAGAGTATCTTCTTTTGTCAAGCCCTAAGATATCTTTCTGTTTGTTTTGATCCGCCTCCCATTCAGCAAAGGGTGTAGTTATCAGACCATCCCGATAAAGCTTAATCCCGTCAATATCTATATTAAATTGATCCTTAAATTTTCTTTTCGCAGTTTGATCGAAATAATAAAGGTTAAAGTTGACGAACCCAAATGACGGCTCTTGCATTTGTTTAGTGACCATTTGGCCATTTTCAAAAACTATGTACTCCTGTAAACCTTTATCTTTGTCGAAAGTTACATTTATTGACATTGTTGCGAAGTCAATGACTGAAAGCGGCTTTACGCTAACATCGTCATACTTTGGATATTGTGACTTAATATCTATCCGAAAAGGAAATTTCGACTTGATGTGATTCGGAGAAACAAGCTTAGAAAGCTCTTTGTAAGCGCGACTTACATCGTACTCCGTCCACTCTGAATTTACATCTTCAATAATCAGAACGGTACCGTGCTCATCAGATTTGCTTTCAGAATGCCAATACCGATTTTTAATATCTGTAAAGAAATCTTTTTTCGTATCAAATGGCAAAGTAAGTTGTAGATTTTCCAACTCGTTGTATTTTGACCAGTCAGTTTCTAAAAAAGTCCAGTTCCTTGAGGATGCTTTTTTAGTTTTTAAAGTAAGTTTTGAGCCCAAAAGATCTACCGCGAATCTTCCGATACCCTTCTTTCCGACTACTTTTCTATTATAGGGGGCTGGTGACAGCCTGTCACGACGCTTACTACTGGTACCTATCACCATCCATTTAGTTTCAAGATCAGAAAGAGTCATGCCGATTCCATCGTCAGAAATAATGATTTTTGATTTAGGAGATAAAGGTGAGACGGTCAGAAAATTGACTTCAACTTTATTGGCGTTAGCATCATACGCGTTTTTAACAATCTCAAATAAGGCGGTTACCCGATCTGTGATTAATTCACGTCCTAAAAGTCTGTAAGCGCTTACATCAAAATTGAAGTTTATGTAGTTCTCCTGTTTACCCATATTAAATCGTAAGCTTTAAAATCTGTGCAAAAATAGCTTCTGCTAATAATGGTGGAACAGCATTACCAATCTGTTGCTGAATTTGCATCAGCGATCCTTTAAATTCAAAATCGTCAGGAAAACTTTGCAAGCGCGCAGCTTCCCTGACCGAAAGCCCACGATGTTGTACCGGATGAATCAGCATATTCTTACGATAATTTGAGATAACAACCGATGGCTTGTCTGGATCAAGTCTCCTGTAAATTCCACTATGACAATTATTCTTGTTTGCGTAATTCTGCATTAAATGGTCAGGAATAGCCTTCCAATTTTCACCTGGGGCAATATATTGGTACCGTTCAAGTACGTAATCTTTATTTCTTGAAACGTAATTCTGTGTAGACATTTTAGACTTGCCCCGCATGCTTTTTGCGTAAGTGCTTATTTCATTAGTAGGTAAATTATAAGGTAGTTCATTTAAAGCACACCCATTTTGAACTGCGGGCAAATCAGCTATTGCCTCACCTACAGAGACTTTTTGAACAATTTTGTCAGGAAATTGAAAATCAACCCCAATTCTATTGCCAACCATAAAAAATCTATTCCTATGTTGGGGAACGCCATAATCAGACGCATATAGAACGGCTTCGTTAGTAGTATACCCTAACTCCTCGAATAGATCCTTAATCGTACTGACTGTGTTCCCATTGTCGAAACTTGTTATTCCTTCTACGTTCTCAAATAAGAACCACTTCGGCTGCAGCTCTTTAACAAACCTTAGAAATTCCTTAAATAGATAATTGTTCTCGTTTTTCTTTGTGCGAGTTTTTGTATTTGAAGTCGAAAATCCTTGGCATGGCGGCCCTCCAAAAATTATAAATGGATTTTTATTTATATAAATCAGTGGGTCTATTTGCCCTATATCGTCGCAAACAATCGTAGCGTTAGGGTGATTATGTTTAAAGGTATCAGCGGCGCTCGCATCTTTTTCTATTGCCAATGCTATTTTAAGCCCAGCGCGTTCTGCACCGAGGCTCAGACCCCCAGCACCGCAAAAGATATCTATTGCCTCTAAATTTAGGACGTTTTTGTCGCTATCTTTAGCGATATCCTCAATTAGATCTG